>Ga0208626_1000026_pt1 | contig 111743 bp, 93 predicted proteins | sample LakWasMet10_HOW4_2_FD_183860 | JGI IMG/M metagenome (GOLD analysis project Ga0208626, IMG submission 183860) | Freshwater sediment methanotrophic microbial communities from Lake Washington under simulated oxygen tension - Sediment Metagenome... | ecosystem: Environmental > Aquatic > Freshwater... | reverse complement strand
GTCGGAGTTTAATCTAGGGGAGGGGAATATTGCTTTTGGAAAAGGAACGGTTTTGGAAGATCGAATAGGCCTTTTTATTCCAAACGATGCAATGAGTTATAATAATTCTAAGCAGACAAATAATGAGTGGTCTCTTTTTAATGATTTTAATCCCATTCAAAAAGCCGTTGTATACGGTTCTTTATTACTGTTACTGCTGATAATCACTGTTGGTACAATGCGCAAGAACATCTCACCGATGCTGTTCTTGTTAATTGTTTTTGTGTTAATTGGAGTTTTATACAATGATGTTGTTTGTGCGTCTTTATCAACAGTGGCTAACCGTTTTGCAGTTAGGGTAATTTGGCTGTTACCTTTTTTAGTATTCTTAGTAACCTTGAATTATTGGAACGTGTTTTCAGATAAGAAAAAATCTACTCAACATAAATAGGTGTGTTACAACTTTCTTTTTTCCCAAATTCGTATTTTAAACCCACTCGTAATTCAATTGCTTTATTCATGATGTGCAATGGTGAGGTTATGTATGCTGGCATAACATCAGGATTATAAAAGCCTTCAACAAAAAATTTAAAGTTGGTGTAACTCACCAATTCAAGTCCTCCGCCAGCCGCAATGCTAAGATGGAAAGGGAGAAATTTACCTGTTACTACTGGTGAAGAAGTGTTTTGTGTTAAATTATAATCCAAGCGAGGTCCAACCATGATGTAGGGAATGATTGCATACATCTCATAGCGTAATTTCAAGTAGTTATTCCAGCTTAAATATTGCAGTTTTGTAGCATAGGTTGCTTCTGGTTGCTTATCGGTAGAACCCTTTTGATTGTATTGGATTTCTGTTACCCAACGTGCATAATCATGGCTAAAAAATTCGCCAAATACACTTGCATTGAATCCAAACGTATATTTTTTTTTATCAATGGAAGTTGGTTCACGAAACAAAAATTTTTGATTCGCAGCGGTTCCACCTACTGTAACTCCAATACTGTTTAGCGTTTGTGCATTGCTAAACAGTATTGAAAAAATAAAAAGTATAAATAGGATTGTCTTTTTCACGTTAGGTAAACGGATTAATTGAAAATTTATTTTAAGCACTTATTGCCTCCATGGTAGGGTTTACTTTTTTAACTAATCCTTGTAACACTTTTCCTGGTCCAACTTCGGTAAACGATGTAGCGCCATCTGCAATCATTTGTTGGACTGTTTGTGTCCATTTAACCGGGCCAGTTAATTGAGCAATCAGGTTCTTTTTTATTTCTTCTGGGTTAGAAACTCCTTTTGCAGTTACGTTTTGGTAAACAGGACAAATAGGCTCATTAAATGTTGTTGCATTAATTGCTGCTGCTAATTCAATACGAGCTGGTTCCATTAATGGAGAGTGGAAAGCACCGCCAACAGGTAATACCAAGGCACGTTTAGCTCCAGCCGCTTTTAATTTTTCGCAAGCAATGTTTACACCATTAATTGTTCCTGAAATTACCAATTGTCCTGGACAATTATAATTTGCAGCAACCACAACTTCTCCGGATTTACTTACTTCTGCACAAATCTCTTCAATAATTTTATCATCCAAATTTAGTACAGCAGCCATGGTACTTGGATTGATGTCACATGCTTTTTGCATCGCTAATGCTCTTGTATATACAAGCTTTAGTCCATCCTCAAACGAAAGGGCTTTGTTTGCAACTAATGCAGAGAATTCACCCAAACTATGACCTGCTACCATTTCAGGTTTCATGGTATCACCCAATGTTTTTGCTAGAATTACTGAATGTAAAAAAATAGCTGGTTGCGTAATTTTTGTTTGTTTTAACTCCTCATCCGTACCAGTAAACATGGTATTGGTGATGTTAAATCCTAAAATGTTGTTCGCTTTTTCAAACCATTCTTTTGCAATAGGAGAGTTTTCGTATAAATCTTTGCCCATTCCTGAGAATTGAGCTCCTTGTCCTGGAAATACGTATGCTTTCATTTTCTGAGTTTGTTTTTGTTTAATCAAAAATAACGTAAATAAAAAAGGGAAATCAATTGATTTCCCTTTTTTATTCACAATGGATTGTGAGATTATTTTCTGTCGCCAAATAAGCGTAATAACATCATGAATAAGTTTATAAAATCTAAGTATAGATTTAATGCACCCATAATTACCAATTTGCTGGTAGTAGCAGTGCCAAATTCAACACCTGCACCAATGCGCTTTAATTTTTGAACATCGTATGCTGTTAAGCCTGTGAATACCAATACACCAATAAAGCTAATGATGTAATCCATTCCTTCGCTACCAATGAACATGTTAATTAGAGATGCAATGATCATTCCGAATAATCCCATCATCATTATGGATCCGAATTTTGTTAAATCCGTTTTTGTAGTGTATCCTACAACAGCCATTAAACCAAACATTCCAGCAGCAGCAGCAAATGTTCCGTATATAGAACCAGATGTATAGGCTAAAAAGATAAAGCTTAAACTAGCTCCCATTACCGCTGAATACAATAAGAATAAAAATAGAATAACAGGGTAAGAAAATTTGTTGAATCCTAATGACATTGCAAACACAAATCCAATTGGAGCAAACATTACCACATATCCTAAAATTGACAATCCACCTTTTTCAGGATTTACCAATAAAGTTAATAATTCCAAATTGTGAGAGAATGCATAAGCAACAATTGATGTAATTGTTAAAGCAGCAAACATCCAAGAGAATACACTAGCCAAAAATGTTTTTGACATGGTTGTTGTTTCTTCCTGTGATTGTACAAAGTTTAAATTGTTCGTTTCCATAGTATTTTATATTGTTTGTGTTAAATACAGTGCAAAGATAATACCTATTGTGTTTTCCTGCAATTCTGTCAGTGTTATAATTTGTTAATGAAGCTTTGAGCCAATCAAGCTAATGAACTCCTTGCGGGTGGTGTCTTTTAAGAATTCACCAGTAAATGCAGAAGTAGTTGTTACCGAATTTTGTTTTTGGATGCCTCTCATTTGCATACACAAATGGCTACATTCAATAACTACAGCAACACCTATGGGATTTAAAGTATCTTGAATGCAATCGCGAATTTCGTTTGTTAAGCGCTCTTGAACTTGCAATCTGCGAGCAAATGCATCCACAACACGTGGTATTTTACTCAAGCCTACTATGTGTCCATTCGGGATGTATGCTACATGGGCTTTTCCAAAAAATGGCAATAAGTGATGTTCGCACATACTGTAAACTTCAATATCTTTTACAATCACCATTTGCTTGTAATCTTCCTTGAACATGGCAGAACGTAAAATCTCTTTCGGGTCTAAATCGTAACCATGTGTTAAGTATTGCATCGCTTTTGCAACACGTTCAGGTGTTTTTACTAAACCTTCGCGAGTTGGATTTTCGCCAATATCACCTAAAATGGTTTTGTATTTAGAGGCAATACTATCAATTGTTTTTAGATTGTATCGGTCAATTTTTTGATAACCATCTATTTCATCAAATTCATCGTGTCCCATAGCTCAATAAAAGTTTAAATTGTTTTATTCACCAAAATATTCTACGTAATTGTTTTCCGTTTCGTACAGTTTAATGCTATGCAATTGGCTACCCAAGGCGTCAATGTGTGGTTTTAACTGATTCCAAATTGCAATTGCCACATTTTCAGTAGATGGCATAATTCCTTTCATGAAGTCAACATCTAAATTCAAATTTTTATGATCCAATTTGTCTGTAACATGGGTGCGAATAAGTGCACTGATGTCTTTTAAATTAGCAGAATAGCCTGTATCAGGGTTAATATTCCCTTTTACCGTTACAAATAAATTGTAGTTATGGCCATGCCAATTCGGGTTTGCACATTTACCAAAAACATCTAAATTTTTTTCATCGCTCCAATTTGGATTATGGAGCTTGTGCGCAGCATTAAAATGCTCTTTTCGTGTAATGTAAATCATTTCAATTATTTGTTATGCAAATATAACAGGTTTTAATGAGCAATGTTTAAAATTCAATAACTTTGCAGCTCATGAAAGTATTAATTGTATCTGCAACAAAATTTGAAGTTGAACCATTTTTAAATAAAATGGACGCTATCAATCCGATTAATTCAACTTTTATTTCAGCAAAATATAAAAATCATCAAATCGACTTTTTGATTACAGGTGTAGGAATGGTAGCAACAGCATACCATACAACTAAAGCTCTTTTTGTAAAGTATGATTTAGCCATTAATGCTGGAATTTGTGGTAGTTTTAACAGAAATATGGAGTTGGGAACTGTTGTACATATATACGAGGACACGTTTTCAGAATTAGGTGCAGAGGATGGCGATGCTTTTTTAAGTTTGGAAGACTTAAAATTAAATGGTGTACAGAAAGTGATTTCAATATCTACTGTTACAAATAAATCAATCGACTTGATTCCTAACGTTTCTGGGATAACGGTAAATACGACTCATGGAAATGAACAAACAATTGGAAAAGTAGTTGAGCGTTTTCATCCTTATGTTGAAAGTATGGAAGGTGCCGCTTTTTTATTCGCTTGTGAACAGGAACAGATTCCATGTATTCAACTACGTGCAGTTTCTAATTATGTAGAAAAAAGAAATAAAGAGGCTTGGAATATTCCACTAGCTATCGAAAATTTGAACAAACAATTAATTGCGATCATTAATGACTTCAACTAATTTATCTGTATTAACAATTGGCTTTAGTCCTTGCCCAAACGATTGTTTCATTTTTGATGCGATGATTCATCATAAAATTGATACAGAAGGCTTGCAATTTAAAGCGGTGATGGAGGATGTGGAAACGCTCAATCAAATGGCATTTAGAGGCGATTTAGATATCACTAAATTAAGCTACCATGCCTTTGCCTATTTGAGAGATACTTATCGTTTGCTCGATGCAGGAAGTGCATTGGGAAATAATTGTGGTCCACTTTTAATTTCTAAAAAAAATCCGGAGGAAATAGGATTGAAATTAAACGACACCAATTGTCCGCTTACGATTGCCATACCAGGAAAATATACAACAGCTAATTTTTTGCTGTCATTGGCATTTCCTAATGCACAAAATAAGGTAGAGCTTGTTTTTTCAGACATTGAGGAAGCAGTTATATCCGGGAAAGTAGATTTAGGATTGATCATTCATGAAAATCGCTTTACCTATGAGCAAAAAGGTTTGAAAAAAGTAATTGATTTGGGTGAATGGTGGGAAACCGAAACACACTTACCAATCCCATTGGGAGGTATTGTGATAAAAAAAACCGTTGATGAGGATATAATTCAAAAGGTGAATCGCGTACTTCGTAAAAGTGTGGAGTATGCATTTGCGAATCCAAAAGCTTCTTTGCCTTTTGTAAAAGAACATGCACAAGAAATGAGTGAAGAGGTTATGTATAAACACATCGATTTGTATGTAAATAATTATTCAATTGATTTGGGAATACAAGGTAAATCGGCTGTTACGAAGATGTTCGAGAAAGCCGATCAGTTGGGATTGATAAAAAAATAAATTTGTAATTTCGTTTTAAATTAGATTTAAATATGATAATAATAACAGGAGCGGCTGGTTTTATTGGAAGTTGTTTGGTAAGCAAACTCAACCAAGAGGGGTATAAAGACATTGTGCTTGTGGATGATTTTTCACATCCCGAGAAAATGAAAAATTTGGAAGGGAAAGTTTATTCTCAAAAAGTTCATCGTGATGAATTTATTCAGTGGTTAAAAGAAAACCAACGATTGGTGCAATTTATATTTCATATTGGAGCGCGTACAGATACAACAGAGTTTAATAAAGATATTTTTGATAGACTAAACCTGAATTACACAAAAGATCTTTGGAATGTTTGTGTTGAATTTGGTTTACCCTTGGTATATGCATCGTCTGCAGCAACATATGGTTTGGGCGAGCACGGTTATGATGATAACGAAGCGGTTATCGACAAATTAAAACCTTTAAATCCATACGGTGATTCAAAAAATGATTTTGATAAATGGGCCATTAAACAAGAGCGAAAGCCTTATTTCTGGGCAGGGTTAAAATTCTTTAATGTGTATGGACCAAACGAATTTCACAAAGGCCGAATGGCATCTGTTATTTTTCATGCATTTAATCAGATACAAGAAAAGGGACAAGTAAAATTGTTCCGTTCGCACAATCCGAATTACAAAGATGGTGAACAATTACGCGACTTTGTGTATGTGAAAGATGTTGTTGAGGTTTGCCTCTTTTTATTGAATCATCGCAAAAATTCAGGAATATATAACTTAGGTTCTGGAAAAGCACGAACCTTTTTAGATTTGGTAAAAAACACATTTATAGGAGTAAACAAAGTGCCAAATATCGATTTTGTGGATACACCGATTGATATTCGCGATAAATACCAATATTTTACTGAAGCAAATATGAGTAAATTAAAGTCAATTGGTTATTCAAAGCCATTTCATTCGCTAGAAGAGGGGGTTCAAGATTACGTCAAAAATCATTTAGTAGGAAAGCGTTATTATTAAATAAAAAATCCCTTCCATTTTGGAAGGGATTTTTTTGCTTCATCAATTAAAATTTGAAGAAAAAGAAGACGACTGCTGCCCATTCTTTTGGAACGCCATTCGCATGACCGATAGTGCTATGGCTGCTGTTTTCAACTGTTCCGTTGCTTTTTACATATCCGATAGTGCTATGGCTGCTGTTTTCAACCGTTCCATCACTTTTTACATAACCAACTGTTGAATGGCTCGAATTTTCAATGGTTCCATTCGATTTAATGTATCCAATTGTACTATGAGAAGAATTTTCGATAGTTCCATCTTTTTTGATGTATCCTTTTGTGCTATGGCTTGAGTTTTCAATGGTTCCGTCAGCTTTAATATAGCCAGTTGTAGAATGACTGCTCGACTCAATAGTTTGCGATTTTGCTATGGTGAAACAAGCGATTGCTGCAAAAGTTAAAAGTAATTTTTTCATGTTTTTTGAGATTAAAATTTCACTAAATGTAGTAAAATGGGACCATATAAAAAAGGCTTAATTTTAGGGTGTTTAAACTTTTGCAGTTTGTAGGAGTTTCCTATCTTTGCGCCCATGCAAGAAACCATTTTAATTTTAGATTTTGGCTCTCAATACACGCAGCTTATTGCTCGTAGAGTGCGTGAGCTTAATGTGTATTGCGAAATACACCCTTACAACAAAATTCCAGCAATAACAAAAGATATAAAAGGTGTTATTTTATCGGGCTCTCCATTCTCTGTTAGAGCAACCGATGCACCCAATCCTGATTTATCAGCTTTTAAAGCGAAATTACCATTGTTAGGTGTTTGTTATGGTGCGCAATTGATGGCACATAAATTTGGTGGCGAAGTTCAAGCTTCTGAACACCGTGAGTATGGTCGGGCAAATCTATCGTTTGTAAAAGCAGATAATGAATTGTTTAAAGGTGTAAGTGATAATTCACAGGTATGGATGAGTCATGCAGATACCATCACTAAAATTCCAGAAAACTATGAAATAATATCTAGTACAAAAGATGTGAAATTTGCTGGATACCAAGTTCAAGGCGAACAAACATACGGTATTCAATTTCATCCAGAAGTATACCATTCAACGGAAGGTTCTATTTTATTAAAAAACTTTGTTGTTGGTATTTGTTGTTGTAAACAAGATTGGACACCTGATTCATTCGTTGAAACAACAGTAGCAGAATTAAAAAATAAAATTGGAAATGATAAAGTGGTTTTGGGATTAAGTGGAGGTGTTGATTCAAGTGTGGCAGCAGTATTGCTTCACAAAGCAATTGGTGAAAATTTGTATTGCATTTTTGTTGATAATGGTTTGCTTCGTAAAAACGAATTTGAAGGTGTTTTAGAATCATACAAACACATGGGTTTGAATGTAAAAGGAGTGAATGCAAAAGATCGTTTTTATGCTGAATTGAACGGTGTTTCTGATCCAGAGAAAAAACGTAAAGCCATTGGAAAAGTATTTATTGATGTATTTGATGATGAATCAAAACAAATAGAAGATGTAAAATGGTTGGCACAAGGAACAATTTATCCCGATGTAATAGAATCGGTTTCAGTGAAGGGGCCATCTGCTACCATCAAATCGCATCACAATGTGGGTGGATTACCCGACTTTATGAAGTTGAAAATTGTAGAGCCTTTGAATACGCTTTTTAAAGATGAAGTAAGAAGAGTTGGAAAAACATTAAAAATTGATGATGCAATATTAAATCGCCATCCTTTTCCAGGTCCAGGACTTGCAATTCGTATTTTAGGAGACATTACTCCAGAAAAGGTACGAATCTTGCAAGAGGTGGATGCTATCTTTATCAATAACCTAAAATCAAGCGGATTGTATAAAGATGTTTGGCAAGCAGGTGCCATATTTTTGCCTGTTCAGTCGGTAGGAGTAATGGGCGATGAACGAACATATGAAAATGCAGTAGCATTGCGTGCCGTAACAAGTACAGACGGAATGACTGCTGATTGGTGTCATTTGCCTTATGAGTTTTTAGGCGCTGTATCGAATGAAATTATTAATAAAGTAAAAGGAATCAATAGAGTTGTTTACGATATTAGTTCTAAACCTCCTGCAACAATTGAGTGGGAATAAAAAAACGGAAATTGATCGCTAATTATAAAAAATATAGAATCCTTTTTTCTGCATTGTACTTTGTACTTTGCTCTGTTAGTTCTTTTGCCCAAGAAAAAGAATCTACAGAAATTCACAAGACAAAAAGTTCAGCGACTATTGGTGGAATAAACTACTATTTGCATACAGTTGAAAAAGGACAAACCCTTTTTGCAATTGCTAAGTTTTATAAAATTGAAGTAAATGATTTGGTAATTGAAAACCCTGAAGCAATTGATGGTTTAAAGCCAGGCCAAGTTTTGAAAATCCCAATTCAAAAGAAAAAAACAGTTAAATCTGAAGTTATAGATACTAGCAACTGTATTGTTCATGTGGTTGAAAAAGGACAGACCTTGTATTCAATTACGAAACAATACAATGTATCGGATGATGTATTGAAAAAATTAAATCCTGAATTGTTGAATGGATTAAAAACAGGGCAAAAAATTTTAATTCCATCTAATAAACCCAAAGTTGAATCTACATCAGTTGTTGCAACTACAAGCACAACAGCAACTACAACTGCAACACCTAGTAATTTAAAAGAGGGTACAATCGTTACTCAAAATATTCAAAAATTAGAAGCAGCAGATCGGATATCGACTTCATCTATTTATAAAGGAGAAATTAAAGAAGAATATAATGTTGCTTTCTTTTTACCTTTTCATGCTGATGAAGCCAATTCGATTGAAATGGAAGCTCTTTTGAAAGGCGAATCACAATTCCCAAATAAAACAAAAGTAGCCCTCCAGTTTTACGAAGGCGCATTGCTTGCTATCGATTCTCTTAAAAAGCTAAAGCTGAATGCAAAAATATTTGTGTTTGATGTTGATGATAGCGATTCGGTAAACATGCTAACCTTGCTTAAGAAACCAGAATTATTGGCGATGGATTTAATTATTGGACCATTATACGGATCAAGCTTTATGCCTGTAGCGAAATTTGCAAAAGAAAATGGTATTGCTATTGTTTCCCCTTTTACGCAAGTGAATAAAATTTTATTCGAAAATCCATATGTGTGTAAAGTTTCTCCATCTATAACTTTACAAATTGAAAAAATGGCAGGCTATGTTGTTGATTCTTTTCAAACACAAAATATTGTTTTGGTAAATGGCGGTGGATTAGCAAAAGACCTTTCTTTTTATAATTCATTCAAAAAAACAGCTAATGATTTGCTTATTCAGCGCGGTGCACTAAAAGCCGATAGTATTAAAGAAGCAAAAGGTTTAGCTGGCTTGCAGGCCATGTTGAGTACTACAAAAATAAATGTAGTTGTTTTACCTTCAAGTAATCAATCTTTTGTAACAGACTTCATTAGTAAGTTATATTCGATGCGTGATAAATATAAAATAGTATTGTTTGGTCTTCAATCATGGATCAATTATGATAATTTAGATTTTGAATATTTGAATGGAATCTCTTTACATGTGCCTTCCAACCATTTTATAGATTATGAAAATGTAACGACAAGGAAATTTGTTTTAGACTACCGTGCTAAATTTAAAACGGAACCAGAATTGTTTTCCTATCAAGGTTTTGATGTTACATTTTTCTTTTTGAATGCTCTTAAACAAAATGGATCTGGTTTACTTAATAATCTATCTCAATTAAAATACACTGGTATTGAAACAAACTATCAGTTCTCTCAATTTCCTATTGATAGTGGGTTTGAAAACAAACATGTCTTTATAGTTAAATACCAGGATTATAAATTAGTGAAAGCAAACTAATGATACTTACCAAGGAAGAAATTACAGAGTGGTTTAAATTATTACAAGATTCTATTTGTTCTGCTCTTGAATTAGAAGATGGGAAAGGAGTTTTTGTTGAGGATAAATGGGTTCGTGAAGAAGGTGGAGGAGGCAGAACACGCATTATTCAAAATGGAAATGTGATTGAAAAAGGGGGCGTTAATTTTTCTGCTGTTCATGGCGATATTCCCTCGTTTTTGCAAAATGACCATGGTTCTGAGGAATTAAAGAAACATAGCTTTTATGCTACAGGTGTTTCAATTGTAATTCATCCCATCAATCCGATGGTGCCCATCATCCATATGAATGTTCGCTATTTTGAAATGAGCAACGGTGTATGGTGGTTTGGAGGCGGAATTGACTTAACACCCCATTATGTAAACGAAACGGATGCTCATTTTTTTCATGCTCAACTTAAAAAAGCATGTGATCTGTATGATATTGCCTATTACCCCGAGTATAAAAAATGGGCAGACGATTATTTCTTTATTCCTCACAGAAATGAAACTCGTGGAATTGGAGGTATCTTTTTTGACCGATTAAACAAAAAAAGCAAAAAGGAATTATTTGATTTTGTAAAGGAAGTTGGGAATACTTTTGCTCCCACCTATGTAGAATTAATGAATCGCAATAAGAATAAAACATTTACCGAAGAAAATAAGGAATGGCAGTTGATTCGCAGAGGAAGATATGTTGAATTTAACCTAGTATATGACAAAGGAACGAAATTCGGCCTAGAAACCAATGGCAGAATAGAATCTATACTAATGAGTCTCCCACTGAATGCTAGTTGGCACTACAATCATATTCCTTCCTCAAACTCAGAGGAGTTTCGCACCTTGTCTCTCCTAAAAAAAGGGGTAAACTGGTAAGGCTTGTTTTTTCATTATTTAATGCAACTATACCTTCCTTTTTAGCATCTTACTATTAATAATCAGTTATTTACAGTGTTTTTTTTGTTCTTTTTATCTAACATCTGGTGTTGTATGGAGACAAAAAGTATGATAAAAAGCATTTAAATTCGTTGAGAAGCAAAGTAATTTAGTATCTGATTTGTTATAGTGGGATGTAATTGTTGTTTTAATGTCCCTTAATTATAATAAATAAGTAAAAAAAAGACTTAAACAGACTTCCAAGAATGATTATTGTTTTGAGAATAATTAACTTGATCTTACTATATTTTTGAACTACTTCTTTTAATAATTTAATAGAAATGATGAAAACTACTACTACAAAAATTCTTTTGAACCTATTGACAATCGTATTGTCAATACTTAGTTTTAAAGGTTCACTTGCTCAAGAAAAACCTTTGTGGGCTATGCCTGGTATGGCTGAAACGAATAACCCTTATGGTATTTCTTCAAAAGTGTGGACGGAATACACGAACAAAACAAATTTGTTGTTAGAGCAAGTAGATGAAAAAAGTTTTGTCAACTATGTAATATTTTCTGCTGATGGAAATTTAGCGGATAGAAAATATTTTACAACCTATGTAAAAAATAAAATAACAAAAGACAAATCGGAACTAATTTATAAAGTTGGTAAAGGTGTTATAACTTCCGTTGACCAGATTAATTCTTTTTATGCAGCATTACAGCCTAAATATGGTGTTTACTTTAATGAGTTTAAGAAGTATAGAGATATTATTGTTGCTGAAGAGCAACAAAAAATGAGTAACCGCAGTCCTAATCCAATGCCATTTAACTGTGGTTCTCCTTGTACAAATCCAGGATTTGAATCAGGTACAGGTTTTTGGGATTATTGGGGTGGTACAGCTTGTGCTAACTCAGCTGGTGATTTATGTAATTTAACTCCAGGTTTTGCTGCATCTGCACACGATTTAACAGCGGTAGCAGATGGTTTTGATGCAACTGTAGGTGGAACAATTCTGCCAATGGTACCTCCAGGTGGAGGGAACAATGCAATGATGTTAGGCGATGGTCCTGTTACAGGTGGTAATGCATCTCGTGCGGCTATTTCTTTCACTGTATCTGCGGCAAATGCAAATTTCACCTATAGATATGCAGTTGTATTGCAAGATCCTCAAACAGGACATAACGATGATGAACGTCCATTTTTCCGTGTGAAAATTCGTGATGCAGGTGGTAACGTTGTACAGTGTGGAGATTATGAGGTTTTGGCAAAACCACCAATGGTTGGATTTACTGAAACATCATCCGGTAGTGGTATTTGGTATCGAAATTGGACAACTGTTTTTATCCCATTGAGTTCATACATTGGTCAATGTGTTACTGTTGAGTTTACCGTTGCGGATTGTTCGCAAGGCGGTCACTATGGTTATGCCTATATTGATGGTGATTGCGATCCATTGCAAATTGTTTCTTCTTCACCAGCAATTTGCGGAGGAAGTACAATTACATTAACTGCTCCTGCTGGAGGTGTTTCCTATGCATGGACAAATACAGCTGGTGGAACAACTGGAATCGTAGGTTCAACAACTGGGCAAACTGCTAATGTAAACCAAGCTGGTACTTATCAAGTTCAAATTACAATGGTTTCAGGACCGGCATGTATTGTAACGTTAAATATTACAGTTGCATCTAATCCCGCCAATCCTGTAGCATCTTTTACAAACACTACTGTATGTGCAGGCACAGCGACTGCATTTACCGATACTTCAACACCTACAGGAAGTATAACTGGTTGGTCTTGGGATTTTAATAATGATGGCACCTCAGATAGTAATGTCCAAAATCCATCTTTTACGTTTGCTGCTGCTGGTTCTTATCCTGTAACGCTTACAATTACTATGGGACCTTGTACTGCAACTATAACTCAAAACGTGTCTGTTAACCCAACAACTCCTCCTGTAATAAATCCAGCTGGTCCATTTTGTATAAATGCAGCTGCAGTAACTTTAACTGCAAATGTTGCTGGAGGTACTTGGTCAGGAAATGGAATAACAAATGGTGCGACTGGCGCATTTGATCCTTCATTGGCAACGGTTGGAAATAATACGATTACTTATACTATAACTGGTGCTTGTGGTAGTTCTGATACAGAAGTTATTGTGGTAAATGCATTGCCTACTTCTGCTGCTGGTGCTGATATTACTATTTGTACAGGAAGTACTGGGAATATTGGTACACCAAATACTGCTGGTTATACCTATTCATGGAGCCCAACCACAGGATTAAGTTCTTCAACTATTTCTAATCCTACAGTTACTCTTACAAATGTTACTGCAGCTCCAGTAACGACAACATACACTGTTACAACAACTTCTAATGGATGTACCAGTACAGATGTTGTAGACGTAATTGTAAATCCTTTAGCAATAGCAAATGCTGGTCCTGCACAAACAATTTGTGCTGGAACTACAGCAACTTTAGCTGGTGCTGTTGGAGGTGCTGCAACAAGTGGTACTTGGGGTGGTGGTGCAGGAACGTTTACTCCTAATAACAATACGTTAAATGCTGTTTATACACCTAGTGCTGCTGAAGAAGCAGCAGGTTCAGTTACGTTAACATTAGTATCGAATGATCCAGCTGGACCTTGTCCTGTTGCTACATCAACCGTAACAATTACAATTAATCCAATTGCAACTATTAATGCAGGTGCAGATCAAACAACATGTATTGGTGGTTCAATTACACTTGCTGGTATTATTGGTGGTGGAGCTACTAGTGGAACATGGAGTGGTGGAGCTGGAACTTTTGCTCCGAATGCTACTACAGCTAATGCTACATATACTCCTTCTGCTGCAGAAGAGGCTGCAGGAACAGTTACGTTAACATTTACCTCTGATGATCCAGCAGGACCATGTGCTTCTGTTAATGATCAAATGGTTATTACAATTACTCAATTACCAACTGTAGGTGCAGGTTTGGATCAAACAATTTGCAATGGTTCAACAGCTACACTTTCTGGTACTATTGGTGGTGCTGCAACATCTGCAACATGGACAGGTGGAACTGGAACTTACGCTCCTAACAATACAACCTTAAATGCTGTATACACACCAAGTGCTGCTGAGTTAGCTGCTGGAACAGTAACATTAACGTTGACAACTAATGATCCTAATGGTCCTTGTGTTGCCGTTACAGATCAAATGACAATTACAATTAATCCGGTTGCAACAATTGATGCTGGTATAGATCAAACAATTTGTATTGGAAGTACAGTCACATTAGCAGGAATCCCAGGTGGTTCAGCAACGAGTGGAACATGGAGTGGTGGAGCAGGAACATTTGCTCCCAACACTACTGCAGCAAATGCAGTTTATACTCCTTCTGCAGCAGAAGCTGCTGCAGGAACTGTAACACTTACATTTACTTCCGATGACCCAATTGGTCCTTGTCCTTCGGTTACAGACCAAATGGTGATTACGATTAATGCATTACCAACTGTAAATGCAGGAACGACTCAAGCAGTGTGTTCTGGTGCTTCAATTACATTAGGTGGTTCAGTTGGAGGTTCTGCTACATCAGGAACTTGGACAGGTGGTACTGGAACATTTGTGCCAAACAATACAACTTTAAATGCAGTGTACACTCCTAGTGCAGCTGAGTATGCCGCAGGTACAGTTACATTAACGTTAACTACAAATGATCCTGCTGGACCATGTACTGCTGTGAGTGCAACTGTTACACACAATTTTTTCCAAAATCCAGTTGTTAACTTTACAGTAGATGTTCCTCGTGGATGTCCTGTTCATTGTGTTCAATTTACAGATTTATCGATAGTAGGTGGAGGTGATAATATTGCTTCTTGGTCATGGAACTTTGGAGATAATTCTCCAGTAGATGTTACTCAAAACCCTGCACATTGTTATTCGAATACAGGTTTTTACGATGTATCTCTTACAGCTACTTCAAACAATGGTTGTGCAACAACATTTACCATTGCTCAAATGATTCAGGTATTTGCAATGCCTGTTGCTGAATTTACTTCTACACCTAATCCTGCTTCAGTTTTAGATCCTACAGTAACATTGATTAATCAATCTTCATCGGATGTAAATTATTGGGATTGGACATTTGGAGATGGTGATACATTGAATAATACTGTTACACCAAATCCAATTCATACCTATCCGAATGTAGTTTCTGGAAGTTATGATGCTATTTTAATTGTACATAATTCAGATGGTTGTTGGGATACAATCTCTCATCCAATTGTAATTGGACCAGAGTTTACATTCTATATTCCTAATGCATTTACACCGAATGGCGATAATGTAAATGATACATTCTTTGGTCAAGGAATTGGAATTGTAGAATACGATATTTGGATCTTTGACCGTTGGGGGAATATGATTTTCCATGGGGATGATTTAAGTGATACATGGGATGGAAAAGCAAACCAAGGAAGTGAAGTTGCTCAACAAGATGTTTATGTTTGGAAAGTGAAGTTGAAAGATGTGTTTGGTAAAAAGCACAGTTATCTTGGAACTGTTACTCTTGTAAAATAAGAAATAAAAACAATGATATAAAAAACACCATTCATGCGAATGGTGTTTTTTTGTTGCTAGAATTTAAATCGTATTTGCGCTTTTATTTCGGAGCGTGTATTTCCTTGGATTTCGGTGAGCGAACCTTCGCTTATGATTTTCTTATTGTCGTATACTGTTTGTGAGTAACGAATCCATACTTCAATGTTACGCGTGACGTTATAATCTAATAACACATAAAAACGAGATCCTTTGTAATAATAGGCAGGAATTGAATAAGCCCCTGGCATATCGTTTTCATAAGCATACACTCTGCTGTTGTAATCATCTGTTTGGAACAAAGCATAACGTAACGTTACCGAAAAAGGAACACCCAATTTGCTGTAGCTAATATCTTGATAAACAACATAGCCTTTTTGTGTTTTGTTGTTGTCAAGTTTATAATCAATTAACTCCACTCTGTTTTTTAATTTCAACGAAGGCAAAATGTTGTAGGATAAGTTTAAGCGATAATTGGTTTGTTTTAAAGGGACAATAAAATCGATGTCTTCGTCAATCGATGTGCTTTTGAATTTGTTTCGCGAGCGAACTCTAAAATAAACATCAAATTTTTTAGAAGGTGTATAATTGATTTGAGCTAAATAGTCGTTGCCTGTTGAAGGTGCATTTACTTGGTATTTCAACCATGGAAATTCAAAGCGATCGTAGTATGCACTTAAGCTTATTTTTTTGAACGGTTTTGCATTGATACCCACAAAAAAGCCTTTTTCATTGGCTGCCATGGTGTTTTCAGCAAAGCCATTGCTTAGCATGTTCTGATAATTTTTTTGATAATTACGATAAAGCATAGTTAGTGATAGTCGAGGATCTAAACTCACAAATGCCCCATTTAAAAATGCAAGTCCACCATTCTGACTCATGGATTGTTCACCAAAAAAGTTAAAATTTTTGTAAACAAAATTATAGTCGATTCCAATGTTCGCATTTTGACGAGATGAAAATTCGAACTTATTGTAAGTTGATAAAGCTCTTGTGTAATCGGTGCTTAATTCATAGTTAACTCCTGTTACGCCTACCGTTAATCGTTTTCCCTTGTAGGAAATGTTTCCTCCATAAATGGTTTGTGTAATGGTGTGTTTGTCGGCAATTTCTCCTAATGTTGAATGATAACCAGTTTCTTGTAAAGATGAGATAGTTGATATTTCACCAGTCTCCAATGTATCTGATACATTTGCATCCACTTGTTTACGAGATACGAATGCTGTTGCTTCAAATCGTTTAATAGCAACTGTTGTTGCTGCACCTCTTAAAAATCGATTTTCATCAACCGAAGTGTATGGTCTTAATCCAATAGCCGATTTTTTTACATTCATCACATCTGCACTTTTGCCAAAAGCCAATCCACTCCACATGGTTAAGCCTTGTCCGAATGTAGCCTGATAGTCGCCAATAGCAATTGCTTTTACAAAACGAATGTTTTTTACAAATAAGTGTGCTGAATAAAAATCAAAACCTGATTGCTGTTGCGATTTATTTGCATTTAAACCTTGGTTATACCAATCATAGTTGAAGCGTTGATTTTTTTTGAATAATAATTCTCCTTGGTCTTTTTCAGCAGTTATTCCCCAGCTTACATTTGTTCCATAGTTGAATCGGTAGCGCAAATAGAGTTTATCGGGACTGCCGATGTATCTGGAGTTTTGACTGTTGAATAATGAAGCACTATCAATATCAGTAAAGCCAGTTTGTTGCTCAAGTACTCTTCCATAACGAAACAGGATTGTGTTTTGTCCGTTTTTGAACATTTCTTTTAATGTGAAATGCGAGGAATTAAAATTATCGCTAACACGCACGTAGGGTAAAATCTTTTGAATCGTTTGGAGGTCAAATCCAGCAATCCCTTGTAATTCGTAAATGGTAATTAGTTTGCCATATTTATCGATGTGTCGCAGTAAATTGTTTATTTCAATATCACTTAATAATTGAAGTTCTTGTAGGTCGTCTTTGCTGGCTTTATTTAAGTTGATGGGATGTTCTTTGTAGTAATTGAGTGCATCTAAAAGATTGGTATAATCGGCTTCTTCATTTTCTGAATTTTCAGCAATGTTTTCGAGTTGCTGTTGGATTTGACTATCGTCTGTTTTTTGGATAATGGTATCTTGTGCAATCGCTGTTTCGTTTGCTAATAGCAAAAGTACAAGCAAGCTTGTAAAACGAAGTGAAAAAAAATTATTGAGCGGAAGCATTTGATTTTTCTGCTTTAGCAAAGTTGTAGCTTAATCCAATTTGAGGACTAAAGCCAAGTGTTTGATGATACGTTCCTGCAAAATCAACTTTGAAATTTTTTAGGTTCAAGCCAAAACCAAAGCTGCTTAATGTTGGATTGGTAGACAATCCAATTCGGAGGTAAAATTCTTTAACGGCTTTGTACTCTAATCCTGCTTTAAATTCAGCTTTTTGTTTAATGTCTTTTTGTGTTTCGATGGCTAGTGTTACTTTATCAGAAAAGTTGTAATCAGCACCCAAACGAATGATGGTTGGTAGTCGCTCGTTGTCATACTCCGAAATTTTTGCTCTGGTAGGATTAAACACATGTGCTCCAATGGTAAGTCCTTTTATTGGCCTAGCTTGAATCCCAGCTTCGGCAGCTAAAACTCCTCTGTTTCCGTACCCTTCGGCAATTCGTGTTGTTAAATAATCCATCGCAATTCCTGCCGAAAATTTATCGCCAAATGCTTTTGCAAAGGATAAGCTATATTTATTTTCGCTGTATAATTGATAACCAAAGTTGGTAATGCACAATCCAAATGTTCCAGCTTTTACAGGTATAGCAAGTGCTCCACCACGTAGGCTGATTTCTTTGACCATGAATCGGTTTTCGTAATTTACTCCAGCCGAAATGGTTCGTACAAATCCAAGTCCCGCTTGGTTATGATGTGCACTCCATACATCGTATAAAGAAACAGATGCGTTACCCATTGCCGCAGATCGAGCTCCAATTGGGTAATCTTCATTACCAGCATAAGTGAATATGCTGGTAAATAAAGACAGTATGAATAAGCAGTGTTTATACATCAATTAATTGTTTCAAATGTAAGGCGCTCAGATTATGTAATCGTTAAGCACTTATTAATTTGTTTTATAATCAAATTTGATAGCTGACAATTCTTGATTTGCTTTCAAAATTTTATTTTTCAAGTTTTCTTTAAAATCGATCACTTGTTTCAATAGTTCATCATTGCCAGCAGCCAATATTTGAACTGCTAAAATTCCAGCATTTTGTCCGCCATCCAATGCAACAGTGGCAACTGGAATACCTGGAGGCATTTGTAAAATAGATAAAACAGAGTCCCAGCCATCAATAGAAATGGAAGAGCGACATGGAACACCTATTACAGGAATTGGGGTAAATGCAGCAACAACACCAGGTAAATGAGCAGCTCCACCAGCTCCAGCGATAATAACACGTATGCCTTTTGTATGAGCGTTTTTTGCAAATTCAGCAACTTGCTCCGGTACACGATGCGCGCTTAATGCATTGATTTCAAAGGGTATTTTGAATTCATTAAGGATTTTAGCCGCTTCTTGCATGATAGGCATATCAGAAGTGCTGCCCATGATAATACTAACTTTTGGTGTCATATTTTAAATTAATAGGGTTATGTGTTAAGCTTGTAAAATTAGCTTTTTTGGCCAAAAGAATAAAATAAAAACGCTCGTTTTTTATAGCCTAATTTTGCGTAAATTCGCAGTTCAAAATAATAGTATGAATAAAGTAACATTAAAAGATAAAACCTTTAGAGTTAATATTTCGGCTAATGAAATTAATAAAGCCGTTGGAGAAGTTGCGCATCGTATCAATATTGAATTGAAAGATAAAAAACCACTTTTTTTAGCTGTGCTAAATGGTTCTTTTATGTTTGCTTCGGATTTGTTAAAGAAAATTACGATTGATTGCGAAATTTCATTTGTGAAAGTTTCTTCCTATCAAGGAACAACAACTTCTGGTTCTGTAAAAGAACTAATTGGTTTGAATGAAGATATAAAAGGAAGAACCGTTGTTATAATTGAAGATATTGTTGATACTGGCTTAACGATGGAAAGTGTGATTACACAATTGGAAGCGAAGGAGCCTGCTTCAATTAAGATATGTACCTTGTTGTACAAGCCAGAAGCATTCCGCAAAAAATTTGATTTAGATTATGTTGCTATCGTTATTCCAAATGATTTTATTGTTGGTTACGGATTGGATTATGATGGTTTAGGAAGAAATCTTCCAGATATTTATGTACTTGATAAATAATTTTTTAAAAATAAAAACAACTCAACATGTTAAACATCGTTTTATTCGGTCCTCCAGGTGCAGGAAAAGGTACTCAATCAGAAAAGTTAATCGCTAAATATCAATTGGTTCATTTATCGACTGGTGATATTTTTAGAGCAAACATTAAAGGTGAAACCGCTTTAGGCACATTGGCTAAAAGCTATATGGATAAAGGTCAATTGGTTCCAGATGCTGTTACAATTAGCATGTTGGAGGCTGAGGTGAATAAAAATCCGAATGCAAAAGGTTTTATTTTTGATGGTTTCCCTCGTACAAAAGCACAAGCTGAAGCATTAGATACTTTGTTGAAAGCTAAAAAAACTAGCATTACATTGATGCTTGCATTAGAGGTTCAAGAAGATGAATTGAGAAAACGTTTATTGTTAAGAGGACAAAATAGTGGTCGCCCGGATGATCAAAATCCAGAAGTGATTCAGAAGCGTATTGATGTGTATAACAACGAAACATTTCCTGTTAAAGATTTTTATACTGCTCAAGGTAAATACAAAGGAGTTCATGGAATAGGTGAGATTGATGAAATTTTTAATGCGCTTTGTGCTGTAATAGATACAAAAGTTAGTGCAGAACCAAAAGTTGCGAAAGTTGCAACTAAAAAAGCAGCACCTAAGAAAGTAGTAGCAAAGAAAAAAGCGACAAAGAAAGTTGCTACTAAAAAAGTTGTAAAGAAAGCTAAATCGAAACCTGCTGCTAAAAAAGTTGCAAAGAAAACGGCTGCTAAAAAAGCTACAAAGAAAGTAGCTCCTAAAAAAGCAACAAAGAAACTAGTGAAAAAGGTTGCTCCCAAAAAAGTTGTAAAGAAACTTGCTCCTAAAAAAGGAGCAAAGAAAGTTGTAGCTAAAAAAGTTGCAAAAAAGGCTGCTCCTAAAAAAGTTGTAAAATCTACCAAAAAGGGCAATTCGAAAAAAGTTGTTAAAAAAGCAGCAAAGAAAATAGTGAAAAAAGTAGTTGCTAAGAAATCTGCAAAGCCTACAAAAAAAGTAGTAGCTAAAAAAGTTGCTAAAAAGAAAATTGTAGCTAAAAAAGCAACAAAGAAAGTAATTAAGAAGAAAAAGAAATAAATCATTTTCAGGTGTTCTGAAACTTGATGGAAGAGTTGATTTTCTATTGCAGAAAATCGTATTAAACTAATTGAAACTATGGATTCGAATTTTGTTGATTATGTGAAGATATGTTGCCGCTCTGGAAAAGGTGGGGCTGGATCTATACATTTACATCGTAGTAAATTAACATCAAAAGGTGGACCCGATGGTGGTGATGGCGGTAGAGGTGGCCATGTGATTGTTCGTGGAAACAAACAATTTTGGACACTCATCCATTTAAAATACCGTAAACATGTTATTGCTACTCCTGGTGGTAGTGGCGGTAGTGCGCGTATGACAGGTGCTGAAGGAAAAGATGAAATATTGGATGTGCCTTTAGGGACCATCATTAGAGATGCAGAAACAGGTGAGATTGAAGGTGAAATAACCGAGGAAGGACAAGAAATTATTGTTGTTCCAGGTGGAAGAGGTGGTTTAGGAAACGATCATTTTAAATCTTCTACCAATCAAACTCCTCGTTACGCACAACCAGGCGAAGATGGACGTGATGAATGGAAAATTCTTGAATTAAAAGTGTTGGCCGATGTAGGTTTGGTTGGATTTCCTAATGCTGGTAAATCGACTTTACTATCAGTAGTTTCGGCTGCAAAACCAGAAATTGCAAACTATCCTTTTACGACTCTTGTTCCTAATTTAGGAATTGTGAAATACCGTGATTATAAATCATTCGTAATGGCTGATATTCCGGGTATTATCGAGGGTGCTCACGAAGGAAAAGGAATTGGTTTACGATTCTTACGTCATATCGAACGTAACTCTTCTTTGTTGTTTTTAATTCCTGCAGATTCAGACGATATCATCAAAGAATATAAAATTCTAATCAATGAATTGGAACAATTCAATCCCGAATTGCTCCACAAAAAACGAATTTTAGCCATTTCAAAATGTGATATGATGGATGAAGAGTTGTTGGCAGAAATGAAAAAAGACATCAATAAACGATTTAAAGAAAAGAAAACGGTTCCTGTTCATTACATCTCTTCACAATCAGGTCAAGGGCTTGTGGAGTTAAAAGATGAAATCTGGAAACAGTTAAATACAAATGACGATAAAGCATTTGATTATTAATCTCTCTTGAGTTGATTTTGAGAGGAATCTATTTTTAATGGACATCATTCATACAATCAAACAACTCGATACCGAACTCTTTCTGTTTTTAAACAGTAAGCACAATTCATTTTTTGATGTAGTGATGTATTGGGCAAGCCATAAGTTTGTTTGGATTCCATTGTATGCATTTTTTCTTTTCTTGGCTTATAAATTTGTTGGCAAACGCGTTTGGCTTGTTCTTGTATGTGCTGCATTAGCAGTGTTGTTAGCCGATCAAATTTCTACGCAAGCATTCAAGCATGTTTTTTTACGTTATCGTCCTTGCCATAATTTAACACTTCAATCGCAATTGCATTTGAATGGAAATTGTGGAGGAATGTATGGATTCATTTCATCGCATGCAGCAAACACATTTGCCATTGCTATGTTTTTGTTTTTAGTATTTAAAGGCCGAATGAAGTACTTTGGTATATCGGTTTTTGCTTGGGCAAGTTTTGTTTCCTACAGTCGTATTTACAATGGCGTTCATTATCCAGCCGACATAGCTGTTGGTGCAATCGTAGGAATGGCGATTGGAATCGTTTGTTTTAAATTGTATCAATTTGCTAATACTAAACTTACACATGAATAATATACTACTTGTATTTTTGGGAGGTGGACTGGGAAGTATTGTTCGTTATGGAATTTCTGAATTTGTTAAAACAAATTTTAAAACCATTTTTCCCGTTGCAACATTGGTGTCAAATATCGTGAGTTGCATTATTCTTGCATTGGCAATTGGTTTTTTTAGCGAAAAAATTGGAGCAAATCCAACCTTGCGAACACTTATTGTTATTGGCTTTTGTGGTGGATTTAGTACCTTTTCCACATTTAGTTACGAAACAATTGAATTGATGAAATCGGGTAATTATAGCATTGCCATTGCAAATGTGTTGATTAGCGTATCGGTTTGTTTAGCACTCATTTTTGTTTTAACAAAACAATCTTAATTATGAAATAGCCATGTGCCAAATCGCACAAACCCGAATGAAGATACATGGCGTATACCATTTGACAATAAAAAAAACATAAATATCTACATATGAAAAAATATTCTGTCTTATTTCTTTTATTGTCCTCATTAGTTGTGAATGCTCAAACAAAGCCAGCAACGGCTCCAGCAAAAGGGACCACAAAACCAAAATTAATTGTTGGAATTGTAATTGACCAAATGCGTTACGATTACATTTATCGTTTTTGGGATAAGTTTGGAAACGATGGATTTAAAAAGCTTGTCAATCAAGGCTATTTCTGTAAAAACACAAATTACAATTATGTTCCAACCTACACAGGTCCAGGTCATGCTAGTATCTACACAGGAACAACGCCTGCTGTGCATGGCATCATTGCAAACGATTGGTTTGATAAAACAACTGGAAAAAATATGTACTGCGCTGATGATGCCAAAGTAACAGGGGTAGGCACTACCGAAAAAGAAGGAAAACGTTCTCCTGTAAATATGCTCACAACTACGATTACCGATGAGTTGCGAATTTCTTCGAATATGAAATCAAAAGTGATTGGCATTGCATTAAAAGATAGAAGTGCAATTTTACCAGCTGGTCATACCGCAAATGCAGCCTATTGGTTTGATGGAAGTGTTGGTGGTTTTATTTCAAGTACCTATTACATGAATGAATTGCCCGCTTATGTGCAAGCATTCAACAAAAAAGAATTGCCAAAAAAATATTTATCGCAAGCATGGAATACCTTATTGCCAATTGAACAATATACCGAAAGTGTTGCTGATGATAACAAATATGAGTTTGTAGCAAAAGGTGAAACGAAGCCCGTGTTTCCGCATAATCTACCTGCTTTGTACGAAAAAAATGGTGGCTTGGGAATGATTCGCAGTACACCTTTTGGGAATACACTCACCAAAGATTTTGCAATGGAAATTATCAAAAATGAAAATATGGGCAAAGGAGATGCAACCGATTTTTTAGCAGTATCCTTTTCTTCACCCGATTATATCGGGCATTTATATGGACCAAATTCTGTTGAGCAAGAGGATGATTATTTGCGATTGGATTTGGAATTAGCAGAATTGCTAACATTCATAGAAACACAAGTAGGAAAAGGAAATGCATTGGTGTTTTTAACAGCTGATCATGCTGCGCCAGAAGTACCAGCTTATTTAATGGACTTGAAAGTACCTGCAGGATATTTGAATGAAGATAAATTGTTTAGAGATTTAAAAAAGTACATGGCCAAAACGTATGGCGATTCGCTTGTTGTATCGTATTCAAATCAACAAGTGTTTTTGAACCAACAAGTGATGGAAAACAAAAAGTTGATGCCACAACAAGTGCAAGAAGAAGTGGCAAATTTTGTAATTAAGCAAGAGCATGTGTCGGAAGTATTAACTGCAACAACGTTAAACAATGCTCAATTTACAGAAGGAGCGCGTTATTTGATGCAAAAAGGATTTAATGTAAAACGTTCGGGCGATGTGCTTGTAAATTACGAACCAGCCTATGTCGATTTTCCTCATTACGGAACTACACATGGTTCGCCTTACAGTTATGATACACATGTTCCATTGTTGTTTTATGGTTGGCATGTAAAACATGGCAGTACAACAGAGCAAATTTACATTACTGATATTGCTGCAACATTGTCGATGATGCTGAACATCCAATTTCCAAATGGTAGTTCTGGAAAGCCAATACAAGCATTAACTTCTCCTCGTTTTCCGATGTCGAATGGAGATGGGGCGGACCGAACAAAGTAATGACTTCAACTCTTTATATCCATTCCAAAAGAGATTAGATAGGACTAATAAATAGTATTTTAATAAACAAACACATGTATAGAAAGAAACCACTTAGTGAAACGCTGCCTAATACCTTTGCGGTTAAAATACCTGCGCTTTTGTTTTTATTTTTTACGAATTCGTTGTCTGCTCAATTGCCCAACACGGATATTTGGTTGTATGATATCAATTATAAGTTTGATTCAATTTTTTTGTCCAACGGGAAAAATATTACCAATAGAATTGGTTATGATAATCAACCTGTTTTTTCTGCAGATGGAAAAGAGTTATTGTTTACTTCCATAAAAGAGGATAATCAAGCGGATATTTATAAATATACAATTGATTCGAAACAAACTGTTCAAATAACTACAACCACCACAAGTGAATATTCCCCACAGATAATGCCTGACGGGAAAAATATTTCGGCAGTGATGGTAGAAAAGGATAGTACTCAACGATTATGGAAATTTCCGATAGGAGGTGGAGCTCCAAGTTTAGTGCTTGAAAAAACTGATTCCATTGCGTATTATTCTTGGTACTTAAAAAATGAATTACTCTTTTCAACAATTGATGTTCCTTCACGATTGAATTTTGTAAGTGTAAAAAAGCAAACACCTGATAAAGTTGATGTAAATGTGGGAAGATGCCTTAAATTGCATAACAATGTATTTTATTATCCTAAAAAGTATTCCGATAATTCGTTTCGTATTTATGGATTTAATGTTGAAGATTGGAAAGTAAAAGAAATTGGAATGGTGATTGAAAACGAAGATTTTGATTTTTTGGATGATGATATCATTTATGGAAAAGAAAATGAATTGTTTAAATTGAATAGTTTTGATAAAAAAGTAGTTAAAATCGCTAATTTGTCAGTTGATGGTCTTGAAGCTATTTCAAGAATTGCAGTAAGTGCTGATGGAACAAAACTAGCTATTGTTGCAGAGAAAAAATAAATGAAAATAGAGGAATACAATATCGGTGATTACCTGGTATCTACTAATCCAGATAAGCTTGATCTAACAGTCATTCATGGGTATTTATCTCGTTCCTATTGGGCCGAAGAAATTCCTTTCGAAACTGTAAAACGTTCAGTGGAACATTCCCTTTGTTTTGGTGTGTATACTGCAGGCAAACAAATTGGTTTTGCTCGTGTGATATCTGATTATACTACCTTTGCCTACCTAGCCGATGTGTTTATTTTAGAAGAAGAACGAGGAAAAGGACTTTCTAAATTTTTAATGGAATGCATTCTAAAACACAAGGAGCTACAAGGCCTACGTAACTTTTCATTAATGACACAAGATGCACATTCCTTGTATGCTCGTTATGGATTCAAAAACATTCCTAAACCCGAAAACTTTATGGCAAAAAAGATTGATGGGATTTATAAGAAGAAGGAATGAGTTTTTATGACCTATCAAAAGAAGATCGCATTCAATTAGTTGATAAGATGACTCAACTGATAGAATCAGATATTCAAAAAAATACGCGTGCAAACATTCTTGCCTATTTTTCAGACGAAGATACTTATATTCGAAAATCGGCTTACATCGCTCTTGGTAGATTATACAAAGCCAATATACCCTTGCAAAAATCAATTCTTAACTTGTTGGATGAGCTGTTAGCATCAACAAACGAAAAGGTTAGGCAAACGGTGGTTAATGCAGCAGGCGAAATTGGAATGCAGGATTTTGATTCCATTGAAAAGTTTATGGAAATAGGTTTGTTCGATTCACATCATTCGGTTAGGAATGCGGTAATTGGTTCCATAAAAAAAATGGGCGAAAAAAATCCCAAGCCTACTTTGGCATTTGCTAAACGTTATTTGCATCACGAGGATAAAGAAATTCGTAGAGAAATTTGCCATGGAATTGAACTTCGTGGAAGGAAATACCCACAAGACATTCTTCCTTTATTAAAAGAATTGGAGTTTGACAAAACAGCACGTGTAAGAAATACATTGGTGCATGTATTAGGTCAAATAGCCTATAAAAAAGGATGTTTGGAAATAGTAATAGCCGATTTAAAAACCTGGAAGAACAATGAAGTTGTTGCCGCAGCAATTGATGAAATTATTGATGTTCATGATCGGTATAAAAATTTTGCTGTAAAAACACAAGAAGAAGCAATTAAGTACATTGAAAAACATTTCAAATAAAAAATTCCCTTCAAAAAAATTCAAAACTGAATTTAGGGTTTCAAAAGCTATGAACGAAGCGAAGGAGGTACTCATTAAATTTGGTATTGATTACATTGATATTTTAGACGAGCCATTAATCGGATTGATGAATAAAAAGGGAGTTAAAGATTTGATCAATACCGAAAAACTAGTGGTCGGATTGTTACTGATTTGAGTTAGAAAAGCGAAAGTTGTTGTTGAAATCAGAAAGGAAAATGAAATCCTTGAGGAGAATTTGATTGCCCTGATTAAAAAAAGTGCTAAAGCAGCATCCAATTCTAAAAAGAATAAAAAACAAACTACAATAAAAGTGGCTAGAAATAGCTGAATGAACATTTTGGTCATTTTTTGGTTCAAATTTTAGTTTACCTAACTATTATCTTGCGCTAAAAAATCATGAAAAAAAAACCTTCGCGAACACGATTTATTGGCGCTTTTTGAGCTGTTTATCAAACAAAGTCTAAAAACCAAGCGACTTCAAAAAAATGGTAAAAAGATTCGCAATTCAACCATTGAAAACTATTATTACCTCCAAAAACTACTTGTTAAATTTAGCCTGAAGCAGGAGAATAGAATAAGAATTTTATCTGTTAAAGGGTTAAGTGAAAATGTATTGTTACGAGAAAAAAGGTATTGGAATAAGTTTTATCTCGATTTTACAAACTATTTATACGATGATTGCGATTTGTATGATAACTATGTAAGTGGCTGCATTAGAACCTTAAGAGCTTTTTTTAATTTTTTAAACATTGAATTGATGCTAAATATTGGTACATTTCATTATCGTTTTTATGTGTTAGAGGAGGAGATTGAAACCATTGTTTTGTTTCCGGAGCAATTGAATTTTTTAATTTATAATAAAGAATTTGAAAGTAAGTTGCCTCCCCATTTAAAAGTAACAAAAGATGTTTTTGTTTTTGGTTGTACTGTTGCATTGCGGTTTTCGGACTTAATGAACCTGTATACTACTAATTTTAGTTTCACCAATAATAACTGGTATTTAAGTACTGTGTCAAAAAAAACAGGAACAGCAGTACGTATGCACTTGCCCGAATATGTTGTTGAAATTATGGAATCAAATATTCTAAAGAATGGTAAAATTTTCAAAACAATTTCGTTAGTTCAATTAAATAAAAATATTAAGGCTTTGGCAAAGCTGGCTGGTTGGGATGATGAAATGGATAAATTTAGAAACAAACGAGGAATACCATTTCCAATTTATAAAAATCCAGAAACAAAAGAGAAGTATAAATTTTACGAGCTTGTATCATCGCATACCATGAGAAGAACTGCTATATCAACCATGTTGGCACTTCGAATGCCCGAGGTTCAAGTTAGGAGAATTTCGGGCCATTGCCCAAATAGTAAATCCTTTTATAGGTATGTAAATTTTTCTCAATCTTTTTGGGATACAGATAGTAAAAAGTTCTACAAAAAATTATCGGAACAAGGCTAATTTTATTAAATTTGATAATCGCAACACGAGTATTTATTAAATTTATATTCGTGTTGCATTTGTTCTTTGAATACATTGCTCCTATTGACTAATTAAATTGGGATTACCATTCCTTTGGTGCGGTAATGCCAGGGCGTGTTACTCATTTCCAAACCAGCGTGGATGGTATGAGTGACGGTTCTGATTCTTACCGCTATGGATTCAATGGTAAGGAAAATGACTTTGAACCAAAAAACGGACAAGGTTCTCAACAAGATTATGGAATGAGGGTTTATGATCCAAGATTAGGGAAATTTTTGAGTGTGGATCCGTTGACTAGTAAATATTCGATGCTTACCCCATATCAATTTGCAAGTAACACACCGATAAAAGCAATTGATTTAGATGGATTGGAAGCCGCTGCTCCGCCTAGCCCAAATTATGTTTTTATTGAGGGCGCAAGACAATATTTGGATGCTTTCGTAAATTTTTTCACCTTCGACTTTGAGTTTGAGGTAGGTGGTACTGCTGATTATGACAGTTATAAAGTAGGAACGACAACAATAACCAAATCAACTGTTATTTCTAATACAACTGAAGTTGGATATTCTGGGTGGGAAATTTTCAATCCCAAGGCTTACGCTTCTCCCACAGATTACCCTGCACCAATGATTACAATGACAAATGCTACAGAAGTAATTAAAGTGGTTGAAGCCAAATCTGCATATGGACCAGCAGAAACAACAACCAAATCTGAAACTTCTAGTTCAGGTGAAAAAACAGAAACAACAACTCAAAAATTTGGAGGTACAACTAATAGTGGGACACCTGTTTCTGTTAGTCATACTGAAACATCTTCAAATAAAAATGGAACTTCTGAAACTTATCAAGGTACTGTAGGAGGAGAAAATGCAAATGTCTTTTTAAAATATAAATCCACAACAAAAGAGGGGCAAACAACAAAAAAAACAACTGTTGGGGTTGAAGTAAAAGCGGAGACACCAAAAGTAAACAATTGGAGTTTTTATGTTAGATCATCTCTTGAAGTTGGTGTTAATCAATAATAGATTCTTTATGCAAAAAAGAAATAAAACAATCATATATTCAATTATAATACTTTTTTATTCTTGTACTTATAAAGAAACAGAAATAGTAAACTATGAAGAGTATTATGATACTATTTATAAAAAAATAAAAGTAAAAGGTCAGATTATAAATTCTAATGAAGAAGGACTCTGGACCTATTATGATGAATCAGGGAAACTTATTCAATCTGGAAAATATTCGAAAGGTATTCAAGATGGCGAATGGACTTATTTCTTTAAGGACATCTTGCCAACCTCTTTGAAATGGAAATCGAAAAAGTCCTTGTCAGAAAGATATTTTTTTAGTCTGCCAACAACTTTTATTTCAGAAAAAGATATTAAAGAAAGCTATATTGCATACGATTCAATAAATAAAGATGTTTTTTCAATCAAAGAAAGTAATGGAAAATCAGATGAAGATATTAAAAAGTATGCAAAAGCTACATATCTAGATTTAGCTAAAAATTTTAAAATTATAAATAATTCCTTTTCAAAAATAAATACAAGCAATAATTCATTCTATATAGATTCATATTTAATTAAAAGTAATGGAATTGATAGCATTGAATTGTTTCAACAAAATCTTCATTCAATATTTCAAAACAAAATAGTTACAATAAGCTTTTCATCAGTACCAAAAGATTCTTTGAAAGTCAAATTTTTTATAGGCGAAATCTATTATCACTTATTTGTTGATAATAAGAGAGTTGCGTACCCATTTGAAAAACTTGTTAATAAGGAGTAGCATTTCGATGTTAATCTGATGCTATGAAAAGACAAAGGAAGTAACATTGGAATTCCTACGAAGTTTTAGGTATGAAACAGCTACGGATTATTTAAGATAAATTTATTGTTTCACAATTTATCTTAACGATTTAGATACAACTAAAATAAGCTATAAAAAAATCTATCGGTAGACATCTTTGATTCCTTTTTTTGAATCAAATAATCACAAAAAAAGCAACTGTTCTTATTTTCTCTTCTCTAAGCCATTTACATACCCATAACCAGCATTTTGGTTATAAACTTTTACTGAAGTTTTAAATTGTTTTTGTCCGGCACTATTTACAACCCATGCAATTGCAAAAGATGGTACCAGAGCTATAAGTGAAGCCGTCATAATCTCATCATTCTCAGTTGCTATTCCCGCTCCAACACCAATTAAACCTCCTAAGGCTATTACTTGAAACCCTTTGGATATTATGGAACATGTTTTAAAGTTCTTATAATGCTTATTTGCCAATGGGTCCATTTTTAAGAATGAGCCAACGTTTTTGTTCAGAAAACCTATTTCAAGCGGGGAAATTGTATTTTGATCCAAATAATAATGAGTGAGTTTTCTGGAGGTTCTGCCACTTCCATTTGAATAATTATAGGTGATAGAATAGGCAAGGCTAATTTTGGGTTTGAGATTAATTTTATTCGTATCGATTTGGATTGATGTTGAAAAAGAATCAACATTAGTTAAATTAGCTGTAGTATCTGTTTGGGTAAAGCCAAATGTGACTATAGTTTGAACTAATAAAATCAATAATATGTGTTTGTGCATATAAAAATTCATTTAAAGATATAATTTTATAAAAATTGTAAATCTAACTATTATTGATTTCAGAATCTCTAATTTGGATGTCAATGATATTGTATTAATAGAAATTGTCATTTGGGTCTTCAAAAAAAGAAATTCGTAATTTTTTCATTCCGAAAAAATCGTAACGCTCTGCTTATCACTCTTTGGAATAAAATAAGGTAGGCCAATGCAGCAACGTAACTCTTTTGGGGAAAGCAACACTTCTAACAACCAAATTTATTTTGCATAGTTAGTAGATTTTCGCCTATGCTTCAAAAAAATAAATAATTTTAGTTTCGTTTTCCTATTAAAAACTATTAAGGTTTTTAGTTAGAATCGTTTGTCACTTTTTTAAGGTCGAAGTAGTCCTCTTTCCCTTCAATAATTATTTGCTTTGGCCTTATATTTTTTTAATAATCCAGTTGTCCATAACTCCTTTGCAATTTGTTCAATATTATCTTTTGTTAATTCTTGTACAACAATTAAATTCTCTTCTATAATACATTTTTCATCTACTATATCTTGCGATAATCTAACGTCATCATAAAAACAGAAAATGAAAATCGAATCGTCCGGAAAATGCACTTCAACATCATTCCTATAGCCTTTCATTGGCATTTCTATTTCATCTAATTCAGTATACCCATTCCTGAATATGATTTTAATTTCATGGTTCATTATTCAACTTTTTTAGTTTCAATTTTATTTAAAAATCCTTGAAATTTCTCTTTACTCATTTCTTCTTTCGGTACAATTTCGAAATGACTTTGATCTTTTCCTCTTTGGATAATTTGCAGCTCCTCGGGCATGCTAGTAATTTCATAAGCACCACCAAATTTATCTATTTTTTCTGCACTTGTATTTACAGAAACACCATGAGTTGTTTTGACCATTCCTGTATTAGGATCAATTTTAATATCTTTATCTGAAATTACAAATTTCCCACCTCCTCTATAAATCTTTTTATATTGGCCTCCTACAACTACTCTTAATCCATTTATTCCTTTTAAAGCTATATTTTTTGCTCCGTCCATAAGCATGACGATACTTATGGCAGCTTCAGCTTTTTGGCCAATTTTTTGTAACGCTTCACCCTTAATAACCGCATCGTATGCCTCATCATTGATCTTCCATGAGTCTATCATTTTAAATACAGCCCTAAAGTCTCCTGCTTCACTAAAACTTTTATTTTCCCACTCTTTAGGAATTTGATGCCAATGACCATCGGTTCCTTTAACAAAAGAAACATCAGTTAAATTTGTATGAATAGTGCCTAAATATGTTTCCAACTTCGCATCAACCATCTTTTTAGGGATCAGTTTAAATCTTGCTTCTCCGTTTATATGTTCTGAATATACATACATGAAGAAAGATGCTTCTAATCCATCTAAATCCACATTAGCAATAGGGGAGTTGCTAGCAAATTGATAGGGAGTTAGCGAAGGAAAAGATTTAGTCAACGGATCCACACTCAAAAATTTCCCTAATCTTGGATCATAAATCCTCATTCCATAATCTTGTTGAGAACCTTGTCCGTTTTTTGGTTCAAAGTCATTTTCCTTACCATTGAATCCATAGCGGTAGGAATCAGAACCATCACTCATACCATCCACGCTGGTTTGGAAAGGAGTAACACGCCCTGGCATTACCGCACCAAAGGAATGGTAATCCCAATTTAATTAGTCAATAAGAGCAATGTATTCAAAGAACGTTTATGCGTAATTTATTTTACAATAATATGAAAAATATTTGCAATTATTTTCATCAAATTATTCTAAAACTTACAGCATAAAAAAATCCCCTTCAAAATTGAAGGGGATTTTTATTTATGCTTTTTTTCTTCGTCCTAGTCTGCTAAAAATATTTTCAAGCAAGGTGATGAATCGTTTTAATACATCGAAGTATAAGGTTATTGCTAATAATAAGGACATTCCCCATACTACCGAAATGTTGAACCAATACGTATCATAGAATTTGCCAAACAACTTTTTGCGTGGAGCATAAAAATGTGCTTTTCCATTGTTATTCATTGGGTCTAAATAGATAGGGTCTATTTTTTGAATAAACTCTCCATTCAAATCCAAAATTCGATTGGTAGTTGTTCTGTTGGTTACCAAATCGTGTAAGCTTTCATTTTCGTATGCATCTTTATCTTTTAAATATTGAGCACGTGCTACACTGTCTTTGTTTTGTTTAGATATTTCTTTGTCTTTTAAATCAGTAGCACGTTTAAAGTTGTTTAAATAAACGGTTCTTAAATTATCCAAACAATCTCTTGTTTGGTTCGCTACTGTTGGTCCAAATTGAGCAATGTCTAATTTTTCAAGACTTGCACATTTGATTTTTTCATTACCAGTTACTTTTAATTCCTTGATAATTTCATTTTTAATCATGGTCAAGGCATCAATCACTTCTTGTTTGCTTTCTGGTTTTTTCAGATTGCTTTCACAAAAATCAATTTTCGATTGCATTGCTGGCAACCAATAATCTTTTTTGTAAGTAGAGATACTTAATGCTTTGTCGTATTTGTAAGTTACTTTATTGAATTTATTATCCTTAAACTGTTTTACCGCCAATGCTTCAAATGCCCAACGCGATGCCATTGCATCTCCAATTGTTGGAACAACACTTTGTGAAGTAATGATTGGATTTAATTTATCGAATTTTACCATTACACCACTGAACAATAATTGTGGAATAATTAAAATTGGAATTAAAATGTAAATCGTTACTGCAGAGTTGAAACTTGCAGAGATATTTAATCCAAGCATGTTTGCAAAACAGAAAGTAGTAAACAATAGGAACCAATAAGCACCATTCATGCCTTGTATTTCTAATACATAATTACCAACCAATACAAATAAGATGGCTTGTATAGCAGATAAAGAGAACATGATTACAATTTTCGACCATAAATAACTTCCTTTACTTAAGTTAAGGAAGGATTCACGTTTCTGAATTTTTTTATCACGAATAATCTCTTCGGCACTCACCGTTAATCCAATAAACAAGGCTACCACTACTGCCATGAACATGTAAATGATAATGTTTTCGTTTTCACGGAAGGTGTATCCAATTTTATTAGATAAATCCAAATTCACAAACTTAATAAAGTAGGCAAGGATAAATGCCAATGCCGGAGCCTCTAATAAGTTGATGGATAAATATTGTTTGTTGGTAAGCTTTGATAAAACATCACGTGTAATAAATACATTGAATTGTTTTAACTTGTTTGGAATTTTGAATGTACTCTCTGGTATCTCAGTGTAGTTTCCTACATCTTCCACTTTCTTTTCAATTTTTTCGCGGTAATGAACATTCCATTCGCTCGGAGAAATTTTACGGTTGAGTGTTAAATTACCATACTCATCCAATACTTTCGATTCGATGATGTTGAATACCTGTTCTGGATTTACGTTACCACATTCAATACATTCACTTTCATTGCTGTTAACATGGTTAACAACTGTTTTGAAATAGATAACTGAATCAACAGGGTTTCCATAATAAATAGGATAACCGCCCACATCCAAAATCATCAATTTGTCGAACATTTTGAAAATGTCGGACGATGGTTGATGGATTACTACAAATACCAACTTGCCTTTTAATGCAAGTTCTTTTAGTAAGTCCATGATGTTTTCCGAATCGCGTGATGATAAACCAGAAGTAGGTTCATCTACAAACAATACAGACGGTTCACGAATTAATTCCAATGCAATGTTCAAACGTTTACGCTGACCACCGGAAATTGTTTTTTCCAATGGGCTACCCACTTTTAAATCACGCGTTTCAATTAATCCAATGTCGGTTAATACATCCACCACCATTTCGGAAATTTCCTTGTCAGGTTTATTTCCGAAACAAAGTTTTGCATTGTAAAAAAGATTTTGAAATACAGAAAGTTCTTCAATCAATAAATCATCTTGCGATACGTGACCAATTACACCTTCAATTTTATTTTTTTCGGTATGGATGTTTATTCCGTTTATTTTAACAGAACCACCACTTGGAATTTCATTACTGTTTAATACATTTAATAGGGTTGACTTACCAGCTCCCGATCCTCCCATGATACCAATAAGTTTTCCTGATTCTTCAGAGAAATTGATATCACGTAACCCTAATTTTCCACCTTTGAATTTGTACTCTAAGTTTTGAACCACAAATGATACTTTTGCTTTTGAAGTATCACTCATGAACGAACTTAAAATATCACTATAGTATACAGGTTTTACTTTTGAGCTACGTAATGAAGAACCTGGAGTTAAGATGTAAACTTTACCTTGGAATAATAACTGACCATTTAATAATAAATCACTTTTTCCAAAATAAACCAGCACATACATGTTTACACTTGGTATCCATAATACGCGTGCTTGACCAGTTACACCTTCAGCATAAATATGTTTTGTTTCGTTAAAGTTGTGTGTCTGTTTGTTATCGATTACCAATACTTTTGATGAGTCAGGAATTTGATCACCTTTTGCTTGGATAAACGACATGCAGCTTTTGAACTCGGCATCTTCAATGTTAAACGTTTCCGCAACTGTTGTTACGAATTCCATTTCTTGTTCTGCAATCTCTTCGTTTGAATTGATAAATTCAATCAAGCGTAACAACACAACCACTTTTTGAACTTGTGTAAGCTCAGCATTGATTTGCGTACAAATTTTTAAAACTTTAACAGAGTTCAATGAAGTACGTTTAGCCGTACCATCTTTCTTTTTAGTTACTTGATGATGTGCTTCTAAGAATTCATCAAATATTTTTAAATATTGGTCAACTAATTCTTGATTTAATTGCTGCTTTAAGAACGATTGTACAATTAATCGTCCGTTGTCATTAATTCCATCCACCCTTGCAATAATTGCAAACATTTGCATCAGGGCTTTCAGTATTCGTTCACTCATTGTTGTTGTACGTTATGGGTTATTGAAAAAAAAAGACATTAATACCGCAGTAATTAATGCCTTTTAAAAATTTAGGTCTTGAGTATTATTTTGCTTGTTTGAATCCAATTAAAACTACTGCTCTTCCTGAACCAGCTTGTGCGCCATCTAAACGTGCTTCAATTGTGCAATCCAATGTATTGTTGATTTTGAAATCCCAGTATGGAGCATTTTTAAATTCGCTGTTTGTGAAAAGTAAATTGTGTTCACTGTCATAAACAGAAAATACTAAGTTCCCATCACTTAAACCACTACAAGCAGCAACTCTGTATATTGTTCCGCCATATAACGTTGTGTGAAATTCAGCTGTTTCATCTGCATTCATTAATAATGCACGGTATTGTTGACCATCAGAAATAAATTGGTTTCCCAAGTGTCTAGCACAAGCGTTTGCAACAGTATCTGCTATTTGAGCTGATGCTGAATTTACTGCTATAAATCCTAATAGTACAAAAGCTAATTTTAATAATCCTTTTTTCATAGTTTGTATAATTTCAATATTTTAAATTCAATGAGTCTATCCTAGTTTAAAAAATTAACCAACAATTTGGCTTCTGATTGATTTCACTTTTTGTGAAATAGATTCAATTTGCTCAGGAGTAATGTTTACTTCTGATTTGCTATTGATTGTTGTTAATTTTTTCTCAGCATCTGTTGTTGGTTTTTCGTATGTGTATTTGAATTCTACACCATCAAAAACAGTTGCTAAATCGTTTAAGTTGTCAATAAACTCAGTGTATTCTGGTTGACTGTAATATTGAGTTAATAATTTAATTAAGCTTTGTAACGATGATTTTTGTTCAGCAATTCTACGTTTAACATCTTCGTTAGGCTTTGTTTTGTATACGTTTGTAGCAAAGTATAAACTTTCTAACCATCCGCCAGCTAATACCAATCCACTAACATCGTTTCTGTCGTTGTTTTTTAAGTATGAATCGCTTGAACGGTAAGCAACACCAACCAATACCAACATTGAATCTTTGTTTCCTAAATTCTTTTGGAAACGCTCAATTGTTTTTGCATCAAATGCTCCTGAAACACCTAATTCATCTGCTAATTTTTTTGCAGAGTTTAAGTATCCAATTGCATCTTGTGTTTGGTCATAAATGGTTACATAGCCTAAGTCAGCTCCGTAAATACCAAGGTTTAATGCTTTAGAAAAGTTCGTAGAGTAGTCAGATGACTTACTTGCTGGGTTCAAAATCTCTTTGCTATATGCTGCACCGCTATTTTTAATTAAAAATGCAGTTTGGATAGGAGAAGGGATACTAAAAATCTCTCCATTAATGTTCAATATAGTTGTTTGTGTACTATCAACAGGAGGTAATTCATCTGTGTTAGCAGTGTCATCACCACCACATCCTGCAGTTAATAAAGCAGTAACTGATAATAATACGAATGATCCTTTAAGTGTAATAAATTTTAATCTCATTTCAGATTATGGTTTTAGGGTTTTAAATGAATGCTCAAAAATAACACTTTATCTAATAAAACAAACAATTCATCTGCATTTTTTTGCATTTTTATCTGAATTCTGCGATTTTGATTTGTTTGAATTGTAATTAACTGAAAATCAGTTGCTATTGGATTTAATTAATGTTTTAATAAATACTTACCTTTGCAAAAAAAATAAGCGTGAATAAAGAGCAAGATATTAAAATGATGGCCAAAACCATTTTTGGCTTAGAAGAGACTTTAGCAGGAGAACTTTTACGATTGGGTGCAAAAGATGTAGAAATTCATAACAGAGCAGTTAGCTTTGTTGGCGATAAAGGATTTATGTACAAGGCAAATTTAAATGCCCGTACAGCTTTACGCATTTTGGTTCCCGTTGAAACTATTACAGTTGTTAACGAAAAATCACTTTACGAAGGTATTCAATCCATCGATTGGGAAAAATACATGGATGTAACCGATACATTAGCAATTGATTCAGTTGTTAATTCCGATTTGTTTACTCATTCACAATACGTTTCTCAAAAAGCAAAAGATGCAATTGTAGATCAGTTTAGAGCAAAGCATGGTGAGCGTCCGAGTGTTGATTTAGACAAACCAACCATTCGTATCAACCTGCATATTTTTAAAGATGTTTGTACCATTTCTTTGGATAGCTCTGGTGAGTCGCTCCACAAACGTGGTTACCGCGATAAAACAAATTTAGCACCCATCAATGAGGTGCTTGCTGCAGGCTTGGTAATGTTGAGTGGTTGGGATAAACGCACCAATTTTATTGATCCAATGTGTGGTTCAGGAACCATTGTTATTGAAGCTGCCTTGTATGCCAACAATATTCCTGCTGGCTATTTTAGAGAAGATTTTGGTTTTATGCGTTGGCATAAATTTATGCCGTTTGACGAAGAATTATGGAATACAATTTTTGATGCTGCCGTGAATAAAATTACCAATCACGAACAAGTTATTATTGGTGGTGAGTTATCACCAAACGTTGCTAAAAAAGCAAAAGAAAATGTGAAGTTTGCAAAAGTGGATGACATTGTTACGATTCGTAATTGCGATATGAAAGATTTTGAAGTGCCTCCTGGACGTGGTGTTGTGATTATCAACCCGCCCTACGGAGAAAGAATGGTAAAAGATAATATTGAAGAGCTGTACAAAATGATGGGAGATACCTTCAAACAAAAATTTGCTGGTTATAATTGTTGGATTTTAAGCTCGAACATGGATGCATTCAAACATGTTGGTTTGCGACCAACTCGTAAAATAGCTTTGTTTAATGGTCAGTTAGAATGCCGTTTTATGAAATTCGAAATTTATGAAGGCACTAAAAAGATTCATAAATTGGAGGGGCGAAAGGATTAGTTGTTTAGTTAAGCCCTTGCTGGTGTTATCACCTGCAAGATTAGTGAAATTGTCAATTCGTACATTAAATATTAGATTGATATGAAAAAAATTGCTGTTTTTACATCAGGAGGTGATTCACCTGGAATGAATGCTTGTATTCGTGCCGTGGTGCGAACAGCCATTTATCATAACATAGAAGTTGTTGGTATAATGCATGGTTACGATGGAATGATTAACGATGAATTTATTTCCTTAGACGCCAAATCTGTGGCGAACATTATCAATAGAGGTGGTACTATTTTAAAAACAGCGCGTAGTAAAGAATTTTTTACAATAGAAGGAAGAAAAAAGGCAGCAGCAAATTTACAGAAACATAAAATTGATGGGGTGGTAGTAATTGGTGGTGATGGTTCGTTTAAAGGTGCTTTGCAATTTAGTGCTGAATGTCCGATTCCATTTGTTGGTTGTCCTGGCACCATTGATAATGATTTAATCGGTACCGATTTTACAATTGGATATGACACTGCTATTAATACGGTGGTTGAAGCGGTAGATAAAATACGCGATACAGCCGAAAGTCATGATCGTTTATTTTTTGTTGAAGTAATGGGACGCGATGCGGGATTGATTGCATTGCGCGCTGGAATTGGTGTTGGAGCGGAAGCGATTTTAATGCCCGAAACAAAAACGGATCTTGAAGATTTAATAAAACGATTGGAAAGCGGACGAAAAAATAAATCTTCCAAAATTATTTTAGTTGCCGAAGGCGATGATGCTGGTGGTGCTTTTGTAATTGCTGAGCAAGTAAAAAAACGATTGCCTTTTTACGATACACGTGTAACTGTCTTGGGACATATTCAACGTGGTGGAAATCCAACAGCGATGGAACGTGTGAATGCCAGTAGGATGGGATTTGCCGCTGTTGAAGCGTTGATGAAAGGCGAAAAGAATGTAATGATTGGAATTGTAGACAAACAAATCAATTACACCCCATTTGAAAATGCTGTAAAACACATTCAGGAATTAAATCCAGATTTAATGCGAATGGTAAATATTTTATCACTTTAAAACATTTTGAATCATTTTCTGTTTAAATAGAAAATACTATCATGAATTCTAAAATTTTAATATCTTTTTCCTTAATCCTTATTCTATCGGGCTGTAGTCTGTTTCGTCCTTCACCAAACAAACTTTATAAACGTGCAGTAAAAACTCAACCTTACGATGTAATTATTGTTCCAGGCGTTCCATTCGAAGGAACAGAATGGACAATGGCAATGCGTGGTCGTGTTATTTGGGCCTCTTATTTAATAAAAAAGGGTATTGCAAAGAATGTGATTTTTTCGGGTGGTGCGGTGTATACTCCCTATGTAGAAGCACGCATTATGGCCTTGTATGCCGAACAATTAGGTGTGCCTAAAGAAAAAATAATTCTGGAAGAAAAAGCTGAACACAGCACCGAAAATATTTACAATTCTTATTGGTTAGCTAAAGAGATGGGATTTACAAAAATCGCAGTAGCTACCGATATGTTTCAATCAAAGCTATTAATGGGATTCACCAATCGTAGGTTTAAATTACCCATTGCACATATTCCGTTTGTGGTAGATACCCTTAAAACAATACATGATGTTAATCCTGTAATTGATCCATCATCCGCTAAAGTTGATAATTTCAAGTCAATTGTAGAAACGCAAACAAAGCGTTACCGCTGGAGAGGTACTCGCGGAAAAAATATTAAATTCCGAAAAGAATAAATCCGTTAATTGTTTGTAATTCTTCCTGCTAAATTCGCTCGTATTGGTATATTTGTATCATGAGTAGGATTACCCTTTTTGTTGATGTCATTTTGCCTTTGTCGGTTCCTAATTTGTACACCTACCGTGTGCCATTCGATTGGAATGAGTCAATTGCTATTGGCCAACGGGTAGTTGTTCAGTTTGGACGAGGTAAATTATATTCCGCTCTTGTACGTAGAATTCACGAAACGCCTCCTCAGCAATATGCAGCTAAATACATTGAGTCCATTTTGGATGATACTCCCATTGTAAATGAAAAACAATTTGCGTTATGGGATTGGATGTGCAGCTATTACATGTGTACCATTGGCGAAGTTATGGTTGCTGCGCTTCCTGGTGGTTTGCGTTTATCGAGTGAAACAAAATTAATTTTAAATCAAGGATACAAAGAACAGCTAGCAACAATTGAATTAACGGATAAAGAATTTTTAATTCTCGATGCCTTAGAAATTCGAGAAGTGCTTACACTCAATGAAGTTTCGGATATCATCGAACAAAAAACAGTGTATCCAATTATTAAACTGTTGATTGAAAAAGGTATCGTCATTATTCAGGAAGAATTAAAAGAAAAATTTAAACCTAAGATAGAAACGTTCATTCGCCTTGCCGAACAATTGGATAATGAAGAACAATTGAAATTGATTTTCGAAGGTTTAGAGAAAAAAGCAAGTAAGCAATTGGATGTATTGATGGCGTATTTGAAACTATCGGACCGTTATTCAAAACAACCAAAAGATGTAAAGAAAAAAGATGTATTGAAATTGGTAGAGGGGGCAGAAGCATCGATTAAAGGATTAGTAAAGAAAAATATTTTTGAATTATATGAATGTGAAGTTGGACGATTAACAGCTTACGAAACCGAAAACAAAGTTTCACAGTTGAATGAAAATCAGCAACAAGTTTTAGATTCCATTAATAATCAGTTTGGAAATAACACTTCTGAAGGAACAACCAAATCGGAAATAAAAGATGTTATTTTATTACACGGTGTTACCTCCAGTGGTAAAACAGAAATTTATGTAAAGCTTATTGAGCAAGCTTTAGCAGAAGGAAAACAGGTGTTGTATTTATTGCCGGAAATCGCTTTGACAACACAAATTATCAATCGACTAAAAAAATATTTTGGCGAAGCTGTTGGTGTTTATCACAGTAAGTTCAATGAGAACGAACGTGTTGAAGTTTGGAACAATGTTTTGAGTTCAAAGTCGAAAATTCAAAGTTTAAACGATGAGGACGTATCAAACAACACAACTTTTAACCCTAAACTTTCTAACTTTAAACTAATAATAGGTGCTCGCTCTGCTTTGTTCTTGCCATTCAGTAATTTAGGATTAGTGATTGTGGACGAAGAACACGATACTTCTTTTAAACAATACGATCCAGCACCTCGCTACAATGCACGCGATGCCGCTATTTATTTAGCCTACATTCATAAAACAAAAACCTTATTGGGCTCCGCCACTCCAAGTGTCGAAAGTTATTTTAATGCACAAGAGGGTAAATATGGTTTTGCCGAAATGACCAAACGATTTGGTGGAATCCAAATGCCCGAAATTTTAATTTCGGATGTGAAAGAAGCCGCTAAGAAAAAAATGATGAAGTCGCATTTTTCACCCATGTTATTAGATCATATTTCTTTAGCATTACAGAATAAAGAACAAGTAATTTTATTTCAAAATAGAAGAGGCTTTGCACCGCAACTCGAATGCGATACCTGCGCTTGGGTGCCGCAATGCAATAATTGCGATGTTAGTTTAACCTATCATAAAAATACCAACCAATTGCGTTGTCATTATTGTGGTTATTCAATCAAGCCACCTAATAAATGCGGTGCTTGTGGCGATACAACAATCAAAATGAAAGGCTTTGGTACCGAAAAAATTGAAGAGGAATTGGCTATTTTTTATCCTGCAGCAAAAATTGCTCGTATGGATTTAGATACTACTCGTAGCAAATTTGCACATCAACACATTATTCAAGATTTTGAAGATGGCAAAATTGATGTTTTGGTTGGAACGCAAATGGTTACTAAAGGATTGGATTTTGATAATGTAAGCATGGTTGGCATTCTAAATGCCGATAGCATGCTTAATTTTCCTGATTTTAGGGCCTTTGAACGCAGTTATCAATTAATGGCGCAAGTGTCGGGTAGGGCAGGACGAAAAAACAAACGAGGAAAAGTAATTATTCAAACACAAAATCCAGATCATAGCATTATTCAAAATGTATGGAACAATGATTATTTGAGTATGTATACAAATCAATTATTGGATCGTAAAAACTTTAATTACCCTCCTTATTATCGATTGGTTGAAATTACCATCATTCATAAAGATTTAGATTTAGTAAATGGAGCTTCAAAAAGTTTAGCGGATGATTTAAAACAACATTTTGCTAGCCGAATTTTAGGTCCTGAGTTTCCTTTGGTTTCTAGAATTCGTAATCTGTACCACAAAAATATTTTATTGAAAATTGAACGTGATGCTTCTGTTGTTCAAGCTAAAAAAATTGTAAGTGATTTAATCGTTAATTTTAAAAATCAACCAGCATTTAAGTCCATTCGTGTTCAAATTGATGTAGACCCAATGTAATCTCGGGTTATTGACCTTGGTTTAAATACGCTTTTATTCCAGAGTAATAAGCTTCAGCAACTTCTTTGATTCGTTCATTTTTTGTTTTGTCGCTTTCTTTATTTAAGGCTTTGCATTCATTGATATTGTCCTGATAAAGTGTTTCGCCATAAACGAGTGGCCCATGGATATATCTTGTAAGTTGTAAGTTACGGCAGTATACTCCTTTTTTCTCTGTTGTTAAGCAGCCTTCACGTAAGTATTTAGCATCTGTCGGTCCCGCAGTTTTTACTTTTAATATTGATTCAAATTTTTCGGTAGTAGCACTACTAAGTAGAATCGATTCTTCAATGTCCTTAGTTGCAATCATTCTTAAAAATTCGAAACGTTTTTCCTGAGAGGATAAATCACCCGGCATAAATGCCCCTCCAATAAAAGTCATGTTGTAATTTTTTTGACCAGGCGCTTTCCAGCCTGTATTCGTTTCATCTACATTAAAGTGAATGATTACTGTAAAGTCAGGATTGAATGCATTAATAATGTTTGCACGTTCTGCAAGCTCAATGTCTTTGAAAAATAAAAATTTATTTCGTTTTGTGAATTTTGGACCTAACATCAGGTTCTTTTTATCAACTGATAGCTTCCCAGATTTGTTTAGTTCTTCTACTTTATTTTTATAATCATCTTTTAACCAATCATCAAAGGTTTTTCCGAAGGCAGTATATCCATTTTTTTGTCGCGTTAAAAAAACAGTAGCACCATCTGATTCAAGTTTTTCTTTTAGTAAAATGGCTGTCGCATAGGTTAACATTCCTTCTGCAATTTGAATAGAATCAGGTAGTCCAATAATACTGTCTTTTTTAAAGTTGAGTGATTTCATCTCTAATTTTCCAGTCTCAAAATCACCAGCCATGTGACCTGGGTCTATCGCTATTTTTAATCCGCTGAGTGGTTTAAGGTGATTGTAGTTTGTAGTTTTATCTCCTTTAGTTGCAGAGGATTGAATACTTCCATGTTTTTTTGAACTAAAGTAAGCCGCATTTTTACCTTCACGAATACATGCATTAAATTCCTGTAATTGCTCCCATTTAATTTTAAATTCTACCGAATCGTTTACTTTGTGTGCTGGTGTTGCGTATATTTTTATACCTTCTTTGTCGATTTTGTAATAATTGGAAAGCATTTTTTCTCTGTCCAAGTATTTTACTACTTTTTGATTGTAATAATTGATTTTGTACTGATTGGTAGTATCTTGCGAGTAGCAGTTTCGGAATAGTAAAAATAAAAGTATAACCAGCAGTTGTTTTTTCATTTGTTGTAATCTTCTTTTTCTTGTTTCAAAAATAAGAAATAATGTGTCACAACTATTTTGATTAATTTTGTTTTATGAACATCAAAGGAATAGTATTCGATTCAGAATTTACATTTAAGACATCGCGCAGTGGTGGTGCGGGTGGACAAAATGTAAATAAAGTATCTACAAAAGTAGAACTCGACTTTGATGTGGTGAATTCTGCTTTGTTAAGTGAAGAGCAAAAAGCCATTGTTTTAACCAAGCTTGCAAATAAAATTACGAAAGAAGGAATTCTGCAAGTAATATCACAAACGGAACGAAATCAATTGGGCAATAAAGAAATTGTAATAAAGAAATTTTACGAATTATTACACAACTGTTTTGTAGTTCAAAAAAAACGAAGAGCTACAAAGCCCAGTCGCTCTGCGAAAGAAAAACGGTTAACATCAAAAAAGCGTGATTCTGATATTAAGAAGTTGAGGAAGAAAGACTGGTAAATTTTAATTATACCGCTTTATCCATTTATTATGCCTACCTTTGTTTCACTTACATGAATTAAACTACTCATTGTCATTTTATCGATACTCGATACTTTTTGTCTCTCAATGCTTTCGGAGTTAACAATCCCCAAAAATTAGAAGTTTAACCAGTAAAAAAGAATTCCATTTCATCAGACCGGTGAATGAGAACCTTTTTAAAACTATCCGGTCTATAAACTAATTTCATATAGAATGTCATTTGAAAATTTAAATTTAATTGAGCCCATCCTTAAGGCTTTAAAAACTGAGGGCTACACAACTCCAACACCAATTCAAGCACAAGCTATTCCATTGGTGTTACACAAACATGATTTACTTGCATGTGCACAAACAGGTACAGGTAAAACAGCAGCATTTGCAATTCCTATTATTCAGCTTTTAACAGAAGATAAAACGCCTACCCAAGGAAAGAAAGCAATTAAATGTTTGGTGCTTACTCCAACACGTGAACTTGCGATTCAAATCGGAGAAAGCTTTGCAAACTATGGTAGAAATACAAATTTAAAATACAAAGTTATTTTTGGAGGTGTTAATCAATATTCACAGGTTGAATCCTTACGTTCGGGAGTGGATGTTTTAATTGCTACTCCAGGTCGTTTATTGGATTTAATGAATCAGCGTCATGTCGATATTTCAAACATTAAATTCTTTGTATTAGATGAAGCGGATCGTATGTTGGATATGGGCTTTATTCATGATGTAAAAAAGGTGATTGCAAAATTACCAGCAAAACGTCAATCGTTATTTTTCTCTGCTACAATGCCTCCGGTTATTGTTAAGTTAGCAGATACTATTTTGGTGAATCCTTCAAAGGTAGAAGTAACGCCTGTTTCATCAACTGCTGAAAAGATTAATCAGGTTGTTTATTTTGTAGATAAAGAAAATAAAAAACCATTATTGATTGATATTTTAAAAAATAATAAAATAGAGCGTGTTCTTGTTTTTACACGTACCAAGCATGGTGCGGATAAAGTGGTGAAAGATTTAATAAAAGTTGGAATTCAAGCTCAAGCAATCCATGGAAACAAATCACAGAATGCACGTCAGAATGCATTGAATAATTTTAAATCCAAATTAACACGCGTGTTGGTTGCTACAGATATTGCAGCTCGTGGAATTGATATTGATGAATTGTCGCATGTTATCAATTATGAATTGCCAAATGTTCCAGAATCATACGTTCATCGTATTGGAAGAACGGGTAGAGCAGGAGCAAGCGGAATAGCAATTGCTTTTTGTGATGCTGAAGAAAAAGAATACTTAAGAGATATTCAGAAATTAATTGGTAAAACAATTCCAGTGATTGATGACCATGCTTATGAATTAAAAAATCATACAGTTGTTAAAACGCCACAAAAACAACAACAACGTAGAAGTGGGTCTTCACAACGAAACGCTTCTCGTGGACCAAGTACAGGCAACTCTTCTTCATCTCGAGGACAAGGGAAACCGCGTAGTTCTAACAGAAGTGAGTCTAGTGCATCACAAAAACCAAGTACTGGAAATCGTGAGCAATCGCGATCAACAGAAGGTTCTAAACCAAAGAAAAAATGGTTTGGTGCTGAAAGAAGACCATCTTAGTTTAACCTAATCGTTTAATGATTTCATTCCAAATGGAATCGTTTGGAGGAGGAGCAATTATTGTGATAAGCTCTTTTTTTACAGGATGAATAAATTCAATTTTGCGAGCATGCAAATGTATGCTCGCATCTTTATTTGTTCTATCAAAGCCGTATTTAATATCCCCTTTTATTGGACATTTAATACTAGATAGCTGCACCCTAATTTGATGGTGACGACCTGTATGTGGCGTTATTTCTAACAGATGATAATTGTCTAGACTTAAAATTAACTCATAATCTAACTCAGATCGTAAAGCACCTTGTTGCTCCTTTTCGTAGGCACGCGACATATTCTTGGCTTCATTCTTTTTAAGATAATGAATAAGCTTGCCTTTAATGTTTTGTGGTTTGTTTTTAACAACAGCCCAATACGTTTTTTGAATCTCTTTACTTTGAAACATCTGATTCAATCGCGCTAACGCTTTACTTGTTTTTGCAAATAAAACAATTCCACTAACGGGTCGATCAATACGATGCACCGTTCCTACAAATACTTCCCCTGGCTTATTGTATTTTTCCTTGATGTATTGTTTTACAAACTCACTCAAAGGGGTATCGCCTGTTTTATCTCCTTGAACAATGTCCGATGGACGTTTATTGACGGCAATGATGTGATTGTCTTCGTAAAGTACTTCGATGCTAGAACTCATTTGTATCCGCTAATTCCTAATTAGTACTGTTCATTCGAATTTGGAAAATCTTTCGATTTCACATCCTGAATATAATTGCCAACAGCTTTATTGATTTCTTCATAAAGATTTAGATAGCGTCTTAAGAAACGAGGATTAAATTCGTGTGTTAATCCTACCATATCATGGAAAACTAAAACCTGACCATCAACACCTCCACCAGCGCCAATTCCAATAACAGGGATTTGTAATTCTTTAGCTACTTGTTCTGCCAATTTTGCAGGTATTTTTTCAAGAACCAATGCAAAACATCCCGCTTTTTCCAATGCATGTGCATCTTCTAATAGTTTTTGTGCTTCAGCTTCCTCTTTCGCTCTCACATTATAGGTTCCAAACTTATAAATACTTTGTGGAGTTAGTCCTAAATGTCCCATCACAGGAATTCCAGCCGTTAAAATACGTTGAATGGATTCGGTTACTTCTAATCCTCCTTCTAACTTTACTGCATGAGCCCCACTTTCTTTCATTATTTTGATAGAAGAGTTTAAGGCTTCTTTTGAATTACCTTGGTACGATCCAAATGGCAAATCAACTATTATTAATGCTCTGTCAACAGCACGAACTACAGATGAAGCATGATAAATCATTTGGTCGAGGGTAATTGGCAACGTTGTTTCGTGCCCTGCCATTACATTCGAAGCACTATCTCCAACTAAAATAACATCAATACCCGCATGGTCAACAATTTTAGCCATTGTATAGTCATAGGCTGTAAGCATTGCAATTTTTTCACCACCACGTTTCATTTCCAATAAAACATTCGTAGTTACCTTTTTTATCTCTTTGTGTACCGACATGGTTAAACAAGTTTACTAGTTAATTTACTCCCTCTGTTAAAAGGCCATTTTTATTTTCACAAAACTACAAATACTTTCCAATACAACCGTTTATTTGTAAAAACTGCCGTTTAGATATTTTTGTGTCAAAAAATAAAATTTATCGTTACATTTGTTACTCTAAAATCAAAATGAAAGTGAAAAAGAATTTATTATACTTATTTGCAGCCACAATTGTGCTTTTCTCTGCATGTAGCACCGACCTAGACGTTAATGGTGACTGGAAAGAAACAATGGTTGTTTACGGTTTGTTAGATCAAGGTCAGCCGAAGCAATACATCAAAATAAACAAAGCGTTTTTAGGAGAAGGAAATGCGTTGGAATATGCACAAGTAAAAGATTCTGTGCAGTATGTAAACAACTTAGTTGTAAAAATTAAGCGTGTTTCTGATGGAACAGAATATTTGCTTAGTCCTGACGCTACAGTTCCAAAAGATGCTGGAACTTTTTATTCAGCAGATCAAGCAAATGCAATCTACTCAGCTGCATTTCCAATTGTTACAACTAGTCAGTACCAGTTAATTATTAGAAATTCAGAAACAGGTGAGGAAGTAACATCTCAAACACCTATTGTGAATGATTTTGCTTATACAAAACCTACAGCTGTAACTCCTTCATTTTATTTTGTTTATCCTAGTAGCGACAATTATCGTTTTTTTGTAGAATGGCCAACGGCAAAAAATGCACGTTTATATCAAATGATTATTCGTTTCAATTATGTTGATTCTACTGTTACGGGTAACGATACGACCTACCTTGATTGGGTATTTCCAACAAAGAAAACGAATGGCTTGAATGGTGGCGAATTGATGGGCTATGACTTTAGGGGTCAAGACTTCCTTCAATATATTGGTAATAAGATGTGCAACTCTTGTACACAACCATCAGATTTAATAGCTCGTAAAGCTTTAAAAACAGAAATTTTAATGTACTCTGCAGCTGATGATTTAAGTACATTTATTGATGTAAATAAACCATCGACAGGAATTATTCAAACAAAGCCTGAATTTACCAATATCACTAATGGTTTGGGGATATTCTCCGCACGTTACAGCAAGGCTCCTTTTACACGTTCTTTAGAAAAAAATACATTGGATTCATTAGCATGCGGACGTTATACAAAAAGGTTGAAGTTTTTAAACTTTGCCAATGTTTTACCTGCTTGCCCATAGGGTTCTGTCGGTTTGTCATAAAAAATGAGCGTCATATTAAATTATGACGCTTTTTTTATGCCATAATTTCTTTAAACTGCTGTGGCATAATCATTGAAAACAGCTAAACCGTAATCTAAAATTGTAACAACTTAAACCCAATATAATCATGAGTAAAATAATCGGTATCGACTTAGGAACTACAAACTCTTGCGTTTCTGTAATGGAAGGAAATGAGCCAGTAGTAATTCCAAATAGCGAAGGAAAACGTACCACACCTTCAATTGTGGCATTTGTTGAAAATGGAGAACGTAAAGTAGGTGATCCTGCAAAACGCCAGGCAATTACCAATCCTACTAAAACCATTTCATCTATTAAACGTTTTATGGGAATTAGTTTTGACGAAGCTCAAAAGGAAATTTCCCGCATGCCTTACCAAGTGGTAAAAGGTGATAATAACACCCCACGTGTTCAAATTGATGATCGTAAATATTCTGCACAAGAAATTTCTGCAATCATTTTGCAAAAAATGAAAAAAACAGCGGAAGACTATTTAGGTCATGAAGTGTCAGAAGCTGTAATTACTGTTCCTGCATATTTTAACGATGCACAACGTCAAGCAACTAAAGAAGCTGGTGAGATTGCTGGATTAAAAGTTAAACGTATCATCAACGAACCTACTGCTGCAGCTTTAGCGTATGGTTTGGATAAAAAGAATAGCGACATGAAAATTGTTGTGTTCGATTGTGGTGGTGGTACACATGACGTTTCTGTTCTTGAATTAGGAGATGGCGTATTTGAAGTTAAATCTACCGATGGTGATACTCACTTAGGTGGTGATGACTTTGACCATAAAATTATTGATTGGTTAGTAAGTGAATTTAAAGCAGAAAATGGTGGATTGGATTTATCAAAAGATCCAATGGCATTACAACGTTTAAAAGAAGCTGCTGAAAAAGCAAAAATTGAATTGTCTAGCACAACTTCAAGTGAAATCAACTTGCCTTATATTATGCCTGTTGATGGTATTCCAAAACATTTGGTTCGTACCTTAACGCGTGCAAAATTCGAGCAATTAGTAGATGATTTGATTAAACGTACAATCGCACCATGTCAATCGGCATTAAAAAATGCAGGATTAACAACAAGTGATATTAATGAAATTATCTTAGTAGGAGGTTCTACACGTATTCCTGCAATTGTTGACGCAGTTCAAAAATTCTTTGGAAAAGCACCTTCAAAAGGTGTGAATCCAGATGAAGTTGTTGCAATCGGTGCTGCAATTCAAGGTGGTGTTTTAACTGGAGAAGTAAAAGATGTGTTGTTGTTAGATGTTACTCCACTTTCATTAGGTATCGAAACAATGGGTGGTGTTTTCACTAAATTGATTGAATCAAACACAACAATCCCTACTAAAAAATCGGAAACATTCTCTACTGCTAGCGATAACCAACCAAGCGTGCAATTACATGTATTGCAAGGTGAGCGTCCAATGGCAAAAGACAACCGTACAATTGGTCAGTTTAATTTAGATGGCATTATGCCTGCGCCACGTGGTGTTCCTCAAATTGAAGTAACATTTGATATTGATGCAAATGGTATTGTTCAAGTATCTGCTAAAGATAAAGCAACTGGTAAATCTCAACAAATTAGAATTGAAGCTGGTAGCGGATTATCGAAAGAAGAGATTGAAAAAATGAAACGTGAAGCAGAAGCAAATGCTGAATCAGATAAAAAAGCAAAAGAAGAAGTTGAAAAAATCAATGCAGCCGATTCAATGGTTTTCCAAACAGAAAAACAATTGAAAGAGTATGGTGATAAATTACCAGCAGAGAAAAAATCAGCTATTGAAGAAGCTTTAACTGGCCTTAAAACTGCTCACGGATCTAAAGATTTAGCAGGAATTGATGCATCAATGGAGAAATTAAATGCTGCATGGCAAGCTGCTTCTCAGGACATGTACAATGCGCAGCAACAAGCAGGAAACCCACAAGGTGATGCTGGTGCAAATGCAAACGCAAATGGAGCATCTGATGCGGAAGTAACAGATGTTGACTTTGAGGAAGTAAAAGACGACAAAAAATAATCTTTTGTTTGATGAATGTGCGCGCGCCCGACAATTGTCGGGCGCGCGTTTTTTTGTATCTTTGGTTTTCAATTACATGAAATGAAAAAATATTTCTTCTCCTTTTTCTTTAGCTTTTTACTAAGTGTTGTTATAGCTCAAATTCCAGCTGGATATTATAATTCAGCGCAAGGATTAACAGGAGCTCCATTGAAATTGGCATTGCATAATATTATTAAAAATCATAATTCTGTAAGCTATGCAAGTCTTTGGACACATTTTCAGAATACAGATAAAAAAGCGAATGGAAAAGTTTGGGATATCTATAGCGACAATCCCTCTGGAACACCTCCCTATACTTTTACTTTTGTAACCGACCAATGCGGCTCCTATAATTCAGAAGCGGATTGTTATAATCGAGAACACTCTTGGCCACAAAGTTGGTTTAATTCCGAAACTGTTCCATCATCCGATTTATTTCATGTGTATCCAACAGATGGTTATGTAAACAATATTCGCAGTAATTATCCTTATGGCGATGTAGGTGTTGCGAACACAACAACATTAAACGGAAGTGTGTTAGGCTGGTCATCAGATGCAGGTTATAGTTCCGCTGCTTTTGAGCCAATTGATGAATACAAAGGAGATGTGGCACGTAGCTATTTTTACATGTCTACACGCTACATGAACGAAGATGCTGGTTGGGCAACGTCTGCTGCTACCAATAAATCAACTATTTTGCCATGGCAGGTAAACGTATTATTGCAATGGAGTCACCAAGATACAGTAAGCGCAAAGGAAATTGCTAGGAACAATGCCATTTATCAAATACAAAACAATCGTAATCCATACATCGATAATCCAGAGTGGATTGATAGTATTTGGACGGCTACATTAACTTCTTTAACGGAGCAAGAATTACAAGAATTAACACTTGATGTTTACCCGAATCCAGCTACTGATAAATTTACAATTGCGTATCATGGATTGGAGCAATTAAAAGTGAGTTATAGCATTGTAAATATGTTAGGACAAATAATAACATCAACAAACAATATTCGATTAAATAGAACAGACTCACCCCAGCTTTTAATAGATTGTTCTACATGGGAAAATGGAATTTATTATTTGTTGATTAATTCTGAGGATAAACAGAAAACAATCAAATTAGTGGTTGGGGATTTCTAAATAAATATAATTTCTTTCAAGTCCAACTCTTTTATTGATAGGTTGTTTAGTTGTAATTGCAGTTTCCCAACTTCAGATACTCCAATTATTTCTCCTTCAATTATTTCGTTCGCAATTTGATAGTTTTTTTTCTCCTTCAACTGATAAAGTTGATTTAAGTATTTTGTATTTATAGCTTCTAACGAAGCTGATTTTAATTTCAAATAATAAGCTTCTATTTTTTGAGAAAGTAGTTCAATGATCAGATTTAAATCAAACTCTTTATTGCAGATGCTTTTTAAAGAACAAGCATTTAGTGTTGAAGGGAAATCTGTTTGATTGACGTTAATACCAATTCCGATGATAGAAGTTTGTAGGGTATGCTCTTTTAGAACGTTTTCAATCAAAATTCCTGCAATTTTTTTCTGATTCACATAAATGTCATTTGGCCACTTAATTCGTATTTCGGCTGGAATGGCTTCTTTTTTCAGGATTTCTGTCATTACGTCAGCCACCGCAAGCGATGCTACTTTAGTAAGTAAAAATTGCTTGTTTATTGATAAAAAACTAGGATGTAAAACATAGCTCAATGCCACATTTTTATTGGCTTCGCTTTCCCATTTGTTCCCTCTTTGTCCGCGACCATTTTCTTGCTCAAATGAGTAAAATAGTGTGCCATCTGGTAGGTTAATTTGTCGCAACATTTCGCTGGCATAACTGTTGGTAGAATTAACCGACTTCAAATGGATACTGTTTTGCCCTACAAATAATGTTTTCATTGAGAGTTTATGCAAAAGATTTCACTATTTTTGTGCTTATCAGGATTTTGAAAGATTTTACAAAGAACGAAATTAAATAGATATAAAATAGCTAATGGCTAAAAAGAAAGAAGCACCTAAAAAAACAGCTGCTAAAAAAGCAGTAAAAACAGCAAGTACTACAAAAGTAAAAGCGGCTGTAAAAAAATCAAGTGCAAAACCAAAAAGTTCAGCAAGTGCTAAAGCTGCAGTAAAAAAAGTAGCGCCTAAGAAGTCTGTAGCTAAAAAAGCACCTGTAAAAGCAAGTTCAAAAACGGCTGTTATTAAAGATAAGAATCAATTATTAGCAGATGCTGTTGTTGAAGGAATCTTAGAGAAAAAAGGGAAAAATATTTCTATTTTAAATTTAACAGGCATTCATAATCGTGTTTGCGATTATTTTATCATCTGTCAGGCAGACTCTACGACACAAGTAAATGCATTGGCTGGTTCTGTTCAAGAAATAGTAAAAAAACTTACAGGTGAAAATGCATACCGTGCAGAAGGTTTTGAGAATTCTGAATGGATTTTGATTGACTACGTTACCGTTGTTGTACATATTTTCCAATCACAAGTTCGTGATTTTTACAATTTAGAGTCGCTTTGGGCAGATGCCGAAGTTACCCATGTTGCATTTGATTAAAAATAATACTAGAAAGAATTTCCTATGAGCGATCAGAACCAAGAAAACAAAAGTTTAAAAGATAAACTTCCGAATAAACCTAAATTACCAAAAACATCATTCAATTTTTATTGGATATATGGAATCATTGCTGTAGCTCTTATAGGCTTGCAAATGATGAGCAGCATGGGTGGTGGATTAAAAGAAGTGAAATCAAGTGAGTTTTACGAAACAATGCTGAAACAACATCATGTTGTTCGTATTGTTGTTGTACCAACCGATAATGTTGCAGAAATATACATAGGGAGAGATTATTTGAAATTGCCTCAATATGCAAAAGATTTGTTGGACAAACATCCGAACGGTCCGCATTATAAATTAAAAATTCTTTCAGTTGAATCTTTCAGTAAAGATTTAGAAAAAGCGCAAGCAGCATTTACGCCAGCCGAAGTTATTTATCCAGAAAAAGATGAGCGTACTGATTGGAGTAGCCAATTAAGTTGGATTTTACCATTGGTATTGATGATTGTTATTTGGATAATCATTATGCGTAGAATGGGTGGAGGCGGAGGCGGAGGCCAAATTTTTAACATCGGTAAGTCAAAAGCAACGTTGTTTGATAAAGATACAAATGTGAATATCACATTCAATGATGTAGCTGGATTAGAAGGAGCAAAAATTGAGATTAAAGAAATTGTAGATTTTCTTAAAAACCCTAAAAAATATACAACACTTGGTGCTAAAATTCCGAAAGGAGCTTTGTTAGTAGGCCCTCCAGGTACAGGTAAAACCTTATTGGCAAAAGCTGTTGCTGGTGAAGCAAAGGTTCCTTTCTTCTCATTGTCTGGTTCCGATTTCGTGGAAATGTTTGTTGGTGTTGGAGCTTCACGTGTTCGTGATTTGTTCCGTCAAGCAAAAGAAAAAGCACCATGTATTATCTTTATTGATGAGATTGATGCGATAGGTAGAGCTCGTGGTAGAAGCGTTTCTCAAGGTTCAAATGATGAACGTGAAAATACTTTGAATCAATTGTTGACTGAGATGGATGGTTTTGGTACAAACAGTGGTGTTATTATTTTAGCTGCTACAAACCGTGCTGATATCTTGGATAGAGCATTGATGCGTGCTGGACGTTTTGATCGTCAGATTTATGTTGATATGCCAGATTTAAATGAGCGTAAGGATATTTTCAAAGTACATTTAAAACCATTGAAATTAGACACTACAGTGGACGTTGATTTCTTGGCAAAACAAACACCTGGATTCTCAGGTGCTGATATTGCAAATATTTGTAATGAAGCAGCTTTAATTGCTGCACGTCATGGAAAAGAAGCAATTGGTAAACAAGATTTCTTAGATGCAGTTGATCGTATCATTGGTGGTTTAGAGAAGAAAAATAAAATCATAACAAAACAAGAGAAAAAAGTAATTGCATACCACGAAGCTGGTCATGCTGCTACAAGCTGGTTGTTGGAACACGCTCATCCATTGATTAAAGTTACGATTGTTCCTCGTGGACGTTCGTTGGGTGCTGCTTGGTATTTGCCTGAAGAAAGACAAATCACAACAACAGAACAATTGTTGGATGAGATGTGTGCTACATTGGGTGGACGTGCTGCTGAAGAAATTATTTTTGGAAAAATTTCGACAGGTGCATTGAGTGATTTGGAAAAAGTAACCAAGCAAGCATATGCAATGATTACTGTTTATGGATTGAATGACAAAATAGGTAACTTGAGTTATTACGATTCATCAGGAGCAAATGAATATGGATTTACAAAACCATACAGTGAAAAAACGGCTGAGGTGATTGATGCCGAAGTAAGTAAGATGGTTGAGTTAGCGTATACTCGTGCTAAAAAAATATTAGGTGATAACAAACACTTGTTAACTCAATTAGCTGAGAAATTGTTAGATAAAGAAGTAATTTTCAAAGAAGATTTAGAAAATATCTTTGGAAAACGTAAGTTTGAGCGCGATATTGAAGCAGAAGCAAACGAAAAATTAGAAGCAGAAAACAATGCTGCTAAAGCAATTGCTAAAGAGAATAAGTCGACTGAAACGACAACTGAAGTTGCCACAGAAACAAGTTCAGAAGTAAAGGCAGAAGACGACAAAAAAGATTCGGAGCCACCTAAAACAACATTGTTTTAAGCATGCAAGATAGTACTACTTCAAAAGAAAAAATATTAAAGAAAATCCGAAAGGCTTTAATTCATAAATCGACTCAAGAAATTGGCGATGTGGATAAGTCGTCCGAGATATTTGCTTCTTCCGAAGAACCATTAGAAATTCAGTTTGCAACTAATTTTTCTGCATTAAATGGCAAGTTCGTTTTTTGTGAAAATGAAACCGAGTTTATCGAAAACTTTGATTTTATTGCAAAAGATAATGAATGGGAAAACCTGTTTTGTTTAGAACCTAAAATTAAAGAATTGCTGAAAAAAGGCAATGTTAAGTTTTCTGATAAAGAAGAGGATTTATTAAAAACAGATATTGGCTTAACACTTTGCGAATGCTTGGTTGCTCGTACCGGAAGTGTTGTTGTTTCTTCCAAACAATTATCGGGTAGACGCGTTCCTTTTTATAGTAATTTCCATATTGTGGTTGCATACACATCACAATTAGTAGCAAATACAAACGATTCGTTGAAATTTATTAAAGACAAATACAATAATCAATTGCCTTCGATGATTTCAACAATAACAGGTCCAAGTAGAACTGCCGATATTGAAAAAACATTGGTGCAAGGAGCGCATGGTCCACGCGAAATTTTTGTATTTTTAATTGATGATATTCATGTAATCCAATAGAAGAGGTGAACAATTTTTTCAAAAGAGCATTAACCGCTGGCGGATTTGTTGCAGTTTTATTAACCTGTACATTTTACAATCAATTTACCTTCTCTCTTTTATTTCTTCTCATTACAGTTCTTGGTGTTTGGGAGTTTTACACACTTGCCGAAAAAGGACAAAATAAACCTCAGAAAATATGGGGAACAATGCTTGGTGCGCTTCTATTCATTACCAATGCTATTGTTTGTTTTGGCTATGCCGATTATAAATTATTGGTAATCAATATCCCTTTATTATTTTCTGTTTTTATTGTTGAGCTCTATACCAAAGCTACAAATCCATTCCGCAACATAGCATTTACTATTCTTGGGATTGTGTATGTTGCTGTTCCATTTTCACTATTAAACTACTTAGTTACATTTACTGGGGAGTTTAATTATCAAATTTTATTTGGTTTTTTCTTTATTCTATGGAGTAGTGATACTGGTGCTTATTTGGCGGGTTCTGCTTTTGGTAAAAACAAACTGTTTCCTCGTGTTTCTCCCGGTAAATCTTGGGAAGGGACTATTGGAGGTGCAGTAGCTAGTTATGGAGTAGCATTTATAATTTCTGGATGGTATACATCCGTTTCTTTAATGGATTGGATGGTGATTGCATCCATTCTAATTGTTATAGGAACTTTAGGTGATTTAGTGGAATCGTTGTTCAAAAGAAGTAAAAATGTGAAAGATTCAGGTACATTATTGCCTGGTCATGGTGGTATATTGGATCGATTTGATAGTTTAATAATGGCAGCTCCTTTTGTATTTACATATTTATACCTAGAAAAGCTGTTTTAACGATTGAATTCGTACATTTAACGATAAGTTTTTATATAGTTATTATTTTTTTTAAATTCGCACACTTTAATCGTGTTCTCCACAACAAAAAAAAACAGGGGGACCTAACATTAAAATTATGACAACAAAAACAAACACAGCTCCAGCTGAACAACATGAAAGTATGTTCGATGCAGTACTTGCTCGACTAGATGTTGCAGCTAAGATTTATGGATTATCAGATGATGTTGCAAATATTTTAAGAAATCCGCAAAAACAAGTAAAAGTTAGTATTCCAGTAATGATGGATAACGGAAAAATGCAAGTTTTTGAAGGTTTCAGAACCGTTCATTCAACTATTTTAGGACCATCTAAAGGTGGAATTCGTTATGCGATGGATGTATGTGATGATGAAGTAAAAGCATTATCTGCTTGGATGACATTTAAATGTGCAGTTGCTAACTTACCTTATGGTGGTGGTAAAGGTGGTATTAAATGTAATCCACGTGAAATGAGTGTAGGTGAATTAGAACGATTAACAAAAGCATATACAGTTGCTATGGCAGATGTATTTGGTGTGGATAGAGATATTCCAGCTCCTGATATGGGAACAAGCGGACGTGAAATGGCTTGGTTAGTGGATGCATATAACAAAACTCACCGTGGCGATTTTCCTGGTGTAACTACAGGTAAACCAGTTGGTTTGGGTGGTTCATTGGGTCGTGATGCAGCTACTGGTCGTGGTGTTATGATTTCAACATTAGCTGCTTTAGCAAAAATGAAATTAGATCCTAAAAATGTTACTGCTGCTGTTCAAGGTTTTGGTAACGTAGGTTCACACGCTGCTCGTTTATTAAATGAACAAGGAATTAAAATTTGTGCTATTGGTGATCATACTGCAACACTTTGGAACGAAAAAGGAATCGATATCAAAGCTGCTTTGGATTATGTAAAAGCAAATGGAAATATATTAAAAGGATTCACTGGTGGAGTTGAAATTAAGCCATCTGAGTTATTAACTGCAAATGTTGATGTGTTGGTGCCTGCTGCATTACAAAATGTAATTACAGAAGACGTAGCAAACAATATTAAAGCTAAATTAATCATTGAAGGAGCAAATGGTCCTACAACACCTGAAGCAGATCCAATTTTGCAACAAAAAGGTGTAATTGTAGTTCCAGATATTTTGGCAAATGGTGGTGGTGTAACTGTTTCTTATTTCGAATGGGTTCAAAACAAGTATGGTCATTACTGGACAGAAGCTGAAGTTAATACAAAACACGATGCATCTATGAATGCTGCATTCGAAAATGTATGGAACAATGCTGAGCAATACAAAACAACAATGCGTATTGGTGCATACATTGCAGCGCTTAAGAAAGTGGAATTAGGAATAAAAGCAAAAGGTTGGTATTAGTCCTCCTTTTATAAATAAAAAAGAAGCGCGAAGAAATTTTTCTTCGCGCTTCTTTTTTATGGAGTATTTATATTTTCTAGTTCTTCAAAGGATTCAATCTTTAGCTTTTTAACTTTTCCTTTAACAGTATAGAAGATGATTACATCGGAGGAAAAATCCTCCGTGTCCACTTGTATGTTGGGTGGAGAGTTCGGTCTGCCACTGCCTCTCTTTTTTAATGTTCCGAAAGTGATTTGATACGTGCCTTTGTCTTTTTTACCATAACTTGCTTTTGTGTAGTTTGGTGAGGTAGCGTCAATGTTATCGACTTTAACGATATTAAATTTCAATGATTTGCCTAGCGGTGTATGAACCGAATCAATGCTCCATTTGAAATTTTTGTCTTTTTTTAATAACACGGTGTAATTTATCGAAGAGCTTGGTGACGCACCGTGATTCACCATTTGTTTGGTTGCTTTGATTAGCTTTAGTTCTTGAGCAAAACTAAAATTAGAAATAAGCAAGAGGATTAATAATTCTTTCATTCGTCTCTGTTTTTTAACACTCTAAGATAGGCAAATAGCATTCCAATTTGACCGCAAAAAACAAAAAGAGCTATAAAAGACAAAAGCCTCTCCATAAGGAAAGGCTTTTGTCTTTTTGTGATCCCGCTGGGATTCGAACCCAGGACCCCTACATTAAAAGTGTAATGCTCTACCAGCTGAGCTACGGAATCTAATCTACACTTTATGATGCAGTTCCCTTTTTTGAATTTGGGAGTGCAAATATAGATGCAATATTTTATTTTGCAAAGCCTTTTTCAAAAAAAACTCAAAATATTTCTTACTGCCTGATTTCCAGTGCTCTTTGTTTTTGCTTTTCATTTTTCAAAGCTTCAAAACTTTACAATTTTAATCAATAGCTATGTCATAAAATTGTTTTATAATTGTGTAACAATCAGGCATAGCTGTGGATAGTATATTAGAAATAAAACCCTGTGTAGGACTTTCCCGTCTTATTTTTGGAGCTTCTATGAAGGAGGCTGAAAGTCTTTTTGGTGCCGCAGAGGAGATTGAAGTTTTAGACGACATTGAGGATGCAATTTCAACAGTATGGCATTACTGGGAAAATGGCTTTTCTCTTTTTTTTGATGATATCGGATCACATCAGTTTTGTTGTGTAGAAATTGATAATGAAGAAACTATTTTATTCGGGAAAAAAATATTTGAATTAAATGAAAAAGAGATAATTGCTCTTTTTAAAATAAATAAATACACGGAATACGAAACCGAAGTTCATGAATGGGGCGAAAAACGCTTGAGCTTTGATGATGCAAACATTGATTTTTATTTTGAGAAAAATAAACTCACGTCAATAAATTACGGAAAACCATTTTTATCGTCACAAATTTTAATCTTACCAAACTAATGACAAAAATATTTTTAGTAGGTTACATGGGCAGTGGTAAGTCCACTGCTGGTAAAAAGTTAGCTTCAAAGTTAAATTTTGATTTTGTAGATATGGATAAATTCATTGAGGCAGAATACGACATGAGCATTGAAGAAATTTTTTCCAAAAAAGGCCAAAGTGAATTCAGAGCAATGGAACACAATGCACTAAAAAAATTGCTGACAGTTTCTAAGAATACAGTTATTTCATGTGGTGGTGGAACTCCTTGTTATTACAACAATATGGAGTTAATGAATAACAATGGCATTACCATCTACTTGAAAATGAGTGCCGATTCATTAGCTAATCGTTTGATAAATGCAAAAGATCACCGTCCTTTAATTGATGGCAAAACGCATGATGAATTAAAGAAATACATTACCGAGCATCTTGAAAAACGTGAAGATTTTTATCACAAGGCTCAATTTACGGTAAAAGGTAAAGATCTGAATGTAGATGAATTAGCAAGTTACGTTGCTAAAGAAGTAAATCCTTAACTCAAATAGGCTGCTTCTTTTCCCTTTTTCAGTTCAACACTGATGTGTTCTTGAAGTGTAGTCGATAAAGACAAACCCACAAAATCAGCTTTGATTGGATAGCGATTGTGACCTCGGTCTACAAGAACCGCAGTTGTTAGTCGTTTTACGGGAGTAATTAGGAAAGGCTTTGCTCCAAAAATCAATGTTTTTCCAGAGTTTAAAACATCATCCACTAAAATGATGACTTTGTTTTTTAAGTCTTTATCCGTTAAGTCAATTTTAATTTCCTTTTCAGCAGGATTTTCTTTGTTTATTTTAATCTCAATTAACTTCGTTTTAATTGGAGCAATTTTTTTGATCACCGTATTTATTTTTTCTGCCAACGTAAATCCATTACCTACAATACCAGCAATGATGATTTCCTTTTCACCGTAATTGTTTTCATAAATTTCATAAGCAATACGATTTATTTTTTGCTCTATTTGTTTGTTGTTTAAAATCAATGTTTTTGCCATGTTCTAAAGATTGAATGGGTTAAAATCGTCCGCCTGTGAAAAAATATTTTTTGTAATACGCTTCGTCTAAATCACTTATAATTACACCTGAATGAACCGATGCATGTGCAAATTTATTGTTTCCTAAGTAAATTCCTACATGTGAAATTTGTCCTTTTCTTATTTTGAAAAATAAGATATCGCCTTCTTTTAATTCCGATTTTTCAATTTCTTTTTCTTTAACCTGAGTATAGATGTCTTTTGAACCACCTGTTAAATTGATGCAATATACTTTTTGGTACATTTCAGATACAAAACCAGAACAATCAATCCCTTTTTTGCTTTCGCCCGAATATTTATAACGAGTACCTACCCAGTCGTATACCTGGTAGTAGAGATAAGGAGAGCAGGCGGAATCAATTTTTAATTGGTAGTTGCAGTAGTAGTTTTCAATGTTTTTCCATTGTTTACTCTTGCCTTTGTTTTTTTCCTTTGATTGGGAAAATAACGAAAGCGTGATAAGCATCGATATGAATAAAAATTTAAATTTCATTTACATCAGCAAAGATAGTCAATTTAAATTTTTCGGCTTATTCGAAGTAAAATTTCAACTCATCATTAATGATAGCATTGATTTCATCGGCTCTATTGATAATCATAAAGTGGGAACCTTTATCGATAGTGTAATCCGCATTGATTTTATGATGCGGTAACACCTGGTCGGCATCACCATGAATATGGACGATAGAGGAAGGGTATTCTTTGTTTTTCCAATTAACAATGCAATGTACTGCTCCTTTAAAGTAGTTAGTTGGTGCGGTTTGTAACATTTCAAGAAAACGAGCTGACTGTTCTTTGTTGTTTACTCCGAATTGTTTTTTCAATAACATTGCTCCATTGATATAATGCTTATCGTTTAGTAGCTTGTATAAAGGAATTTTATTCCAAAGTTTGATTTTAGCAGGTACTTCTGCTCGTGTTTTGCTACTCGATACCAAAAATGTTTTAATTGGATTTAATTTTTTACTTATCTCGGTAGCACACATGCCACCAAAGGAGACTCCTATTAAGCAAAAGGGTTTGCTTGTGTCTATTTGAGCTGAAAGTCGCAATGCATAGTGCTGTAGTGATTCATTCCTATTAGGTTCTAGCCATTTGATATGCTTGATTGTGCAGTTGTTTAATTTTAAATTTTTAAACAAACGTTCATTTACACCCATACCTGGAATGCAATAAATAGTAAGTGGTTCCATTTGACTACAAAGATACGAATTGAATTTGCTAACCTTGCTTTGTTATTAGCCGAAAAATTCCTATTTTTGGTTATAACCTTCTGGTTTACAAAATTGAAACACTTTGTAAAAAATGCATAGATTACTAAAATATAGTTTAATCCTTTCCCTGTTTTTAACTGGGACATTAATCTATGCTCAAAAATTAGTTCATCCCGAAGTTCAAAATACCATAAAATTTACCGAGAATAAAAAGCAATGGGACAGTAATATTCTCTATCGTGCCTTTTTAGATGGTGGAAGTATGTTTTTGGAAAAAGATGGTTTTACGTATAATTTTTACAACCAAGACGCTTTACATCACAATCATGTTTTAAAAGCTGGTAAAGAACCTTTACCAATTAACTCTCATGCCTTTAAAGTTTGGTTTAAAAATGCTCTTCCAACTGTAAAAGCATATTCTAAACAAGTAACTCCTGATTATTGCAATTTTTTTATTGGTAAAGATAAATCGAAATGGGCTGGTAACGTAAAAAATTACAAAGAGGTTGTTTACGATGATTTGTACGAAGGAATCGATTTGCAACTAATTGGAATGCAAAATAGTTTGAAGTATAATTTTTATGTTGCTCCAATGGCGAATACCGAGAGTATTCAGCTCGAATACGAAGGTGTTGAAATGATTTACTTGGAGAAGGGAGCATTGAAAATAAAAACGAGTATTAATGAAATTACTGAACAAAATCCATACGCATACCAATGGATTAATGGTAAAAAGGTAGAGGTGCCTTGTGATTTTAAATTGGAAAACAATACGGTGTCATTTGATTTTCCTCGTGGTTATGATAAAAAGTTTGAATTGGTAATTGATCCTATTCTTGTATTTGCATGTTCTTCAGGTTCTACAGCTGATAATTTTGGAATGACTGCCACTTACGATGCACAAGGCAACTTGTATTCTGGAGGTACTTGTTTTGCGCAAGGATTTCCAACTACATTGGGTGCATTTGATGTAACCTTCAATGGTATAGTTACAACTAGTAGAACAGATGTTGTAATTACCAAATACGATTCTTCTGGTACTTTTTTACAATATTCAACCTATTTAGGAGGCGCTACAAGCACAGAGGTTGTAAGTAGTATTATTGTGAATGCGCAAGATGAATTAATGTTGTACGGTGTAACAGGTTCGAATGATTTTCCCATGGGTCCAAATGCTTACGATTCTACTTTTGCTGGTGGTACATTTTTAAATTATGCACCAAATGGAACACAATATAATAATGGTATTGATTTATATGTCGCAAAGTTTAATCCAACAGGAACAGCTCTTTTGGGCTCTACTTATATTGGTGGAACGCAAAATGACGGTGTGAATTCAAGTGCGACTCTTGTTTATAATTATGGTGATTATTACCGAGGTGAAATTCAGGTTGATCCATTTGGAAATTGTTATGTAGCGAGTTGTACATTTTCTAATAATTTTCCTACCACCTCTGGTGTAGCTCAACCTGCAATTGCTGGAGGTTTAGATGGCGTAGTGTTTAAATTCGATTCTAACTTATCTAATTTATTATGGAGCACTTATATTGGTGGAACAAGTGATGATGCGTGTTATGCGGTAACCATTGATGATTCATTAAATGTTTACGCAACAGGCGGAACAGCTAGTGTCAATTTTCCTGTTACGACAGGATCAATAAGTACAACTTATAATGGTGGTATAACAGATGGTTTTGTTTCCAAATTAAAAAACGATGGAACAAGTATTTTGAATTCAACATTTGTTGGAACGGTAGCTTATGATCAAACGTTTTTTATTCAATTGGACAAAGATTTTGATGTATACATTATTGGTCAAACTCTTGGGATAATGCCTGTTTCTGCTGGCGTCTACTCAAATGCAAATAGTGGGCAATACATTTGGAAAATGACAAACGATTTGAGTGCTCAAATTTTCACAACCATTTTTGGTAATGGAAATAATAGTATCAATATTTCTCCATCTGCATTTTTAGTAGATTATTGCGAAAATATTTATGTGTCAGGTTGGGGAGGTCATATTTTGCAGGGTGTACCAACCAATAACATGCCGCTTACTGCAAATGCAATTCAATCGACTACCGATGGATTTAATTTTTATTTGTTCGTGCTTTCCACCAATGCGAGTTCATTGTTGTATGCAACTTATTTTGGAGGAGCACAAAGTCAGGAACATGTGGATGGTGGAACGAGTCGTTTTGATAAAAAAGGAATAATATATCAGTCGGTTTGTGCTGGTTGCCCAGGCAATGATGATTTTCCTGTAACTCCAGGTTCTTGGCCCTATCCAGCATCTAACTATACGCCATTAGTACCAGGTGTTGCATCTACAGGGATTAATATGAGTACCAATTGTAACAATGGAACATTCAAGTTCGATTTTCAGGTTGCCATTGCTGATGCAAATTTTACAGTTGATTATTTAGATGGATGTGCTCCATTAACCGTTGAATTTGAAAATCAAAGTACAGGTGGAACGTATTTATGGAATTTTGGAAACAATGATACAACTTCTACAGTATTCAATCCAATAAGAACGTACCCAACACCAGGAACTTATTTAGTTGAACTTTATATTTTTAATCCAGCAAGTTGTAATATTTGGGATACCGCTTTTCAATATGTTACAGTTCATCCTCCAATTACTGCCGATTTTGATTTTGTTTCAGTACCTTGTTCTAATCAAGTTACATTCAATGATTCATCCGCACTTGCTCCTGTTTCATGGTTATGGTATTTCGATGATGGTGATTCTTCTCTTGTTCAAAATCCAATTCATGTGTATGATACATCGGGGGTTTACGATGTTCAATTGATCTCAACAAATACCTTCGGTTGTAAAGACACTATACTTGTTCAGGTAGAAATAAATTTAGCAAACACAACAATAAGTCCAAGTGATACCATTTGTTTTCAATCGAACGGAACACAACTTTTAGCTGCAGGAGGCTTTGCTTATAGTTGGCTGCCTTCAGCGGGTTTAAGTAACACAACTATTTCGAATCCTATTGCTAACCCAGCAGTAACAACAACCTATACGGTGAGTATTTCAACCACCAATACGGCTGGTGATACCTGTATTCAAACGCAAACTACTACTATTTACGTTATTAATCCAACTTCATTTACTATTGTTGCGTCAGCAGATAATGATACCATTGCAGAAGGCGAATCAACAATTATTCACGCAATTTCAACTCCTGCTGTACCTGTGATATGGCAAAATGGAGGTTTTACAAATCCTAATTTAAATAATCAAACGGTAAGTCCAACCGAGACGACAACGTATTATGTTTCAATTCTTGATTCAACTGGTTGTCCAAAAATAACAAGCATAACTGTTTATGTGTTGAATATGAAATGCAGAACAGAAGATGTATTTGTACCCAATACGTTTACTCCAAATGGCGATGGGCAAAATGATGTTTTATTTGTAAGAGGAAATGTTATTCAAGAATTATACTTTGCAGTATACAATCGTTGGGGCGAATTGGTTTTTGAAACTACGGACTTTACAAAAGGATGGGATGGTATATACAAAGGAATGAAAGCTGATCCAGCCGTTTTTGCATGGTATTTAAGAGTGAAGTGTTACAATGGTGAGGAGCTTAAAAAGAAAGGGAATACAACTTTAATTAGGTAATGAATAAACTGAAATACATATTATGTTTTATGTTTTTAACCGCAACGATTGTTTACGGTCAGGATATTCATTTGTCGCAATACAACGCATCACCACAAAATTTAAATCCAGCACAAACAGGCTTGTTTGATGGCGATTGGCGTTTTGTTGGAAACTATAGAAGTCAATGGGCTGCCATTCCTGTTCCATACAAAACATTTAGTATCTCAGCGGATAATCGTTTGAAAACAAAATTGCAAAATGATGTACCTGCAGCCGGATTAATTATTAATACGGATAAAGCTGGAGATTCAAGATTTACGACCATGCAAGTGTTTGTTTCTGGAGCATACATTAAAAAGTTAAATAAAGATTCTACACATTTTGTTTCTATAGGAATTCAACCAGGTATTACTACTAAAAGTTTTGATGTAAATGCCTTGACCTTCGATAATCAGTATGATGGTGATTCTTATAATGCGAGTTTACCTTCAGGTGAAAATTTCCCTAAAACACGGATTACTTATTTTGATATTGGAGGAGGCTTGGCTTATCTATGGAGGAAAAACAATCGCACAAAAATAAATTTTGGTGTTTCAACTTTGCATTTAAATAAGCCGAAACAGTCGTTCTTTAATGACAATTCAATTAAGTTGGATATGAAATTTAATGCAAGTGCAATTGCACAGTTTCCTGTTTCTGCAAAGTTGGATGTGTTGCCTTCATTTCTTTATCAAAAGCAAGGTAAGTTTAATGAAACATTGATTGGTCTATTTGGAAAGTATCATTTAGCACCAATTAATGGGCTTGAAACGGCTGTTTCGCTTGGAGCATTTTACAGATTAAAAGATGCCTTTATCATTGCAGCAAATATGGATTTTAAGAATTTCAATGTTGGTGTTAGTTATGATGTGAATACTTCAAAATTAATAGAAGCAACAAATAGGAGGGGTGGTTTTGAAGTATCCGTTATTTACATCTTTAAAAAGATGGTACCATTTGTTGCCAAAAAACGAGTTTGTCCAACCGATATGTAATGTATGAACTTATTCAGAAGCGTTTTTAATTCACATCCTCTTTTCAAAAACAGTAAATTCATTTTTACCGTTATTACATTTTTATTTCTGTTTTTATCGAATACTGTTTCTGCTCAAAAATTGAAGCAATTGCTCGAAGATGGTGATAAAGCATTTGCAGGTAGTGATTTTTTTAGTGCTGCTATTTATTATAATAAAGCCATTTTGCAAGATTCATCCGATATTGCTATTCAATATAAATATGCAGAAGCGAGTCGTTTGAATTTTGATTATGAGATAGCCGATAAATGGTATAACAAAGTTTATAAAAGAGACCCTACTGGTAAGCTATATCCTGAATGTGTTTTTTGGTTAGCAACCATTAAAAAAAGTAAAGGGAAATACAAGGATGCTAAAAAAATGTTCGATAAGTATGCAAAAAAGAACAAAAAGAAAAAGGATAGTTATTATGTAAAAAAAGCAAATCAAGAAGTTCTTTCTTGCGATTACGCACAATTACTGGTTGCCCGTCCGGATAAAACGATTGCAATAATTCACTTGGATAGTGCTGTGAATAGTAAAGTTTCGGAATATGCCCCTGTTCAAGTAGATAGTATTCTTTACTTTTCATCTTTACGTGATGCAAAAGACAGGGATAAAAAAAATCACGTTAATTACAATAAAATCTATACTTCGGCACGTGATTCAATCAAATTTTACAAAGCCAATGAATTGGATACCTTGTTCAATAAATCAGGTGTTCATAATGCTAATACTGCTTTTAATGAAGATTTTACTCGGGTTTACATTACTCGTTGTGAACAAAAAAATGCACAAGATTTTAGTTGTGAAATTTATTCAACTGAATTTAAAAATGGACATTGGGCAGCACTAAAAAAATTGCCTTCTGAAATAAATTTGCCAGGAAGTAATAATACACAACCAGCAGTGGGCTTTTTGGGTGATGAAGAAGTATTGTTCTTTTCTTCAAATAGAGCAGGTGGAGAAGGGAAAATGGATATTTGGTATAGCAAAATAAAAAAAGATGGAACATACGATAAAGCAATAAATGCGGGTAAAAAAGTAAACTCAATTGAGGATGAAAAGACACCATATTATTGTAAGCCTTGTCAGGAATTGTTTTTTAGTAGTACATGGCACAAAGGATTAGGAGGTTTGGATATATTTAAAAGTGCTTATAAGGATGGTGAATTGGGCGAGCCTGCAAATTTAGGTGTGCCCATCAATACAAGTTATAACGATTTATATTTTAGTATCAATTCTACCAAAACGGAAGCTTATTTATCATCAAATCGTCCCGGTTCTTATTTCGAAGAAAAAGAAAGTTGTTGCAACGATATTTATATGTTTAAAATTCCACAAATTACAGAACCTCCTAAAAAGGTTGATAGCACTCAGATCTTTGTTACTCAAATGAAATTACTCGTGCCTTTAACGTTGTATTTTCATAATGATGAACCCGATAAAAAAACGTTGGCAGTAACTACAAAAAAATCGTACAAAAAAGCTTGGGAAGATTATACTGCTATGCGCGATCAATACAAGAAGGAATACAGTAAAGGAGCGAGTGAAAAAGATTATGATAGAGCAGTGAATGATATTGATGTGTTATTTGATGATAGTGTTGATGCAGGAATGCAGGATTTGGAAAAATTCGCGCAATTGCTCATAAAAGTTCTTAAAAACAATGAGAAAGTAACGATTACAATGAAAGGTTTCTGTAGTCCATTGGCCTCCACTGATTACAACGTGAATTTAGCAAAACGAAGGATTTCCAGTTTGAAAAATTACTTTATGGAGTATGAAAATGGTATTCTTGTAAAATATGTGAATAATCTGAATCCATCGGAAGGAAGTATCACTTTTTATGAAGAAGAAATTGGGGAGTTAAAAGCCCGTCCAAATGTTAGTGATGACTATTATGACACTAAAAATTCAATCTATAATCCAGCAGCAGCTTTAGAGCGAAAAATTCAAATTATCGCCATATCCACCTTTTCTGCACCTCAGTAGGTTTTTAGTGGTATTTTTCAATAAAAACAAATTGTTCAGGGATTTCATTTTACCCTTAAAAATGCTTAATTTTGTTACAAGTACAAATTAAGTCTATGCGTAATTTTTTCAAAGTTATTTTCATGCTATTTCCTGTTGTGTTATTCGCACAACCCAATCAAGCTGTAAATCCCAATGGTTATAATAAATTTTATCATGAAAATGGTAAAGTTTCGAGTGAAGGAACCATGCGTGATGGCAAGCCTGATGGTTATTGGAAAACGTATTCCTTATCTGGTGTGCTAAAGTCGGAAGGAAATCGTAAAAACTTTCAATTGGATAGTACTTGGAAATTTTATAGTGAGAATGGGAAATTAGCTTTTGAGTTTAATTATAAAGAGGGTAAGAAAAACGGGCTAAAAAAGAATTATGACACCAAGGAGGGATTCTTAATTACTGCAGAGAGTTATGAAAGTGATGTGAAGCAAGGAAATACCATTCATTTTTACCCTGATGGAAAAATAAAACAAACAATCCCTTTTCTTGCAGGTAAAGAAGAAGGCTTTGGATATGAGTATGCAACAGACAGCACAATCATTACCATTACAGAATACAAAATGGGATTTATAAAGCATGAGGAACGGATAAATAGACGCGACATAAATGGTAAAAAACAAGGAATGTGGAAAGTGTTTTATCCGAATGGTATTGTTCAAACAGAGGTTCCTTATTTAGACGATAAAATGAATGGATATTTGAAAGAATATTCTCCCAAAGGAGGTTTGTTGAATACAACTAAATATGTTAATGGAGTTCTACAAACCAATGTTCCCGAGTTAGCTAAAGTAGATGTTAAAACCTATTATTATCCTGATGGGAAAGTTAAATACGTTGGGACATATAAAGAAGATGTTCCAGAAGGAATTCATCGTGAGTTTACACCAGAAGGTGAAGTTAAAAGTGCGAAGATATATGCCGAAGGAATTTTAATTGGTGAAGGAATAATAGATACTTTGGGTAGACAGCAAGGTCCATGGAAAGAGTTTCATACAAATGGTGAAATTAAATCGCAAGGAGAATATTTAAATGGAAAACGAATAGGGGAGTGGGTGTTTTATCATCCGAATAAAAAGCTCGAACAAAAAGGAAAATATGATAAAAAAGGCAAAGCGCAAGGTCCTTGGAAATGGTATTATGAAAGTGGTAATATTCTGAGAGAAGAAAACTACTTGAATGATCGTCAGGATGGTATTATGACCGAGTACGATGATGCAGGAAAAGTAATTACAAAAGGAGAATACATAGATGGTTATAAAGAAGGCGAATGGTTTTTAGAATTACAAGATTATCGAGAGGAAGGTACTTATAAAGGTGATAAAAGAGATGGTGCTTGGAAGCATTATTTTCTGAATACAAATAAAGTTCGTTACGAAGGAAAATACATTGATGGCACACCAGATGGAATGCAGGTATACTATTATGAAAGTGGTAAGGAGCGACAAACGGGTAAATATGTTGGCGGATTAAAAGAGGGAGATTGGAAGTTTTATGATGAACAAGGATTTTTAATTTTAATTATCACTTTTAAAAATGACATCGAAATTAAATTCGATGGTGTTAAAATAAACCCAGAGGTGCCAACTTCTGCTCCTAGTATTAAATAGTTGAATTAGATGTTTAAGAATAAAACCAAAATAGAATTAATAGCAGAGCTTAAAAAGCTTCAGCGTAAATTGGTTTTGTTGGAAACAAAAAAAAGCACAAAAAACGAGTCGAAAGAACTCGTGTTAAGTACATCTCATTGGAATTCATTCTTTAAAAATTCAGCAAATATTATTGTTATTGTTGATAAAAAAGGAGATATATTAGATATTAATAGAGTTGTTAAAGGATTAAAAAAAGAAAATATTTTAGGTTTATCAGCATATGAATTTGTTGCCAAAGAACATCAGAATACAATTAAAAAAGCTGTTGCTGCTGTTTTTAAAACAGGAAAACCCCAAGAATACAAATTGTCTGGCGTGGGGCCTAATAATTCACTTTCTTATTATTCAAGTAAATTAACTCCTATTCTTGAAAATAAAAAAATTGTTGCAGTAATTATTGACACCATTGATGTTACAAACGAAATTGCTACTCAAGAAAAATTAACACAAAGTGAATTTAAATACAAAAAACTTTCAGAAGCAGCTTTCGAATCAATTGTTATTCACCAAAATGGGAATGTAGTAGAGGTAAATCAAGCTACCATTAAATTGTTTGGTTACTCTGAAAAACAATTAATCAATCAGCCGATTCACAAATTTATAGATCCCTCTTTTCATAAAAGTGCTGTTCTGAAATTTCAAAATCAGGATGATAGTGTTTTTGAATTGTTGATGATAAAAAAAGGCGGGATTGCTTTTTGGGCAGAAGTTGTTGGTAGGTCTATTGAATACAATAATGAGTTGGCACATGTAGTTGCTATTCGTGATATAAGTCAACAAAAAGAGTACGAGAAAAATTTAAAAGAAAGCGAAGAGCGTTTTCGAATGTTGGCCGACAATGCTGTTGATATTATTTCAAGGTATCAAGTTTATCCTGAACATAAATTGATTTATACAAGTCCTTCTATTGAAAGAGTTACAGGTTATGCACAAGCAGAGTTTTATGCGGATCCATTTTTAGGGCAAAAAATAATTCACCCTGATGACTTGATACTTTTAAAGGATAAGAATAATGCACCAACTAGTAAATATGAAAAAAAGACACCTGTTCCGTTTGTAGCACGTTGGATTAAAAAGGATGGAGGTATTATTTGGATTGAGACAATCAATCGACCTGTTTTTGATGAACAAAATCGATTGGTTGGTTTTGAGTCTGTTGCTAGAGATATCACAGAGCGCAGGTTGTTGGAGCAGGAAAAAAGTATTGGGGAACGAGCTTTAACACAAGTTTTAAATAATATAAATGAGCTTGTTTATTATATTCAAATATTACCCGATGGTAGTAAAAAAGTAAAATATTTAGGAGATCAGATTGAGCGAATTTTAGGCATTACAAAAACGGAATATGAACAAGAAGCTGGAGCACTTTTGAAATTTGTTCACCCCGATGATGTTGCAAAGATTATTCAAAAAGCAGGAACACTTAAAAATAAAAAGGCTCCTCAACAATTTGTTTATCGTTTCCAACATCAAAAAACGAAAGAATACCTCTGGTTAGAAGAGCGTGTAACACCGCAATTTGATGATCAAGGAAAGCATGTAGGAAACTTTGGAATTACAACAGATGTTACAGATCGAATTTTAGCAGAGCAAGCTATTAAGCAAAGTGAAGAACGATTTCGTATGATGGCTGAAAATGCGATGGACGTCATTTATCGCTATACGATTATTCCACATGCTCGTTATGAATATATCAGTCCGTCTATTTTTAAAATGTCGGGTTATACTCCTGAAGAATTTTATGCAGATCCATACATTGCTTTTAAAATTATTCATCCCGATGATATTCATTTGATTGGTGATGCAGAAAATTCGCTAAAGAAAAAGAATAAAATAAATTCGATAAAAGATCCAAGTGTGATTTTGCGATGGGTTAGAAAGGACGGCAGCATTATTTGGACGGAGACAAAAACTCAGAATGTATTTAATGAAGCTGGGGAAAAAATAGCAATTGAAGGCATTACACGTGATGTAACGGAGCAAAAGCAAAGTGTTGAAAATTATAAAAGTTTGGTTGATTTTACTCCTGATGGGGTAATGATACACGTTGATGGATTTGTAAAATTTGCAAACCCAAGTGCGCTAAGAATGATTGGTGCAAAAACCTTTGATGAATTGAAAGATAAATCGTCATTTGAGCTAATTCAACCCGAATATCATAACCAACTTATTGAAAGAATTAAGAGAATAAAACAAGGGGAAGAACTTGATTTTGCAGAAATAAAAATTAAAACATTAGATAACCGATCACTTACAATTGAAACAAAGCCTATTGCCATTAAATTTAATGGAATAGATGCAATTCAAGTTGTTTTTCATGATGTTACAGCTCAAAAGCAATTGATGCGAGAGCAATTGCGTGCGCAAATAGCTGAAGAAACCAATCAAAATCTTCAAAAACAAATTTCTGAACGGATAAAAGCCGAATCAGAATTAAAGGAGGCTCAAAAATTTACACGATTAATTATTGAGAGTTCTATTGATATGATTTGTGCTTCTGATAAGGATGGTTATATAACAGAATTTAATCAGGCTGCATTGGATACATTTGGGTATACATTGGATGAAATAATCGGTAAGCATGGAACAATACTTTATGCAGTTCCTAATGACCGACTAGAAATTACAAATAATGATTTATTAAAAAGAGGAACATTCTCTGGGGAAGTATTAAATCGAAAAAAGAACGGTGAAGTATTTATTTCCTATTTGTCGGCTTCCGTATTAAAAAATGAAAATGGAGAAATTATTGGTTCAATGGGCGTTTCTCGTGATATTTCTAAGGAAAAAGAGGCGGAACAGCGATTGAGAGAACAATCAGCAAAATTGAATGCTGTTTTTGAAAGTAGTTCCCATGTAATTTGGACAATTAATCGAGAATACAAAATAACATCCTTTAATACCAATTTTGCCAAACACATGCAAGTACGTTATGGTGTAAAAGCCGAAATTGGTTTAGATATGGTGTCGGGAGATACTGTAAGTAATGAAAAATACAATAAATTTTGGATAGAAAAGTACAATGCAGTATTTAAAGGGAAGGCTGATTACTTTGAGACCCAATTGATTGATAAATTTGGGGAATTGGTTTGGAGAGAAATATACCTTAATCCAATTCTTGATAATAATGGGAAAGTTATTGAAGTATCGGGTATTGGACACGATATTACCGAAAAAAAGCTGGCAGAAGAGAAAATTAAGCAGTCGTTGGACGAAAAAGAGGTACTTTTAAAGGAGGTACATCATCGTGTAAAGAACAATCTTCAGGTGATTTCAAGTATATTAAACCTTCAGTCATCTTACGTAAAGGATCAGGGGACTCTTAACATATTGAAAGAGAGCCAAAATCGAATTAAATCGATGGCCTTTATCCATGAAAGTTTGTACCAAACAAAGGACTTTTCAAGCATTAATTTCTCTGAATATGTGGTCAATTTGGCCAATAATTTAATGCATTCCTACTCAAATTTTGAAAACGAAATAAAATTAAATCTTGACATTCAAAATGTTTTTCTTAATTTAGACCTGGCAATTCCATGTGGATTAATCATAAATGAGATTGTATCCAACGCATTAAAATATGCTTTTGTCGAAAAAAGTCAAGATGGAGAAATCTCCCTTACGATGAAAAGTGACGGTAAAAATTTATCCTTGCAAATTGGAGACAACGGAATAGGATTGCCAAAAGAAATTGATTACAGAAATACTGAGTCCTTAGGTTTACAATTAGTAGTAACCCTTACCGATCAGTTAAATGGTGAAATTACACTCGATACAACAAAAGGAACAAAATACACGATTATATTTAATCAAAATCAAGCTAAAAACCGAATTTAATAACATGTCGAAAACAAATATTTTAGTAGTAGAAGACGAAAGCATCGTTGCAAAGGACATTCAACACAGTTTGAAAAAGTTGGGTTATACGGTTGTTGGAATATGCTCTAATGGTGAGGATGCAATAAAAACTGCTGAGGAATTAAAGCCAGATTTAGTATTAATGGATATTATGCTAAAAGGAGATATGAGCGGTATTGAAGCTGCATCTTATATTCGTGAAAAATTTAATATTCCAATCATATACTTAACAGCTTATGCCGATGAAAGCACTTTGAGCAAAGCAAAAGTATCTGAACCCTATGGTTATATCATTAAACCTTTCAAAGAAATTGATTTGCATACATCCATTGAAATGGCTGTATACAAACACGAAAAGGAATCGGATGTAAAGAAAGAACGAGATTTCTTGTATTCTATCGTTGAAAATAAAGAATCAAAAGACATTATTTTTGTTAAGTCTAATTCTCGTTTAGTAAAAGTGAAAACTAGCGATATTTATTTTGTTGAAGCATTAAAGGATTATGTTGTAATCAATACTGCAAATGCAAGATATACGATTCACTCTACTATGAAGGATATTGAGAAAAAATTACCTGCATCAGATTTTATTCGCGTTCACCGTTCATTCATTGTTCGTATCGATAAAATTGTAGCAATTGAACAACCAAATTTAATATTGGAAGATGATAAAAAATTAATCCCAATTGGTGGTTCTTATAAAGATGATTTGTCAAGCCGTTTAAATATGGTTTAATTGAATTGTATTCATAAAAAAGCCCTTACCAATTTTGGTAAGGGCTTTTTGTTTTTTATACTTTGCTTAAAGTAGGGTTGTCGGACAAACATACTCTGTTTTCGGAACATTCAATTGTTTAATTTCATTGAAGCCGCCTATTACATCTACAAAATTCGTCCAGCCTCTTTGTTTAAGTATTGATGCTGCTATCATACTTCTGTAGCCTCCTGCACAATGTAGTATAAATGGTTTGTCTTTCGGAAATTCTGCTAAGTGATTATTTATTTCATTCAATGGAATGTTTATCGCATTAATTAAATGCTCTGAATCATACTCACTTTTTTTGCGAACATCAATTACAATTGGTGATTCTGTTTTTAGCTTTGCAGCAAATTCTTCTGCAGTAATACGGTCAACCATTTCAACTTCTTTACCTGCATCCGTCCATGCATTAAAACCTCCTTTCAAATACCCAATTGTATGATCATAACCAACACGTGATAAACGAATGATTGTTTCTTCTTCTTTTCCCGGATCCGTAATTAATAAAATTTCTTGATTGATATCCGTAATCATTTCACCAACCCACATTGCAAAATTACTATCAATGCCAATATTGATACTGTTCGGAATAAATCCTTTTGCAAAATCAGCAGCTTTTCTACTATCCAAAACAAGTGCTTTGGTTTCATTTGCAGCTGCTTCAAATTCGGAAGGACTTAATGGTTTATAACCACGTTCCATAATTGTATCTAAGCTTTCATATCCCTTTATATTCATCAATACATTTTTAGGGAAATAACCCGGAGGTGCTGTTAACCCCGATAACAATGTTTTAATAAATTCTTCTTTCGTCATGTCTGGACGTAAAGCATAATTCAATCGTTTTTGATTGCCTAATGTATCAGTCGTTTCTTTGCTCATCATTTTACCACAAGCACTTCCTGCTCCATGATTCGGGTAAACAATTAAATCATCGCTCAAAGGCATTATTTTATTACGCAATGAATCGAATAAATGTGCTGCTAATTTTTCTTGTGTCAATTCAGCAATTACATGTTGTGCTAAATCGGGACGGCCTACATCACCAATAAATAATGTGTCGCCAGTGATGATACCATGCTCTTTCCCTTTCTCATCAATTAATAAGTAAGTAGTGCTTTCCATAGTATGTCCAGGTGTATGAATTGCCTTTACAGTGTAATTCCCAATTTTAAACAATTGATTATCCTCTGCCACAATTGCATCGAATCCTGGCTTTGCTGTTGGTCCATAAACAATTTTTGCCCCTTCTTTTTTTGCTAAATCTAAATGACCACTTACAAAGTCTGCATGGAAATGCGTTTCAAAAACATATTTAATTTTAGCATTGTCTTTTTGGGCTCTATCAATATAAGGTTGTACTTCGCGCAATGGATCAAAAATAGCAGCTTCTCCATTGTTTTCAATATAGTATGCAGCATGTGCAATACAACCCGTATAAATTTGTTCTATTTTCATAATTACTTGTTTTTAAATTATAGTACAAATTTAGACAGCAACAAAATGCTGCACAGTGATATTCGTCACATTTCAATAAAAAATCCGAAGATTTATACTTCGGATTTTTAAAACAAACTCATGGTTTTACGTAAATCAACAATGAAAGGTTTATTTATTGTTAAGCTGTTTTATCTTCAATAAAATTAGCTATTGTAGCCTGTTCATATCTATTTGTTTTTTTGCGAACCTTTATTTTTTGTTACCGTACAAAACGCCAAATAAAACTACTCTATACCTAAAACCCATTTATAACTTAGCTTTTAAATGGGCTGGTAAAATCGCAAACAAAATCTATTTCCCAAACATTAAAACTTAACAAAATCTATTCAAATGAAAAAATACTCACATTCAAAACAAACAAGTCATGAAAACAAACTTCTACCTTCTAACAGTGTTGGTAATTGCCATTCAGGTAATGGTAAAAAGCCAAACGCCCGCCAACCAGGCTTTTCAACATAATGCTAAATTTGTATTGGGCTATGCCTATTATACAGAACAAGAAAAAAGAGAATTTTCAACTGTTCAAGATCCTTCCGAGCTTTATTTAAAAGCAGATGCATTGATAGAGCATGCTAAAAAGCTGAAAAATGATGCCCGAACAAAAACAGGAGCTGAACGTGAACGATTGCTTGCTGAAGCAAAAGAACTATATCGTAAAGCTGAAACACGTCAATTAGCTGCTTCTGAATTACTTGCTTATTATAATCGTGTTGAGTTTAGCATCTGCAAAGCATCCTTTATTTCACTCTTAAATAGTTACAGTGAAGCGGATAGCATAACGATTCAATCCAAAAAACTCCTTCTTGTGGCAGTAAGAACATATAAATTGGCGAAGGAAATGCGTGAAGAAGCATATGCACAATCCTCGAATGCTGCTATCATTGCTAATTTAAGGTTGGCAGAAGAAAAAGAATTAATTGCACTTCAAAAATTAGTGGAAGCAAGGGAGCTACTTAAAACAGGTGAGCCGGTTATCCTTGCTACACGATAACAACAAATAAAAAAGCCGAAACAATTGTTTCGGCTTTTTTATTTGCTGTAACTTTCGGCATAGTTAATCGTCTCAACAATAAAAAAATCATGAATAAAATGAAATTATACCTATCAATGCTTTCACTTGCATTAATTTTTGCAAGTTGTGGAAACAGTTCAATCTCCATTAATGATGATGATGGCGCCTCTAAAAAAAATGTTGCTGGTAATGGGAAATTAAGCTCAAACGATAGAATGATTGAATCATTTCATGCTATAGAATTGCAAGGTGTTTTTAATGTAATGCTAAAACAAAGCAATAAAGAAGCATTAAAAATTGAAACGGATGAAAATCTACAAGCTTTGATTCAAACAACTGTGGATAGTGGTGTTTTGAAAATTAAATTGAAAGACAGTACCAATATTAAAAATTTAAAGAAGATTGACATTTACATTAATTTTGTTTCAATTGATCGAATTACAACTGCTGGTGTCGGTAGTGTAAAATGTTTGGATACCTTGCGTTTACCATCCCTAGATTGTAAATTACAAGGTGTTGGTGCAACAAATTTGATGATTATAACCAACAGTTTGTCAGTTAATTCCGAAATGGTGGGTGCTTTATTTTTAGCCGGTAATGCTAAGGATCTTCGAATTACAAATAAAGGTTTAGGTGCAATAGAAGCATTCAACTTAAAAACAGAAACATTGTTTTTAGATACGGAAGGTATTGGTTCTGCTGAATTATTCGTTACAGAACGATTAACGATTCATTCTAAAGGTTTAGGTGGTGTTAAATACAAAGGCAATCCAAAGCAAAAACGTATTCAACGCGAAGGGATTGGGAAAATTGAAGCAGTAGAATAGAAAAAACCGCAAAATGTGTTGCGGCTTTTTTGCTTTGTGATAATTATCACATTTATAAAAGGTTTAATTTTTTACTTTTCGAAAAAATAATTAAACCATGAAACATTTATTTATAATTTTTGCTTTTTGCACTTCATTCGCAATAGCTCAAAATCCACTATTTATTCCTGATACACTTACAGGTAATACGATTAATTTAAATCTTCAATCAGGAACCGTAAATTTTTATCCTGCCCAACCTACAGCTACCATGGGAGCAAATGGTAATCTTTTAGGACCAACTTTGTTATTAAATCAAAATCAAAATGTAACCATTAATGTGAATAATCAATTAATGGATACAACTACTATTCACTGGCATGGAATGCATGTTGCACCTGAAAATGATGGAGGTCCTCATACTACAATTCCTCCTGGAACAACTTGGAGTCCTTCATTTACCGTTTTAGATTGGGCTTCTACTTATTGGTATCACCCCCATTTACATATGCATACAAATGAACATGTTCAGAAAGGAATTGCAGGGATGGTAATTGTTCGTGATGCTCAAGAGGCTGCTATTACATTGCCTCGAAAATATGGTATTGATGATTTCCCAATTGTGATTCAAACAAAATCATTTGATGCAACCAATCAAATTATCACAATACAAACGGCTTTAGATACAGCTTTGATGGTAAATGGTACATTAGATCCTTATTTAAATACTCCTGCTCAAGTTGTTCGATTACGTTTGTTAAATGGTTCATCCGAACGTGTCTACAATTTAGGATTAACTGGAAACAAAACATTTTATCAAATTGCCTCTGATGGAGGTTTGTTGACAAGCGCTGTTTCATTAACACGCCTACAAATAGCACCAGGTGAACGAGCTGAAATACTTATAGATTTTTCTGCTGATTTGGGGCAAACAATTAATTTAATAAGTTATGGTGCTGAATTGCCAAACGCAATCTATGGCGCTACACAACCAGGCATGGGTGCAGGACAAGTTATTCCAAACTATACATCCAATCCTTTAAATGGAAGTAATTTTACTGTATTGGCAATGAATATTGTTGCTGCTACAGCAAATCCTGTTACAACTATTCCAACAGCATTGGTAACTCACACACCATGGTTAAGTACTTCTGCCGCAATTACGCGTTCCTTGACTTTTGCACCTGTAACTATGGGGCCTGGTGCTATTAATGGTCCTTTTTTGATTAATAATACATCTTTTGATATGATGATGATTAATTATACCATTCCATTCGAAAATATCGAAATATGGCAACTAACAAATGCATCACCTATATCGCATCCATTTCATATTCATGATGTTCAATTTTATGTATTGGATGTGAATGGAGTACCACCAGCTCCAAGTGTTGCTGGACGAAAGGATGTAATTCTTGTGCCAGCAGGAAATGGCGTAGTTCGATTCATTACTCGTTTCGAAAATTTCCATAACGACACATTACCTTATATGTATCATTGCCATATGTTAACTCATGAAGATGATGGAATGATGGGACAATTTATTGTGTCTTCTCCAACAGGGATAGATGAACAAACTTCTGCAGCAGCAATGTTGGTGTACCCAAATCCTACAACTAATTACATTCAATTGAATGGTGAATTTGATAAAGCAAATCCATTCTATTTGTTTGATGAATTGGGACAAGTTGTGAAATCAGGAACACTCAGTAATGATAATAAAGTAGACCTAAATGGTTTGGCAAAAGGGATGTATTTTCTTCAAATAGATGGGCATCTGAAAAAACTGAAAATTGTAAAACAATAGAATAAAAAAAGCCGCAACAATTATTGCGGCTTTTTTTATTCTACATTTATTCTGTATTTTAATTTGTTGGCATAATCTCGTCCAAGCTTATTGCCGTAATCTTCATACGACTTTTTTGCCCAAGCCAATGCTTCCTCGTTTTTCCCTAATACTTCACAAGCCACAGCTAAATTTAAACATGCTTTTCCTGCATTTTTTCCAGTTGCTTTTTCTGCAATCGATAACCATACATCGTATGCACCTTTCCAATTTGCAACTTCCGATTTACGGAATCCAGTCCTGAATTGCTCTTTAAAGGCGCCTTTTCCCTTTTTGTATAAATCACGTCTTACATAATAATAACTTGGTAAAAAGCGATAAATATATTCTTCGCCAGCTGCATAAGCCGTTTGGGGTAATGCTTCGGGTGGAGGAGTGTTTAATAAACCAGTTGTATTAAATGTTAAATAGCTTGTTGATTGGTACTGATCAATTATTGCTTTGTTTTTTGGGTCATACATTCTCCAGTAACTAATCACATTCATTCGTATTTGATTAGGTGGAGCAGGTGCACCTGTATTTCCTGAAAGCACACTGTTTAGTTGATTGTTAAGGGCACTTAATAAAATATCTGAATTGGAATCAAACATTTCTAAAACTAAAAGAACATCTGCATTTGTAGAATCACAGATATCTTTTACCACTTTCCAATCCAATATGTCGGGAGTAACACGTGTTCCTGTTCCTACTAATCTTGTTTTAGCAGGGAATACAACACGGTAGTCTTGATAGCCATTAAAACGATCAAAAATTGCTTTCAAACATTCATCGGAAGCAATCTTGTCGGAACCAGCTACTTCGCCTGATAAAATAGTTTCAGTTAAAATGTTATGCTTGTTGTCTTTTGGCGCAATTGATCTATTTACAATTGCGATGGTTTTAATGCCATCTGGCAATACTGCATTAGGCGATGATGGATATTTTAATTGTACATAACCATATTTAGAACAAGAGCTAAGAATGGTGATGCTAAGTAGTAGGAGTAAAAGTTTTGCCTTCATATTATTTTTTTGCTTTAAATGCAAAATGTATTCCAATTTACGAAAAGATAATAAATCAATTACAATTGGATGCCTAGTTTTTCAAAATCCGAATGGTAATCATATTGCAAGTCTTCATGTAACTTTATATAGGCCGCTTTTATTTTATCAATTTCGCGGTAATATAAATTGCTAATTATTTTACTAGAATCTAAATTGATGCGTGCTTTTTTTATTTGGTTGCAAAAGAAAATACGTAATTCAATTTCGGTTTGTTTGGATTTCGAATTTTTAATGAGTTTCGTCAAATGCCTCACCACCTTTTGTAATCCTTTTTTTGTTGTGTAAGTGGATTTGCGACTGATAGTTGCAAATACCTCTTCTAGATGTATTTTACCTTCCTTAATGTATTCCTGTTCATCTGCCGAACCAAATAGAATGTATTCCAAATAGGCTTTGTTTTCCTTTTTAAATTTTGCCAGTTTCACACAAATCTCCAGCACCTCTTTAGGAGGATACGTTGCTAACTCTTTTTGAAGCTGATTGATGGTGTGTTTCATGTGTTAAAGATAATTAAAGAGCCGAAACAATTTTTTATTTCGGCTCTTTAATTTTTACATTCCTGGTTTTACAACTTCCACCCATTTCCCTGGCTTGCGCGAGTTAATGGTGTTATCATACATAGCCTCACAATATACCGTTGGTAAGTAATATCTTCCTACATAAGCAGCATTTAGAACAATGCGGAATGTTTTGGTTGTTGTAGGTGAAATGTTAAAGTAGGTATACACTCTGTCATCACGAATATCCTGATACGTTGGATTGTCACTCTTAATAACACTTTCTGCTTCATCCATTCGAGTGTTATGAATTTCCCAGCCACTTGGGAATATTTGCGATAATGCCATTTGCAAGTATTCGCCTCTTGTTCCAGGATTGCTAATTTGTACTTCGGCAACAAAGTCGGTGCCTTGTTCAATTTTTGAAACATCTAATACTCCTCCTTGCATAGTAGAGTAGGTAATGTCCATATTCAGATCATTATCTACCTCTGTTTGGTCGCCAGTTTCTGGTATGCCTTCTAAAATAATGCGTGCAAATAAAACACCGGTGCCATTATTTGTTACCGTTACATTCCCTGCTGCGGCACCTTTTAATTGCATGTCGATTTGTTTTACAGGTAATTTGGTATTCAATGCTATTGGAGCATTGTTGTTTACTTTTACAATGTATTTCATCTCGGCAGTGGTTCCTCCAGCACTCTTCGCAAATTTAGAAACAGCAATTAAACAATAAGCAGTTGTTTGTGTACTCATCCAATAGCCAGAACTCAATGCTTGCGATACTTCTTTTAATACAGGAGCAGCTTTTGTTTTCATATCTAACAATGTTAGTGTTTCCAGTATCATTGCTTGATCACGATCGCTACTTCCATACGTCCAGCCCATTTCGCTGTACTTATCAATTTTATAAGACAAGTTTGCAATTAATTTTTTTGCTACTTCTGGTTGTCCAGCTTTTACGTATGCTGCAGCCAAACGCCATTTTGCTGCTGGTGTTAAATCTGCTTTTTCTTTTAAGCGATTCATAGCACCTAACTCAGGCGCTTTTGCCAAAGCCAATGTATACAAGCGATAGGCTTGGTCTAAATCACTGTTGTAATAGTAATAGTGTTCACGTGATTTAGAAACCCAACCATTTGCTCTATTGCGTTGATAACGTTTCCAATTATCAAGGAAACCAACTGGTAAGGTATATCCTTTCATTTCTGCTTCAATCATAAAGTGACCGGCATAACTTGTTCCCCAATCATCTGAATCGTATTGTCCAGCCCAATAACTCATTCCACCATTTGTTGTTTGGAATAATTTTAAACGTTCAATACCTGCTTTGATATTTTTATCAATCGCAATTTTATAATCGGAATTCAATTCCATAATGTCACTTAAGAATAATTGTGGAAATACCGATGAAGTGGTTTGCTCCACACAACCATGTGGATAATCAATTAAATATTTTAAGCGTTCGCCTAAATTAATAGGAGGGATGCTCGATAATTCAATTGTTCCTTTGTTGGTTCCTGCCATACCTGCTGGAGTGAATGGTGTTGTCCATGATTTACCTCCTTCAATAACTGTTTCAATTACATTCACCACTTTTGGATTAGGATTGCGTACATCCAACTCAATATCATACACTGCTTTTTCGGAACCACTTGTTGCAATTATTTTTACTTTTCCAATTCCTAAAGCCGAATTCACTTTCAATTTAAAGTTGACGATATCATCGCCTACTTCTTTGAATGTAATTGATTTTGATGTTCCATCCAATGGTGTAAAGAAAGCGTTTGCTTGTATTTCTACTTTCACATTTTTTACTTGTTTTTCCATTGCAAAAACTGTTACAGGTAAATCTACTTCTTCACCCGGACCAAGCACACGTGGTAATGTTCCCAAAATCATTAATGGTTTACGAACAGGTGTTGTTTTGTCGGATGAGCCATAAGCACCTTTGTAACCCGCAATTACCATCGTTCTTACACTGCCTACATATTGAGGCATCATAAATTCATGTTTCGCTGTTTCTCCTTTTTTCAAATGGAATGGTCCCATAAAACGAACCATTGGTTTAAAACGATTGGCTTTGTTTCCTGCTTTTCCGTTTATATCACCATCACCACCAATTGCTAAAATGCGAGATAATTCAGCACCATAAGCGCCCATTACCATGTCGAATAAATCCCAAGTTTTTACACCCAAAGCTTCACGCGCATAAAATGCACTCCAAGGATCTGGTGTTTTAAAACGTGTTAAATCCAATAATCCTTCATCTACAATGGCAACAGTATACGTCATTTCTTTTCCATCTTTTTCTTTTACTGTTAAGCTTGATTTCGATTCAGGACTCCATTTTTCAGGAGTGGTAATTACGGGCGTTAAATGTGTTGTTGGATCTTCAACAGCAATAGGAACAACACCATACAATCGAATAGGTAAATCATTAATCGTTTGTGCATGTGGTTGTATCAAGGTTACATTCACATATACATTTGGTGTCATCTCGGGAGTTACCTTAAACGAAGAATTGGTTTCTCCTTTTTTCGTTTCTACCCAAAATGCATTGATGACTTTCGAACCACTTTCAATACTTACCAATGCACGTCCTTCACCACTTGATGGAATAGTTAGTTTTACATCTTCACCAACATTGTATTGTTTTTTGTCGGTATTGAATGATAACAATGTTGCACCTTCATTTCCTTTTGGAGATGAACCATACCATGATGGCCAATCAATGTAAACTGTTTGTCCGGTGCGGTGACCACTTTCTTCATCTGTAACACAAACATAAAAGCGTCCCCACTCAGGGCGATTTACACGTAATACAAATTGTCCTTTTCCATTGGTAGTGGTAATGTATTGGTCCATGATTGGTTGACGGTATTCATTACCAACATAGTTCGCTAAATCACCATCATAACTATCCCACCACCATCTCCAATTTACTTTAAAGACTTGAACTTTTAATTTGCTTTTCGATACAGGTTTTCCATCACTATCAACTGTTACAATTTTTACAATGTGATTCGTATCTGTTTGAATCATTCCAGAAAATTTATTTCCTTCAGGCAATTTCATTCCAACATAAGATGAATATGGAGAGTAAGGAATTGAAAATTGGTCAACACTAAATGCTCCACCTTGCTCGAATACACGCACTTTGAAAGCAGCTTTTAACATGCCTGGTGCTGCATCATTTACGTTGATGTTCGGTTTTACAATCGCTTTCCCTTCGTTATTAATATCCGAATCAAAAATCATTTGTGCTTCGGAAGTAAAGTTGCGTGCAGCATCATCAAAGTTATAATCCTCAAACTTTTTAAATGTTGTTTGTGTTTCTGATAAAGTAACTTCCACTTTTGCATTTAAGTTTCGTGCTACTGCTCCATGTAACCATTTTACTTCTAAGTTGCCTGGTAAATCCTTTTTAGTAACCGATAATTTATCAGCACCAAAATCCAATTTTATTTTTAATCGGTTTGGCATGATGGTTTCAATTTTTATGTTTTTTGTAAACCATGCTCCACCCACTTTTATGCGTGCTGTCCAATTTCCTGTTGGAGAGTTTTTATCAGTTGTTGTTGTGAAATTATAGAATCCATCCAAGCCTTTTGATTTTACCATTTTGCGAAACACTTGGCCTTGTGGATTTAACAACTCAAATTGCACTGGATGATTTTTTGGAAGTGTATTTAATTTGTCTTCCAATATAAATGATAAGAACAAGGTGTCGCCTGGTCGCCATACACCACGCTCACCATAAATGAATCCTTTAATTCCCTTTTGAACTTGTTCACCACTTACATCAAATGCACTTAATGATAATGAAGAACCATCATCTAATTTTAAGTAGCCACGTTGTGATCCACTTTTCGCCAACATTAAAAAAGGTTTCTTTTTGAAAGTAGCATCCGCCATTCCTCCACCATCTGTTTTTAATGTTTTAATTACTTGCAATTGGTAATCGTACAATTCAATTGTTGCATTTGCAATCGGAGCCGTGGTAATTAAGTTGGTAACAATAAATTTCATGGAGCCATCTGTTCCACGTTTTGCAATTAATCCTAAATCGGAAGCAAGGATGTTGCGACTTACTTCTCTGTTTCTATAATACGAGTTACGACAAGGATTATCTCTATCATTATAATTATATCCATAATCGTATTCATCATAATATTCGTAATCATCGTAATAATAGTCACCATAATAATCCCAATCGTGCTCATCATCATCAGTACCATCTCCAACTTCTTGCATTCCTGCATTATCTTTTTCTGGTCCGCCAGCATCTGTACAAGCATAAGTAGAATATTCTTTTTTGAAACTGATAATTACCTTGTAAATAGCGCCTGGTTCTGCTTTAATTAATTGTGCTAAGTCGAATGAATAGGTATTCCATTTTCCTAAATCCATTGCACTTTTTTGTGTGAGCTGAATTGTTTTCTTCAGTACAACTTTTCCAACACGTCTCAATTCACGTTGCCCTTCTAAATTATTAACCTGTAAAAATTGAGGAATATTTTTTTCGTAAATCTTTAAAATTTTAACATCAACAGCTCTTAAACTCACCGCTCTAAAAGGGAAAATTAAACCATTGGAATTTGGAAGAATAACACCTTTGCCAATTAATTGTATTTCAGGCTTTATTTCTTCAAACATGACTTCCATTAAATAGCGTTGTTTTAATGGCATTCCTAAAATGTTTTTCACACCAACTTCAGCAGTGATGGTTCGTGGTCCTGCTTGGCGTGTTTGTGGATATACACGAATTTCATTGTCTTCAATAATGTACTTTAAAGCACTACCACCTGTTAATGTTACCAATCCTTCCAATGCTTGATTTTCTAGTATTGGATCTGAAAACTGTAACACGGCATATTGTTCTGGACTTTGAATTACTTTTACATCCATTACTTTAAAATCGCCTAATGCAGGAATTTCAATAGTTTTGGTTCCTTTTAAATCCACATTAATGGAAGCACCATCCCAATTTACTTCAACTTTACCAGCTTTTTCGGTACGTTGAATTCCTTCTACAGCAAAACGGTGGGTAGTTCTGTTGCCTTCATGTACCCATGCGATTGGTAATGTTTTCCCATTTTGTGTTACGGTAACAATTTTTTCTACACTCGGTAAATCTGCTACATCAGCTGTTGAAAGTGTTCCATCTAAACGTTGTGTGCGTAATGTTTTTTTATCAGTAGTTGTCATTCCATCAATGTATACTTCATACGATTGTTGCATTGTCTGGAAGCTGAAATCAAATGTTTCGAACTCATCTGGAACGTCTAAAATTTCAGATAAATAAAATTCTGCTTTGTATTCAGTTCCATTTGGTAATGGCTTTTCGGGTCTAAACTCAATGGTTCTGCTGTCTAACCAAACGGCTGTACCTTTTATAGAAGGAGAAAAATCGAATATCGTTTTTTCAATAGGCTTCCCAATCTCAATAGGAGCTTCGTGTTCGTTCGTTAGTAAAATTCGAATACTCGATTCACTGGAAATGATTCCTGAGGTATAAGCGCTGATATAAGCGCTAAATGCAGGGTTTGATTCTTCTGGAGTAGAAGAGTTTGATTTGCTATATACAGCAAATCCAATCATAGCAAGCACAACAAAGCCAGCAATGATAAACAATAAACGTTTAGACATTTGGTAGAAAAGTTTGGGTTAAATGATGGGTGATGGAATTTTGATGTAAATGTAGAGCAAAAACCAATTATGTTATAAAAAGTTAAATAATATTTTTGGAACGCAATTTGTCAAGGCATTATCCGTAATTTAGTGTACCGAATAAACGGTAATTTGTACATTCGTTCAATAATTGTAAATCTACATTTCTATGCTTAAATCTAAAAAGCTGCTTTTTCTGATACCAGCGCTCGCTGTAGCTCTGTTTTCCTATACATTTGTTGCTCAGTCCGAGAAAGAGGAAGCTCTTGATCAGGTGCTTCTGCAAAGCCTTAGCAATATTCATTTTGCTCCTTTGGAAATCAATGATAAGTTTTCCGAAAAAGTCTATAAATTCTATGTTCAACGTCTCGATTACAACAAAAAATTCTTATTGCAGTCGGATGTGGAGGAATTAAAGAAATATGAGCACAGTATTGATGAAGACGTTAATGCAGGTCGTTTTAACTTTTTTAACAAGTCTATGGAAATTATTACCGACCGTATTCAAGAGGCACAAATCTATTACAAGGATATTTTATCGCAACCGATTGATTTTACGAAGGAAGAAACCATTCAATTGGATGCTGAAAAGTTAAACTTTTGCAAGTCCAAGGAGGAGTTGAAAGATGCTTGGCGAAAATCCATGAAGTATCAAGTATTGGCAAAAATGGGAGATATGTTAGAATCCCAAGAAAAAGCCAAAGAAAAAAATGATACTGTAAAAATCAAAACAAAGGAAGAGATTGAAATAGAAGCTCGTAAAAAAGTATTAAAAAGCAATGATGATTGGTTTAAACGTTTGAAAGAATTTGATCGTAACGATCGTTTAGCTATTTATTTTAATTCAATTACAGGTGTTTACGATCCACATACAGAATACTTTGCTCCAAAAGATAAAGCCAACTTTGATATCGGAATGAGTGGTCAGTTGGAAGGAATTGGTGCGCAATTGCAGGAAAAAGATGGTTATATCAAAGTAACCAATATTGTTCCTGGTAGTGCTTCATGGCGTCAAGGACAACTAAAAACAGGAGACATTATCTTAAAAGTAGCACAAGGTGGTAACGAACCAGTTGATATTGCGGATATGCGTTTAGACGATGCCGTATTATTAATACGTGGTAAAAAAGGAACAGAAGTACGCTTAACTGTTAAAAAAGTGGATGGAAGTACAATCGTTATTCCGTTGATTCGTGACATTGTAGTTTTGGAAGAAACGTATGCACAGTCGGTTATTTTGAAAGGAAAGAAAAATATCGGATATATCAAATTGCCTAGTTTTTATGCTGATTTTGGTGGTCAGAATGGTGGACGAAGTTGTTCAAAAGATGTACGCAAAGAATTACAAAAACTAAAAGAGGAGAATGTAGATGGTATCATCTTGGATTTGCGTTACAATGGTGGTGGATCTTTAGGTGATGTAGTTGATATGGCAGGATTGTTTATTGATAAAGGTCCTGTTGTTCAAGTAAAGCAAAAGTCAGGAATGGCACAAGTAATGGAAGATAGAGATCCTGCAATTGTTTATGATGGACCATTGGTAGTGATGGTGAATTCAAATTCAGCATCTGCATCCGAAATTATGGCAGCTGCTATTCAAGATTATAAACGAGGTTTAATCGTAGGAACATCTCCTTCCACTTTTGGTAAGGGAACTGTTCAACGTTTTTATGAATTGGATGATTATTTACCTCCAGCATATTCAAATTTAAAACCATTGGGTTCTGTAAAAATCACTACTCAAAAATTTTACCGTGTGAATGGTGGTGCAACACAATTAAAGGGTGTTATTCCAGATATCGTTTTGCCTGATCCTTATTATTTATTGGATCAAGGAGAAAAGGAACAAGATTATCCAATGGCTTGGGATGAGATTGCTGCAGCAAAATATCAAACATGGAAAGGGACTTATTCCGTGGATAAGTTAAAAGCGGCAAGTGGCGAACGTGTAAAAGCAAATTCAGGGTTTGCTTTGTTGAACGATGCGGCAAAACGCATGAAAAAGCAAAAAGACGAAACAGTTGTTTCTTTGAATTTTGATAAGTTTATGATTGAACAAAAGAAATACAAAGAAGAAGTGAAAAAGTTGGAAGGCTTAGACAAAGAGATTGAAGGGATGGATGTTCAAACATTAAAAACGGACATTATTCCTGAAAGTGATACCGTTAAAATTTCAAAAAATAAAGAATGGTACAAATCCATTAAAAAAGATATTTACTTGAATGAAACGATGAATATTATTACAGAAATGAAATAAATTGAATTCAATTAAATTAAATTAAATTAAATTAAATTAAAAAGGCTACTCGGAAGAGTAGCCTTTTTAATTTCTAGTCATTTAAATACGGATTCATTTGTATTCGCTCTAATTTTTTCTACATTTACTACAACAAACATGAAAAAATACCTACTCCTTTTTTCTACTATAATGTTGCTGACCTTTTTATGTTCAGCACAAAATTCCATTATTGATTCTTTAAAATTAGAATTGAAAAAAGCAAAGCATGATACCGTTCGTTGTGCTATTCTAAACCAATTAGTTGAAGAGGAAGGTGATCCTGAAGTATGGCCAAAATACAATGCAGAGCTGAAAATAATTGCTGAAAAAAACATTCCACTAAGTTCACTGCCTGTTTTAAAAAATACGTATTTAAAATATTTAGCGATTGCAATTGGTAACATTGGTTATGAGTATGCAATGAGTGGTAAAATGAAAGAAGCTATCGATAGTTATGATAAATGCATTGAATTGCAGAAACAGCTAAATGATAAAAGCGGCTTGGCACGAACGTTGAGCAGTATTGGTAATACCTATCGGAATATGGGAGATAGCGATAATGCTATAAAGTATTACGAGCAAAGTTTAGTCATTAACCGTGAGATTAGTAGCAAAGAAGGTGAGGCGATGTCATTATATTTTATAGGTTGGGCATATGATAATAAAGGAGATGTAACAAGAGCATTAGAGTATTATAATAGTAGTCTAAAAATACAAGAGCAGGCAAATAATAAAGAAGGAATGGCTCATGCTATAAATAATATTGCATATATCTATAACAACCAGGGCGATGTTAAAACAGCTATTGAGTATTATCAAAAAAGCCTTAAATTATACGAAGAAATTAAAAACACAAATGGAATTGCTGCGGCCTTGAATAATATAGGTAATATCTATTACAAAAAAGGAGAACTTTCGAAAGCGAATGAATATTATAATAGAAGTTATTTAAAGTTTATGTCAGTAGATGATCGAATAGGAATTGCTTATGCACTTAATAATTTGGGGAATGTGTTTTTTAAACAAGGCGACTTAAATAAAGCATTCGACTATTATACTCAAAGCTTGACTATTCGAAAACAAATTATGGATCTTCAAGGGGTATCGGTTACAAGCTCTAATTTAGGGGAAGTTTATTTAAAACAAAATAAATTGAATGATGCAGAAGTATTGTGCAAGGAAGGGTTAAAAATAGGTGAAGAAATTGGGTATCCTGAAGGAATTAAAACAGCAGCCGGATTATTATATAAAATTTATGAGAAGCAGAACAATGGGATGCAGGCATTTAAAATGCATAAATTGTATATTGTAATGCGCGATAGTCTTAATAATATTGCTACTCAAAAAGCAGTAATTACTCAATATGCAAAATACACTTATGAGAAAAAAGCAATTGCTGATAGCATTCGGGTGGCACAAGAAAAGAAAGTTACCGAGCTGCAATTACAGCAAGAAAAAACACAACGTTACACACTCTATGGAGGTTTGGTGTTGGTATTGTTGTTCTCTGTCCTTATGTTTAATCGTTTCCGGATTACTCAAAAACAGAAGTTGGTGATTGAGGAGCAAAAGCAAATTGTTGACGAAAAACAAAAAGAAATTATTGATAGCATTAACTATGCAAAACGTATTCAGCAGGCACAATTACCAACTGAAAAGTACATTAATAAAAACTTAAGTAAATTGAATAAGGATAAATCTTAAATTTTTCCTTCTGAATTTTTTAAGATGTTAGCAAGGAATTCTCTGGCACGAAACAATTGTGCTTTTACTGTTCCTAATGGAAGTTCTAATCGCTCAGAGATTTCTTCGTACGACAACTCTTCGAAATAACGCATTTCAACCAATACTTTATAACGTGGTTTTAATTTCTCTACCACATCACGCATCAATTTGATTTTTTGTTTTTTCTCCATGGTTTCTTCTGGTGTTAAGCCGGAAGCTTTTATATCCATTGCCATTGATGAGCCTTCTTCATCTTCGAATGTTTTATCAATCGAAAAAGTAATCATCTTTTTTCTACGGATAAAGTCAATTGCATTGTTAGATGCAATTTTGAATAACCAGGTGCTGAATGCGTAATTGGGAGTGTATTGTTGTAAACGTTTGAATGCTTTTCCAAATGCTTCAATTGTTAAATCGTCAGCATCATCTTTATTGTTGACCATCTTCAACAACATAAAATAAACAGAATCACGGTAGCGGCCCATCAATTCGGCATACGCCTTTTGATCAGCATTGTCCAAGGCTGCACGAATCAAATTACAGTCGTAATTTGCTTTGTCTGATAAGTTTGAGTCAAATTCTAATTCGTCCATAATTTGTTTATTTCCATTTGTTTTTTCGCATGAGCATGTTTGAGAACGTGATCATAGGATAAATCAACATCAATGTTAATTCAATAATTGGTGAAAGCAATACTAAATCTTTTTCAGCCAAATGTTTCATTGATTTGTTAAAGATAATCATTTGTGTAATTAATCGCAAAGCAAATATTGATAACACTATAATTGGCTGAAATTGCAGAATTAATACCGTTATAAAGCTTGCAAAGAACAAATACTGACTAAAACTAATCATCGTAAGACGTAATTTACTGCCTGAATTATAATGTTTGAAGGTGGTTACATGTCTACGTTTTTGACGAAACCAATCTTTATAGGTCTTTTTAACACGTGATACCGTATGTGTATCAATATCGATTTCAATCTTTGAATTGCGCTTGGTTGCTGCTTCATTTACAAATAAATCATCATCCCCCGATTCAATATGGTAATGAGATGCAAAGCCTTTCATTTTAAAGAACAATGATTTTTTATAAGCCATGTTACGACCTGTTCCCATATAGGTTTTACGAGCCAATGCAAAGGATAAAAACTGCAAGGCAATCATAAATGTATCGAAACGGATAATTTTATTTAAAAATCCTTTTTGTTTTTCATAAGCTCCATAACCCAATACAATTTCTGTTTCTCCTACAAAATGTTGTGTCATGTTGCGTAACCAATCTTTACTGTTCGGTTGGCAATCGGCATCGGTCAGCAATAAATGTTCATGTGTAGCACCTTTGATTCCCATCATTAAAGCTACTTTTTTACCATGCGAATAATGATCATCTTCCTTGATGGTTACTATTTTTAGGTTTGAATGTTTTTTTGCAAACTCTTTTAAAATATCGCCTGTATTGTCGAATGAACAATCGTTTACCACCACCACTTCAAACTCCGGATAATCTTGTTCGAATACACGAGGTAAAAAAGCAACTAGATTATCGTCTTCATTTTTAGCACAAATAATAATGCTCGTAGGAGGAGTGTTTGGTTCTAATGTTTTCTTTTTATAAAATGCCAAACGTGCAAAATAGCCAAGGTAAAACCAAAGCTGTATAATAAATGCCAAGGCAAATACACCAAATATTAATAGTCCAACTGAAAAAGTTTTAAATACTGTAAAATCAATCATATGCGCTCAAATCAAATTACCATTTCTTAAAGCAAAAATACCTTGAACTGTTTAACGGTAATGTGTTATCTTTGGCAGGATTTAAACAAAGTAATTAACAATTCGGGTGGGAAGGATAATCGTTGACTGGGGAATGAGGAAAAGAAGGTAAAAATGAAATTTTCAATATCACATAAGGACAAGGGAAGTAAGGCTCGCGCTGGCGAAATTGTTACCGACCATGGTGTTATTCAAACACCGATTTTCATGCCAGTAGGTACTGCAGGTACTGTAAAGGCTGTTCATCAGCGCGAATTAAGAGATGATATTAAGGCACAAATTATTTTAGGGAATACTTATCACCTTTATTTACGTCCAGGTTTGGAAGTAATTGAACAAGCTGGTGGTTTACATAAATTTAATGGTTGGGATCGCCCATTACTTACAGATAGTGGTGGATATCAGGTCTATTCCTTGTCGAATCAGCGCAAATTGACCGAAGAGGGTGCTAAGTTTACCTCTCACATTGATGGGAGTAAGCACTTTTTTACACCTGAAAATGTAATGGATATTCAACGTACCATTGGTGCCGATATCATTATGGCATTCGATGAATGTACGCCTTATCCTTGTGAGTTCAATTATGCGCGCAATTCCATGCACATGACACATCGTTGGCTTAAACGTTGTTGCGAGCGATTCGATCAAACAGAAGGAAAATACGGTTATTCACAAACCTTGTTTCCGATTGTTCAAGGAAGTGTGTACAAAGATTTAAGAGAAAAGTCGGCCGAGTTTATTGCCAGCCAAAATAGAGAAGGAAATGCAATTGGCGGTTTATCGGTAGGTGAGCCAGCCGAGGAAATGTATGCAATGACAGAAGTGGTTTGTAATATATTGCCAGCAGACAAACCTCGTTATTTGATGGGGGTAGGAACGCCAATTAATATTTTGGAAAGTATTGCCTTGGGCATTGATATGTTTGATTGTGTAATGCCAACTCGTAATGCACGTCATGGTTTGTTGTTTACACAAAACGGAATCATAAATATTAAAAACGAAAAATGGAAAAATGATTTTTCTGTATTGGATGAAAACGGAACTTCCTATGTAGATAGAGAATATACAAAAGCATATTTACGTCATTTGGTTCATTCACAAGAACTATTAGCTGCGCAAATAGCGAGTATTCATAATTTGGCGTTTTATTTGTGGTTGGTAGGCGAAGCGCGCAATCAAATTATTGCTGGTACATTCTACGAATGGAAAAATAAAATGGTAAAACAATTGGGTGTACGATTGTAAAAAAAGATGAAGTTAATAGATCAATATATTATTCGTAAGTTTTTAGGAACATTCTTTTTTGCAATGTTACTAATTGTATTGATTGTAGTGGTATTTGATGTGTCCGAAAAGATAGAAGATTTTGTTGGTAAGCAAGCTCCATTGAGTGCTATTATTTTTGATTATTATTTTAATTTCATTCCATATTTCATTAATTTATTTAGTCCGCTTTTTACGTTTATTGCAGTAATCTTTTTTACTTCTAAAATGGCGTCCCGCACCGAGATTGTTGCTATTTTGAGCAGTGGAGTAAGTTATAATCGTTTGTTGTTTCCCTATATGTTGTCCGCTACAGTTATAGCAATCTTATCGTTCTATATGAATAATTTTGTAATTCCGAATGCAACTAAAAAAAGAATCGCTTTTGAAAATGAATACATTCGTGATAAGTATTACAACAACGATCGCAACATTCACAAACAAATATCTCCCAACAATTATATCTACATTGAGCGATATAGCACTGATGAAAATATTGGCTATCGTTTTTCGATTGAAAAATTCAATAAAGGAGCTTTGTATTATAAACTTACTGCTGATAATATTAAATGGGACAGTTTGAAAAGTCGATGGACCATTAATAATTATTACATCCGTTATATCAGTGGAATGGATGAGTCGATTATTAAAGGTCAAAAAATTGATACAGTTTTAGCCTTTACGCCAAAAGAGTTTGAGCGAAAAGATAATACAATTGAAACAATGGATTATCATGAGTTGAGAGCATATATTTCTTCGGAGCGATTAAAAGGTTCAGATAAAATAGAAGTACTGGAGTTGGAGAAACATAGACGCATTGCATTCCCTTTCGCCACATTTGTATTAACCTTAATAGGTGTTTCAATTGCCAGTAGAAAAGTACGTGGAGGTATTGGAATGCACATTGGTTTAGGAATCGGGATAAGTTTTACCTACATTATGTTTATGCAGGTAACAACCACATTTGCTGCTAGTGGATTAGTATCGGCAATGGTTGCAGTTTGGATCCCGAATATTGTTTTTACTTTTCTTGCGCTTTATCTAGTTAAGATTGCTCAGAAGTAAATTTATAACCTTTTAGAGTTTGCCTTCCCACACAAAAGCATTAGGGAAAGTTGATTTCAAGGATGTTGCTTTTTCGAAAATGCCGTACAATGTAGAACCACTGCCACTCATTGCCGCATAACTTGCTCCCAATTCGTAAAGTTTTTCTTTTATGTTTTTTAGTTCTGGAAATTGTGGAAAGATTGAATCTTCAAAATCGTTATGAATGTATTTTTCCCATTCAATAATAGGAAGATTTAACAAATCAGCTTCCAATGAACGACTTGCTTTTTTGGGCTTTACACCACTGTATGCCTTTGCTGTATTAATGTGTATGTTCGGATAAATTAAAGCAATGTAATATTTACTTAAATCCAATTGAATACTTTCAAATTCATCGCCTTTTCCTTCTACAAATGATGGACGATTACTTATAAAAAAAGAACAATCGCTTCCTAATTGTTTGGCATAATGATGCATTTCACCCCAAGCCAAATTCAATTCAAATTTATCGTTTAGCAGTCGAATAAAAAATGCTGCATCTGATGATCCTCCACCTAAGCCTGCACCAATAGGAATGTTTTTGTGTAAGTGGACTTTTATTCTTGGTAAAGAATAATCCTTTGCAATTAAGTGGTAGGCCTTTACACACAAATTGTCAGTTGCATTTCCAGGTATTTCTATTCCACTCGATTTGAAAATTATTTTTTCTTCGGTGGCATCTTTGTTTTCAATTATCTCCAATGCATCGCACAAACCCACAGCATAAAACACACTTTCAATATTATGAAAGCCATCGGTGCGTTTTTCAACAATGTTTAGTCCAATATTAATTTTCGCATTTGGAAATGATACCATGATGCAAAGGTGGAAATAAAAATGGGACAACAAAAATTTGCTTTTTAATTTTTCTTTTATTAATTTGGTTTTAGCAAAACCGAAAAGATGGAGCACAACCTTTCAATCAACTCGTATTTAAATACAGCCAAATCGCTGATAGAGCAGGGACGTGATAATGCTTTTATTGAAACACAATTGCTTCAACAAGGAGCTGATCAAACAACCTTGTCGGAAGTGTTGCTACAAGTAAAGCGAATTCGTAATGCTAAACGTACCCAAAACGGGAGCATGTTGGTATTATTAGGTGTTGTTTTGCTTGGAATGGGTTTTGTTAGCTGCATTTTTTTGAGCGGTACTGGAGCTTCACTTGATTTTGCTTTGTATGGATTAACTGCAATTGGTGCAGTAATTCTTATTGCTGGCTTGGCAATGATTTTTCATTAAACCCAACATTTCCTTCTGTTTATCGGCCAAAAGTACCTTTATTTTAGCTTTTTGTCATTGTCTTTGGCGCTTTGTCGAAAAAATTCGTATTTCGGGGGATAATTTGTATTTTAGCCCTCCAATTAATCAACGATTTATTAAAAATGAATTACTTAGATTTTGAAAAACCGATTGCTGAATTATACGAGCAATTGGAAAAGATGGAACAAGTTGCTGATAAGAGTGGAGTAGATGTTTCCAAAACTACAGCTGATATCGAACAAAAGATTAAAGAAACTCGTACCGAGATTTTCTCAAACCTTACGCCATGGCAACGTGTGCAGGTATCACGCCATCCTGATAGACCATATACCCTTGCTTATATTGATGCAATTACCAATGGAACTTTCATTGAATTGCATGGCGATAGAACCGTGAAAGATGATAAAGCAATGGTGGGTGGATTTGGAAGCATAGATGGTAAAACCGTTATGTTTATTGGTCAGCAAAAAGGTATCAATACCAAAATGCGCCAAATTCGTAATTTTGGTATGCCCAACCCTGAAGGATACCGCAAGGCATTGCGTCTAATGAAAATGGCAGAAAAATTCAACAAGCCAATTGTTACATTGATTGATACTCCTGGTGCTTACCCAGGTTTAGAGGCTGAAGAGCGCGGACAAGGTGAAGCAATTGCTCGTAATTTATTAGAAATGGCACAATTAAAAGTGCCTGTTATTTGTATCGTTATTGGTGAAGGTGCATCGGGTGGTGCATTGGGAATTGGTATCGGTGATAAAGTATTGATGTTAGAAAATACATGGTATTCGGTAATTTCTCCTGAATCATGTTCTTCAATCTTATGGCGTAATTGGAATAACAAGGAGCGTGCAGCTGAAGCACTAAAATTAACAGCAGAGGATATGTTGGGTAACAAGTTGATTGATGGTATTATTCCTGAACCATTGGGTGGTGCTCATACCAATCACGAAGAAATATTTAAAACAGTAAAAGCAGAAATTATTAAACACATTACTGCATTAGAAAAATTAGATCCTAAAAAACGTGTCGATTTACGTATCGAGAAATTCTGCGATATGGGAGTTGTTAACGAAGGATAATTGAACTTTTTATTCTAAAAGCCGTAATGTGAGTTACGGCTTTTTTGTTTACTTTTGTATCGCTATTGCATCATAAACAGATGCCTAAAGAAAAATGAAACACGAACTCAACTTAGTCCTTTCGCCTGAGGATGCAGCCAATGAAGCTGTATTAAAAAAGGCAATTGCTCAAACCATTTCATGCAAAGTAGATGCAATCACTCATTTTCGAGTGTTGAAACGCTCTATTGATGCTCGATCTCGAAACATAAAAATCAATTTAAAGATTGAAGCCTATGTGGGTGAACAAGCTCCAACTCCTATTAATTATAAAATAGATTATCCGAATGTAGGTTCAAAAACTCCTGTGATTGTTGTAGGTGCTGGTCCAGCTGGATTGTACGCAGCTTTACAACTCATCGAAAATGGTTTTAAGCCTATTGTGATTGAGCGAGGAAAAGATGTAAAAAGTAGAAGAAGGGATTTAGCTGCAATTAATAAAGAACACATCGTTAATCCAAATTCGAATTATTGTTTTGGAGAAGGTGGTGCAGGAACCTACAGTGATGGTAAATTGTATACACGATCAACCAAACGTGGTGATGTAAGCAAAGTATTGGAAATTTTTGTAGCGCATGGTGCAGATGAAAATATTTTGGTGGAAGCACATCCTCACATTGGAACCAATAAATTGCCTAAAATTATTCAAGCCATCCGTGAGAGTATTATTAATGCTGGTGGCGAAGTTTATTTTAATACACAGGTTGTTGATTTTATCATCGAAAACAATGCGGTGAAAGGTGTTGTGTGTTTTGATTTAGAAAAAAATACAACTATCGAGTTTAATGCAGATAATGTTATCCTTGCCACAGGACACAGTGCACGAGATATATTTGAACTGTTGCACAAAAAAAATATTTTAATTGAAGGAAAAACATTTGCAATGGGTGTTCGTGTTGAGCATCCGCAAGCATTAATTGATTCATTACAATATCATTGTAGTATTCCGGAGGTAAATCACAAACGTGATTATTTACCTGCTGCTTCGTACAGTTTGGTGCATCAAGCAATGGGGCGAGGCGTTTATTCGTTTTGTATGTGCCCTGGTGGAATCATTGCTCCTTGTGCAACAGCTCCTGGAGAGGTGGTTACAAATGGTTGGTCGCCTTCCAAACGAAACAACCCCTTTGCAAATTCAGGTATAGTCGTTACCATAGAGCCTGAAGATTATAAAAAATATGCTAGCGATGGTCCATTAGCTGGATTACGTTATCAGCAAGCATTGGAAAAAATGGCTTGGGAGGCAGGCGGTAAGACACAAACAGCACCAGCACAACGTTTATTGGATTTTGTGAATGGAAAAGTATCGGCAAGTTTGCCTGCTGTATCCTATCAACCAGGAATTAAATCGGTTGCATTGCATGAATTATTACCTCCTGAAATTGCAAAACGTTTGCAATTAGGGTTTGCTGAATTCGGAAAAAAGATGCGAGGTTATTTGAGTAATGATGCGGTGATTGTAGGAGTAGAATCGCGTACATCTTCACCTATTCGTATTCCAAGAGATCAGGAAACATTGCAACATCCGCAAATTAAAGGATTGTATCCATGTGCCGAAGGCGCAGGCTATGCCGGTGGTATCGTTTCAGCAGCCATTGATGGTCAAAAATGTGCGAATGCAATTGCAGGACTACATTCTAATAAATAGTACCTTTGTATTTTAAAAATAAAAATTATGCGTTTTTTAGTTCAACTTATTATTTCTACACTGGCCGTATTAATTGCTTCGTATTTATTACCAGGTGTAGCTATTCAGGATAACAATGTATTTACAGCATTGATTGTAGCAGCCGTGTTAGCATTTTTAAATGCAGTGGTAAAGCCTATCATGATTGTCTTAACAATTCCTGTAACCATATTTACATTTGGTTTTTTTCTATTAGTAATCAATGCATTAATGATTATTCTTGCATCTAAGCTTGTAGATGGATTTAAAGTAGATGGTTTTTGGTGGGCATTGTTGTTTAGTTTTATTCTTTCTATTGTAACATCTATTTTAGAGAATATTAAACGCAGAGACGAAAACGAAGAAAGGAATATTTAGATAATTTTCACCACAACGATTAATTGCAAAGGTGAATATTGAAGGCTGATTGAAGAGTAGATGAGTAAACAATCATTGCTCGATAGGTACGCAGAAAAAAATAATTGATTACAGAACAATACAACAATAAAATGATAGAAGTAGGAAAATACAACGAGTTAGAAGTAGTAAAGCAAATGGATTTTGGTATCTATTTGCGTAAAGATGATGTGGAAGTGTTAATGCCTACAAAGTGGGTTCCGAAAGGAACAGTCATTGGCGATGTAATGGATGTATTTGTTTATAGAGATTCAGATGACCGTTTGATTGCTACAACCATGCAACCCTATGCAATAAGTGGGGAGTTTGCTTTTCTAGAAGTACGCGAAGTTAACAGCATTGGTGCATTTTTGGATTGGGGAATGGAAAAAGATTTATTGGTTCCATTTAGCGAACAACCAGTTAAAATGATTCCCAATAGAAGTTATGTAGTGTTTGTATATACGGATGAAAAAACAAACCGTATGGTGGCATCAGCTAAATTGAATAAATTCATTGAACGTGATGATATTGATTTGCAAGCAAACGATATTGTTGATTTGTTGATTTATTCTGAAACCGAGAAAGGTTTGAATGCCATTATCAATAATATGTATGTTGGTTTGATTTATAAAAATGAAATTTTTGATCAGGTACGTGTTGGTGATAAGCTAAAAGGCTATGTGAAGCAGGTGCGTGAGGATAATAAAATTGATTTGAGTTTACAAAAAGCAGGGTTTGAATTAGTGGACGATGTAAAATGGCGAATTTTAAACCTGATGCAAGAAACCAATGGATTCCTTCCATTGAATGATAATAGCACACCCGAAGAAATTAAAGCTGGTTTACAAATAAGTAAAAAAGCGTTCAAAAAAGCAGTGGGTGCACTTTATAAAGAACGTTTGATAAAATTGACGGATAAAGGTGTTGAGTTGGTGAAGAAATAGAGTGGTTGAAACTATTCGTAAAGTATACAAATAAAAAAAGCCTTCCAAAATGGAAGGCTTTTTTGTGCGGATGAAGGGACTCGAACCCCCACGCCTCACGGCACCAGATCCTAAGTCTGGCGCGGCTGCCAATTACGCCACATCCGCATAATTTATTGTATTAATTTCAATCTTGTATTAGAACTAGCGCGTCTGCGGTTTTTGCTACAACGCAAAAAATGCCACATCCGCATAATTTATTGTGTAAATTTCAATCTTGTATTAGAACTGTCGCGTCTGCAGTTTTTGCTACAACGCAAAAAATGCCACATCCGCATAATTTATTGTGTTAATTTCAATCTTTTATTAGAACTGACGCGTCTGCGGTTTTTGCTACATCGCAAAAAATGCCACATCCGCATAATTTTATTCGATTGGACGGCAAATATAGCGATTTTATTAAAATCAGCTGCTTTTTTATAGAATTTTCTTCTCTTTTTCCGCTTAGCACATATCAACAATGGTAGGCTTTTCGTTGATAACATCTTTTCTGAACATGAAAATTATATTTTACTTTTGCTTACTAAATTCAGTTTATGCTTACAATTAATCCCAAAGAAGTTAAAGTACCCGTATTGCACAGTTATTTGCTTGGAGCTGTTGCTCCTCGTCCTATTGCTTTTGCAAGCACCATTGATAAGGATGGAAATCCTAATTTGGCACCTTTTAGCTTTTTTAATGTGTTTAGTGCTAATCCGCCCATCGCTATTTTTTCTCCCGCTTTAAGCGGCAGAACTGGGGAGGCAAAGCATACCTATTTGAATATTAAAGAAGTGCCAGAAGTGGTTATCAATGTGGTGAACTATAACATGGTGCAACAAATGAGTTTGGCAAGTACCGAATATCCAAAAGGTGTGAGTGAGTTTACTAAAGCTGGATTTACACCCATTGCTTCTGAAATGGTAAAGCCTTTTCGTGTGAAAGAATCGCCTGCTCAACTAGAATGTAAAGTAAAAGAAGTAATTGAATTGGGAACGAGTGGTGGTGCAGGAAATTTAATCATTTGTGAGGTAGTGTTAATGCACATCGATGAAAATGTATTGGATGCGAATCAATTAATTGATCCTAATAAAATAGATTTAGTAGCTCGCTTAGGTGGAAACTGGTATAGCCGAACTAATGGTAAATCATTGTTTGAAGTTGCTAAGCCATTACAAAATTTAGGAATAGGAGTGGATGTTATTCCTGACTATATTCGTAATTCGGATGTGTTAACTGGAAATAATTTAGGTCAGTTAGGTAACATCGAAAAATTGCCTTCTGAAGCAGATATATTACATTATTTAAATTCAGGTGCCATCAACGAAGTGTTTGAAGTGTATGGAACAGACCGTAAAAAATTAGAACATCAATTGCATCATGTAGCAAAAGGATTGTTGGAAAATAATAAGGTGGATGAAGCGTGGAAAGTTTTACTTTCGGTAAATCATAAATAAGAATCAATAACAATTTAAAAATAAATAATAATCATGGACGTAACAGGTATCTTAAAGGTAAAAGGACAGACACAACAAGTTTCAGAAAAATTCAAAAAAAGAGAAATTGTAATTACTGATAATTCTTCTCAGTATCCTCAACACATTTCTTTTCAATTAACACAGGACAAATGTTCAATTATTGATAATTACAATGTAGGTGATGAAATTAAAGTTCATTTTAACTTGCGTGGTAGAGAGTGGACAAGTCCACAAGGTGAAGTAAAATATTTTAATTCATTAGAGGCTTGGAGAATTGAAGGTAATGCTGCTGGTGCTTCAAATAATAACAGTGGTGCTTCAATGAATGATGTTGCTGCTACATTTACTGCAGCTTCTCAAGAAGATGATCTTCCATTCTAAACTTAAAGGTTAGCATAAATAAAAAAGGCACTATTTCTAGTGCCTTTTTTATTTAGTTAGATTCAGTATTAGTTAACAAGTTCGCCATTCACATATTTCTCTTCTGTAACCTTGCCTTTTTCATCGTAGTTTTTCCAAGCACCATCTTTTTGATAATCGGCAACAGCTTTGTTGTATTTCATTAAACCTTCCGATTTAATAGACCCATTTTCATAATATTCCTTTTTAGAATATATTTTTTTCTTTGGATCAATTAGTTCAAATAAATCTTGTGGCTTACCATCTTGGGCATAGGAATTACGTTTTATTAAATATTCCATGCTTTTTGTGTTTTCTTCGGTGTATTCAATTTGTCCGTTTTGGTAATAGTCGGTCCAAATTTGTGCTGCTCCTTCGTAATAGGTGATATCCGATTTTAATTTTCCATCAGGATAAAACAATTGTAGGTTACAACGTTTAAAATCCAATATTTTAAACGAACGTTCGATATTACCATTTTCGTAAAAATTCTTGTAAATTTTTAAATGCCCATCTTCGTAATAGCCTTTGTGTAAAAGCTTTCCGCTTTCATAAATGTCTTCCATCCAACCTTGACAAGCGTATCCTTTTTTATCGTTTCGCACCGAATCTCCACCCGTTTGAAAATTTAATTTTTCATACATCGTAATTCCATACTCAGAGTCAACCACTTTTGCAGCGTTGTATTTTGTTTGTTGTGGAATCTGTCCGAAAAATTGAGCAAAAGTAATTTTGCTCATAATTAATAAGACCGAAAATAAAAGAATGCGTTTCACAAAAAAGTAGTTTTAGTATTTTAAGTTTTAAAGATAGAAAAAAAAATGATTCAAAAAAAACGCTATCTAAATTTTATAGATAGCGCTCCAATATAATGTAAAGTTTACTTAGTGTATGCCTTTGTCAGCCAAATAGCGTTCTGCATCCAAAGCGCCCATACAGCCGCTTCCAGCTGCTGTAACTGCTTGTCTGTATATGTGGTCTTGCGCATCGCCAGTTGCAAACACACCAGGGATGTTTGTTTTTGATGAGCCAGGAATAGTTTTAATATAGCCTGTTTCATCCATATCCAACCAGCCTTTAAAAATATCGGTATTGGGTTTATGACCGATAGCTACAAAGAATCCAGTAACTTTAATGTTTCTTTCTTCTCCTTTGTCATTAACTAAAATAGCTCCTTCAACGGTTTTGCCACCAGTAATTTCTTTTGTTTGTGAATTGTAAATAACTTCAATGTTAGGTGTATTTAATACACGGTGTTGCATTGCTTTTGATGCACGCATTTCTCCTTTTCTAACAATCATGTATACTTTAGTACACAATTTAGCAAGATAAGTTGCTTCTTCAGCAGCAGTATCGCCAGCTCCAACAATTGCAACATCTTGTCCTTTAAAGAAAAAGCCATCGCATACAGCGCAGGCCGATACTCCAAATCCATTCAAACGTTGTTCTGATTCTAGACCTAACCATTTTGCTGAAGCTCCAGTAGCAATAATTACACTGTCGGCAGTAATGGTTGTTTTTTCATCAATCACCACTTTGTGAATAGGTCCAGTAAAATCTACTGATGTTGCTAATCCCCAACGAATATCAGTTCCAAAACGCTCTGCTTGAGCTTTAAAATCTTCCATCATTTGTGGGCCATGTGTACCTTGCGGGTAACCAGGGAAATTTTCCACCTCAGTTGTTATTGTTAATTGTCCACCAGGTTGTAATCCTTGATACATAACTGGTTTCATATCTGCACGTGCAGCATAAATAGCTGCTGTATATCCTGCGGGTCCACTGCCAATAATAAGGCATTTTACATGTTCAATTTGTTCGCTCATAATAAATGTTCTAATAATTAATTTGTTCGCAAAATTACGATTTGTTTAGCCGATGTTTTTGTGATTTTATTCACAAAGGGTTAAAAACTTTTTACATATAAAAATACTATTGTCCGTAAATAGTATCATAGGCAACACCCATTCCTGCCCAAACACCTAATCCGCCACCTTTAATATTTGATAAAACAGTAACAGGTGATGCAAATGGATTGCCATTGCTACTCATTGCTGCTTCGTAGGTTCTGTAAAAGTCCTGCGATGCTTTATCCAATGTGCTGAATCGAATATAAATAGTATCGCTATACTTATAATATCCACGTTCTTCTTCTGGCTCATCTTCATAGTAGCTAGCCTCTGTTGGGTCATACGGTCTGAAGTAAGCAAAATCAAAACTTTTTCCATCAATAAATTTATCATCAAAAGTTGCTCCGCCTGGCGCAATGTAGCGTCTGTCGAGAATAAGAGGACTGCCTTCAAACACAACAAATTTTGTTGGACGTTTTACTTGCCAACGGTAGCCATTACCAAGGCCATTTGGATCGGTTAAATGTGCCCATGCAAATCCAAGGCTATCACTTGGAGGTTGTGGCTGAAACCAAACTGAATCTAATTGAACTGGAGCAGGGATGGTGGTAGTTGCAGTATATGTTTTACCATCCGCAATAACCGTTAGGTTATAAGTCTGACCAGGTATTCCTACAATTGTACTTCCTACATAAACAAACGGATTGGATGCACTAAATACCGTATCGAATCTCAATGTGTCGGTGATAGCACCATTTGAAACATAAACGAGTGCATTGTTCACAAGAATGTTTTCGAAGTTTACACTTTGGGTTAATGGACTATTTCGTGTAACCATTACTTGTGCAAATTTCCCATTTTCAATTTCGCCTTCGATTACAATTTTAGTCTCGCCATTCGTGATATCTAAATCGATATCTTCCGTACAAGATGCAAGGAAAAAAATAGAACTAATTGCTGCAAAAAATATCTTTTTCATCTTTTTAATTGATTTGAAAATTAAAATTTAAAATTCCAAGTAACAGAAGGAAGTATCGGGAATAAGTATACTTGCTTCGCTTTAATTTTTAAGCTACCATCGTAAACACTTCCTTCGTTTGCAAAATATACGATGTATGGATTATGTCTGTTGTAGACATTGAAAATACTGAAGTTCCAGCTCGATTCAAAATCCTTAAACATTTTACGCGGGATTTTAATATCTGCAACATCCACTTTATCTTCTAAGCCAAAACGTTTGATAACACGTTTTTTTCTACGTTCGATTTTTTTGGTTCTATCAGGTGTAAATGTTGCCGAAACATCTAATCGATGATATGCCGGCATTCTAAAGCTATTGCGGTCGCCATACTCAGTTACAAAATTTCCATCAATAAAATAATACGATTGAGGAATGGTGATTGCATTTCCTGTTCCATATACCCAAATAGTTGAGAAGGTCCATTTTTTGCTTAGGTCATAACTCAATACAACTGATACATCATGTCTTCTGTCGTATTTTGCATAAAACTCTTTTCCGTAGTTTAAGTCAGGGAAATTACGTTTGGTATACGAAAGGGTGTAACCAATCCATCCATTCAATTTGCCAACACGTTTTTTTAGAAACAATTCAATTCCATACGCTTCACCTGTTCCGTATACAAATTGGTTATCAGCATTGTCGTTAATACTTTCACCTGGCAATGCTCCATCTTTGTATTCAATTTGATTTTTCAATGTTTTGTAATAAACTTCTACAGAAGCTTCATAACTATTGTCGAAGAAGTTTCTGAAATAGCCTAATGAATATTGAGCTCCTTTTTGGGGTTGAACTAGTTCGGAACATGGAACCCAAATATCTGTTGGCAAAGTAACAGCCGATAAAGATGCAAGGTGTATGTATTGCAAGTTGTATGTATAGGATGCTTTAACTGATGATTTGTTATTGATGCTGTAACGCATGTTAAAGCGTGGTTCTAATCCACCATAATCTTTTACTTTCTGGTTGGATGTATAATGGATTGTGTTTGTAGTTTGACCTGTTGTTGGGTCTTTTATATAACGGTCGAATGGACCAATTTGCATAAAGTAAGAATAACGCAAACCTGCATGTATTTTTAATTTGTCAGTAACATCAAAATCATCGGATAAATAAATTGCTGCTTCGTGTGCTTTCTGACGTTTGATTGGACCAAAGTCGAATTCTGTATCATTTTGTTTAGCAGATACGCTAGTTGGTGTAAATGTATGGAACACATAGTTTACTCCAAATTTAATTTCATGGCGAATGGTAGGGAAATAACCAAAGTCGACTTTTAAATTCCAGTCTTTAATTCCAGAGAACAAATTAAATTCAAAACCACTTTGTTCTGCTCCAAATGTAAAATCGTAATTGCTAAAAATTGCAGAAGTGTTCATGAATAATTTGTCGTTAAACAAATGGTTCCAACGCAACACACCAGTTCCATTTCCCCAACCTACATTTAGTTTGAATTGTGCGGGTTTGTCAACGAACGTCATAATGTCGCGACCAAAATATCCGCTCATGAAAATTCGGTCTTTATCGGATAATCGGTAGTTTATTTTAGCATTTACATCGTAAAAATACAAGCCCGAATTCTTTAAAGTTGAACCTGGTTTTGCAAATGGTTTTGCTAAAACATCAATATAGGTTCTTCGAGCAGAAACAATAAATGATCCAGTATCTTTTTTTATGGGACCTTCAATGGTTAAGCGCGAAGCAATAACACCAATTCCGCCTTGTGCATGAAACTGTTTATTGTTTCCTTCTTTCATTGAAATATCTAGAACAGAAGCCAATCGGCCACCATATTGAGCTGGCATTCCACCTTTAATGAGGTTAATACTTTTTACAGCATCGCCATTAAATACCGAGAAAAAACCTAATAAATGGGATGCATTGTAAACAACGGCTTCATCTAATAAAATTAAATTTTGATCTGGTCCACCACCACGAACATAAAAGCCGGTGTTCCCTTCTCCACTTGATTTAACACCAGGTAATAACTGAATTGTTTTTAATACATCAACCTCACCTAAAAATGCTGGAATTTTTTTAATCTCTTCCATTTCCAATTTCACCGTTCCAACGCTTGAACTAGATACATTTTTATCGCTTTTTTCAGAAGTAACCTCTACTTCTTTTGCATTAATAGCAGATGGTTTTAATTCTACATTGATACGAGTATCTTTATTAAGCGTAATTTCTTTCTCAAAATTTTCATAACCAATATAGGATACTACTAAGTGATATTTTCCTTCTTCAACTGTAATGGAATAAAAGCCATATTGATTGGTATTGCCACCTTTTAAAAGCTCTTTTACATAAACATTTGCTCCAATGCTGTATTCTCCATTCGAAGCATCTTTTACATATCCACTGATGGTATATTTTTGTTTGTCTTGTGCATTCATTTTGCCGATGGATGCAATAAAAAAGCATAACAATAAAATGTATTTAATAGAATTAATTTTGGAAATCATTTTCGGTGTGTTTAAACGTAATACAAATACAAATTTTAGCTTGTTTTGTTTAGCTTTAAATTTGAGGTGCAAAGCTATGGAAACATTTTTTTAAAAAAAAGTTTCCAAGACTTATTTTGTATATTTGTGAAAATTAACTTAGTCTCTTCATTTTGAGGCTAATATCTGAAAAATGAGGAAGCTGGTTTTTATTAAGGTAGTTGTCGTTTTTTTTGCTTTGTTGCTTTTTAGCAAGGCAGGAATGGCGACAGCCGTTTATTTAGATAACAATTCATCTGAAACAGCTTGTTTTGTTAAATCATCAGATAATATAGATCAAAAAGGGATTGTTGAGCCAGTTTTGCAGCTTCAGAGTCCAGCTTCTTCTGGTCGGATCCTGAATTTTATTGAAAATAATCTAAAAGCACCTGAGCGTTCTACATTTGCCCAGAAGAAACAAAGTACACACTACTTCTTAAATTATCACCATACAAACTTATACAAAGGTATTTCGATTTACCTTTTCAATTGCGTTTTTATTATTTGATTTCCTATTTAATGTTTATGAATATTGAGCATGGAAGCACCATGCCTGATTTGTTTTACTTAAATAATGGAAAAAATGGAATTAAATAATGAGAATAACCCCAATGAAAAAAAAGCAGGATTGGGCCCTGTAATTATACTATCCTTAGGATTGATAGCCATAATTGTTGTATTAAAATTAATAATTGGATAAGCATGAATCCATTATTTCAACAGATAATTATAAATAATGCAAAAAGGAATCAGACCAAAGGGTCTGGTTCTTTTTCTACCTACGACCAAGGGAAAGAAATTTACAAATTGAAAGTTAGTTTGTTTCATTTGTTAAAGAGTATTTTACTAATTTCAATTGGTGTACTTTCGGCTGGTTTTGGTTTAGAAAGTTTTTTGTTACCCAATTCTTTTATAGATGGAGGTGTAACAGGCATTTCGCTGTTAACTTCAGATCTCACAAAAGTATCATTGCCACTTTTAATTGTATTAATAAACATCCCTTTTATTGTTTTAGGTTATAAACAACTTGGGGCAACTTTTGCTATCAAAAGTATAATAGCTATTTTTGCGCTCGCATTGGCAATCACCTTTATTCCTTATCCAATCATTACATCGGATAAATTATTGGTTTCTGTTTTTGGCGGCTTCTTTTTAGGAGCAGGAATTGGTTTTGCGGTTAGAGGCGGAGCTGTTTTAGATGGTACTGAGGTATTGGCAATTTATTTGACCAAAAAAACAGGACTAACAATGGGCGATATTATTTTAGTTTTTAATATCCTTATTTTTTCTGTTGCAGCGTATTTGCTTTCTATCGAAACAGCATTGTATTCTATTCTAACATACATGGCTGCTGCTAAAACAGTCGATTTTGTGGTGGAAGGAGTGGAGGAATATATTGGAGTAACAATTATTTCGGCACATAGCGATGAAATACGACTAATGATAACGGAGAAGATGGGTAGAGGAGTTACCATTTATACTGGAAAAAGAGGATATGGTAAACGCGGAGAAAATTTAAATGAAATAGATATTGTTTATTCAGTAGTTACTCGATTAGAAATATCGAAAGTGCAAGTTGAAGTAGAGAAAATTGATCCCAATGCCTTTATCGTAATGAATAGTGTAAAGGATACAAAAGGTGGAATTATAAAAAAACGACCATTAAAACATTAAATAAGTATGTGGAAAAGCATTGCAGGTTTTATTTTGAGAAATAAATTGATACTTCTTGGTGTCGTTTTATTGATAACAGGATTTATGGTTTTTGAAACTGCAAAAATTAAGTTGTCGTACGATTTTGCACGTATTTTACCGAATGATGATCCAACGTATTCGGATTACATGGAGTTTAAGAAAAAGTTTGGTGAAGATGGAAATGTGATGGTATTGGGCTTTAGTAGCGATAAATTATTTGATGCAAAACTGTTTAATGAATGGAAAAAGTTAGGAGAAGAGGTAAAAGCAATTGATGGAATAAAAGATATTATGTCCGTTTCTAATTTGTATAATCTCTACAGAAATGATAGTTTGAGTAAATTTGATTTTACACCCATTACTCCTCTCACTAATTATTCGCAAGTGGAGTTGGATACCATTAAAAATTTAATTTACTCCTTACCTTTCTACGAAGGATTGGTTTATAATAAAGAAACAGGTGCTACACTCATGGCTATTACGTTTAATAGCAAAGATTTGAACAGTGTCCATCGTATTAGTATCGTAAAAAATATTTTGTTAGCAGCCGCTGATTTCGAGAAAGCGAACAATGTAAAAATGCATTACTCGGGTATGCCATACATACGCACACACATCATGCAAAAAGTATCGGGCGAAATGGGTTTGTTTATGGCATTGGCTGTTCTTGTTACAACGCTTATTCTTTGGATATTCTTTCGTTCATTTTCATCTGTAATAATTTCATTGATAGTAGCTGCTGTTGGTGTTGTATGTACATTGGGCGTAATGCAATTATTCGGTTATCGTATTACCATTTTATCGGGATTAATTCCTCCTTTGATCATTGTTATTGGGATTCCAAATTGTGTATTCTTCATCAATAAATACCATGCAGAATATGTAAAGCATAGTAATAAAGTGAAGGCTCTTTCACGAATGATTATTACGATGGGTGTAACACTTATTTTAGCAAATGTTACAACTGCAATTGGTTTTGGTGTTTTGTATTATACCA
>Ga0208626_1000024_pt1 | contig 114199 bp, 106 predicted proteins | sample LakWasMet10_HOW4_2_FD_183860 | JGI IMG/M metagenome (GOLD analysis project Ga0208626, IMG submission 183860) | Freshwater sediment methanotrophic microbial communities from Lake Washington under simulated oxygen tension - Sediment Metagenome... | ecosystem: Environmental > Aquatic > Freshwater... | reverse complement strand
TCTTTTCAACTTCTCGTGTACGCTTTGCGTTAACGAGGTGCGCATTATACAGAGCTTTTCAGCTGCGTCAATCATAAACTTCAAACATTTCTTATTTATTATTAACCGTATAACATAAACTTTATATCTTTGGTTGCGGGAACAGGATTTGAACCTGTGACCTTCGGGTTATGAGCCCGACGAGCTGCCAGACTGCTCCATCCCGCGTCCGATTCGACGTACTTGTCGTCGAGAGGTGAGACTATATCAAACCTAGCCATTAACTGCAAGAACATTCGCAGCTTTATTTATATAGTTGTAAGTTCTTCTGAAGTTGAAGCTGACTTTAATAGCGATGTAAACCAACCCGCTAGCTCATTAAGCTACGAACATAATCCAAGTCATCCTGTGTATCTATGCCGGCTGCCGGTGCATTTTGAGAGATTGATACTGAAATTTTATAACCATGATGCAGGACACGAAGTTGCTCTAACGATTCGACTTGCTCAAGTGCACTTGGTTGAAGGCTCGCGTATTGTTTAAGAAATTTTGCGCGATAAGCATAGATGCCAATATGTCGATAAATAAGCATACTCTCTGGTAAATCTAAATTCGCGGCAAAAACATCTCTAGGGTATGGAATTGGAGCTCTACTGAAATAGAGTGCATTGCTTTGCGAGTCTAAAACCACTTTAACGATATTAGGATTTAAGAAGTCGGCTTTGCTGTGTATTGCGTGACATACCGTTGCCATGACTGACTCAGGATGACTGTTTAAAGTATTAGCAACTTCAGCAATCAAAGAGGCTTCGATCAAAGGCTCGTCACCTTGCACATTAACGACTATCGCATCATCAGGCCATCGCTGCGCCACCGCTACTTCTGCAATTCGGTCCGTACCACTCACATGGTCAACTCTCGTCATCACTGCTTGATGACCATGCTGCTCAACGATATTTAAAACACGCGAATCATCTGTTGCAACAATGGTTTGTTTAGCACCGCTATTTTTTGCGCGTTCCGCCACCCAAGCTACCATAGGTTTGCCAGCAATATCTAGTAGCGGTTTTCCAGGTAAGCGAGTACTGGCATAGCGAGCTGGGATTACGACATAAAACTCTAGGCTTTGAGGTTTCAAACTAGGCAAGCTCTTCATCAGTTAACCTGCGTGCGTCTTCCTCTAACATTACTGGGATGCCGTCTTTAATTGGGTACGCCAAACCTGCGGACTTAGAAATTAACTCATTCGTTGCTTTATTAAAGATAAGCGATCCTTTAGTCACGGGGCATACTAAAATTTGTAGCAGTTTTGTATCCATCATTAAATTCCTAATTTTTGCAAAATATGTGTGATAAGAAGTGTTTGATTTGGGCTACTTATTGTAGCTTCTACAGGTAAACACCATGTATCACTAATAGTAAATGCCGAACATTTTACGGCATCTTTTTCTGTCATTAGAATAGTTTTACCTGAAAACTGCATTAAATCTTGCTTTGTAAACACATGATGATCAGCAAATGCCTGACGCTCAAATTGTAAGCCTAAGCAAGACAGTTGATTAAAGAATTGCTCAGGGTTTCCTATACCTGCAATCGCCACTATGTTTTTATCAGCAAAATAGCTAGCGGGCTGCCTGATTCCTGAACCATCGACAGACTCAAAACACTCGCCTTGCAATTCCATGTTAAATATCGGCGCTTGCTTAGCCTCTTTAAAAGAGTCACTCCTTTTAAAACCATTAACAAAAGCTGCACTATTACCACTATCGACAATCGCATCTACAAGCTGCAATCTTGAGAGCTTTTCTCGTAGTGGTCCAGCTGGTAATAAAAGTTGATTGCCAAACCGGCTTTTTGAGTTGACTAATGCAATTTCAATATCACGCTGCAAAGCATAGTGCTGCAAGCCATCGTCACTAATAATCACATTGCATTGTGGATTTGCTTGCAATAGAGCTTGCCCAGCAGCGGCTCGATTAGCTCCGACGAACATTGGGCACGCCGTTCGCTTGGCAATTAGAACAGGTTCGTCTCCCACTAACAAAGGGTTACTATGTGCAAATACGGCTGTTGCAGTCTTTGAAGTCCCGCCGTAGCCTCGGCTGATAACGCCTGACTTGTAACCTGCAAGCTGCAACTGCTCCGCTAGCCAGATAACAAAGGGTGTTTTACCTGTACCACCTACGGTAATATTGCCAACCACAATCACAGGTACGCTTAGCCGAGTGCTTTTTAGCCAGCCGATGTTATATAAATTTTTTCTAACAGAGATAACAGCAAGAAAAATCCAAGAAAGTGGGATTAACAAAATATGCCACAAACTATATGAGGCCCACTGTTTCTGAAACCAATTACTCATCTGCTTAAGGGGATAACTAAATGGTTAACTGAACTGCTTTTGGTACAACTTAGCATAATGACCATCCTGTGCAATCAACTCATCATGCGAACCGCTTTCGACAATTTCGCCTTGCTCCACCACCATAATACGATCTGCATTTTCAATAGTACTCAAACGGTGTGCGATGACGATGCTTGTACGATTCTGCATTAAAGTATCTAAAGCGGCTTGGACATGCTGCTCAGACTCAGTATCTAAAGCGGAAGTTGCTTCATCCAGCAATAGTATAGGTGCATTTTTTAGAATTGCACGTGCAATGGCAAGACGCTGCCGCTGCCCACCAGATAGACGCACGCCTCTATCACCAATTTCACTTTGCAAACTATTAGGTAGTTGCTCTATAAACTCCCAAGCATGAGCAGCTTTTGCAGCTTCGATCACTTCAGCTTCACTAGCATTGCGTAATGTGCCATAAGCGATATTGTTAAAGACTGTATCGTTGAATAAAGTCACATCTTGGCTTACAAGTGCAAATTGTTGACGTAAACTTTTTAAGCTTAATGAGCGGACATCGACGCCATCAAGCATTATTAGCCCCTGTTGTAACTCATAAAACCGAGGGAGCAAATTGACCAAAGTTGTTTTTCCGCCGCCAGATCGGCCGACTAATGCGACTTTCTCTCCGGGTTTTACTATAAGGCTAATATTATTTAGCGCTAATCTTTTTGCATTGTCATAACGCACGCTTACATTACGGAACTCAATCAAACCTTGAGCACGGCGAGTCTCATTAATACCTTCATCCACTTCAGGCTTTGCATCAGTTAGCTCAAATACACTTTGCGCTGCTGCTAATCCAACTTGAATATCTTCATTTAGGTTAGTTAGGCTTTTGATAGGCGCAATTATCATAAGTAGAGCACCAATAAAAGCAGCAAACTCACCTGCGCTAAACTTACCAACCGAATAATAGACCACTAGACCGAGCGCAATGGCAGCTAATATCTCAATAACAAAGCTGCTTAAGCCAGAAATGCGCGCCAAGCGAATCTGCATGCGCATATTACGGACAATCACATTAGAAAAACGTTGACTTTCGTAATCCTCACCGCCAAAAACCTTCACCATTCTCTGTCCAGAAAGAGCCTCTTCTAGGACCTTAGTCATATCACCGACCGACTTCTGAACATAACTACCTGCAGAGCGTACTTTAGGCATTATCTTACTTAAGTAAATCGCCATGAAAGGCGCAATAATCGCGAAAATTAAGGTTAAGCGCCAATTTAAGTAGAGCATATAACCAAGCATACCAAGAATTGTAAGTGAATCACGCACCATGCTAACAGCAGCATTAGTTGATGCCTTAGCCATCAACTCGGCATCATAGGTGAGTTTTGATGTCATCACTCCTACAGAAACCGCATCAAAAAAACTTACTGGCAACGTCATTAAGCTACGAAAAGCATCATCCCTTAGATCATGCACAACTTTACGAGAAACCCAGCGCATAGAAAAGTTTGAAACAAAGCCAGCCAAAGCACGAGTCGCTAACAGCCCAAACAACATGAGCGGCAAAAAATTTAGTTTACTTGGATTTTGCTTGACAAAGCCCTCGTCAGTCACCTGCTTAATGACTGCAAGAAAACCCGTATTTGTTACAGAGAGGATGACCATCGCAATAATACTACTTGCAAAAGCCATTTTGTACCGCCAAGCGTAACTTAGTAGTCGTAGATATAAAACCTTTACACTAATTTTTTGCGATGGTGATAGTAATGATAATTTATTTTTTGTTTTCGACATAATTAGCTGTTAATTTCGTTAAGTTAAGCCCAACTAAATCGAATTAATTTAGGTGTGATTAAACGTATGATTTAAGAGCCTGCTTTTGATTGCGTCGCAAATGTAATGTGTGTGTATCCGGCTGTGCGCGATGCTTCCATGACATCAATAACGAATTGAAAGGCGCCTTTTGCATCGGCATTAATAATAATAGTTGGCTCTTCTTTGCTGCCATTTACTGCCGCCTGAAGCGCTGCGCTAATCCCTGCAACTGATGAGTTAGCTAGGCCTTTGCCATTTACGATGTATCTGCCTGTTGCATCTACGCCAACTTCGACCGTCAATGGTTTTTCTTGTGGCACATTCGCTTCAGCTGTTGGTAGGTTAATTTGTAACTCACTGGTACGTGAAAACGTTGCACTGACTACCAGGAAAATAATAATTACTAGTAATACGTCAATTAAAGGCACGAGATTCATCTCGAGCTCTTCATGGCGCTTTCCTCGTTGAAAATTCATGTTGTACTCCTCTAACTAAGTTCGTTTCAAATCACATTAAAATAGCTGGTGCTTACAAAGTCAGTACAGTGAGTACAGCGAGTAGAAGTAAAGCGATATCAATATGACTTAACACGAGTTATTTGCGTTCACCGTGAATAATTTCAACTAGCTTAATCGCTTGTTGCTCCATACCTACTAGTAAATCATCCACCCTAGAACGGAAATAACGATAAGCAATCATCGCGGGTACAGCCACTACAATACCTGCAGCAGTGTTATATAAAGCAACAGAAATACCGCGCGCAAACTGGGCGATATCATGGCCTGTACTAGTAAATGCACCGAACAACTCAACCATACCAATCACAGTGCCCAAAAGCCCTAATAATGGCGCAACAGTGGCAATAGTACCTAAAGTAGAAAGGTATTTTTCTAAGTGATGCGCAACCGCACGACCTGTTTCTTCAATGGCCTCTTTAGTGACTTCACGTGAGTTTTTTGCATTGGACAGCGCACTAGCAAATACTTGCCCCAATAATGAATGCTGCTCTAGGCGGCTAATGGTTTCTTTAGTCACACCACCTTTATTAAGCCATGCCTGCACTTCTGGCAACAGATTCGGTGGTGCTACGGTGCTATCACGTAAGGCAAAAGCGCGCTCGCCGATAATTGCTAAGGCTACCACTGACGCTATGATTAGCGGCCAAATTGGCCAACCCGCTGCTAAGATAATTTGCCACACAGTGCAACTCCTAAAACTCTATATTAATCGTGATGAATTATTTGTAAAAAAACTTGCTAGTACTTATCCCCGCTACTTTAGCTTGTCATCCGCATTTGGGCAAGCTTCTAGTGTATTGCTTTTACAAACTTTACATGTCAGTAGTATCTAACGATTAGACTTAGTGATTGGTTTTAATTAAGGGGCTCAAAACTATCTTGCCAGTAGCGTTTGTATTGGTTTCGCCAGCTTAAAATTTGGATATTACGCTTGTTTGCAAAGTTCATTTCAATCGCACCATCGTAATCAGAACGATATAATAGGCTTTTAGTTGCTTGGTAGCGTTCAAACACTACAGGCTTTGGGTGACCAAAGCGATTTAAATAGCCATTAGTAAAAATACTGACACTTGGTATTACAGCCGTAATAAAGTCAGGCGTTGATGAGGTCTTACTGCCATGATGCGGCACGACTATCACATCACTTTTTAATTTATCGGCCCTCAGATTAATCAACTCAAGCTCATCAGCTTTTTCAATATCACCTGTCAGCAACAGACTACCTGCTTGACTAGTCACTTTTAGCACGCAGCTTCGGTCATTATCCTTGATATGTTCATCCATATAACTTTCAACTCGTGGATGTAACACTTCGAACTGCACGCCATCCCAAATCCAGTGTTGACCAGCATAGCAACGCATTTTTCTTTGCGAAGGTGAAATATCAGCATCTTCTGGCAACGAACTATCAAGCCATGCAACCGGCATGAGCGCTAACACAGACGCCATACCGCCACTGTGGTCAATATCATTATGGCTAACAACAAGGCCATCCACATTCTTGATACCTTCTCCATTTAAAAAAGGTACGACTATTCGACTACCTGCATCGCTCTGCTCATTATATTTAGGACCTGCATCATAGACCAAACTATGTTTAGCAGTCTGTACAACTACGCTTAAACCTTGCCCTACATCTAACACTGTCACTTTCATATTGCCCAACGCGGGTCGCGTAGGAACCAGCAGCAAAATAGGCAGAAAACCCAGTAACCCCATCCACCGCATAGGGAAACCACGTGGGAGCATTAACCAAAGTACGCCCAATATTGCAGGAATCAAGGTCCACGCGGCGGGTTCATGCTGTTGCCAAGTAGCCACTGGCAGTTGATTCAGCCATTTAAGTGCAAACATACCAATTTCTAGCGCTTTATATGACAAATGTAGCGGTATATCCGTCAGCATATTAGCGGGCAAAAAACTTCCAAGTAGCGCCAATGGCGTTACAATAAAGCTAATTAACGGAATTGCAAAAGCATTGGCAATAGGCGAAATGACTGAAGCTTGCCCGAAGAGTACTAGCAATAGTGGTGCCATACCAATGGTGACCGCATATTGTGTTTTTAGCACAGTTTTAAACCAATGGCTTTCACCAACGCGCCCACCCAGCGCATAAGCTAGTATGGTAACAGCGCCAAACGACAACCAGAAACCAGGAGAGCTCACCGCCCAAGGATCGAGCACAACTACAATCAATAACGCCATTGCTAAGACTTGTGAAATGGCTAACTGTCGACCCGACCACAACGCAACAGCAAACACCAAGAGCATATAAAAAGTACGTTGTGATGGCACAGAAAAACCTGCAATCAAGGAGTACCCCAAAGCGACCACCACACCAGCAATCGTCGCAGCTTTACGTGTGGGCAGCCGCATCACCAATTGCTGACTTCGTCGCCAGAAAAAACTTACAAAGCTAAACGCTAGGCCAGCCAACATAGTGATGTGAAGTCCAGAAATTGACATCAAATGCGAGGTACCTGTGCGCAAAAACACCTGCCAATCATCCACAGTAATTTGGCTATCATCCCCTAGCACCAGCGCCTGAATAATACCGCTATATGGCTTGTCCGCCAGCACTTTAACAACCCGCCTTTGCACTTGCTCACGCAAATGCTCAACAACATAATTAGGCCACCAAACAAAACTGTTTACTTTTTTGAGACCTGCTTTGCTTTTTATACTACCAGTAGCACGAATATTTTCCTCTAGCGCCCATGACTCAAAATCAAAGCCATGCGGATTAACTGTGCTGTGGGGTCGCTTTAATCGCACGACTAACGACCAACGCTCGCCAGCATGAAATTGATTTAAGTCTGCTGCATCTTCTTCAACATTTTTATCCTTATAACGACTATCGCCATATTGAAACGTACGATACTGATTTAAGCTGATATGCTTGGGAACAATTGCTCCCCTTGTCAATATCTTTTCCACATCGAATTTAAAACGCTCACCACGTTCTGTGGCTTCCGGCATACTCGCAACGATACCTTCAACGGTAATATCTTTTTGCTCCCAGGCATACGGTAACTCATCGCTCATGCGCCAATAGGCAAAACCACTTGCCCAGCAAACGCCTAATAAAAAGGCGGCAGCACAAAATAAGATTTGTTTTAAAAATCTTAGGCTAAAAGAATTAAGTGAGAGGCGCGAATGCGTAACAAGTATGACTATCGCAGTAAAAAAAGCGCAAACCAACCAAACCATACTTGGGAGCTGCGCTAACTGCTGTACATTCCAAGCACCAAAAACGAACGTCAGCGCTACAAAAACCATAATACTTACAAAGGCTGTAGCTTGCCGTCAACTAATCTATATTGGCGTTGCATCTTCTTAGCAAGCTCTAAGTCATGCGTCACTACCACTAAGCTTCTTCGCTGCACTTGATTCACTTCCAACAGTAAATCAAACACCGCATGTGCGGTATGTCGATCGAGATTACCTGTAGGCTCATCAGCTAAAATGCATTGTGGCTGTGTTACTAATGCGCGCGCCACTGCAGCACGTTGACGCTCCCCACCTGAAAGTTCACCAGGCATATGCTCCATACGATGTTTCAAACCAACTTTAGTGAGCGTTTCAGCAGCTAATGTAAGCGCTTGTTCGCGCGGCATACGGCGTATAAACAAGGGCATGGCAACATTTTCAAGCGTGGTGAATTCGGGCAGCAAGTGATGGAACTGATAAACAAAACCCAACGACTGATTACGAATTTCGCCTTTTTTTGCTTCGCTCATGGCTGCTAAATTCTGGTCAAGAATATACACTTCACCGCTACTTGGTGTATCTAAGCCCCCCAGTAAGTGTAATAAAGTACTTTTCCCCGACCCGGAAGTGCCGACAATCGCGATCTGCTCTCCTACTCCAACGCTCAAATCTATACCGTTTAGTACGGCGACCTCTAAACCTTCGTAGGTTTTATGTAGTGCTTGGCAAGAAACAATACTACTCGCCATACTATTTACTATACTACTCATACCTTAATGCCTCGGCAGGGTTGATTTTACTAGCGCGCCAGCTAGGATATAAGGTGGCAAGCAGACTTAATACAAACGAGACAATCACAATCGTAATCACGTCAGACCAAGCCAAGTCTGAAGGGACTTCGCTAATCTGATACACATCTTTTGCTAAAAATTGTATGTGAAATAAGCCTTCGATAAACGGAATAATCACGTCAATATTCAGTGCAACAATCACACCAAATACCGCACCTATCAAGGTACCGATTAAGCCAATTAACGCACCTTGCACGATAAAAATCACCATGATACTAGCAGGACTAGCGCCAAATGTGCGCATAATTGCAATGTCGGCACGCTTATCGGTAACCGCCATCACTAGCGTAGAAACGATATTAAACGCTGCAACTGCGACTATTAATGTCAAAATAATGAACATCACGCGCTTTTCCATTTGCACTGCCTTGAAAAAGTTTGCGTGCTGCTGAGTCCAGTCGGTCACGTAATAAGCACCCATCGAATTAGATGATCGATTCAAATCTTTAGAAATTAAGGCAGCTACATTAGGCGCAATAAATAAATCATCTAGTTTCAAGCGGACGCCCGATACTTTATTGTCCATACGGTACAGCTTAGCAGCATCATTTATATGAATAAGTGCTAAGCCAGCGTCATACTCTTGCATGCCGCTACTGAACAAGCCAATCACAGTAAACTGCTTTAGGCGTGGTACGACACCTGCCGGTGTAAACTGTCCTTGCGGCGCCATCACAACTACCTTATCGCCCATTTGTGCGCCCAAGTTATACGCCAAATCCGTGCCTAAAATAATGCCAAACTCACCTGCACGTAAGTCATTTAAGCTACCGACGCGCATACTCTTACCTAAATCAGCAACTTTATCTTCAGCCGTAGGCAACACACCACGGATAATAGCGCCTTGCACACCTTGACCATAACTCAACATAGCTTGTGCGGTGATATAAGGTGCGCTTGCTAAGACATGTTCACGCTTAACGGATGATTCAACAATATTTGACCAATCTGCTAGCGTGTTATTACTGCCCGTAATTTCCAAATGCGATGCCACGCCTAGAATTCGTGTGCGTAAATCTTTTTGAAAACCATTCATTACCGATAACACGATAATGAGCGCAGCTACACCGAGTGCGATACCAATCATACTTGTAAGTGAGATAAATGAAATAAAATGATTTTTACGTTTAGCACGCGTGTAGCGCATGCCTACGAATAATTCAAATATGGAAAAACTAGTGATAGAGGATTTTATTTTTTGTAACATAAGCTAAATTCTAACAGAGTTGCTTAGAACAAATTGTAATCACGAGTAGGATAGAAAAGTTAATTTAGAGTTTAGTCATTTTGATAGACAAAAAGCTGCGCTAGAAGACCCACTTAAGAAAATATACTTAAAATGAATCTAAATGGACTAAATGACGTTAATAAACAAACGCCCTGCTATTAATTACTGTTTTGGATGCGTACGTACAGCCAACTATCAAAGTTGTATTTTCTAGTCTGATTAACGACCCAAGTTTAATTCGCCACTGTATCGATGCAAGTATATTGACCACCAAGTCTTGCAACAAGTCTGATAAAATTACGGTATGTTTACAGGCATCATACAAACCATAGGTCAAATCGAACGCGTCACTCCAGTAGGTGATGACGTACAGCTCAGTATAAGCTGTACAGGGTTAGATATGCAGGACGTTAGAGTAGGCGACAGCATCGCGGTAAACGGTGTTTGTCTCACGGCTATTACTGTTAATGAATCACATTTTGAAGCGCATGTTTCCAAAGAAACTTTGTCAGCCACTCTTGGGCTAGATAAGACAAGTGCGGTTAATCTAGAAAAAGCACTGCGTTTAAGTGACAGACTAGGCGGTCATTTAGTAAGTGGTCACGTAGACGGTGTTGGCGAAGTAGTGTCTTTTGAGCCATTAGGTCACTGCTGGAAGCTAGATATTCGGGCGCCACACGCTATTGCAAAATACATCTCAGTGAAAGGCTCCATCTGTGTGAATGGCGTAAGCCTAACCGTGAACAGCATCGTTTCGGATGTGTTTAGCATTAACTTGATTCCACATACGATAGAAAATACCACTCTACAACTTTTAAAAGTTGGTAGTCAGGTTAATTTAGAAGTTGACCAAATTGCACGTTATGTAGAGCGCATGACACTTTGGGCTGCAGAGCCTGCAAGCCGCTAGCAAACAAGAGATTAAGGAAACATCAACTGCATGAGTAATCACCTAACCGTCAGCACTGCAACTATTAGCTCTGCACAAGAGATTATTGAAGAAATCAAACACGGCCGCATGGTGGTGCTAGTCGATGACGAAAATCGTGAAAACGAAGGCGACCTAGTATTAGCCGCAGAGTTCTCCACCGCGGAGCATATCAACTTTATGGCTAAACACGGCCGTGGTCTGATTTGTTTAACTCTGACTGAAGATCGCTGTCGACAGTTAAACCTAACTAAAATGGTACAAAGAAATGGCGCACGCATGGGCACCAATTTCACTGTATCAATCGAAGCTGCTGAAGGTGTCACTACCGGTATTTCTGCGGCAGACCGTGCACGTACGGTGCAAGCAGCTGTAGCCAAGTATGCTAAACCACAAGACATCGTTAGTCCTGGGCATATTTTCCCACTTGCTGCAATGGATGGTGGTGTGCTAGTGCGTGCGGGTCATACTGAGGCGGGCTGTGACTTGGCTAAATTAGCAGGCTGCGAACCTACCAGCGTAATTTGCGAAATATTAAAAGATGATGGTAGCATGGCCCGTTTACCGGACTTAATGCTGTTTGCCGCCGAGCATCAACTTAAAATTGGTACGATTGCAGATTTAATTCAATACCGTGCGCAAACTGAACGCTTAGTAGAGCGCGCAGCAGAGCGCACTATTCAAACGCCTTACGGCGAAATGAAGCTGATTGCTTATCGAGATAAAATCACCAAAGAAACACATTTAGCGCTCATTAAAGGCGAGCCGAACGCAGCACAAGAAACGTTGGTACGTGTGCATGAGCCGCTATCTATTTTTGATCTACTTGATAGCAGTAGTTGTACACATAGCTGGAATACACTGGATGCGATGCAAGTAATCGCCCGCGCCGAGTCTGGAGTGATGGTGTTATTGCATCAGCAAGAAACTGGCGAAGCTATCATCGAGCGTATTCAAGGTGCTGATGAGAAAATACGGATTAACCAAGAATTGCGTACTTACGGCATAGGCTCACAAATTCTATTAGATATTGGCGTAAGTAAAATGAAGCTACTCGCAACGCCGCGCAAAATGCCAAGCATGACGGGGTTCGGACTTGAAGTAACAGGGTATTTAGAGGCTGGCAGCACGAACTAAATTGTCATATTAAACAACTAGATATGTTAGAATAAAACTTTGGAAAACATTAATCTCACAGGTCATTTTCTCATCGCAATGCCCACTATGACAGACCCATTTTTTGCAAAATCCGTCACATTTATCTGTACCCATAATCAAGAAGGTGCCATGGGTGTGATGATCAACCGCCCGACCGACATCACCTATGACACTCTTTTTGAAAAAATTAAAGTAGAGCTACTGAATTTTGCGGTGGCAGACACACCTGTACTGTATGGTGGGCCAGTGCAACCAGAACGCGGCTTTGTTCTGCACGAAACATCTGCTGGCGAATGGGATAGCACCATCACTATTGCAGAAAATACTGCACTAACTACCTCTAAAGACATTTTAGAGTCGGTCGCAATTGGTAGCGGTCCCGCAAAAATGCTACTAACACTAGGTTATGCAGGCTGGACGCCAGGTCAACTTGAGCAAGAAATCAAACAGAACTCATGGTTATCTGTACAGGCTAAAGATGTAGAAACCTTACACAAAATTCTGTATGAGTTAGATTACGATGACAAGCTAAATGCAACTATGGCACTGTTAGGAGTCGACCCCGCCATGTTATCTGACGTAGCAGGCCACGCTTAATGATTAGTACTGTAAATACAAAACCTGTAACTCACGGTCAGTTAATTGATAACGAAAACGTATACGACGCAAAAACTGTATTAGCCAGTACCGTGCTATGTTTTGACTTTGGCAAACAAAGAATAGGCGTAGCTATAGGCGAGCACCTATTAGCCACAGCCAACCCTCTGATGACGATAGACAATGAGAGCAACGAAATTCGCTTTGAAGCAATCAGTAAGCTAATAAAAGAATGGCGGCCAAAGTTACTGGTTGTGGGCTTGCCATTAAGCTTAGATGATGTAGAAACTAGCATCACTCAACTCTGCAAAAAGTTTGCAAGACGACTGAATGGCCGCTTTAATTTGCCTGTCATATTGATTGATGAGCGCTACAGCTCTGTTGAAGCGAGCGACTTACTGAGTCAGTCTGGCATTAAAGGTCGTGCGCAAAAAGAAATGTTAGATCAAGTCGCCGCACAAACCATATTACAAAGCTATTTTGACGAATTATGAGTGTGGCGACAGCTGCAAACGGCAATTACAGGTAAAATATAAAAATATGACTGCAAAAAACATCTCATTACCTAACGCTGAGGACTTGCTTAAAACACTGGCTCAAAAGCTCCGACCATTACTACGAACCAATACTGCACTCGTCGGCATTCAAAGCGGTGGCGTTTGGTTAATGCAAAAGCTGTTAGTTCTACTAGAAAAGGATATCGCTGCCTATGCTATTGAACACGGCACCTTGGATGTGTCATTTTATCGCGATGACTACGAAAAGCGCGGTTTAAAAGCTGAAAACCGCCCGAGTCAAATTCCATTCGAAGTTGAGAGTAAACACATTATTTTGATTGATGACGTTTTTTACACAGGTCGAACCACACGTGCAGCCATGAATGAGTTATTTGATTATGGTCGCCCTGCTAGCATCACGTTGCTTGCGCTAGTGAACCGTGGTGGTCGTGAGTTGCCAATTACGCCACAAATAACCGCTGCTGATATTACTTTAGATGCCAGTCAAAATTTGCAACTCATACAAAATCAAAATGGCCTACTAAGTCTCGAACTCCAATCTAAATCAGGTACACAAGCATGAACAATCCTCAGTTAGATGTCGATGGCTACTTACGACACTTACTTTCTATTGAAGGTTTACCAAAAAGAATATTGAATCAAATATTAGATACTGCAGAGTCTTTTGTTGGGGTTGCCGAGCGAGAAGTTAAAAAGGTCCCACTTTTACGCGGAAAAACTGTATGTAACTTGTTTTTTGAAAATAGCACCCGTACCCGCACTACCTTTGAAATCGCAGCCAAGCGCCTTTCAGCCGACGTTATCAGTTTAAATGTGAACACATCGTCGCAATCTAAGGGCGAAACCATCTTAGATACAGTCGATAACCTAATCGCCATGCACGCCGATATGTTTGTGGTGCGTCATTCGCAATCTGGTGCTGCACACTTTATTGCAAAACATGTCCCTGAGCATATTCACATAATTAACGCTGGCGATGGTCGTCACTCGCACCCAACGCAAGGTTTGCTGGACATGTTCACTATACGTAAATACAAGCCAGACCTACATAATCTACGCGTGGCAATTGTCGGCGACGTGCTGCACTCTCGTGTGGCGCGTTCTGAAATTCACGCTTTGACAACATTAGGCGTACCAGAATTACGCGTCATTGCTCCAAAAACACTGCTTCCAGCGCAAGTAGAAAAGTTAGGTGTACATGTGTTCCATGACATGAAATCTGGATTAAAAGACGTTGATGTCATTATGATGTTACGCTTACAGAACGAGCGCATGAATGGGGCTATGCTGCCTAGCGCACAAGAGTACTTTAAGACTTATGGCCTCACGCAAGACAAATTAGGCCTTGCTAAACCAGATGCTATCGTATTACACCCAGGACCAATGAACCGCGGTGTAGAAATTGACTCTAGCGTAGCGGATGGAAGCCAATCTGTCATTCTACCGCAAGTTACATATGGCATCGCGGTTCGTATGGCAGTAATGGCAATGCTGGCAGGTGGGCAAGGTTCTGGCAGCCAAGCAGGGAGCCAAGTATGAAAATTCAAATCAAAAATGGTCATGTAATAGATCCGAAAAACAATATCGATAGCCAGCTAGATGTTTTCATTGCTGCAGGCAAGATAGTCGCGTTAGGTCAAGCACCTGAGGGCTTTATAGCTAGTCAAACCATTGATGCTAGCAACTTAATCGTCTGCCCAGGCTTGGTAGATTTATCAGCAAGGTTGCGTGAACCAGGCGATGAATATAAAGCTACGCTGGTTAGCGAACTACAAGCTGCGGTAGCAGGCGGCGTAACTAGCCTCGCTTGCCCACCAGATACTGACCCCGTGCTAGATGAACCAGGTTTGGTAGAAATGCTCAAGCATCGTGCTAAACAGCTTAACCTTGCGCACGTATACCCGCTTGGCGCGCTTACACGTCAACTACAGGGTAAAGTACTGTCAGAAATGGGCGAGCTACGTGAAGCCGGTTGTGTCGGTTTCTCGCAGGCTAATACTGCTATTACCGATACACAAGTGCTTTGGCGTGCAATGGAATACGCGGCAACTTTTGACTTTACTTTATTCCTACATGCTGAAGAACCATTTTTAGCTAAAGATGGTGTCGCGCATGATGGCGAAGTCGCGAGTCGATTAGGTTTAAAAGGTATTCCAAGTGCAGCAGAAGCACTTGCACTTGCGAGCATATTGCGGATAGCTAAAGAAACTGGAGCACGCATTCATATCAGTCGCTTATCAACGGCTGAAGGCGTAGACATGATACGTGAAGCTAAAAAATACGGAGTGAATATCACTTGCGATGTGAGCGCTAACCATTTGCACCTAACTGAGCATGACATAGGCTTTTTTGATGCCAACTGTCATCTAAAGCCTCCGCTTAGAACGCATCGCGATAAGGATGCGCTAAGCGCCGGACTAAAAGACGGCACCATAGATGCTATTTGCTCAGACCACACACCGGCAGATGACGATGCTAAGCTAGCGCCCTTTGCAGAAGCTGAAGTTGGCGCAACAGGCTTAGAATTATTACTACCACTCACTCTAAAATGGGCAAGTCAAGAAAAGTTAAGTTTAGCTAAGGCGATGGCACTTATCAGCCAATCTTCAGCAAGAATATTAGGGGTTGCTGCAGGCGATTTAAGCCTAGATGCTAAGGCGGATATTTGCATTTTTGATGCGAATGAATACTGGAAAGTTGTACCAAGCGCACTCAAAAGCCAAGGTAAAAATACACCATTTAATGGTCTAGAAATTATGGGAAAAGTTAAAGCTACTTTAGTTAACGGACAAGTCGTGTATCAATCGGAGTAAACTTTGATTAGTTTATGGCTACGCGAGATGCTAAAGGATGCAGATATAGACGTTAGATAAAGCTGAAGCTCATAAACCGAGACGGTTGTAGCCAGCAGGGAACTAACCAGCCGTGCGTATTGAAGCTTCTATAGAGTAATTTGAATTTATATAGGGGTTAACTTAAGTAAAAAAGCCGATGAATTCATCGGCTTTTTTATTTTTTAAATTTAACTTTTGAAAAGTGACTGAAAGCTAAACTATTCCAAGACTATCAAGGCCCTGCGACAAGTCTTTTCCGTGAGAGGCTTTACCATCTAACTTAATTTTCAGTCGAATATCATTCACCGAGTCAGCGTTTCGTAAGGTATCTTCATAAGTAATCATATCCGCTTCATGCAAATCAAATAAAGCTTGGTCGAAAGTTTGCATGCCCAATTCACGTGATTTAGCAATAATAGATTTAATCTCATGCACCTCACCTTTAAAGATTAAGTCTGAAATTAACGGTGAATTCAGCATCACTTCCATCGCAGCAGCACGCCCTTTTCCTGCTTTTTTGGGGATCAGTCGCTGTGAAATAAAAGCACGCGTATTTAACGATAAGTCCATTAATAACTGATGGCGACGCTCTTCAGGAAAGAAGTTAATGATACGATCTAGAGCCTGATTGGTACTATTTGCGTGTAATGTCGCCATGCATAAATGCCCTGTTTCAGCAAAGGCAATTGCATAATCCATCGTTTCACGGTCGCGAATCTCACCAATCAAAATGACATCTGGCGCTTGGCGTAAAGTATTTTTGAGTGCGATATGCCAGTTATCGGTATCAACGCCAATTTCACGCTGAGTGACAATACAGTTGATATGCTCATGCACAAACTCTACGGGATCCTCAATAGTAATGATATGTCCGTAGCTATTTTTATTACGATAACCGACCATTGCTGCTAAAGAAGTCGACTTACCTGAACCTGTACCTCCCACAAAAATCACCAAGCCACGTTTGCTCATGGCGATATCTTTCAGCACTTCTGGTAGACCTAACTCTTCAAACTCTGGAATTTTTGTAGTAATCGTTCTAAACACCAAGCCCACAGAGCCGCGTTGGACGAAAGCATTGACACGAAAACGCGCTACACTTGGAATACCAATGGCAAAATTGCACTCGTTTGTCGCATCAAATTCAGAGGTCTGTTTATCATTCATGATAGCACGTGAAATTTCACGCGCCTGCTGCGCTGATAGTACCTGACTACTGACTGGTGTTACTTTACCATCTATTTTCAAGGCAGGTGGGAAGCCAGCTGTGATAAATAAATCGGATGCATTCTTTGCAAGCATCAACCGCAATAAATCAAATACAAATTTCTCTGCCTGTCCTTTTTCCATTATTGACCTTTACTGCCTTTCAATACTTAACTTTATGCTTAAACGGGTAACTCTATATAGATAGTATATAAAATATACTCTTATCAACCCATAATAGAGTCTTTATTTGCAGCTTTTGCGCGCGCCTCATTGGCAGAAACCATATTACGTTTTACTAGGTCTTGCAAATTCTGATCCAATGTTTGCATACCCATATTCTGGCCAGTCTGGATGGCTGAGTACATTTGTGGAATCTTAGCCTCTCGAATCAAGTTACGAATTGCAGGTGTACCGATCATGATTTCATGCGCAGCAACACGACCTTGCTCATCTTTAGTTTTCAACAAAGTTTGTGAAATAACGGCACGTAAAGATTCTGATAACATAGAACGCACCATTTCTTTTTCAGCCGCAGGAAACACATCGATAATACGATCGATAGTTTTGGCAGCAGAGCTTGTGTGTAACGTACCGAACACCATATGGCCTGTTTCTGCTGCTGTCAACGCCAATCGTATCGTTTCAAGATCGCGCATCTCACCCACTAGAATCACGTCAGGATCCTCACGTAATGCTGAGCGTAAAGCGTTGTTAAATGACAAGGTATGTGGCCCGACTTCACGTTGATTGATTAAACACTTCTTGGAAGTATGTACAAACTCAATCGGATCTTCCACCGTCAAAATATGACCAAATTCTTTTTCATTAATATAATCAATCATAGCTGCTAACGTAGTTGACTTACCAGATCCCGTTGGCCCTGTCACCAAACAAAGCCCGCGCGGCGTGTCAGCAATATCTTTAAAGACTGCAGGGCAATTAAGCTCCTCCAATGTCAATATTTTAGAAGGAATAGTACGAAATACTGCACCAGAACCGCGCTGATGGTTAAATGCATTTACTCGAAAACGTGCCAAATTAGGAATTTCAAACGAAAAATCGCATTCCAAAGTTTCTTCATACACTTTACGCTGACCATCGCTCATAATGTCGTACACCATATCGTGTACTGCTGCATGGTCTAAAGCCGGTACATTAATCTTGCGAATGTCTCCATGCACACGAATCATCGGTGGTAAACCTGCTGAAAGATGTAGGTCTGATGCTTTATTTTTAACTGAAAATGCGAGTAAATCTGAAATATCCACAACGTGCTCCTGTTATAATTTTATTGTAGCTGTAATTTTATGGCGCAGTTTCCGATGCTTAAAATAGGTCGAAAACCAGCATTTCAAAAGTCGGCCTTTAATAACCGATACATTATTTTATGTAAATTTAGGCTTAATGAATTATGACCACAATTGGTAATCGCTTGCAAGATATTCTAGCAATAATTCATTCAACCATGTCGGTTAGCCAGTGCAGGCCTGCTTATCAATGCAATCAACCAGTACACTTATTAGCGGTAAGTAAAGCGCAATCACCTCAGGCTATACGCGAAGCGTATTTAGCGGGTCAGACAATGTTTGGTGAGAACTATTTACAAGAAGCCTTAGACAAACAAGCCCAATTAAACGATTTAGCTATTGAATGGCACTTTATAGGTCCCATTCAAAGCAATAAAACACAGCTGATTGCCCAAAACTTTTCATGGGTACATAGTGTAGATAGACTAAAAATCGCTCAACGATTGAATGATTCAAGACCAATTAGTCTTACGCCATTGCAAGTATGCATACAAGTGAATACAAGTAACGAAGCTAGCAAGAGCGGTGTCGCACAAGATGAGCTAGAAGCGCTAGCTACGGCAATAGTAAAAATGCCACGCTTAAAGTTGCGAGGGCTAATGTCAATACCAGAGCCAAGCAGAGATTATAATAAACAGCGTAGTCAATTTAAACAAGTACGAGGATGTTATGATGCTCTACTAGCCCATGGCTTTGCTTTAGACACACTATCTATAGGTATGTCTGACGACTATCGAGCGGCAATTGAAGAAGGCTCAACTATTGTTAGAATTGGTTCAGCTTTATTTGGTGCAAGAGCATCTAATAATAAAAACTAGCGCTCATATTCACATCATTAGACGATAAAATTAAAACAATAAATTTAGGATTAATAAGAGAATGAAGATTAGCTTTATTGGTGGTGGAAATATGGCTACAGCCATTATTAGTGGCTTGAAAAATAATGGCTTTGATACGACTGCAATCTCAGTATTAGAACTTGATGCGCAAAAACGTACAGAGCTAACTACAACTCTTGGTGTACGTACAAGCGTTAATTATGATGAGATTCGCAACAGTGATGTCATTGTATTGGCAGTTAAACCGCAGCAACTACGTGAAGTATGCTTTCAAGTAACGCAAATATTAAGCACTCAGCTCATTATTTCAATTGCTGCTGGTATCAGAAGCTCAGACATTTCACACTGGATGAATAACTATCAAGCAATCGTTCGCGTCATGCCAAATACTCCTGCACAAATCCAAGCTGGCATTTCTGCTTTATATGCTCTTACTAGCGTAAGTGAAGAGCAGCACGAGCAAGCTACAGCAATACTAACTGCCGTAGGAAAAACGCTATGGCTAGATGATGAATCGAAAATGGACGCAGTAACCGCAATATCAGGTAGCGGCCCTGCTTATGTGTTTTATCTTATCGAAGCCTTACAAGAAGCAGCTATTAGCCTAGGGCTTCAACGCGATGAAGCCGAGGTGTTAGCTTTACAAACCTTTGCAGGCGCGGGTCTACTTGCAGCACAAAGCACAACAAACATCGAAACTTTGCGTGCTCAAGTCACATCTAAAGGCGGCACGACCGAGCAAGGCATACTCGCACTAGAAAATGCCGGTATTAAAAATATTATGCTGCTTGCAGCAAAAGCTGCAGCTGATAGGTCACGTACTTTAGGGGATGATCTTGCTAAGTAACGCACTTTTATTTCTCATTAAAACCGTACTGGATTTATTAACAGTAGTGTTTTTATTGCGCTTTTACTTTCAGCTACTCAAAGTACCCTTTCAAAATCAAGTCGCACAAATGATAGTTTCTTTGACCAATTTCGCTGTAAAACCCGTGCGCAAAATCATCCCAAGCTTAGGCAAATTAGATGTGTCTACATTGTTACTAAGCTACTTCTGCCAACTGCTACTCACTATAGGTACATTTTTGTTAAGTGACTACCCACTATTCATTCTTGGAAGCAGCGTTTGGCTAAAAATCTTTACGCTTGCATCTCTCGGCATAATTAGTATCAGCATCACTATTTTCTTATATGCGGTGTTAATACAAGCAGTATTAAGTTGGATTAATCCTTACACGCCAATTGCGCCTGTATTAAATAAATTAACCAATCCTATTTTAAGTTTTTTCAGAAAGTTTATCCCAGCAGCTGGTAATATTGACCTAACACCGTTGGCTTTCATCATTACGGCACAGTTATTGCTTTTAACTATATTAGTTCCTTTGGAAAGCAACTTGTTTAAATCAATAATAAGTTAACACTACATAATATTATGAGCATGCAACCTACCGAAAAAGTTTCCGATTCACAAGGCCTTGTGACCTCGAGCTTAAGTACAAAAATCACTGAATATAGTGAATGGCGTATAAGCCTGATTGCTGCTATTGACGAATATATTGATTGGTTAGCTTACTCAGACTCATTAGATGCCATACAAGAGCTAAGGCTTTACGATATTAAAGAAATATTAAAAAAAGACCAGCTAGTCATGGCATTTTTAGCAGAGTTCTCGCGGGGTAAAACTGAAACAATTAACGCTCTATTCTTTTCAGATTTCAATCAACGTCTGCTCCCGAGCGCCCCTGGACGAACCACCATGTGCCCGACTGAGATATTTTGGGATGCCCGAGAAGAGCCTTGTATTAAGTTACTGCCAATTGAAACTAGACAAACCGACGACTCGCTAACCTATCTAAAGACCACGTCAGATATTTGGCATAAGATCCGCCTAGACATTACTTCACCAGATGCGATGAAAGAGACGTTAAAAGCTTTAATCCAAAAAAGAGAGGTTGATTTAGAAACAGCTAAATCACTTGGCTTCTGGAATGAAAGTGATCCAAGTATGCGTCGACTGCTTGCTGAAAAAGGTACTGTAGAAATTCCTGTATGGCGTCACGCTCTGATTAACTACCCACACCCACTACTTAAAAATGGTTTAGCAGTAATTGATACCCCTGGACTTAATACCATGGGTGCAGAGCCAGAACTCACGCTAAGTATCATACCCAATGCGCACGCAGTATTATTCTTAACGGCAACAGACACGGGTATCACTAGGTCTGATATGCAGATTTGGACAGAATACGTTCAAAAACGCGCGGCTCACAAACTAGTACTATTAAATAAGATAGATATTCTTTGGGATGGCCTTGAGTCTGAAGCAGAAGTTAATGCCCTAATACAAAAGCAGATACAAAGTACTGCACGTGAGCTAGGCTTGGACTCGCGTAATATTTTTGCAATGTCTGCTCAAAAAGCTTTAGTCGCTAAAATTAAAAAGGATGTAGCGTTACTAAAACGTAGTGGAATTGCTGCCCTAGAAGACGCCCTAGCTAACCAGCTTATTAAGTCTAAACATGAAATTTTAGGTCGTGCAGTGGTTACTGAATGTACAAATATGATACGTTCATCTCGCAAAATTGCACAAATGCGCGTAACAACCATGAAAAGTCAACTTGCTGACTTGAAAGAAATTCAAAACCAAAACCGCGACTCGTCTAAGGAGATATTGGCAAATGTAGTGGCTGAGCGCAAACGTTATGAAGCCTCTGTATTGACCTTTAACCAGGGTAGCGAAAAAATTAAACGCCTAAGTGACAAGCTACTACGCCACCTTAGCCTTGGTTATTTGGATACGACCTTAGAGCAGACAAAGCAAGATATGGGCGATAGCTGGACGACTGTTGGTTTAAATAAAGGAATACGTAATCTGACCAAGTTAGCAATTAGCTTAGCTGAAGAAATTAAACTTGAAGGTAGCACTATTAAAAAGCATGCAGATGATCTATACCACCTGTTTTGGAGTAAGCACGGTTTCGAAAAAACTGAGGCAATAGAACTTGATATGAGTGGTTTTATCAGCAATATGCAATCACTAGAAAAAATTACCAATGACTTTTGCACTGATCCCGTTAACGTATTGACGGAGAAGCACTTTTTAATTCGTAAATTTTATTTAGGCCTAGGTGCGCAAATTCAAACGAATTTTGAACAAGCTCATTTAGAGTGTAGCCGCTGGCTGAGTGTCGTTATTGGTGAACTTAAAATACAAATTAATTCACACAAAAAGTCACTGGATAAACGCGCTGAATCATTGATGGAATCTCACAATAGTGCAGATAAACTAATCAAAAATCTAGAGTTGACTGAGAAAGAGTTTTCTAAACTCTTACAGCACTCCAACCAGCTTGATGCCATTTTACTAAAGTTAATGAGATGTGCTAAGTTCGACACATCTAAACCAAGTCCAGCCGACTTTGATGCCCCTAACTTAGAGCTCAATAGCTTGACCAAGCTACTAAGCCCTATTGCCTCATCATATAGTGGCCCCAGCATAAACTGAGCAGTAGGCTAAGTCACTCACTTGCGAAGTGGTAAATGACTATCTAGGAGCTACATCAAAATAATGTCGAATGACTCTTGGCTGTAACTAGGCTCTACCAATAGCGAAATTGGCTTGCCAATGAAATCAGATAAATTAGCTAAACTTTGCGACTCTTCATCTAGTAACATATCAATTACTTTTGGTGCAGCTAAAACGCGTAACTCACGCGCATTGAACTGACGAGCCTCCCGTAACAATTCACGCAATATTTCATAGCATACCGTTTGGGCTGTTTTTAATTCGCCACGCCCTTGGCAAGCTGAGCAAGACTCGCACAAAATATGTGCTAAGCTCTCACGCGTACGTTTACGCGTCATTTCAACTAAGCCTAGCGGTGTAAATCCATTGACCCCTGTGCGCGAACGATCTCGTGCCACGGCTTTTTGTAACTCTTCTAATACCGCGGCTCGCTGTGTATCTTCATCCATATCGATGAAGTCGATAATAATAATACCGCCCAAATTTCTTAAGCGTAATTGGCGAGCGATGCACTGCGCCGCTTCTAGATTTGTTTTAAATATCGTATCAGATAGATTTTTACCACTCACAAAGCTACCAGTATTCACGTCTACTGTAGTTAAAGCTTCAGTTTGGTCGAATATCAAATAACCGCCTGACTTTAACTCCACCTTGCGCGACATAGCATGTTCGATTTCTTTTTCTATGCTGTGTAAGTCAAATAATGGTCGCTCGCCAGAATAATGTACTAGTTTATCTAAAGCGGCAATCGCATATAAATTGGCAAACTCCACCAATTTTTGATAAGTTTCACTTGAATCAATGCGTACTGCCTGAGTATCAGCACAGATTACATCACGCAACACACGCATAGGTAAGTTTAAATCTTGAAATACTAGCGAACGGTCTGATGCTGTTTTATGTTTTGCTGAGATATGCGCCCAAGTTTTAGTAAGATAGTCTACATCGGCTAGCAACTCAGTGTCGGTTGCTGTTTCAGACATAGTTCTAATAATATAGCCGCCAACTCTGTCTTCAGGTAATAAGCCCACCAAACGAGATCTCAGCTGCTCGCGCTCAACTTCATTTTCAATGCGCTGCGACACGCCAATATGATCCTGTTGAGGAAGATATACCAAAAAACGGCCAGCAATACTAATTTGTGTTGTTAGCCGGGCACCTTTTGTGCCAATTGGCTCTTTAATCACCTGCACCATGATAGATTGGCCTTGATGTAGCACAGCCTGAATTGGTAACTGAGAGTCAGACTGCCCACATTCAAATATGTCGCCCGCATGTAAAAAAGCAGCTCGCTGCAAACCTATTTCCACAAAAGCCGACTGCATCCCAGGTAAAACTCGACAAACCACGCCGCGATAAACATTACCGACCAAGCCCTGCGAAGTGCTACGTTCAATCTGCAGCTCATGTACTACGCCATTCTCCATCATGGCAATACGCGTTTCTTGGGGTGTTACGTTAATTAGGATCTCTTCACTCAATTTGTACTCTCTTTTAACTTTTATCTAAAACTATTTTTACATGTAGCGGCTTGTGTTTCGTGATTTATTTTACAAAATAGTGATATTGGCTTTTCTAAGCAATTCCGCTGTTTCAAAAACAGGCAAACCCATCACACCTGAATAACTACCTTCGATTCGCTTAATCCACGCACCGGCCTTGCCTTGTATGCCATAACTACCCGCCTTATCTCTAGGCTCACCCGAAGTGATATATCGTTCAATTTGAGCCTCGGTCAACACCATCATTTCGACCACTGTAGTAGACAATGCAACTTCAATTTGGTTGTTAAAAACTAAAGCAACGGCTGTATGCACTTCGTGCAAACTACCAGATAAAGCAATGAGCATATTGCGCGCATCAATATCATCATCAGGCTTACCCAGTACAACACCGTCTAACACTACTGTGGTATCTGCCGCTAAAATCGGATGAATCTTTTGCTCTACTGATAAACGCTGTAAACAAGCCTGCGCCTTTTCTCGCGCTAATCTCATGACATATTTCTCAGGCGCTTCACCAACAAACTGTGTTTCATCAATATCTGCAGGTAATGACTCACACTTCACACCAAGCTGACCAAGCAACTCCACACGACGCGGACTACGTGATGCAAGATAAATAAATGGCGATGACTCTAATTTTTGCATACTCAACTTTTCTTATTCAATATATTTTCAACTACATCTATTTTTTAACATAATATCTTTAATAAACTACACAGATATTAACAAAGCTTGGGCTGAAAATGCTTTATTTATTCACAGTGAGTCAGTTCGGGTTAAAATACTAGAAATTTTATAGAAAAGCTAAACCATGCAATGGAAGCCACACGCCACAGTCGCGGCAATTGTAGAAGATAACGGAAAGTTCTTACTTGTTGAAGAAGAAACTGAGCGCGGCAACCGTTTTAATCAGCCCGCAGGCCATCTAGAAGATAATGAAAGCTTAATTGAGGCCGTTATTCGCGAAACGCAAGAAGAAACTGCCTATGTATTTACACCTGAAGCATTGTTGGGCATATACCATTGGAAACACGAGCACAATGACACTACTTATTTGCGCTTTGCTTACATCGGCTCAGTAAGTAGTCATCAGCCTGAGTTAGGCCTAGACGAAGGTATTATCCGTACCGTGTGGATGACTGTAGACGAAATACGCAGTAATGCTGAGTTAATGCGTAGTGCGCAAGTCATTACTTGCATTGAGGATTATCTAAGTGGTAGAAAGTTCCCACTATCAGTCGTGACTCACTTATAAAATCTTAGTTTATTAAGATCCCAAGCCTATGAATTTGAATAAATCAAACAAAAAACATGTTGTAGTCGGTCTTTCTGGCGGCGTTGATTCATCTGTGACAGCCTTACTATTAAAACAACAAGGCTATGAAGTAACAGGGCTTTTCATGAAAAACTGGGAGGATGACGACACCGATGAGTATTGTTCTAGCAAACAAGATTTGATTGATGCAGTTTCAGTGGCCGATAAAATCGGCATCGATATTGAAGCTGTGAACTTCAGCAAAGAATATAAAGATCGAGTATTCGATAACTTCTTGAGTGAATACAAGGCTGGGCGCACGCCCAACCCAGATATTTTGTGTAATGCTGAAATTAAATTCAAAGCCTTTTTAGACCATGCGATGAGTTTGGGTGCAGATGTTATCGCGACCGGTCATTACGCACAAGTGCGTGAAAACCCGCTCAAGCCAGGTTTATTTCAATTGATGAAAGCCGATGATGGTAGCAAAGATCAAAGCTACTTTTTATATCGTTTAAATCAAGCACAGCTGAGCAAAACGTTGTTTCCGCTTGGGCAAATGCTTAAGCGTGAAGTACGTGAAATTGCACGCAACGCCGGGTTAATCAATGCCGAGAAAAAAGACTCTACTGGCATTTGCTTTATTGGCGAACGTCCTTTTCAAGAGTTTTTAAGCAAGTATTTACCACGTGAACCAGGTGAAATTAAAACGCCTGAAGGTAAAACTGTAGGTAAGCATGAAGGTTTGATGTACTACACATTAGGCCAGCGTCAAGGTTTAAAAATCGGTGGTAGTCGTGAAAGTAACGGTGAGCCTTGGTTTGTTGCTGCAAAAGACATGGACAAAAATGAGTTGATAGTCGTACAAGGCCATCAACACCCATTACTACTTAACGACGGCTTAAAGGCCAGCCAACTCACATGGATAGATAACGAAGAACCAATCACTAATTGGGTTTATGCAGCTAAAACACGTTATCGTCAACCTGATGCACCATGTGAAATTGACCGCTTAATTCAGGACGAGGTTGAAATTAAATTTGGTCAGAAACAATGGGCGATTACGCCAGGCCAATCTGCCGTGGTGTACGAAAGTAACATTTGTCTAGGTGGTGGAATTATTACCGCCGCAATTTAATTACGAAATATTCCAGTAAAAAAGGACTTTCATGCCATTTGTAGGCCTAGGTTTACACTTTTTAATCGCACTATTTTTCGCCATTCATGCGCTTAGAACAGGACGTCAAATATACTGGTTGATTATTCTGTTTTCGTTTCCTTTATTAGGTAGCCTCGCCTATTTTTTTGCAGAATATATGCCTGCTTCAAAGTTAAACCGCGGCGTTAAACAGGTTTCAAACATCACACTCAGCCTGCTAGATCCTAATCGTGAGCTGCGCGATGCAAGACAAGCTTTCGACTTGGCATCTACGGTGCAAAACAGAATACGCCTGGCTGCCGCGCTTGATAATGCAGGTCAATACCACGAGGCTGTGCAGCAGTTTGACGCTTGCATGAGCGGTCCTTTCGCGAACGACCCTGAAATTTGTTTTGGTGCAGCAAAAGCAAAGTTTCATAACAAACAGTCAGGCTCAGCAATTGAGCTGCTTTTAAGCATTAGAAATAAACACATTAACTTTAGACCTGAAGAGCTAAGTCTAGTACTTGCACAAAGCTACGCTGCAAGCGAAGATAATACTAATGCTCGCATTGAGTTCTCTCATGCCGTAGATAAATTTGGCTCACCAGAATCGCGTGCATATTACGCACTTTGGGCGGCAAATATAGGTGATTTAGATACAGCTAAAAGTCTAAGAGCGACATTAGAAAAAGACTGGCAACATTGGAACAAACATACCCGTAATCTATACAGCTCTCTACTTAATGAGATTGACACGGCATTAATAAAAAAGGCTTTAAACATTCTAAATTAAAAGTACTTAACTAGCGGGCTTAATTGAAAAAACCTGTAAAGCCTTAGTTAGAATAAGCTTTAACCTTTTATTCGTAGCTTCGCAATCAGGTCAAGAACTATAGAATCAGCACATTAACTTATATAATTAGATTGCTAAAGTTCAAATGCCCTACGTCTTTAAAAATTCTCAAGGAATAATCACTGCAAGTGCTTTAGAAAATCTTGGCACAGGCTGGGAGTTAATTGAGAGTTATGCTAAAGAGTATATTGAGTTTCTAGAGAATTCACTTGCTGAAGGTTCGCCGTTTCGTGAAAGCGACATTCAATTAGCGCGAGTATTAGAAGATCTGATTTCTATATTAATCGACCGTGGCATAGTGAGGTTTACAGACTTTCCTCCTGCTGCGCAGAAACGCTTGAACTACAGACAATCTATGCGGGAAAAAAATCGGCTTTCCAACATTCTAGATGAAAACCGAGACTTAATTTATTAGCCAATATTAACAAGCTACTCTAAAGAAAAATTCATCCATTTAAGCAACAGGCATGCTGCCTTTAAATGATGGACGTTTTAGCAAGGCCGATTGTAAGCGCTCTAAATTTGGATACTCAACGGCTAAATTAACAATGCTAGAAAATCGCAAGTTTAAATAGCCCAACATACAACCCACAGCGATGTCAGCTAAACTAAAAGTACCATTGACGCACCAGTTACTTTTGCCAACACCTTGGACGTTTCCTAAATCCTCATTTAGCGTGCTCAATCCACTTATGACCTTAGCCCATTGACGCTCAATAGACGAAGTATCCTGCTTCTCTATCGGTTTACGTTGTTCTAACATTGTCGCAACCGCGGCATCACAAACACCGTCTGCTAGCGCCTCCCAGCGACGTACCTTCACTTTTGAATTTAAATCTTGTGGAATTAAGTGCGCGAGCGGCGTACGGTTATCGAGATACTCAACAATTACACGTGAGTCATATAGGCTATCTCCATCTGGCAACACCAGCACTGGCACTTTTCCTAATGGATTGTATTGCTTTACCGGGCAATCTAGCGCGTTCAAAACAACCTCTTCGAGCATGATTTCAATATGCTTTTCGGCTGCGACAATGCGTACTTTCCTAGCATAAGGGCTGTTGATAGTGTATAAAAGTTTCATATTATCTGTTTGTATTTACTTAAAAAGTTTATTACTGAATATTAACGATTGTTAGGATTATAATTCAAACACGGCTAGGTTTATCAAAGCGTACTAACTATTCAAAAAAAAGTAGTATCTCAAGAACAACAATCATTATTTAAATCATGACCTTATTTAATCAATATTATCCACCAAATTCTGAGGCTTTTCATCAATTGGTGCTCAAGCAAGTTCAAGACGCACTAGAAGAAGACGTGGGTGTAGGCGACCTTACTGCATCACTTGTACCAGTTGCGCAACAGGCCACAGCAATAGTTATCGCACGTGAAACAGCTATTATCTGCGGTATTCCATGGGTGCAGACTTGCTTTAGTCAAATCGATGCAGATGTCAAAGTTAATTGGCAAGTCACTGAAGGTCAACGTGTGCAAGAAAATCAAGTGTTATGCAGCATCACTGGACCCACCCGTGTGCTACTTACTGTAGAGCGTTGTGCACTTAACTTCTTACAAACACTATCAGCTACAGCGACTGAAACGCGTAAGTTTGTAGATGCAATTGCGGGCATACAATGTCAAATCTTAGACACTCGCAAAACCATTCCAAATTTAAGGTTAGCTCAAAAATATGCAGTGACTATTGGTGGTGGGTATAACCAGCGCTTAGCTTTGTATGATGGTATTTTGATTAAAGAAAATCATATTACCGCGGCTGGTAGCATAGGTGCAGTCATGACAAAGGCACTCGCGCTTAACTCAGGAAAGAGTATACAAATTGAAGTTGAAAGTTTACCTCAGCTAAAAGAGGCTTTAATAGCTGGGGCAATCAGTATATTGTTAGATAATTTTAGTACTGAACAATTAACTGAAGCGGTTAACTTTAATCGACAGTCACGACAGCCAGCCGTGTTAGAAGCTTCTGGCGGTATAGGCTTAAAAAACGTACGCGAAATTGCATTGACTGGTGTAGATAGAATCTCAATTGGTGCGATCACTAAAAACGTACAAGCTATCGATTTATCCATGAGAATCATTCATACTGATTAACGATATAGATTGACAATAAACGCTTAAAAGAGGATCACCAGCCCAATGAGCAAACCGACTACTTTGAGTAATCCAAATGGTCGCCTTTCACTAGGCGATACACTGCGCATGTTAGTCAGTGACGGTATTGTAGATAAAACCCATGCAGAAAAATTATTCAAAGACCGTAAATTAGACTCGTCTAACCTGCATCCACTAGTAGTGATTGGTGAGCAAAAATGGAAAAGTCTTCAGGTTCCGAATAAAGCAATCACAGTTGAATTCCTTTCCACATGGCTTGCTGAGCGTTCTGGTCTTGACTTCTACCACATCGACCCGCTAAAGCTAGACTTTGGTTCGGCTGCAAAAGTCGTTTCGCAAGGCTATGCTGAACGCTTAAGAATCATGCCAATTTCCATCAAAAATGGTGAGGCGGTGATCGCGACAACCGAGCCATTCAGTACAGACTGGATTGCCGACCTTGAGCGCGTACTTAAGATGAAAGTCAAGCTAGTAATGGCTAACCCATTGGAAATTAGCCGTTACTTACCAGAGATATACAAACTAGCCAACTCAATGAATGCTGCTGATTTAGCCAAGGCGGGTCAGATCGTAGGCGTACAAAACTTTGAACAACTGATTGAGCTAGGTAAAGATAAAAACTTAGACGCTAACGAGCAACATGTGGTGAATATTGTAGACTGGCTGTTCAAATATGCTTTTGAGCAACGTGCCAGTGATATTCACTTAGAACCACGACGCGGTATGGGTATGATGCGCTTTAGAATCGACGGCGTATTACATCAAGTGTATCAATTGCCGCCTAATATTATGAACGCCATCATTAGTCGCATTAAGCTATTAGGTCGAATGGATATGGTAGAAAAGCGCCGACCGCAAGATGGCCGTATTAAGACTTTAAGTAGTGATGGGCAGGAAATCGAGCTGCGCTTATCTACTATGCCGACTGCCTTTGGTGAAAAGTTAGTCATGCGAATTTTTACACCCGAGATATCAGAAAAAGGTTTTTTAGCCCTAGGTTTTGCCAAAGAACAAGCTGCCACTTGGCATAGTTGGACTAAGTCTCCTAATGGCATCATTTTAGTTACTGGTCCAACTGGCTCAGGTAAAACCACCACGCTTTACGCTACTTTACGCGCCCTAGCAACACCAGAAGTCAATGTTTGCACAGTAGAGGAGCCGATTGAGATGGTAGAGCCATTATTCAATCAAATGCAAGTACAGCAGAATATTGGCTTAACATTTGCAGGTGGTATCCGTACGCTAATGCGGCAAGATCCCGACATTATTATGGTAGGTGAGATTCGCGATCTAGAAACTGCCGACATGGCAATACAAGCGGCTCTTACAGGCCACTTGGTGCTATCCACTTTGCACACCAACGATGCGCCATCTACCGTTACACGGTTATTAGACTTAGGCGTCCCGTCCTACCTCATTCACTCAACTGTACTTGGCATCATGGCACAACGTTTAGTGCGTACCTTGTGCACTAGCTGTAAAGTACCCGAGTCAATTGAACAAAGTAAATGGGATGCGCTCGTAGGTAAATTCAGCGTACCAAAACCAACGCACATCTATAAACCTGTAGGCTGCATGGAGTGTCGTAACACGGGTTTTAGAGGACGTAGTGGTATTTATGAAATGCTAACAATCACCCCAGCACTACGTAAACTAATCACGTCCGAAACTAACCTAGCCGACCTTACCAAACAAGCCTATAAAGGCGGTATGCTGCCATTAATCATTAACGGAGCAGTAAAGGTTGCTGAGGGTATAACTACTATTGAAGAGTTAATGAAAGTGGCCCCACCTTTAGAACTTGAATAAGACTAGCGGCATAAAATGCCACATGCGTAAGAGTATCCAAATAAACATAGTCTTATCTCAAGAGTAATTCATCACTAACACTTTCATTCTTGACCAAATGGCCTCAAACCGTTACTCTATAGGGTTACCGAATAACGTATAAAATATAAAAAATATTTTAATTAAAAGATTTATGGCAGATACTCCAAAAAACAGCAATTCCAAACAGTTGAGTTCTAAACCAATAACAGGCGCGGAGATTTTAGTTCGCTGCTTGCATGAAGAAAACGTTGAGTTTGTATTTGGCTACCCAGGCGGCGCTGTGCTGCATATTTACGATGCTATTTATCATCAGGATAAATTCAAACACATCTTAGTACGCCATGAACAAGCTGCGCTACACGCAGCAGATGCCTATTCGCGCTCTACAGGCAAAGTAGGAGTTGCACTTGTAACATCTGGCCCAGGAGCAACTAACGCGGTAACCGGTATTGCTACTGCTTATATGGATTCAATTCCTATGGTGATTATTAGTGGGCAAGTACCTACTTACGCCATTGGTGAAGATGCATTCCAAGAATGTGACACAGTTGGCATTACCCGCCCATGCGTTAAGCATAACTTCTTAGTTAAAGATGTAAAAGACATCGCAGCAACTATGAAAAAAGCTTTCTACGTGGCCGCAAGCGGTCGCCCAGGTCCTGTTTTAGTTGATATTCCCAAAGATATTACTGCTGATTTATGCAAGTTTGAATATCCAGAAAGCGTCAGTTTACGTTCGTATAATCCAGTAACTAAAGGTCATTTAGGGCAAATTAAAAAAGCGCTTAAATTACTTGCTGAAGCGAAGCGCCCGATGGTGTATTCAGGTGGCGGCGTAGTATTAGGTGATGCTTCAGTACACCTCATCAAGCTAATTCAGTCTATGGGCATTCCTATTACTAGCACATTAATGGGGTTAGGCGGGTTTCCTGCCTCTGATGAGAAGTTCTTAGGCATGCTCGGTATGCACGGTACTTACGAGGCCAATATGGCGATGCAGGAGTGTGACGTACTATTAGCTGTTGGTGCGCGTTTTGATGACCGTGTGATCGGCAATACCAAGCATTTTTTGTCAGCACCACGCACGATCATTCATATTGATATTGACCCATCGTCAATCTCAAAGCGCGTAAAAATTGACGTGCCTATCGTTGGTGACGTTAAGTCTGTACTTGCAGATATGAACGAGCTCATAGCTGCTGAGAAACCGGCACAAAACACTAACGCACTAGCTGCATGGTTTAAACAAATTAATGCTTGGCGTAGTAAAAAATGCTTAGATTTTGCACAAAGCGATGAGTTTATTAAGCCGCAATACGTCATCCAAAAACTACATGAAGTGACTAAAGGCGAGGCTTTTGTAACCTCAGACGTTGGCCAACATCAAATGTGGGCCGCCCAATATTACAAATTTAATGACCCTCGTCGTTGGGTTAACTCTGGCGGCTTAGGCACCATGGGCGTTGGCTTACCATATGCAATGGGCGTACAGTTTGCGCACCCAAATGCGCAAGTAGCATGCGTTACCGGCGAAGGCAGTATTCAAATGAATATTCAAGAGCTTTCAACTTGTGCGCAATATCATTTGCCGATTAAAGTCATTATGCTCAACAACCGCTACTTAGGCATGGTGCGCCAATGGCAAGAGTTTTTCTATGAAAATCGTTATTCAGAGTCCTATATGGATAGCTTGCCAGACTTCGTTAAATTGGCTGAAGCTTATGGTCATGTCGGTATGCAAATCACTAAGCCTGGAGACGTTGAAGGCGCACTGAAAGAAGCTTTTGATATGAAGTCGCGCTTTGTGTTTTTAGATTTCATTACAGATCAAAAAGAAAATGTGTTCCCAATGATACAAAATGGTAAAGGCTTATCTGAGATGATTTTGGCCAGTGATATTGGCGCGGAGGATCTATAATGACTATTAGCACTCCACGTCATATTATTTCGCTACTCATGGAAAATGAAGCTGGCGCGCTATCACGCGTGGCAGGTTTATTTTCAGCACGCGGCTACAATATCGAATCACTCACAGTAGCTGCTACTGAAGACCCAACATTGTCTCGCATGACTATTGTCACTTCAGGCTCTGAAGCGATTATCGAACAAATTATTAAACAGTTAAACAAGCTCATCGACGTTGTAAAAGTGCTTGATTTAAACGATGGTAAATTTATCGAGCGCGAATTGATGCTCGTAAAGGTCAAAGCAACGGGTGCGTTTCGTGAAGAAATGAAACGTATGTGTGATATTTTCCGTGGTCGTATTATCGATGTGGCCGACGGCAGCTTTACTATTGAGCTTACCGGCTCAGGTACCAAGTTAGACGCCTTTATTGAAAGCCTAGATAAAGCCGCAATTTTAGAAACAGTACGTACGGGCGCTTCCGGAATAGGCCGTGGCGACCGTATTTTAAAAGTTTAAATAAAGCAAGTTAAAAAATCTCTCTACAATTTATTCAGCATTTGCATTGAAAGGCAGTAACAGAAATGAAAGTTTATTACGATAAAGACGCAGACCTTAATTTAATCAAAGGCAAAAAAGTAACTATCGTTGGTTACGGTTCACAAGGTCACGCGCATGCAGCAAACCTTAAAGATAGCGGTGTAAACGTGACTATCGGCCTTCGTAAAGGTGGTAGTTCATGGGCTAAAGCGATTGGCGCCGGTCACAATACACTAGAGATTGCTGATGCTGTTAAAGATGCAGATGTAGTGATGTTATTATTGCCAGATGAAACTATGGCACAAATTTTCAGTGAAGATGTCGCTGCGCACTTAAAACAAGGTGCAACTTTGGCTTTTGCTCACGGCTTTAATATTCACTACAATCAAATCACACCACGCGCTGACTTAGATGTCATCATGGTTGCACCAAAAGGCCCAGGCCACACTGTACGTTCAGAATACTTAAAAGGTGGCGGCGTACCTTCATTGATTGCTGTTTACCAAGATAAATCTGGCAGAGCTAAAGATGTTGCACTTTCATATGCAGCTGCAAACGGTGGTACTAAAGGCGGCGTGATTGAAACTAACTTCCGTGAAGAAACTGAAACTGATTTGTTTGGCGAACAAGCAGTGCTATGTGGCGGTGCAGTTGAGTTAGTTAAAGCTGGTTTCGAAACATTAGTTGAAGCTGGCTACGCTCCTGAAATGGCTTACTTCGAGTGCTTGCACGAATTGAAATTGATTGTAGACTTAATGTACGAAGGTGGCATTGCCAACATGAACTACTCAATCTCAAACAATGCTGAGTACGGTGAGTACGTCACTGGCGAACAAGTAATTAATACACAAGCACGTGCAGCCATGAAAGAGTGTTTAGCTAACATTCAAAATGGTAGCTATGCAAAACGCTTCATCTTAGAGGGCCGTACCAACTACCCCGAGATGACTGCACGTCGTCGTTTAAATGCACAACATCCAATTGAGCAAGTAGGTAGCCAATTACGCTCAATGATGCCTTGGATTGCTAAAAACAAATTAGTTGATCAGTCTAAAAACTAATTAATATCAAATAGCACAGTCTAAAAGCTAGTTTTAAAGAGCTACAATTAAAAAGGGCAAATCGTCTAACGTTTTGCCCTTTTTTTACGATCTAGAAGTAAATCAAGAATATCAAATAAGGTTAAGTTAAGTATGAACATGGCTGTGCTATTACAATACATATTACCAAAACAGGCAATTACTGCACTTGTTGGTAAATTAGCACATTATCACGGTGGTAGTTTAACAACATCAATCATTAAGTGGTTCGTAAAACGCTATCAAGTGAATATGGCTGAAGCAGCCAATCCTGATATCGCATCCTATACAACCTTCAACCAATTCTTTACACGTCCACTTAAAACTGGTGCACGTCCAATTACACAAGCTGATTTTATTTGCCCGGTGGATGGTGCGATTAGCCAATTTGGTGCAATTGAGAAAGACCAAATATTTCAAGCTAAAGGCCACTCATACTCTACAACTGCTTTGGTTGGTGGTGATAAAGCATTAGCAAATAAGTTTGAAAACGGACATTTTGCTTGCCTATACTTAAGTCCGAAAGATTATCACCGCATTCATATGCCTTGTGATGGCGCATTAAAAAGTATGACTTATGTGCCGGGTGCTTTATTCTCAGTAAACCCAACCACAGCGCAAGGCGTGCCAGGGCTATTTGCCAGAAACGAACGTGTCGTGTGTGAGTTCACTTCCGCACAACATGGTAGCTTTATCATGGTACTAGTCGGTGCAACTATTGTTGGCAGCATGGCTACTGTTTGGCATGATACAGAAAATGGCATCATCAACCCACCTCGCACCAGCAAAACCAAAACTTGGCAATACGATGATAAGAACATCAGCCTGAAACAAGGTGATGAAATGGGCAGATTCTTACTTGGTTCTACAGTAGTAATGTTGTTTGAAAAGAACGTGCTGCGATTTAGTACTGATTGGCAAGCTACAAAGACTATTCGCCTAGGTGAGTTAATGGCTAATAAAGAATGATAGAAGTCAATTAACAAAGAGCCTGCAATTCATACATTGCAGGCTCTTTTTATTTTATAGCATATTATTTAACATACTTATGATGTAAGTGTGGCGCCAGCTCATTTAACGCAGACTCATATACACTACGCTTAAACTCAATCACGTCTTCTAATGGCACCCAATACTCGCTCCAACGCCATGCATCAAACTCTGGATGCTCACTTGCGCGCAACGACACATCGCTATCTCGGCCTAGCATACGCAATAAGTACCAAATTTGCTTTTGGCCTTTGTAGCTGCCACGATACTCACGCTTAATCCACGTAGAAGGCACCTCATACCTGAGCCAGTCTTTGGTTCGCCCCAAAATCTGTACATGCTCAGGTTTCAATCCCACCTCTTCCATCAATTCACGGTACATGGCCTGCTCCGGGCTTTCACCATGGTTAATACCGCCTTGCGGAAACTGCCAGGCATGCTCGCGAATACGCTTGCCCCAAAAAACCTGATTGTTAGCATTACATATAATAATGCCGACATTCGGGCGAAACCCGTCTCGATCTAACATAGCGTTTTACTGCCTAAATTATTTAATATGATTTTTTCATATTTTGAGTATTTTTGAAAGCAGCTATTTGCGTATAATAGGCTAAGCCTATGAAAATATTATTAATTAAATTTTTCAGAATAAATCAGCTTACGGTATTGTTGTTAATAGGCGCATTAACATGCACGTTAACTACTGCTTGCCAAGCTGCCAGCAAGCCGGTGCAAGCAAGCTTGGCCTATATTACTAATCAGGGTGAAGACTCTGTATCCGTCATTGACACTTTCACAAACCAAGTCACTAGTACCATCACAGTTGGCAAAGCACCTGTGGGAGTAGCCGTTTCAGCTAAATTAAATCGCACATATATTTCAAATGTAGAAAGCCAAGAAATCTCGATTATAGATACAGAAAATAATACCGTAGTAGAAACCATAAAAATCAAAGGCTCACCCGTAGGCCTTGCACTATCGCCAGATAGCAAAACACTCTATGTCGCAGATTGGTTTGATAATCGCGTATTAGCCATTAGTACAAACAAACCTCATACGACAAAAGAGGTGAGCGTAGGCGATGCACCAGCAGGCATGGTTATTAGCCCAAATAATAAATGGCTATACATCGCTAATCGCGATAGTAATGACATTGCAGTGGTTGATACAACAACACTTACTATCAAAAAACGAATTCCGGTAGGTAAGCACCCTTTTGGACTAGCTCTTAATAGAACAGGATTATGGCTGGTCAGTGTTAATGTAAAAGAAGACACAGTCAGCATTATTAACACTAAAACTAGTAGGCAATATAAAGTAAAGGTAGGCTATCACCCCTATTGTGCTGCTTTTAGCCTAGATGGAAAAAAACTCTATGTAAGCAATACACAAGACGACAGTATAAGCGTTATCAATATGTACACACGCAAAACTATGGTCACTATTAACGTAGGCAATACGCCAGAAGGGGTTAGTTTAGATTATGCTAACAACCGCGCCTACGTTGCTAATTGGGGCAGTAATAGCGTGAGCGTGATTGACACTCAAACTAACCAAATACTTACAACCATAAAAACCGGTGACAAAAGCCGAGCATTTGGACAGTTTGTTTTAAACCAATAAAGTAGCGGACTAATAGCCATTCACTCATCCCCTCATGTCAACCAAAACACATTAACAGCGTTAACATTAATGCAAGTAACCGTGTATTTTAAGGCTTAGTTTTTAAAAGCTACTATTCTCATTTATAATACATCGTTGTTTTTAAGTGGTTTAATTAACCCTCTCATCCCTGAGAGTTACGGAGATTAGTCAATGAAAAAGATTTTAACTCTGCTTACGCTTAGCTTAAGCATAGGTCTAGTTCCATTCACAGCATCAGCGCACGGCCCTTCGCCCCAAAAAGTTGAAAAAGTAATCATCATTAAAGCTGATCCAGCTAAAGTATGGGCAATTGTTAAGGATTTTGGTGGCATTCATAAATGGCACCCAGGCGTGGCTAGTACTAAAGTAGAGCAAAAAAAAGATGAGAATGGCGACATAGCAACTTTCAGAACACTAACGTTTAAAGATGGCGGCAACGTTTATGAGAAGTTACGCACTATTGACGACGCAACAATGAAAATTAGATATGAAATCGTGACTGGCACACTTCCACTGACAGACTACAACGCGACTATGATTGTAGAAAAGGGTGACAAACCGGGCGAATCAAAAGTGACATGGGTAGGTCGTTTTTATCGTTTATACAAACTTAACCCGCCAATCCCCGCAGGTCAAGATGACGAAACAGCCGTTAAAGCGATTACTGATATTTTTGACTCAGGTTTAGCCAACTTAAAACTGGTAGCAGAAAGCTCAAAGTAACCAGCCTGTTAACTAGTGCTAAAACAGCAATACCAACAAAAATCCCTAGTGGCAGCTTTGGCAAAGTGACAACTTCTGACAAAAGTGACATTTTTTGTCAGTCAAAATAAGAAAAAGCGGGGTAAATCCCGCTTTTTTTATCAATTTAAGTACTACTTAACTCATCATAATTAAAAATATTGTCAACACTCTCTTTAAGACAATTCTATATTAAGAATGCCGAATTAACGCCATTTACACCGAAACCAACGCTAGCTTCCCCAGCTTTACTTAAGCTATTGATGCAGCACTTCACACTTAAAGTCGAGCCTCTCAAAAGTTGGCATAGCAATTGCTATACTTACTACAAGCACCGCAACACCTTGTGCTTTAGGTGTAGCACAGAAACTTAACTTTTTATATAAAGGAAATAAAATGAAACAAGTACAAAAAGGTTTTACCTTAATTGAGTTAATGATTGTAGTGGCAATTATTGGTATTTTGGCAGCTGTTGCACTACCACAATACAAATCATACACACAGAAGTCTGCTGATGCAGCATGTCTAGCTGAAGCAACAGGAGTTGCACATGGAGCTGCCGCTGCTATTGCTAACGATGATGCTGGCTTACTATCAACATCGGCGTTAAAAGCTTGTGATAAGTCTGGTACGCTTCCCGCTACCGTACCTGCCGCTGCTACAACTGCTACTTTCTCAGCAAATCGTGGAGTTGGTACAGTTACCTGTAACTACGACACAGGTAGCTGCAGCCTATAAGCTAGCAAGCGTAAGGTGTGCAAACGGCTTTTTTTGCACACCTTAATAAACAAAACAAGAGACCTTCGTGGTCTCTTTTCTTTTTGGGTGAAGTATATACAGACTTACAGTTCACATCCTGTGCTTGCACGATCTATATAATCATGAGCTTTAGTAGGATGTGCAAAAATTTTTATTTACACACCTTTGCACTAAAGCATACTCGCCCTAGTACCACCTTTCAACACCACTACATCAAAGCCATTCTGCACCAATATAAAGGCTGCGGCTATGCTACGACGAGCCGTTTGGCAGTACAGTACGTAAGTCTTAGTTTTATCGAGCTCACAGGCAAGCTGACGAATCTCGTTTAGCGGGATATTAATCGCACCATTAATATGCTCAAAGCGATATTCTGAGGGTAATCGTACATCAGCCCACACAGCACCATTAGCAACCTTAGTTTCTGCTTCCGCCCTGCTCACTTGGCTAATCAACGGCTCTTTAAGTAACGCTATAAAGTCTTTTTTGTTAAGTCGCAGTAATTCACCATCAGTTTTCATGATCACGGTAGCATTGCGTTTACTATCTGACACTAACGCTTCTTCACCAAACGCGCCGCCTTCATTAAGCTCGGCCAGTATCAGCGGCGGCTGGCTGGCGTCTACCACTCTGCTCACTTGCGCGCAACCACTTTGAATCAGGTAGTAATAATCACCTTCGCCACCTTGTTGAATAATAGTTTGCCCGGCGGTGACAGCCATATTACTCATGCGCTTGAACATTTCTTCAATATTGGCAACTGGCAGTCGGCTAAATACTCCACTTTGTAGATTAAGGGCACTAAATACACCGGTTTCACTCATCCAGTCTCCCACATTACGTGTGGCTTTCTCATTAATATTAGCTTGAGTGACTTTAGCAGCCTTATCGTTGTTGGAAAGTTGATCCCAAGTCATCATAATGTCGAGTAGATCTATGTCTATTCGTAGTATTTCAATATCTGTGAGAGCAATAGTATCCGTAATTTTAGTATCGACATTAATTGGATGCTTGGTAATTTCAGTACCACCACGTAATCTGGCTTTTCTACCGTCCTCATAGCTCAGGCCCAAATCACCTTTGATTAAATACATAGCTTGTGCGGCTTTAGCTATATTCATGCGTATTGGATCGATGTCTTGATTAACCTTTTCAATAAAACACAGCGCGGCAAGCTCCTTTCTACGCCCTGCAGATAGCCTGGCAATAGGCTCTAAATGGTCTAATAATGATGAATCAGCAATTGCCATAACTCAAACCTTAATGGGTATTTTTATAATATTGCGACACTAGTGTTGTATTAAGAAGCTGTTGTATTAAAAATACTATAGATAAAACGTTTGCTGTTGCTTAAGCATCTGTATAGCTAGCTCTAAATGACTCTCTGCGATTTCCTGCATAATGCTTTCGCCTTCACCTGGCTTTAAGTGTGTGATATAAACCTCAACAGCGTGCTGAGTACGATGCGTTATTAAGTGGGCTAGTTCATTCACTAATAAAGAGGGGCATAAGTGCTTGGAAAGCTGTGCTAAGCTCAACTCACTATTGCTAAATGCTGTTTCAATAATCAAGTATTTAAGATTCTTGATTTTATTAACTTCAAACCATAGATCATCACAAGTAGTAGTGTCGCCCGTAAACACAAGGCTCGCCTCACCGCTGTCCACATGATAGCCAACAGCAGGAACGACATGGTTTGCCGGTAACGGTGTAAATTTCCGACCGCTTAGCGCTAACGTTTCGCCCAACTTCACTTCGCTGTACCGTAAAAATGGACTGCCTGGGCTGGGAATCACATTAAAATTTGGCCACACTTTCCAGTTAAAAATATGCAGGCGCAGGGTTTCTAAGGTTTCTTTATTCGCATATACAGTGATAGGCTCCGTACGTATTCCCATGACGGTATCGAGTAAGAGCGGTAAAAAAGCAATATGATCTAAATGTGAATGGGTCAGTAAAATATGGTCTATTTTCAGCAGTTCGTTCATAGACAAATTACCCACACCTGTACCTGCGTCAATCAATATATCTTGATCAATAAGGATAGACGTGGTGTGCAATTCAGCACCTATTCCACCACTGCAACCTAATATTTTTATTTGCATATAATTTTTATAGTTACAATTAATACAATGCTATGATTTCACTGTTTATCAACAGCATATAACAGATATTATTTTTTTAATAGAAATCTTATTTAACCAAACGTCACTTCAAGTTTCATCTAAATCGATTGCGCTCACACTTAACAATAAAGCTCCCAAAATGAACTATAAAACACCTCTGGAATTAATCAGTCATCAACATGAAAGCCAGCAAAAAGTAAATGCTAGCGTGATTTTGTTACATGGCTTAGGTGCTGATGGCCATGATTTTGAGCCTATCGTGCAAAAGCTTAACATACCCAATGTGCGATTCATACTACCCCACGCACCAGAAATGGCAGTCACTCGCAACAGTGGCTACATCATGCCTGCTTGGTATGATTTATATGGTGTGACAGGTAGTAATAAAGAGGACGATGATGGCATAAACCATAGCCAACACTACATTAGCTCACTTATTCAGAAAGAGTTAGATAGAGGTATTGCTGCTGAGCGTATCGTGATTGCAGGCTTTTCTCAGGGTGGTGCGATTGCCTTACATACAGCGCTTCGTTATCCTAAAAAATTGAGCGGCGTACTGGCTTTATCTACTTACTTACCAGTTAAAGCCAAGTTAGCAAGCGAGGCTAACCCGGCTAATGCAACAATCCCTATATTTATGGCACATGGCGTGTTTGATGACATTATCACGCTGGATATGTGCAAAATATCACTGCAAACATTACAAAGTAATCATTACTCTGTCAGCTGGCATGAGTACGATATGGCACACTCTGTCTGCCTAGAAGAGATTAATGATATTCGTGGATTTTTAAAGCAATGTTTGCCATAGGATTTGGTAGAATATCGCCTTAACACCATTTAAGTTTTGCTATGACCGTACCTAAATCCAAAACAGCAACTTCCCTAGAAAATAATATAGCCAAGCCAGAGAGCTTTGAACTAGCGTATGCTGAATTAGAAAGCATTGTTGCGCGCATGGAGTCTGGACAAATGACTTTAGAGTCCTCTTTGGCTGCGTATCAGCGTGGCAACAACCTGCTGCAGTTTTGCCAAAAGTCCCTTGCTGATGTTGAACAACAAGTTCAAATTCTAAATGAGCGTAATCAGTTAATGCCATTTAAGTCTGATGATGAATAATATCAACTCATCTGAAACAGCATTACTGGATTTTTCAGTTTGGGCGGCGAAAAAGCAAGCGCAGATTGAAAATATACTAGATAGTACGCTGCCTCCTGCCAACACGACGCCACAAGCATTACATAGAGCGATGCGTTACAGCGCATTAGAGGGTGGCAAGCGCATACGTGCCCTGCTGTGTTATGCCGCATCTGAGTTGTGCGGTACGGATACTAAAGTGACCGATGCTGCAGCGTGTGCTATTGAACTCATTCATGCATACTCGCTAGTCCATGATGATATGCCGTGCATGGATGATGATGACTTACGTCGAGGTAAGCCAAGCTGTCATAAACAATTTAATGACGCTACAGCACTCTTGGTTGGTGATGCCTTGCAAAGCCTGGCTTTTGAAGTGCTATCGCAACCACACTTATGTACACAAGTAGACCATCAAATAAGTATGTTGAATACTTTAGCAAAAGCCTCAGGCTCTACAGGCATGGCGGGTGGTCAAGCAATAGACTTAGCCTCTGTAGGCAAAACGCTCAGCCAAGCTGACCTTGAATTGATGCATCAATTAAAGACTGGCGCACTGATTCAAGCTGCTGTTTTACTCGGTGGAGTTAATGGCGATATAGTAAAAACTACCGCAATCAGTGTGTATGCAAAAAACATAGGCCTAGCATTTCAAGTCATTGATGATATTTTAGATGTAGAGGCAGATAGCTCCACACTCGGAAAAACTGCAGGAAAGGATGCGGATAATAACAAACCTACTTATGTGACTATACTAGGCTTGGCTAATGCCAAACAATATGCACAGCAATTATATAGCAACGCTATTAACGCTTTAATGCCCTTTGGCGAAAGTGCTTTACGTTTACACGAATTAGCTGAACTCATTACACAGCGTAGATGCTAGATCTACAATGCTATCCTTTTAAATTAACAACCATCTTTTAATCATCAACCTTCTAATAGCGATTCTATAACTTGTGACTTCTTTACTTAACAACGCAATATTGCATACGATAGACTCACCATTGCAACTACGCCAACTTAACCGTAAGCAGCTTGTCCTGCTCGCATCAGAATTACGTAGCTTCCTGATCAATAGTGTTGCAAAAACTGGTGGGCATTTATCGTCTAATTTAGGCGTTGTAGAGCTGACTATTGCACTGCATTATATATTCAACACCCCAGATGACCGATTAGTTTGGGATGTCGGCCATCAAACTTATCCGCATAAAATACTGACTGGCCGTCGTGAACAAATGCAATCTCTGCGCAATCCACAAGGTATTGCAGGGTTCCCTCGTCGAGCTGAAAGTGAATACGATACGTTTGGTACAGGCCATTCAAGCACATCAATCTCTGCCGCGCTAGGTATGGCTGTTGCTGCGCAAAAAGCTGGTTTAGGCAGACGTGCTGTAGCAATTATTGGTGATGGCGCAATGACAGCAGGCATGGCTTTTGAGGCACTCAACAACGCGGGTGATATGGATGCTAATTTGCTGGTGATTCTTAACGACAATGATATGAGCATATCAAATAATGTCGGTGCACTGAATAACTATCTCGCAAAGCTGCTATCCAGCCGCTTTTATGGCACCGTTCGCCAGTCTGGTAAAAAGGTACTTTCCGCAGTGCCTCATGTCATGGAATTTGCTAAACGAGCCGAAGAACACGTGAAAGGCATGGTAACACCAGGTACGTTATTTGAAGAGTTTGGCTTTAACTATATTGGCCCAATTGACGGACATGATATGGATGCGCTTATCGACACCTTAAGCAACATCAAACAACTGAAAGGCCCGCAGTTTCTGCATATCGTAACGCAAAAAGGTAGAGGTTTTGAGCCTGCTGAAAATGATCCAAATAAGTTTCATGGTATAGGTAAGTTCGATCCATTTAGCGGTGACACGCTCATCAGCTGCACTAAAAAAACTTACACTCAAGTTTTTGGTGAGTGGTTAGTAGATATGGCAGAACTAGATAATAGATTAATTGGCATTACACCCGCCATGTGCGATGGCTCTGGACTAAACGCTTTTGCAGAGAAATACCCTGATCGCTATTACGATGTAGGTATTGCCGAACAACACTCACTCACGTTTGCAGCAGGCATGGCTTGTGATGGTTTAAAACCAGTTGTAGCGATTTACAGTACATTTCTACAACGCGCTTACGATCAGCTGATTCATGACATTGCCTTGCAAAACTTACCAGTATTATTTGCAATAGATCGTGCAGGGCTAGTTGGCGCAGACGGCCCTACGCATGCTGGAAGCTTTGACCTGAGCTATCTCAGATGTATTCCTAATATCGTAATTATGGCACCTAGTGACGAAAATGAATGCAGACAGATGTTGTATACAGGCTTCCAATACAATGGTGTCTCTGCTGTCCGTTACCCTCGTGGAAGTGGTGCCGGCGTAGTGGTACAAAGTAAAATGCAGGCAATTGAAATAGGCACGGCTGAAATTAAACAGAGTGCCACAATCAACGCTAAACAAAAAATTGCTATTTTAAGTTTTGGCAGTATGCTGGAGGCCTGCTTAGAAGCAGGTAAAAAGCTTGACGCAACTGTTGTTAATATGCGCTTTATAAAGCCAATTGATAAAGCCATGCTTGAAAAGCTTGCAAGTGACCACACATTAGTTGTCACTGTTGAAGAGAATAGTGTAATGGGTGGTGCGGGTTCTGCTGTGCTAGAAGCCTTGCAGACAATACAAAATCTAAATAAACCACCAGTTAGGACTTTATGCTTAGGTCTTCCAGATAAGTTTATCGAGCACGGTGTGCATGAAACTATGTTGGCAGAATGCGGTCTAGATGCAGAGGGCATTGCATCAACAATTGCGAAGCTAATAACCTAGTGATATACTCAACTATGGCGCTATAACTAGCCAGTAGCTAGCTATAGCGCGCACTCGCTAAACTGGAAACATAATGAATCAACCTATACCAAGCCCAATTGAAGACGTACAAAACACTGTTGATACACGTCATATCGCTATAGATAAGGTAGGCATCAAAGCTATTCGTCATCCTATAGTCGTTAAAGATAAATCTGGTGGAGAGCAACATACTGTCGCCATGTTCAATATGTACGTACATTTGCCTCAGCAATTCAAAGGTACGCACATGTCACGTTTTGTTGAGATTCTCAATATGAATGAGCATGCGATTTCAGTTGAGTCATTTGAAACAATTCTGCGTGAGATGGTCAAACGCCTTGAAGCAGAATCGGGACATGTGGAAATGGCATTTCCATACTTTGTCAATAAGGCTGCACCAATTTCAGGCGTAAAAAGCTTGCTAGATTACGAAGTGACATTTATCGGCGAAATCAATCAAGGTAAGTTTGATATCACAGTAAAAGTACTTGTACCTGTGACAAGCTTATGCCCCTGCAGTAAAAAGATTTCTAATTATGGTGCACATAATCAACGTTCACATGTCACTGTTACAGCACTCATTAATAACTTTATCTGGATTGAAGACATTATTGATTTAGTAGAAAAACAAGCTTCATGTGAGCTTTACGGTTTATTGAAGCGCCCAGATGAAAAGTTTGTAACTGAGCGTGCCTATGATAACCCTAAATTTGTTGAGGATATGGTACGTGACGTAGCGGCCCAACTCAGCAAAGAAAATCGCATTGTGGCTTACACTGTTGAAAGTGAAAACTTTGAGTCTATACATAACCATTCTGCTTATGCGTTAATTGAACACGACAAACGCAAACATTAAACTGTCATTTAACTAACATTTTTCTCAATAAAAAGCCGCTATACTAGCGGCTTTTTATTTAAGAGTAGTCTTTAACTTAAGGCTTATACTTTTAAATCTTATATTTTCAACAACTTATACCTGATTTAGCTGAAATATCACTTTCACCGTCGTGCCAGTTTGCTTTTCCACATCACTATACTCTAACAAAACACGTGCATGATGTTGATGGGCGATTTCCTGCACAATGGCCAGCCCTAAACCACAGCCGTTTTCTGCGGTACCCAAGACCCGATAAAACCGCTCAAACACCCTCTTCTGATCAAGCAGAGCAATACCTAACCCAGTATCCTGCACAGACAATATCGCTTCATGATTGATCGTATCCAAGCCCACCGTAATTTTTATACCTGGCTGGTTATACCTGATCGCATTGTCGATTAAGTTATTTAGCAACTCTTGCAACAAAACATAGCTAGCACTGATATTTAATTCTTTAATCTCACACTTAACACCCAAATCAATGTTTTTATCTAGTGCTTTCGGTACCCAATCTGAAGTCACCTCATTAATTAGTTTGACTAAATCCACGTTGACAAAGGCTTGAGCAGCCACACCTTCAGGTTCAGCTCTAGCCAAACTTAATAGCTGATTTGCCAAGCGGCCAAGATTATCACTACCAGCACTAATCTGCTTAAGCGCATGCTGAATGCTTGCTAAATCATCCTCTCGTAGCGCGGCTTCCGCCTGAATTTTCAAGCCGGCTAACGGCGTTTTAAGTTGATGTGCTGCATTTGCCAGAAAGTGACGACGCTCATTCACTGCGCTTTTTTCCTTTACTATCAGCTCATTCATCGCATGTAATAAAGGCTGTAACTCTTCAGGCGCATCAAGTTCCTCTAATGGCCTTGTATCTGTTGGCAGCCGTCTTAAAATCAAAGCTCTTAATTTATCCAGCGATATAAGCCCTCTCTGAATGCCTATATTTACAAGAACAACCATTAATATAATCAATATAATTTGCGGCACTAGCATAATGGCTACAATTTCTCCCGCCATCTTATCTCTTTTTGCTGTCGACTCACCTATAACTACAATTGCACTTCCTTTTGCACCAACATCTGTTAGAGGGAAATTCAAGGCCACCATGCGTAACTTTTTATTTTCTAACTTTGAGTCATAAAATGTTGACTTCCCTTCCGCAGGCAGAAGTTTAGGTAAAGGTAATTGCTCTTCACCAAGTACCACATTGTGATCTGGATCTAGTATCAGATAATGCCTATAGTCATCATCAATATCGTATTCCAGTAGGTTTAGCGCACTGTCTGGCAAATCGACGACCATACTCCCCGACTTCACCTCAACTTCGTCTGCTAATGCTAAAGCTGAGCGAAATAGTCCGCTATCGTAGGCTAGGTTTGCAAAATAAGAAGCTAAATAATAGGCCGAAATAGTACCCAAGAGCAAAATAGGGATGAGTAATATGAGTAGCCAATTCAGTAGTTTTTGGCGTATTGAGTTGCTTTTAATATGTATCATTTGGTTTTCAGCTACACGCTTTTATTTTCCAACCTAGCCAATAAATAGCCTAAACCACGTATTGTACGAATTTCCATATCAAATATATTTAATTTTTTACGTAATCGCGACACAATCACCTCTACCGCATTTTCACTGATTTCCTCATCCCAACTACAAAGATGCTCCATAATTTTAGTCTTGCTAACAACCTTTGTGGCTTTCAGCATTAGCAACTCTAATAAGGCGACTTCACGTGCCGAAAGTGATAGCGCAACATCCCCTGCCATGCATTGACGGCTACTAGTATCAAAAGTTAACCCACCAAAACTAATTTTCGCGCTTCCCCCAGACACACCACGACGAATTAAGGCACGTACACGCGCCTCTAACTCAGCAAGCTCAAATGGTTTAGTTAAGTAATCATCTGCTCCCAAGTCCAGCCCTTTTACGCGATTCTGCGTATCCTCCAAGGCAGTTAAAATAAGTACCGGAGTATTGCTATTACGTGCTCGAAGCCGTTTCAACACCTCAAAACCGCTTAATTTAGGCAGCCCTAAATCCAGCACTATCACATCGTACTCTTGATATGTTAGTAGTTTATTAGCACTCTCTCCATCTGAGATAACATCAACCGCATATCCTGACTTAACAAACGAACGTTCTAGCCCATCTTTAAGAATTAAATCGTCTTCAACTAGTAATAACCTCAATCTAACCACCTTAAATGTTACCAAGCTAACAATAAGTACATTTTACTCAGTTTAAAAACAAGGAAATAAATATTTTTCGAAATGACTAGCTGTCAGTTTCACGTCAGCTTGTTGCTGTAAATTGTAATCCATGGTGGTTGATAAAGTAATTAACAGAGTAGTTAATTAGTTATTTAAACAATCCATCTGGCAATAAACTTATCATTAACTTCAGGAGACTTAAATGAACAAATTATTAGCATCATTATTCGCAGTTGCAACACTTTCATTAGCGACTTCAACCTTCGCTGCAGATGCTCCTAAACCTGCAGAGCCAGCTAAAGCTGAGGCTGCCGCTACTGAACCAGCAAAAACAATGGCGGCTAAACCAGCTGTTAAACACCACAAAAAACATGCTAAGAAAGCAGCACATGCGGTAGCTCCAGCAGCTACAGTAGCCCCTGCTGAGGCTAAGTAATATTTAAAAACAATTTTTAACAACACTTGTTTTTGATTTTAAGGTTTCAAAGATAAGTATCGAGATTTATTTCTAGTTAAAAGTAAATAAAGGGGCAGATTTTCTGCCCCTTTATTTAATGAGTTTTACGTGCGCTTACACTAATATTTTTTAGTAAGCGTTAAGGCAATATCCTCATGTTTCATATCCAAGCGATTCAAAGCACTCATCCCCAATAACACCACTGGTGGCGAACCACCTTCTAATACACTAGCTTCTACTTGGTTAAGTATAATATGACCAATCTGAAGCGTAGCTATTGTCACGCGATAAGCAGTTACCACGCCATTTGCAGTACTTACTTGCATAGGCTCACCTCTCTTATAATCAATATTGGCAAACTTTGCATCACCGCTATTTAACGCTACGCTAGTAGCACCAGTGTCCAATATAAACTTTAAAGGCGCTCCATTGATTTGGCAGTCAGAAATATAATGACCTTGTGAGTCCGCATACAAAACTGCACTTGCTGAAGCACTCGATGACTTACCTACCACTGAGGCTGCTTGTCCCATGCCTAACTTTTTAGTATTACCTTCAATTTGCAAGGTGGCTGTTTGACTATCTGCGCTAATTAACTTAACGCCATTACTAATTTGGCCTACGCTTAAGGTTTTAGGTTTACTGCCATTGATAATTAGCACGGCTTTATTACTAAAAAGCCCGACAATATTCACTTGCGTATCTGCAAATAAAACACCAGGTATCAATAAACTCGCACATGGAAATATGGCCTTGAAAATTAAAGACTTTAACTTCATCTGAACATCCCCAATGAGTTCTGCTGACTGCTATTCAACTTCAAACCTAGCCCTATCACTAACAACCCAAGCAGTGGAAATATGGCGGCCAGCATAAAGGTTTTCTCGCCTCCGATATATTGGAGTGCGTAACCACCTGCAATACCTCCGATAGTGCCACCGACTCCGTAGGCAACACTGTTATAAATGGCTTGACCTTTAGCTTGATGCCGTCCATTAAAGAACTGTGTTATCACCTCTACTGAGGTAGCATGAAAACTACCGAAAGTTGCAGCATGTAAGGTTTGAGCAAGCACTAACAGCACAATATTATCTACAGCAACACCTATTAATGCAAAACGTAGAACAGCAAGAAGTAAACTGGCTAACATAATCACTTTTAAGCTATAGTGAGCCATGATTTTTGGCATTAACATAAAAATACCAATTTCGCAGATGACCCCAACAGACCACAACAAGCCTATCATACCTTTACTATAACCGTGGTCACTTAAATAGATTGAATAGAAGTTATACAGCACGCCATGTGCGGTCACCATCAACGCACAGCCAATGAGCAGAGCTAGAACGTTAGGCTGTTTAATCACTTGCCATATTGAAAAATGGTCATGTGCATGCGGCTCAACTTTAGCATCAGGCAAGGTGTGCGTTAAGGAAAAAAGTGTAATTTGCACTACTAGCAAAAACCATAATAAGCTTCTAATACCTGTAAAATCAATCAGATAACCAAGTATCACTGCTGCCACAATAAAGCCTAGCGAGCCCCACATGCGAATGCGACTATAGTGGCCATTAGTAGTTGCCAAATGTGCCAATGTGAGTGACTCAGCTAATGGCAGAGTAGAACTTGTAAATAAACTTAACGCAGCCATCACAAAAAATAGCCAGTAAAAACTATGTGCCCAAAACACTGCCGTAAATCCACACAAGCCTAAAAAAGCAGTGAGCCTAATCCATTGCGCTCGCTTACCTGTATGATCTGCCAACCAACCCCAAAAGTTCGGTGCAAAAATACGACTAATTTGAAATAACGACATTAATATACCTATATCAGCAGGGCTAAACTGTTCAGACTTTAAATACAGTCCCCAATATGGAACAAACGCCCCAACAAAAAAATAGTAAATGAAGTAAAAACGAGAAAGTCGTGCATGAAGAGATGAGTAAAGATTTGAATGCATACTGAATTATATATAACGAAGTGATAAAAAAAGTCGGCATAGGCCGACTTTTTATTGAGTAATTACTTAAACGATAAGCTAAGTGAACAGCATCGCATAAATCTGATCTTTAAGTTGAACTCGCTATTTCTTTTAATTTTCTATTACTACATCTAAAACTGCCATAGTTTCAATTTCTAGTTACCCAGTATCTTTTATTAAGTGATAATGCATATTATTAGATAACTTAGAAGATACGTTAAGTTAAATAATTTTAGGCGTTGTACAACTTACATCTGCATTTTGTGCTCTATGTCTCAATGCATGATCCATCAACACTAGCGCCATCATTGCCTCTGCAATCGGCGTAGCGCGCACACCGACGCATGGATCGTGGCGCCCTGTTGTTTGCATAGTCACTGCTTCACCATTCTTATCAATGGAGCGCCGCTCTTGTGGAATACTAGAGGTTGGCTTTAATGCGACGTTGACACGGATCTCTTGACCTGTAGAAATGCCGCCCAAGATACCGCCCGCATGATTTGTCACAAAACCTTGTGGCGTCATTTCATCAGAATGCACGCTGCCACGCTGTGCGATTGAGTCAAATCCTGCACCGATTTCTACGCCCTTAACAGCATTAATGCTCATCATGGCATAGGCAATTTCCGCGTCCAATCTATCAAACACCGGCTCACCCCAGCCAACTGGCACGCCTTCGGCCACTACGGTAATACGCGCCCCTACAGAGTCACGTTCAGCACGAATATTGTCTAAATAATTCGCTAATTGCGGTAACAACTCTATATTCGGTGAGAAAAAGTCATTGTCATGATGAGCGAGTGCATCCCAACTGACAAATGGAATATCAATTTCGCCCATCTGACTCATGTAACCACGTACGGTTACGCCATAACGCTCTTTTAACCACTTTTTAGCAATGGCACCGGCAGCAACACGCACCGCTGTTTCGCGTGCGCTTGAACGCCCACCGCCACGATAATCGCGTACGCCGTACTTTTGTGTGTATGTATAATCAGCATGGCCTGGACGAAAGGTATCCATAATTTTGCTGTAGTCTTGGCTGCGTTGGTCCGTGTTACGAATCAACAAACCAATCGGCGCGCCTGTAGTTTTCCCTGCAAACACGCCAGATAAAATTTCCACATTGTCGGCTTCTTGGCGTTGTGTGACATGGCGCGAAGTACCCGGTTTGCGTCTATCCAAATCAACTTGTAAATCCTCTGTACATAAGTCCAAGCCCGGAGGACAGCCGTCTACCACGCCGCCTATGGCTGCACCATGTGATTCACCAAATGATGTGAGTGTAAATAAAGTGCCGATTGTATTACCAGACATAATGCTTTTCTCTTGTAAATTTGCTCAATTTTAACATATGGGCATCACTATCAGTGCACAAGCCCTTTAATCCACTGTCCATAGACTTGTTTAGCAACTTTATTCAGAAAAAAACAATGCACAGGTAAATTTTGTTGTATCGTATCAGCTTGTTGTACTGCTGGACTTGCGGCAGCTTCCGCAAGTTCATCCGCACCCAACTCACACCAGCTTCTAACCATTTCTGCAGTCATTTCAATATGACTTTGAAACGCTAAATGTTTACCCATAGCATAAGCCTGATTTTGACAGTGCATACTTGCCAACACATGCGTCGCGCCTACTGGCAAGCTAAACGTTTCACCATGCCAATGAAAGCTATTAAAACTTTCAATTTCGCCAAACCAATGTTGAGCAGTTTCATTTTGCGTTACACTCACTTCGCCCCAGCCAATTTCTTTAATAGCATTAGCGCTGACAACCCCACCAAAAGCTTTACTAATCAATTGACCGCCCAAGCAGTGCCCTAATAGCGGAATATCCGCGGCCTTTGCCTCACGAATCAAATCGAGCAAAGGAGCGATCCAAGGCAGGTTATCATTCACGCTCATGGGGCCACCCATAATCACAACGCCGCTATAGCCCAGTATAGATGCGGGCATAGCGCCAGCCTCGTTAGTATTGATGGTGTGCCATGGTATATTTTGTTGTGTTAAAAAGTCACCTAAATAACCAGGGCCCTCATATTCTATGTTTTTAAAAACAATCACAGGTTTTATATTTGTTATGCTCATTATTTAATTACCCTACTCAATGACCTTGTACTGCCCATTTTGAATATCATCAATTGTATATTGCCCAATGGCGTAGCGAATCAACCTTAATGTTGGAAAGCCTATTTTAGCTGTCATTCGACGCACTTGACGATTTTTACCCTCACTAATTTTTATTTCTAACCAGCTTGTGGGAATCGCTTTTCTGTCTCTGATTGGCGGGCTTCTAGGCCATAATGATTCTGGCTCTGGAATTAGCCTAACTTGCGCAGGCTTTGCTACGAAATCTGACAAATCTATACCTCGTACGAGCGGCACCAAATCCTCAGATGAAGGAGTACCTTCAACTTGTACCCAATAAGTTTTAAATTCTTTATGCTTTGGATCACTTAAACGATGTTGCAACATGCCATCATCGGTTAAAATGAGCAACCCTTCACTATCAGTATCTAGTCGCCCTGCGGCATAGACATCTGGTATTTGGATAAAGTCTTTTAACGTAGGATGTCCCGTTCTTCCATTTCCGGGGTCATGCGCACTGAACTGGCACACTACGTTAAAGGGTTTATTAAATAGAATAATCATTAAATAAGCTTAAATTTTCAGAAACTTAACATTAGGAATGTCTAAAATGGCGACGAAAAATAATATCACTGGGAAAATTATCATTCCAGCGACTGGTGAAAAAATCACTGTCAATGCAAATAACTCTTTAAATGTACCCAACCAACCTATTATCCCATTTATTGAAGGCGATGGCATAGGTGCTGATATTACCCCGCCTATGATTAAAGTAGTGAATGCTGCGGTTAGCAAAGCTTATGGTGATACTCGTAAAATTTCATGGATGGAGGTATACGCTGGTGAGAAAGCCACTAAAGTATACGGTGCCAACGACTGGCTACCTGCAGAAACCATGCATGCAGTACGTGACTATGTAGTTTCTATCAAGGGCCCTTTGACCACGCCAGTAGGTGGCGGTATTCGCTCATTAAACGTATCACTACGTCAGGAACTTGATTTATACGTATGCTTGCGCCCAGTTCAATATTTTACAGGTGTACCTAGCCCAGTAAAACACCCAGAAAAAACCGACATGGTAATTTTCCGTGAAAACACCGAAGACATATACGCCGGCATTGAATGGGCTGCTGGTACTGATGAGGTTGAAAAAGTAATCAAATTCTTAAGCGATATGGGCATGCGTAAAAAAATTCGCTTCCCTGAATCCTCGGCGATTGGTATTAAACCCGTTTCAATTGATGGCAGTAAACGTCTAGTGCGCAAAGCCATTCAGTACGCCATTGATAACAATCGCAAATCGGTCACCATTGCTCACAAAGGCAATATCATGAAATTTACTGAGGGCGGCTTTAGAGATTGGGGCTATGAAGTAGCTAAACAAGAGTTCGGTGCGATAGAAATAGATGGTGGGCCTTGGTGCAGGCTTCCGAATGGCATGATGATTAAAGACTGTATCGCCGACGCGTTCTTGCAAGAAATCTTATTGCACCCACAAGATTATGATGTTGTTGCTACGCTGAATTTAAACGGCGACTATATGAGTGATGCACTCGCTGCACAAGTAGGTGGTATTGGCATTGCACCGGGCGCCAACTTGAGTGACACCGTCGCTATGTTTGAAGCAACACACGGCACAGCGCCAAAAATTGCAGGTAAAGACCTAGCTAACCCAAGCTCAATTATCCTGTCAGCAGAAATGATGTTACGTCACTTAGGTTGGATCGAAGCTGCTGACTTAGTCATTAACGGTGTTGCTAAGGCGATTCTAGCTAAACGTGTCACAGGTGACTTTTCAAGTGAAATGGAAGGTGCAACGCAAGTGAGTACATCACAATTTGGCGAAGAAATCATTGCCAATATGTAGTACGACAGCTTTAGTACCAACATAAAAAACGGCTCGTAATCTCTTACGAGCCGATATATAAGTTGTGTTACTAGTGGCTTGTAACTCTAAAAGTATATATACAAATAACCTTTAGTCAGAAAAGCTTAAGCCTTCTGAATATTTGAAGCCTGTCTGCCTTTTGGACCATCGGTCACTTCAAAACTTACACGTTGACCTTCTTTAAGACTTTTATAACCAGCTTCTACGATTGCAGAGAAGTGTGCGAATAAATCATCACCACCATCGTCCGGCGTAATAAAGCCAAAACCTTTTGAATCATTAAACCACTTTACGGTACCTGTTGCCATTTCTACATCCTTACATAATACGATGGGGGGCACCCCAAAAAGCCTGTTTCAAGAATGTAAGGACACCTTAAAGTGAATAAATTAAAGTAAGTTACAAAACTCGAAGCCAAACACCTGTATATATTTATAGTTTGGAAGTCTGGAAATGTCAAGTTTTTTAGGTTTGTTTAATAATTTCTAGCACATTCATAAGCCTAGAGATACTTATAAATGTAAATTATATGCCATTTTCATAGTCAATTTTACGTAAAGTCTTTACAAAGAAAAGTCTAAAGGGCATTATTAGTTTGATAAAAAATAAATAGAGAAAGCTTTTACGCTACTTAAAATGTAATATTTATGGCCAATGCACACACACCAAACAAGCTATGCGGCCTTGCTCGCACCTTAATCCAAGAAAAATTACTTTCTGAAGGTGAAGCGAGTACCATACAAGCGCAAGCAAACTCAGTTAAGATCCCCTTCATCTCACAGCTTATAACGAGTAGAAAGCTAACTGCGCAAGTCATTGCAGAAACTTCAGCAAAGGCATTTGGCTTCCCTTACTTTAACTTAGATACCTTTAATCCCGACTACCTTCCAGCAAAAAAAATTGATATCAAACTAATGCAAGCCAACCGCGTGCTGGCATTACAAATGCGTAACAATACTCTATACGTTGCCATTTCAGACCCCACTAACTTACATGCACTAGATAGTGTTCAATTCCAAATGGGCATGGCCCTGTCTCCTGTCGTCGTTGAAGATGATAAGCTCGGACGCTGGATAGATAGGATTGTTGAAGCTAGCGACACAAGCATGAAGTCAATGAGTCTTAATGATGATTACGACTTAGGTGGCGAAGTTGATACGCAAGATGAAGACGAGGTTCAGACTCAAGAAGTTGACGACGCTCCAGTAGTTAAGTTTTTAAACAAAATGTTAATAGACGCTATTAATATGGGTGCATCCGATTTACATTTTGAACCTTATGAAAAATTCTACCGCGTACGTTATCGCGTTGATGGCGTATTACGTGAAATCACACAGCCGCCACTCGCCATCAAGGAAAAGCTAGCATCACGAATTAAAGTCATCTCTAACATGGATATCTCAGAAAAGCGTATTCCGCAAGATGGACGCATGAAGCTAGTATTATCGAAAACGCGAACTATCGATTTCCGCGTAAGTACATTGCCTCTGATTAATGGCGAAAAAATCGTGATGCGTATTTTGGACCCGTCTAGCGCCACACTTGGTATTGAAGCATTGGGATATGAGCCAATTCAAAAGGAGCGTCTACTGAGTGCTATCAGCCGTCCTTATGGTTTAGTGCTAGTAACGGGGCCTACAGGCTCTGGTAAAACCGTTTCGTTGTATACCTGCCTAAATATCCTAAATAGTCCAGATGTAAATATCGCCACAGCAGAAGATCCTTGCGAGATTCCGCTAGCGGGTATTAACCAAGTAAATGTAAACGACAAGCAAGGATTAACTTTTGCGGCGGCATTAAAATCATTCCTCCGCCAAGATCCAGACATTATCATGATTGGTGAGATTCGCGACTTAGAAACAGCCGATATGGCAATTAAGGCAGCGTCTACGGGTCATATGGTGCTGTCTACACTACATACAAATGATGCGCCATCTACATTAACTCGTTTGCTTAACATGGGTGTCGCGCCATTCAATATCGCTTCTGCTGTTTCACTGATTACAGCACAACGCTTAGCGAGACGGTTATGCAAAAATTGTAAAGTCCCTCTAGACGTACCAAAAGAAGCTTTACTCGGCGTAGGCTTCACTGAAGAAGACTTTAAAGATGAGTGGCAGTTATATGGCCCTAAAGAAGATGGCTGCGAGCTTTGTAATAACGGTTACAAAGGTCGAGTTGGTATTTATCAAGTCATGCCAATTACAGATGCAATTAGCCGTATTATTATGAAAAGCGGAACCGCTCACGACATAGCAGATCAAGCAAAACTTGAAGGCGTGAAAGATTTACGTCAGTCTGGCTTAATAAAGGTAATACAAGGATTAACTTCGATCGAAGAAGTAGAAGCTTGTACGAACGAATAATATAGGGAGTCGCTATGGCAGTAAACATTAAAGCCACAAAAGAGGTTACATACTCTTGGGAAGGCAAAGATAGAAAAGGTAAATCCGTAAAAGGTGAAATACGTGCTACCGGTGAGTCTTTTGTTAATGCCACGCTAAGACGTCAAGGTATTACTGTTACCAAGGTCAAAAAACAAAGTAGTTTTGCTAGTAAAGGCACTGTTTCAGAGAAAGACATTACTATATTTACTCGTCAACTTGCCACCATGATGAAAGCGGGCGTTCCACTACTGCAATCTTTCGATATTGTAGGCAAGGGTCATAGCAATCCAGCTGTTGCAAAGCTCTTACTTGATATTAAGTCCGATGTGGAAACAGGTAGCAGCCTGAGCGCGGCCTTTCGCAAATATCCCCTTTATTTTGACGCTTTATTTTGCAACTTAATCGGAGCGGGTGAGGCTGCTGGTATTTTAGATACCCTTCTTGATCGCCTAGCTACTTACAAAGAGAAAATTCAAGCGATTAAATCAAAAATAAAATCAGCGTTATTTTATCCAATTTCAATTATTGTAGTCGCATTTGTGATTGTTGCTATTATCATGATTTTTGTTATCCCTGCTTTCAAGGACTTATTTAGTAGTTTCGGTGCCGACCTTCCTGGCCCAACGCTAGTGGTAATGGCAATTTCAGATATATTCGTAGAATGGTGGTGGGCAATTTTTGGTTCAATAGGATTCGGCCTTTGGTTTTTCTTTTACACTTGGAAGAGGTCTCTGAGTATGCAAGCGACTATGGATCGCTTGATTCTAAAAGCCCCTGTTTTTGGGCCGCTTATCCGCAAGGCCACAATTGCTAGATGGTCAAGGACACTAGCGACAATGTTCACGGCAGGTGTTCCGCTTGTAGAGGCGTTAGACTCAGTCGCAGGTGCAGCAGGTAATCGCGTTTACTATGACGCCACCAAAAAAATACAGAGTGAAATCAGCACCGGTACTAGCTTAACTGTAGCTATGCAAAATGCAGACGTATTTCCAAATATGGTGTTACAAATGACTGCTATTGGTGAAGAGTCTGGTGCGCTAGACTCGATGTTAAGTAAAGTAGCAGACTTTTTTGAAGCCGAAGTTGATGATGCTGTTGACGCATTGGCAAGCTTAATGGAGCCTGTAATTATGGTTGTACTTGGCACCTTAATTGGTGGGCTTGTTGTTGCCTTATATATGCCGATATTTAAACTAGGGGCTGTAGTTGCAGGTTAAATAAAGTCATATTTAAGCGTTATTTCTACAAAATAGCGGCTAAACTAGCCGCTATTTTTATTACTCAAATCCAAAGTTTTATGTCACTAACTTGACATCTACTTTTTAGCTGCAACCAAAGCCTGCTCAATTTCTTTATAAGGTTGCGCACCTAGCATGCGCTTACCATCAGCAAAAAACAATGTTGGCGTACTAGTGACACCGATTCTTCTTGCAAGCTCTCCAACTCGCTCTATTGGCACATCGCAGTTTCCTGCTGAACTAGGTAACTTACCATTTAAAATCCAATCTTGCCAAGCTTTTACCCGATTGCTTGCACACCAAATTGCTTTAGACTTATTGGCTGAATCTGGGTGTAACTGCTGAATTGGGTAGAGAAAAGTATAGACAGTTACATCAGTAATATTACTCAACTCATTTTGCTCTAAGCGTTTGCAGTATGGACAGTCTACATCAGAAAACACTACGAGCTTACGGCTACCATTCCCTTTAACTACTTTAATTGCTTGCTCTAAAGGCAATGTTGAAAAATCAACTTTAGCTAGCTCCTCCATTCGCTCACCCGTAATATCTTTTTTAGTTTTAGGGTCAACTAGATGACCTTCAGCAATTAAAAATGACATTTTTTCATCGGTGTAGATAATCTGCCCACCCATAAACACTTCGTATAAGCCCGCGTAAGGTGTTTTCATGACACTTTCCACTTTAAATTTTGGGTAAGCTGCTTCTACGGCTTTTTTCACACCTGCTTCGTCGGCTAATGCAGAGATTGAAATTCCTATACATGCTGCACTTAATAATGTAGAGCTGACTAATTTTTTTAACATGCCATTTCCTTGATTTTGAATTAACTTAAGTTTGATTAAGATGAGTAGAGAGTTTTAGCTCTTAATCGCAGTATATTAAAGGGATACCGCGTTCGAAACTAACAGTTTTTTAATTGCTTGATGGTTAACTGCAGATAACCCCCAGTTTCTTACTGCTTTTATTGCTGTACTTTGACTTCTGAACAAGCGGTAAAGGCTATCTGTTAATAACACTATATTCAGAATATCCACTTTTCTTGTGCGCGTGTATTGCTTAAGTAAAGCGCTATCATTTAACGCTTGATATTGATGTTTAGCTTTTAAAATACTCACTAAATCCACTACATCTCTAAAACCTAAATTAACGCCTTGGCCAGCCATCGGATGAACTTGATGTGCTGCATCACCAACCAAAACTACACTATTTTTTGCTAATGTGCTGGTCTTTTGTAAACTTAGCGGAAACTTCATAGCAGGTCTGAGTAATTTTAAATCGCCTAATATCCCGTTGCCAGCCAACTTCACTGTGTCGGCAAACGCATCATTACTTAACGCTAATAGCACATCAGCATCATTGGTGGACACAGACCAAACAATAGAGATCGTATTATCTGGTAACGGCAGCCAAGCCAAGATACTCTGATGATTTTCTGTATCTTGTATAAACCACTGCCGAGCAACATTACCGTGTGGCTTAGTCACAGTAAAGTTCGCAACTATTGCTGTTTGTTCATAGGATTTTTGCTGCATAGGCATGTTCAACTGTTGACGCACCCAAGAGTGACTTCCATCAGCAGCTAACAATAGAGTACATTCAACCGACTGTTGATGAGATAGATGTAACACCGCTTTATCTGGCATGTTACTAATCGCCTCACATGGGCTATCAAATAGCGTCTGAATTCCTAACACCTCAACCTGCTTGAGCAATGCTTGCATAAGAGATTTAGACTCGACGATATATCCTAAACAATCTGCATTCACATCGCTAGACGATAACGTGATTGGCGCCTGCACGTCTGTTGAGCTTCCAGCTTCACCAAAGATCTCCATAAACTGCATTTGGCCGATACGCGATTGATTCATTAATGACCAGACACCCAAATCACTTAACCACTGTGCATTTTTAGGGCTAATTGCATAAACTCTTGCATCCCAAGTTTCTTCTGCGAAATTAGCATTTATAGGATTTCTACCATCAATCAACACTACAGAGAAACCTGCCTGATGCATTGCAACAGCCGCCGCAAGGCCTACTAAACCAGCGCCAACAATAACCACATCGGTACGTAATATTTCAGTCATTTACCATAACTCATTTTACGGACTAAATGCTGCTTGATTGGTTTAATGACATCAAATAGACCTAGCCCTGCACTTCTCAAACCATTAACTCCAATAATGTCATTAGAAAAAATATTCACTAAAAAGTCAGTAAACAACAAGCCATTTTTAGTGTCAGATTGCCGGCTAGCGCGATAGTCGCTCAGCATTTTCTGGCAGCCCAAGTCTGTGGGCGCCGTCATAACAATTGTTTGCGCAAGAGATTCCGCATCTCGTAAGCCCACATTAAAGCCTTGTCCAGCCACTGGATGCATGGTTTGCGCGGCGTTACCTATGACTACCAAGTGCGGCGTATCTGTTGTTTTTAATTGCGACAACTTTAATGGGAATGCGATACGTTTACTCACACTTAAAAACCGCCCTACTCTATCGCCAAACTGCTCGTGGAATTGCGCTAAGAACTCCGCATCACTCAGTGCGAGCCAGCCATTTACGTACTCTTTCTTACCTGTCCATACTAATGAAAAGTCGCGCTCACCATTGGGTAGTAAAGCCATAGGCCCGTGCGCAGTAAAACGCTCATAAGCAACATTATTGTGGGGTAATTCTGCACTGACTTTAGAGATCAGTGCATCATGTCCATACTCTTTAGTTTCTTTGACCAGCCCAGCAATTTCATCTAAGCTACGACCACCATCTGCTAATACCACTAATCGACTACTTAAAGTGCGTGACTCACCCTTATAAAAATAGGCTACACTAGCGTGAGTGCTTGTATGAGTGATGCGTTCAGCAGAGGCTTCGAACACGAAGTTTACTAAAGACTGACTTGCAAGTGCTGTATCTAGTACCTTACTTAACGCACCATAAGACAATACATAGCCGAGCGCCTCTTGTTTATAATCGTTTGCTTGTAGTTTTGACCGACCAAAGCTACCCTTTTGTGACACATGGATAGTATTAATCGCTGTAGCGCTTTTCGCCAACATACCCCAAACGCCCAATTTTTCAAGTATGCGTTTACTACCATATGACAAAGCCAATGCTCGACTCTCATTATAAGCCGCGCTTTGCTGACGCGCCTCTAGCACCGTCACAGCTACACCTTGCTTTGCCAGTAATAGCGCTAACGTTGCCCCCACTGGGCCGCCACCGACGATGACGATGCTCTCTATAATGCTACTCATTGAGTCCTTCATATCAACTTACCAGTCATTAGGGCTTCAATATCGGCCACTGATTTAACAGCATTTTTAGTCAAAACTTCACAGCTCTCTTTCGTCACCAGCACATCGTCTTCAATACGAATGCCTATATTCCAGAAGGCTTCAGGTATATTTTCAGCGGGACGAATATAGCAGCCAGGCTCAACAGTCAGTGTCATATTTGGCGATAGCATGCGCCAATTGCCAGCTTTATCTTTATACTCACCTGCATCATGCACATCCAAACCTAGCCAATGACCAGTGCGGTGCATGTAGAATTGGCGGTAATCGCCATTTTCTAGCACGGATTCTTTACTGCCTTTGCATAGCTTTAAATCAATAAAGCCTTGCACCAATACATCTAAAGCCGCTTCATGCGGCACGTTCCAATGGTTGTTGATATTAACCTTTGCAATCGCCGCAGCTTGCGCAGCCAGTACTAGCTCGTAAACATCTTTTTGTGCAGCGCTAAACTTACCATTCACAGGAAAAGTGCGCGTAATATCAGATGCGTAACCATCTAACTCGCAACCTGCATCAATCAACAGTAAATCACCATTTTGCAACTTTGCATTATTGGCGTTGTAATGTAGCGTGCAAGCATTAGCTCCGCCGGCAACAATACTGGTATAAGCAGGTGCCTGCACACCATTACGGTAAAACTCGTGCAAAAATTCCGCCTCTATTTCATACTCCATTATGTTAGGTCTAGTAAAGTTATATCCAACAAACTGCATTGCACGGTTATGCGCGGCGGCGGCAATATTGGCTGAACGACGCATTAAATCAATCTCGAATGGTGATTTAATCAAACGCATTTCATCCGCTAATTGACGTATATCACTCACAGCATTAGGCACACAAACACCGTTGCGAGCCTGCGTACGCAAGGTATTCATCCAGCCCGTTACACGTGCATCCCAGCTGCTACTTTCACCTAAGCTAAAAAATAACTTAGGCTGATTCGCTAATAACTTCAAAACTTCTGCATCTAGCTCATTAATTGAGTATGCTTCGTCAAAACCAAACTCAGCTTTAGCGGCTTCTGCACCATAACGAAAACCGTCCCAAATCTCGCGTTCCATGTCTTTATCACGACAAAATAATATACTTTTTGGCGTAGCACCGGCCACTAGCACTACGACAGACTCAGGCTCTTTGAAACCGGTTAAATAATAAAAATAACTGTCAAACCGGTATGGATAATGACTATCGCGATTGCGGATGGTTTCTGGCGCGGTGGGAATAATGGCAATACCTTCGCCCATCACACTCAGAAGTTTAGATCTACGTTGTTGAAATTCCGCTATATGACTCATTGAGTCGATTCCCTTTTCATTCGTTAACTCAGCCTCAGCTTTAACTCTTCATCTAACATACCCAAGCGCTCAGGCGTGCCAATATCATGCCATACACCTTGATAATACTCAGCTGTTGCCCGATTCTCAGTAATCGCTTGCCTCAACAAAGGTGCAAGCTTGGCTGGTTCACCACGTGGTACGCTGGTAAATAAATTCGGGTGATAAACACCGACGCCTGAAAATGTTAGCATTTTAGCACCTGTATTTTTAAGTCTTCCAGCTTCTATGGCAAAGTCGCCATTGGGATGCTGAGGTGGGTTGTTGACTAACACAAGATGTGCATGGTTATTAACTTGCAACACTCGTGTTAAAACGCCAAAATCAAGCTCAGTAAACGTATCTCCATTCACAACCAAAAATGGCTCGTGGCCTAATAAATGTAAAGCATTGGCAATACCGCCTGCAGTTTCTAATGCTGCCTTCTCTGGGCTATACTGAATATGCAAACCCCACTGACTGCCATCACCTAGCGCCTGTTCAATTTGTTCACCTAAATGTGCGTGGTTAATCACAACCTCTTTGAAACCAGCTTTCGCTAATCGTTCCAAATGCCAAACAATCAGTGGTTTTCCACCTACCTTCAGCAGTGGCTTAGGCGTGCTGTCAGTCAATGGACGCATGCGCTCACCACGTCCTGCAGCTAATATCATGGCTTTCATATACTATGCTCTAGCAAGTTACACCACGTATCTAGGACGTGGTACACGCCCTTCCAGTGCATCTAGCAAGCGTAGCATTGGACGCAACTCCACATAACGCTCGCAGACTTTACGTAGATAGTGCATGACCAGCGGCATGTCTTTTAGGTAACCATCTTTGCCGTCACGATGGTAAAGCCTTGCAAATATGCCCAATACTTTAATGTGGCGCTGGGCGCCCACCCATTCAAAATCACGATAAAACTCGCTAAAGTCATCAGCGACAGGCAAACCCGCTTTTTTTGCAGGCTCCCAATAGCGTACGGCCATATCAATCACCTGTTCTTCATCCCACTGAATATAAGCATCCTTAAGTAAAGACACTAAGTCATAGGTAATAGCGCCATGTACAGCGTCTTGAAAATCTAATATACCTGGTGTATTTTCATGGGTCACCATTAAGTTGCGCGAATGATAATCACGATGTACTGAGACTTGTCCTTGCGATAGTATGTTTTTGTTTAGCGCAGTAAAAGTCTGCTGCAGCCAACCGTGCTGCTCAGCACTGAGCGTTTGACCTAAGTGTTTATTCACATACCAATCAGGAAATAATTGCATTTCACGTGTGAGCAAGGCTTCATCGTATAGTGGTAGGTCATGATGCTTGCTAGCCAACTGCAATTTAATCAGCGCGTTAGTTGCATCGCCATAAAGCATTTGTGCAGTTTCGTTATCCAGATGCTGCAAATAGGTATCGTTACCTAAATCACTCAGCAATAAAAAACCACTAGCTAAGTCTTGCGCTATAACCTTAGGTACATTCAAGCCAGCTTCTAGAAACTGCTTAGCAATTTTTACAAATGGCGTGCAATCCTCTTGCGGTGGAGGAGCATCCATCGCGATTAAAGTTTGGTTTTCTAAATACGGATTGGCTAGATGCACTCTGAAATAACGCCTAAAGCTAGCATCTGCCGATGCGACTGTAAGCCTGAAATTTACACCTGATAATGCCTTACTTAACCAAGTATTGAGTTGTTGTTGTCTATCATCCACAGCGATCTATCCAATGTTATATAATGTTGTTTTATTGCGCTTTGTACTATAAAAATACAAAGATCATTAAAAGGGAAAAATGATTTATTGATTGCCAAAAAGCCCAATTTATGAGATTTTATCACTGATAAAATAAAACCGTTTGCCTATATACCCGTGCCTTTCACTCCAACCACACTCAATGTGTTAACTTCATGCTAAAAAGCCGTTTTTTTTGTGGCTTAACCGTAGCTTTATTGCTTTTTAGCTTGCGCTTACATGCCGAAAGCAAAGTAATTCCTGTTGAGCCCTCAACCACCAGCGGCACACCTGGCGTAGTTAAAGCGTCTAGCGAAGCCAATCCGGTAGAAACAAACGCAGACGCACTTATCATTGAAGGCGATAAACTAGAGTTACACCTCGATAAAGAGATGCGAGCGATTGGTAACGCTAAAATCACTCGTGGGAAACAAAGTATCACCGGCGATTTAATAGATTACAACGTCCAGAATGACGAGTTACACGTCACGGGTAATACTAGTATCAATGTCGGCAACGCTCAGTTAACAGGGCCCGAGCTGCATATGCGACTATCTGAAAGCATAGGCGAAATAAAAGACGCATCAATCAGCATTATTGAAAACACCGAAAAAATAGATACTAAAAAAATCCAAGCTAATGTTAAAAGCTCTGAAAAATTTTCTAAAAACTTAGGTAACTTGCAAAGTCAACAAATTGGTGGCGCAAGCTCTTACTCATTGGCAACAGAAGTATCTGATGGCAATCAGTCGCAAGGTGCTTTAGGTCTTGACTCAGAGGAAAGCTCCTCTCTGCCATCTAATGCGCGTGGCGATGCAAAAGTTATTATTTTTGAAGGGCAAGATAAGAAAACCTTAAAAAATGCACGCTATACTACTTGCGATGCAGGTATAGATGATTGGTATATTAAAGCCAAAGAAATAAATTTAAATGATTACAGCCAAGCTGGTGTAGCTAAAAATGCTTATATCGAATTTAAAGGCGTGCCACTACTCTATACCCCTTGGATTAGCTTCTCATATAATAATCAACGTAAAAGTGGTTTGCTTGCGCCAACCTATGGCACGACGACTAAAAGCGGCTTTGAGTTAACGGTACCATTTTATTGGAATATCTCCCCCAATATGGATGCAACATTTGCGACTAGGGAGCTAAGTAAGCGTGGCGTGCAATTACAAGGTGAGTTTAGATACCTAGAAGATACTTTCTCTGGGATTGATCACCTAGAGTACCTACCAAGCGATAATCAAACTGGTCAAAATCGTTACTATACCAACCTAAAACACCAGCAAAACCTCGGTAATGGTTGGTCAGCTGGTTATAGCCTTGAGAAAGTTTCTGATGATCAATACTTTTCCGACCTATCAACAAGAATTGTCACAACTAGTCGCATCAATCTACCGCAACAATTTAATGTTGACTATGCAGATGATACATGGAACTTTAATGCCCTAGCACAAAAATTTCAGACCTTAGATGGTGTGTCATATCCATACGAACGACTACCACAGATCACATTAAATGGTAATAAAGACTATGGTAACTTTAATGCAAACCTATACACACAGTTAGTTGCATTTGATACCAATAAAAACGCGCCAATCAAAGTTACAGGTTCGCGTTTAACAGTATACCCAAGTATTAGCTTACCAATGAATCAGACATACGGTTACATTACGCCTAAAATTGGTATTCATCATACGAGTTACAGCCTGAATAACGACCCTAACAATAATAGCTCGATAGAGCGCACTTTACCTATCACTAGCATAGATGGTGGCTTATTTTTTGACCGAAACTTCAAAATTGCTAGTCATAGCTACACACAAACGATAGAACCAAGAATGTTTTACGTATATATTCCAAAAGCAAAGCAATTAGACACTCCAATTTTTGACACTAGCGATACCGACTTGAATTTCAGCTCCCTATTTAGTGAAAATCAATACACGGGTAATGACCGTATTAACGATGCCAATCAACTGAGCTTTGCCTTAACTTCACGCTTAATTGAGTCCGAAACTGGCATACAGCGTTTATCAGCATCTATCGGTCAACGTTATTACTTTGCAGATCAAACAGTATCACTCCCAGGCGCAACTTTACGAAAAAGTAATAGCTCTGATATTATTGCAGGACTTAGCTCATACCTCAAAACTAGCTGGAATATCGATGCGTTTTGGCAATACAATACTGACGATGCTAGGTCGGTGCGCACTACAGTTTCTAGCCACTATGCCCCTGAACCAGGTAAAGCACTTAACTTAAGTTATAGTTATAGACGCGATACCCCGGGCGCACTAACAAGTACAGGTTTAGATCAGTTTGATTTATCAGGTCAGTGGCCTTTAGGCAAAGGTTGGTATGGTGTGGGTCGTATCAATTACTCATTACGTGAAAGCAGCATCATCGAAACACTAGCAGGTCTAGAGTATGATGCTGGCTGCTGGCAAACTAGAGCTGTTATTCAGCGCGTAAGTACGGCAACGGCTGATGCCAACTACGCGTTCTTCTTTCAACTTGAACTTGGCGGATTAGCCTCAATTGGCGCGAACCCATTATCAGTCATCAAACGTAACATTCCAGGCTATGTGAACACGGGTCTAATTCCCGACACCTATCAACAACCTTATTACGAGTAACCATTTTGCGCACCTTGATTAAACATACAATGACTAAACATTCAGCCATGCAACGTGCAATACAATTTATATTGCTTGTTAGCATGCTTTTTATTGCCAATCAATTTAATGCTCAAGCAGCAGATATAGTTAAGTTGGATCGCATCGTCGCAGTCGTCGACCAAGCAGTCATTACAGAGCAAGATCTGGAAAGCCGTATTGCTACCGTCACAGCACAATTTAAAAAACAAGGCACGGAGCTGCCTGAAGAAACTGTCTTACGCAAGCAAATTTTAGAGCGTTTAATTACAGATACCCTGCAAATTCAGTATGCAGCTCAAATTGGTCTTAAAGTTGATGACAATCAGTTAGATAAAACGATTGAGAGAATTGCTGACCAAAACAACTTAACTCTCAGTGAGTTTAGCGATGCTCTAGCTAAAGACGGCATTAGCATGCGTAAATTCAGAGCTGATATTCGTAATGAAATTACTGTTGCAAGACTGCGTGAACGCGAAGTAGATGGTCGAGTGAACGTAAGCGAGTCTGAAATTGACAACTATCTAACCTCACAAGCTTCGCTGAACGAAAATACCGATGAATTTGAGATCTCACATATTTTAATTCGCACACCTGAAGAGGCTACCGCAGAAGATATTCAAAAAGCGAAAGCCAAAGCCGACGAAGCAATGAGCCAACTGAATTCCGGCGTCAGCTTTGCTAAAGTATCCGCTAGTTTTTCTGATGCACCTAACGCCTTAGAAGGCGGTGGCCTAGGTTGGAAAAAAGGTTCACAAATGCCCGCATTATTCTTAGATGTACTAAAAAACATGCAGGCAGGCGAAGTTTCAGCACCGATTCGCAGCCCAAATGGCTTCCACTTACTTAAACTTACCAATAAGCGTGGCGGCAACTCCCCACTAGTTATTCAGCAAACTCATGCGCGCCACATTCTTATCAAAATTACCGAAGTAATGTCTGACAAGGAAGCTAAAACTAAAATCGATACGATTAAAGAGCGCCTTGATAACGGTGAAAAGTTTGAAGTATTGGCACGCCAATTTTCAGAGGATTCCACAGCCTCAAATGGTGGTGATTTAAACTGGGTAAATCCTGGTGATACAGTTCCGCCTTTTGAGAACGCGATGAATGCGCTTAAGGACGGGCAGATCAGCGCACCAGTGCGCAGCCAGTTTGGTTGGCATATTATTCAAGTTATAGAGCGCCGTTCGCAAGACATGAGTAAAGAGTCTGCTCGATTAAAAGCTCGCCAAGAAATCCGTGCACGTAAGGCTGATGAAGCTTATCAGGACTGGATTCGCGAGTTGCGCGACCGTGCTTACGTTGAACTTAGACTTGAAGATAAGTTTTAAGTCGCCCTAAGCCACACGTACATTTTACCACTTAGACTTAACGTGACTAAACCACTTCCACGCATTGCCATTACGGCTGGCGAACCGGCTGGCATTGGACCTGATCTTTGCGTATTGTTAGCGCATCAAGCATTTGATGCTGAGGTGATTATTATTACAGATGCCAATATGCTGCAAGAGCGTGCTAGAACACTTAACTCAAACGTTAAAATCCAAGAGTATGCTACGAATTTACATAATGCGCATCTCGGCAGTGGCTCTATTACCGTTTTACATCAAACAATTAGTCAACCTGCAGTGACAGGGGTATTAAATGCAAATAATAGTCAATATGTACTGCAAACACTAAAAACTGCAGCGCTCCGATGCGTCAACCAAGAGTTTGATGCGATGGTCACTGCGCCTGTGCATAAAGGTATTATCAACGATGCAGGTATTGCATTTAGTGGGCACACTGAATTTTTAGCTGAGCTGACACATACGCCGCAAGTCGTAATGATGTTAGTGGGTAGCGATCTACGCGTTGCACTTGCCACTACCCACTTGGCACTCAAAGATGTCCCAGCTGCAATTACTAAAAGTAGCTTAGAAACCACTATTCGTATTCTGCATCAAGATTTGGTGCATAAATTCGGATTAGCAAACCCACGCATTTTAGTGGCTGGCTTAAACCCACATGCAGGTGAAGATGGTTATTTAGGCCATGAAGAAATTGATATTATTAACCCAGTTCTGGAAAAGCTACGCACTGAAGGCATGCGGTTAATAGGTGCACTGCCAGCAGATACCCTATTCGCAAAACATCATCTCAGCAAAGCTGATGCCGTGCTTGCCATGTACCACGACCAAGGCTTGCCAGTACTCAAGCATGCAAGCTTCGGCGAAGGCGTAAACGTAACGCTAGGCTTGCCGATTATACGCACCTCAGTCGACCACGGCACAGCGCTAGATTTAGCAGGAACAGGTAAAATCGAAATTGGTAGCATGCTAGCAGCCATTAAGTTAGCTATTACGCTAGCCAATAACAACTTAAAAAGTTAATTAAATACATGAAACATGTTGCAAAAAAGCGTTTTGGCCAAAACTTTCTTACTGACCAGGGCATTATCTCTAACTTGGTAGAAGCCATTTCACCTAAAGCGGATGATTTGATGGTGGAGATTGGTCCGGGCTTGGGCGCACTAACCAAGCCACTATTGCAAAAATTAAAACTTTTACACGTAGTAGAAGTAGACCGCGACATCATCAATTGGATGCAAACAGAATACGGCAAACCAGCCTACGCTAACCATGCCATTAGCATACACAGTGCCGATGCGCTCAAGTTTGACTTCAGCAGCTTAGGTGAAAATTTACGTGTAACGGGCAACCTACCCTATAACATTTCTACGCCAATTCTCTTTCACCTACTAGATAATGTAAGTGCAATGACTGATATGCATTTTATGCTACAGAAAGAGGTGGTTGAGCGCATGGTAGCCTCTCCTTCAACAGCAGCATACGGAAGGCTAAGCGTCATGCTGCAGTATCGTTTACAAATGGATTACTTAATCACCGTACCGCCAGAAGCTTTTGAGCCAGCACCAAAAGTAGAGTCTGCTTTTGTACGTTGCGTGCCGCATGCCGTGTTGCCGTTCGTGGCAAAAGATGAAGTCATGTTTGCAAAAGTTGTACTCGCTGCATTTGGGCAACGCCGTAAAACCTTACGTAATACCTTAAAAGAATTACTAAGCGACGATGGTTTTATCGCCCTTAATATTGACTCACAACAGCGCGCAGAAAATTTAGCCGTTTCAGACTTTGTCGCTATTGCTAATTATCTTAGCTGATATAATTTAGTAAAATAAAATTTAAAGTTACTTAACTATACATTGGGGAACAGTTTTGCGAATTATTCTTTTAGGCGCACCTGGCGCAGGCAAAGGTACACAAGCCACCTTCATTAAACAGCACTTTAACATCCCACAAATTTCAACTGGCGATATGTTACGCGCGGCCGTTAAAGCAGGGACACCACTAGGCTTAGAGGCAAAAAGCTTTATGGATAGCGGCGGTTTAGTACCAGATGCCGTGATTATTGGCATGGTAAATGAGCGTATTAAAGAAGCAGATTGCGCAAACGGCTTTCTATTCGATGGCTTTCCACGTACCATTCCACAAGCTGAAGCCATGAAAAATGCAGGTGTAACAATTGACTACGTAGTAGAAATCGACGTACCTGACAGCGCGATTATGGAAAGAATGACTGGTCGCCGCAGCCACCCCGCCAGCGGTCGCACATATCACGTAAAATTCAATCCACCAAAAGTAGAAGGCAAAGACGACATCACTGGTGAAGACCTAGTACAACGCGCAGATGAAGCGCCAGATGTAGTGAATAAACGTTTGGTTGAATACCACGACCAAACAGAACCACTAGTTGAATACTATAGCGGCTGGGCAAAAAGCGGCGCACAAGGCGCACCAAAACATGTGAAAATTAATGGCTTAGGTGAGCTGGAAATGATTAAAGCTAATATTTTTGCAGCATTGAAATAACGCTCTTTTACCTAAAATCAGTGTGCAAATTAATTCAATTTGCACACCATACCCCCTTCATACACACTTTTTTGTAATACTCTCTAGTGTCACGCTCACTTGCCATTGTTTGAAACTCGAGAGATTTAGCCCTCTAACCAGTTAGTTAAAGCCAGTCTTCTTGAATATGTCAAAATGACTACCATGACGCCAGCAACACTTAACGGTATAATCCAGCTATTCAAAAAAATCTCAAGAATAGCTAAACATGCAACAGCAATATCCTTTCAAAGAAGTCGAACAATCTGCCCAAACTTACTGGGAAGCAAACCAGACCTTCGCAGCCACAGAACAATCCGATAAACCAAAATACTACTGTTTATCCATGTTCCCTTATCCTAGTGGTCGCCTACACATGGGGCATGTGCGTAACTACACAATTGGTGACGTACTTAGTCGTTTTCATAAAATGAAAGGCTTTAACGTAATGCAGCCTATGGGTTGGGATGCGTTTGGCTTACCTGCTGAAAATGCCGCGATTAAAAACAATACCGCGCCTGCAAAATGGACCTATGAAAATATAGAGCACATGAAAGCTCAGCTTAAACAGTTGGGTTTAGGTGTGGATTGGAGTCGTGAAATCGCCACTTGTAAGCCTGAATACTACAAATGGGAACAGTGGTTATTTACTGAGCTTTTCAAAAAGGGCTTGATTTACAAAAAAACTTCTACTGTGAATTGGGACCCGGTGGATGGTACTGTACTAGCCAACGAGCAAGTGATTGATGGACGCGGCTGGCGCAGTGGCGCATTGGTTGAAAAGCGTGACATTCCGCAATATTTTATGAAAATTACCGCTTACGCTGAAGAGTTATTAAGCGATTTAGACAAGCTCGATGGCTGGCCTGAGCAAGTGAAAACCATGCAGCGTAACTGGATAGGCAAAAGCTTTGGTTGCGAAGTTGAATTTCCGATTGTAGGCCAAGCGGGCAGTTTAAAAGTTTACACTACTCGCCCAGACACCTTAATGGGCGCAACTTACGTAGCCGTTGCAGCAGAACACGCTTTAGCAACACAGGCTGCTCAAAACAACCCAGCACTAGCGGACTTTATTGCTGAATGTAAACGTGGCAGCGTGGCAGAAGCTGATGTGGCAACTGCTGAGAAAAAAGGCATGCCAACTGGTTTATTCGTGACGCATCCATTGAATGGCGAGCAATTGCCAGTGTGGGTGGCAAATTACGTACTTGCCAGCTACGGCGAAGGCGCAGTGATGGCGGTACCAGCACATGATGAGCGTGATTTTGAGTTTGCAGGTAAATACAATTTGCCGATTAAAGCGGTGATTAAAAGTACTGACGCTGATGTTTTACCTATGACAGAACATGGCGTGTTATTTGATTCATCTGAATTTGACGACTTAGATTTTGACGCTGCAAGTGCGGCGATTGCTGGTGCGCTATCGGCTAAGAGCCTTGGTAAACGTCGCACCCAATATCGCCTACGCGACTGGGGCGTTTCACGCCAACGTTATTGGGGCTGCCCTATTCCTATCGTTCACTGCGAGAAGTGTGGTGAAGTGCCTGTACCTGCCACACAGTTACCTGTTGTATTACCTGAAGATGTAGTGATGGATGGCGTAGGTTCTCCAATCAAAAAAGATCCTAATTTTTACGAAACGACTTGTCCAACTTGCAACGGTAAAGCGATGCGCGAAACTGATACTTTAGACACATTTTTTGAGTCTTCATGGTATTTTGCGCGCTACGCAAGTTTTGATAGCAAAACCGCCATGGCGGACGGACGCGCAAACTATTGGTTACCTGTAGACCAATATGTGGGCGGCATTGAGCATGCGATTTTGCATTTACTCTACGCACGCTTCTTTAACAAACTGATGCGCGATGTGGGTTTGATTAAAAATGATGAACCATTTACCAACTTACTCACGCAGGGTATGGTGCTAAAAGAAGGCACGAAAATGAGTAAATCTAAAGGCAACACGGTTGACCCGCAGGAATTAATTGATACTTATGGCGCAGATACTGCGCGTTTATTTATGATGTTTGCTGCGCCGCCTGAACAAAGCCTAGAGTGGGCAGATAGCGGTGTAGAAGGTGCAAATCGCTTTTTACGCAGATTATGGAAGGCAACTTATGACCATCTTGAATTAGGTCAAGTTGTCGCTTATACATCAGGTGATTTATCTGCTGAGCTTAAGGCAATCCGTTTGCAACTACACAACACCATTGAAAAGGTGGCAGATGATTACGGTCGTCGCCATAGCTTTAACACGGCGATTTCATCCGTGATGGAGATGATGAATGCTCTGGCAAAAGTTGAAGGTAATGACGCAATCACTCGTAGCGTGCGCCAAGAAGTATTACAAAATGTCGCGTTATTGTTATCGCCTATCGTGCCGCATATTTGCCAAGCAATTTGGGCTGAATTATGCCCACAAAGCCATATTATGGAGGTCGGCTGGCCAGTAGCAGATCAATCTGCCATGGTACAAGATAGCGTAGAATACGTGATTCAGGTGAATGGCAAGTTGCGTGGCAGTATTAACGTAGCGAAAACTGAAACGAAGGATGCGCTAGAAAAGCTAGCATTACAGCAGCCTTTTGTGCAAAAATTCATTGAAGAGAATATGTCAGTTCGTAAAGTGATTATTGTGCCAAATAAACTCATTAACGTGGTTGTGGGGTAAGTTATGCAAAGCATCGTACGCCGTTTCAGTATTGTATTTATACTTGCACTAGCGCTATCCGCCTGTGGATATCAGTTGCGCGGCGTGGCCGATTTATCTTTTAAAAATCTATATATTCAAGGTGCGCCGCTGAGCATATCAAAAGATTTGAAAAAATCGCTAAAAATTAATGGTATTCAAGTCGTGGATAATGTGGAGCAAGCTGATTTACTACTTGAGCTATTGAGTGAAACTAATGAAAAGCGAATTCTATCCTTGAGCGGAAAAGGTGTGGTAAGTGAATACGAACTGAACTATCGTGCCAGCTTTAGAACGCGAGCACCAGCCAGCCCAACTTGGAGCGCGCCGCAAACCGTGCAAACGCGCCGCAACTATTCGTATAACGATACTGCATTACTTGGTAAAGCTGAAGAGGAAACTAGGTTAAATCTTGATATGCACAAAGATGCAGTACATGAAGTGCTGCGTCGATTAACGGCCATTAAACCAGCCACTGAATAGTAGCTCCACATGCAATTAGCATTAGCGCACTTAGAAAAACACCTTACACAAGGCTTGAAGCCGCTTTATATTTTAGTGGGCGATGAACCGCTTGCGCAGCGTGAAAGCTTAGATGCGATTAGAGCAGCGGCGCGTGCGCAAGGTTATGATGAGCGTACAACGTTAACCGTTGAGCGCTACTTCAAGTGGGAGCAAATTCAATCTTATGGGCAATCCATCTCTTTGTTTGCAAGCCAGCGCTTATTAGAAATCAACATTCCTTCTGGCAAACCTGGTGTGGATGGCGGTAAAGCGCTGCAAGTGTTAGCCGCCAAAGCAATTCCCGATACTTGCGTAGTGATTATTCTACCCAAACTAGAACGTGATGCCGCCAACAGTGCATGGTATAGCGCGCTAGAGAAAAGCGCTGTCACACTCACGCTAAATGAGGTTGACGCTACAAATTTACCAAAATGGATCGCTAGTAGGCTGGCATTGCAAGGCCAGCACACTAACCAGCAAACATTAGAATTTTTAGCGCACCAGGTGGAAGGTAATTTGTTAGCCGCCAATCAAGAAGTACAAAAGTTGGGCTTGCTATACCCACGGGGCGAGTTAAGCAGTGCGACTGTACGCGAGGCTGTGCTGAATGTTTCACGCTACGATGCATTTCAGTTAGGTGAAGCTGTACTAGCAGGCGATGCGGCAAGAACAGTACGCATACTGCAAGGTCTACAAGATGAAGGTGAAAATGTTGTCGCCGTGATGAGTCCACTTATGTGGGTATTACGTCCGCTAGTGCGCATCAAACAAGCACAAATGCGTGGTGAAAACATCATGAACGCGATGACGAGTGCGCGAATTTATGGCGATAAACAAGCTTTAGTAAAACGTGCTTTGGCTAGATTAAACCTGAAGCAACTGGAAGCCGCCTTACAAAAGTTAGCAGATATCGATAAGACTGCTAAAGGCGTAATGCTAGGTGATGCTTGGCTGGAAATTTCTAGACTTTGTTTTGGACTAGCACGCGTGCGCTCACGTTAGTACATAACAACAATAAAAAAGTATAATCGCTTATGAACATTAAAAACTATATGCAAAATATCGGTGTTGAAGCGCGTAAAGCCTCACGCTTAATGGCCAGTGCCGACACCAATGTTAAAAATTTAGCTCTTACACATATTGCTAAAGCAATTCTGCGTGAGAAAATAGCTCTACTCGATGCTAACAAGCTGGATTTAGATGCAGCACGCGCAGCGGGTCTTGATGACGCTATGCTTGACAGACTGACCATCACTGAGAAGTCTATCAATACTATGGTTGAAGGCCTAAACCAAATCGCTAGTTTGGCAGATCCAATCGGCGAAATGACAGATTTTAAATATCGTCCAAGCGGCATTCAAATCGGCAAAATGCGCGTACCACTTGGCGTGATTGGTATTATTTACGAGGCGCGTCCTAATGTAACAGTAGATGCTGCTGGGCTTTGCATTAAATCTGGTAATGCAGCAATTTTACGTGGTGGCTCTGAAGCTATCCACTGTAACCAAGCTTTGGCAAAACTCGTGCATGAAGGTTTAGCAGCGGCTGGCTTACCTACCTCTGCCGTACAAGTGGTAAAAACAACAGACCGCGCCGCAGTGGGTGAGTTGATTACCATGAAACAATATGTAGACGTAATTGTGCCACGTGGCGGTAAAGGCCTGATTGAGCGAATTTCTAACGATGCACGTATTCCAGTCATTAAGCATCTAGATGGCAATTGCCATGTTTATATCGATGATAATGCTGATTTTGATAAAGCGTTGCGCATTCTTGAAAATAGCAAAACACAACGTTTAGGTACTTGCAACACGGCTGAATCATTATTAATTGCGCGCTCAATAGCTAAGGAAATGTTGCCAAAACTGGCTAATATGTTGATTTCACACGGTGTTGAAATTCGCGGCTGTGCGGAAACATTAGCACTGGTGCCACAGGCCAATGCAGCCACTGAGGAAGATTATTACACTGAATATTTAGCAGCCATTATCTCTTGCAAAGTAGTCGATGGTTTAGACGAAGCAATTGCGCACATCAACCAGCATTCAAGCCAGCATACCGAAGTGATCGTGACAGAAAGCTACACCAAAGCTCGTCGCTTCTTGCGTGAGGTTGACTCTAGCAGCGTGATGGTGAACGCATCCACTCGCTTTGCCGATGGCTTTGAATACGGCTTAGGCGCTGAAATTGGTATATCTACTGACAAACTACATGCCCGTGGTCCTGTTGGTTTAGATGGGTTAACCTCGCTTAAATATGTGGTGTTAGGCGACGGTCACGTTAGAGCTTAAAAGACTCTGGAAATGCAAACGATAGGCTTGCTGGGCGGTACATTTGACCCCATCCATTTTGGTCATTTGCGCATGGCGCAAGAGTTAGCCGAGTCATTGAGTTTAAGTACCGTAAAATTTATTCCTTCTGCCAACCCACCTCACAAACGGTCGCCACAAGTTTCTGCAGAACACCGTGCGGCTATAGTGCAATTGGCCATTGCCGATAACCCACAATTTCAATTTGATGGTCGTGAGTTAAATAGATCTGGCGCATCATATACGATAGACACTTTAGAGAGTTTGCGTAGTGAGCTTGAGAATGACGCAAGCTTGATATTAATCATGGGTAGCGATGCATTTACCAAATTTAATACATGGCATCGCTGGCAAGAAATTATCAAACTGTGCCACATTGCCTTGGTGCAAAGACCCGCGTCTACCAAGCAAGATGTTTTAACGAAGGAGTTAGAGACTTTCTTGCACAATCACTACACTGAGCATGCGGATGATTTGCATAACATTAGCGCGGGCTTAGTCACAATGCAGGCCATCACCCCATTAGACATATCTTCTACAGCGATTCGCCAATCTTTACAACTCAAGCGTTCTGTGCGCTACTTAATACCAGAAAGCGTGTTAAATTATATTACTGCTAAGCAGCTATATAGTGCGGCTTCAGCTTAACCATATGTTACCTATCATCTGATAAACGCTATGCTTCGAATAGTGATTAAAGTTAATCATATCAAGGGAATACTCTCATGTTGAAACAAGCTCTCTCTAAAAACTTAAGGTTAATGTTAGTGATAAGCTTGCTCGTCGCTGCTTGTGGCACCAATCCAGTGACACATAAGAAAGAGTTTCAATTCGTTTCAGAGTCGCAAGAAATCTCAATGGGGACCCAGAGCTACGGCCCCGCACGCCAGTCTCAGGGCGGTGATTACATCATAGATCCTGAACTAACCGCTTATGTGCAAAGCGTTGGGAATAAGCTCGCAGCAGTTTCTGACCGGAAACTGCCTTATGAATATATAGTGTTGAATGATTCAGTGCCCAATGCTTGGGCGATGCCTGGTGGCAAAATCGCTTTTAATCGTGGTCTACTTTATGAGTTGAATAGCGAGGCTGAACTCGCTGCCGTCATGGGCCATGAAATGGTGCATGCCGCTGCGCGTCACGGTGCAAAAAGTATGGAACGCGGTATTTTCATGCAAGGTGCGATGATTGCCGTTGGCATAGGCGCGCAAAATACTGATTACGCGAACTTAATTGTAGGAGGTGCCCAAGTTGGCGCGCAACTTGCCACCAGTAAATACGGGCGCGATGCTGAAAGCGAGGCAGATTTATACGGCATGGAGTATATGAAAAGAGCTGGCTATGACCCTACCGCAGCAGTCACACTGCAAGAAACCTTTGTTCGATTAAGTGCTGATCGTAAAAGTAGCTTTATTGATGGTTTATTTGCTAGCCATCCCCCCTCTGAAATTCGCGTAAATGACAACAAAGCAACGCTGGCACGAATTGGCGCTGGAGGCGACTGGGGTAGAGAAATCTACGCGCAAAAGGTAAAGAAGTTAAAATCAACGCAAGCAGCTTATAGAGCTTACGATGAAGGTGTAAAAGCGCTCGCTGCAAAAGATACAGCAAAGGCCACTACACTGGCTAAGCAAGCCATTGCGGGCGAACCGCGTGAAGCACGCTTCCAAGAATTACTAGGCGACATTGCTTTATCCCAGAAGAAGCCTGCTGAAGCTTTAACTTACTACAATAAAGCTATTCAAATGCAGCCCGATTACTTTAAACCGCATGTACAAGGCGGTATTGCTTTGTTTGACCTGGGCCGCAAAGCTGAGGCTGAACAATATCTCGCAAAAAGTAATACATTATTGCCCACAGCACCTAGCCACTTTCTGTTGGGTAAAATGGCAGAAGAGCGCGGTGATATGCAAGGCGCACTTAAGAATTACGCAGTTGCAGCAGACTCAAACTCTGAAATCGGCAAGCAATCTAGTGCACAATACGTGCGTTTAGATTTACCTCAGCACCCGGCAAAGTATCTACAAGCCGCTCCGCAAGCAGATAGCTTCGGTAATTTATTCGCAGTAGTCGCCAACCCAACGCCACTAGTAGTTAACCGCGTGCAAGTCAGAGTAATTCAATACGATGCAAAAACTGGTCGCGCTATCGCTCAAAGTCAGTCCATGTTGATTAACGGCAGTATCGCATCGAATAAGCGCGGGCAAGTGGCGGTATATGGTGTGCGGGTTAACACTCAGCAAGAATTGCAGTTATATAAAGTAGTAGTTGAAGCTGCAGAGTTAGCAAAGTAATTAAAAGTCATCTACAGTTAGGTTCAACAAGCCCTGCCAACGCACAACACTTAAGCAGGGCGCAACAATCCGCTGTTGCAAACTGCTTAAGTTTTCATCAAACATCGCAAAGTTAGGGACTATCTCATTCGCAACCCAACCAGCCAACTTCAAACCTCGCGCTTGAATAGCCTCTACCGTTAATAATGCATGGTTAATGCAACCCAAACGCATGCCTACCACTAGAATCATTGGAATATTGAGCTGCAATGCTAAGTCCGCTAAGGTTTTCGCATTGTTAAGTGGTACGCAAAAGCCACCTGCACCCTCTACAATCACCACATCAGCTAAGTCTTTTAACCTATCATAAGCTCGACTTATAACTGCTAGATCGATTTCAACACCAGCCTGTTCAGCTGCAATATGCGGCGCAATCGCAGGTGCAAAGCGATATGGATTAATTAGATCTAGTTCAGCATAGATGTTGCTTGCTGAGATTAGTGCTGTGACATCTTCGTTAATCAGCTCATTTTTATCATTCAACTCACATCCAGAGGCAACAGGCTTCATACCAGCCGTTTGTAGACCTTGTGCCACAAAGTGTTTAATCAAGGCGCTTGTCACATAGGTTTTACCTACGTTAGTATCAGTGCCTATGACAAAGTATGATTGCGCCATATTGATGTTCTTTAGGTCTATTTATTTCAAGTTCTATTTAGCTCTAGCTCTAAACGTGACTGGCGAAACACCATCATCAAACTTTGGCTTATCTTGAGCGCGCCAAGCATGTCCGTAAACTACTTCAAACGTGGCAGGCAGTTTACCGTCCACACGAAACTGCTCATAATTAGCTTCTAGGTTTTTCAAGAAGCCGCGACCAAGCAAGCCACGCGCACGTCCATCTGTAGCGTTATGTGCACCGATGCTTTTTAAATCACGCATTACGCTTTTAACATCATCATATGTTAGAGTAAATCGCTCTACATCTAATACTGGTGCGCTAAAGCCAGCGCGCACCATCGCATCACCAATGTCATGCATATCAAGAAACCTACTCACACTTGTCGTGCCACTTTGTCCGCTGGTGGCAATGCGTAACTCTTTGAGCGTATCGGGGCCAAAAGTACTAAACATCAGCAAGCTTTCTGGCTGCAACACGCGATGAAATTCTTGCAAAGCTGCATCTAAATCATTACACCATTGAATCGCTAAATTTGACCAAACCAAGCCAACACTTGCATTCATCAAAGGTAGCGATTCAATATCCGCACACAACAGATTCTGTGTAATACCACTGAGCCTGCTCTTCACTTGGCCGATTAAGCCACTATTTGGACTTGTACTGCGTGTTTTTTGCAGCATAGGTAGCGCAAAATCCAGTGAGATCACTTGTGATTTTGCAAAACGTTTTTGCAAAGCATGGCTAGCCAAACCTGTGCCACAGCCCGCGTCTAATATGGTGTGGGGATTTAATTTCACCAAATCTAACCGACTTAACATCTCTTCACGCACTTGCTTCTGTAATATTGCAGCGGCGTCGTAAGTATCAGCGGCACGGCCAAATGAAGCGCGCGCACGGACTTTATCTATGTGATAACTATCGTGCGATTTTGCTTCCATACCGTTAAATGCTTATAGGTTCTAGAAACTGAACGACAGCATCCACGAACTGCTCTTGATGCGATAAGAATGGAGCGTGCGAAGCACCTGAAATTACGCGTAAGTAACCCGCTGGTAAATTTTGCATCATCCAATGTGCGGCTTGCACAGGTACAAGCGTGTCTCTATCGCCGTGAATCAGTAGTGTTGGCTTTCTTAGACGATCAATCTCTGAGCGTAGATCGGTTTCCAGCAATATTCCTAAGGCGCGCTGTAAAGTTTGGGTCGTTGGTGCAGGGCGTTCTTCCAGCTTTCTACGTAACAATCTTACCGTTAATCTTGCACTTTTGTCGCCCATGCATTGCAGTGTTAAAAATTGCGTAAGCGTTTTATGGTAATCCGTATCCATACTCTCAGCAAAGTGCTCAAACACCTCAGGCGCAATGCCTGAAGTCCATTTGGCTTGCGACATGAACTCTTCTTTGTTCACAAAACACGGCGTAGAGCCAACCAATATCAATCTACGAACCGCATCAGGCTGATCTATTGCGATGCGCATGGCCACTTGACCACCCCACGACCAGCCAATCACATCAGCATGCGCTGGCAGTATTTCTGCTACTCTTTCTGCAATAATATGTAAGTGGTATGGCTCAGTTGGGCGACTTAACCCCATCCCAGGCAAATCAACTATATGCAGCGTAAATAGCTTACTCAAGCTTTTTATAATCGGTTGCCAGACTGCACCGCTCATGCCCCAGCCATGCAACAAAACTAAGTTTGGCCCACTACCCGTTGTTTCCATGTAGATATTAGCGGGAGCTATTTTCATAGTGCTTGCTCTGCTTGCTGGATTGCCAAAATAAGTTGCTTAATATCGTCTAATGAATGTGCGGCGGATAAGGAAATACGTAACCTAGCTGTGCCCACGGGGACAGTTGGTGGACGAATCGCTGGCACAAGTATGTCTTGCTTTTGTAAATACTCACTTAACGCTAATGCCTCCAAATTATCGCCAACCACAAGCGGTTGAATTGATGTTTCAGATGGCATCAATTGCCATTTTTTGCATTGCAAATGATCTTTAAAATAATTAATCAAGTTGCGTAAGTGTGCGCGCAAGTCATCGCCCTGCTCAATCAATCTAACTGAGGCAGATAGGGTCGCAGACAGTGCTGGTGGTGCAGGTGTTGAGTACACATAGCTTTTAGCGGTTTGAATCAGGTAGTCAATCACCACACTTTCGCCCGCAACAAAAGACCCTGCCACACCCGCAGCTTTACCTAAAGTTGCCATCATAATGATGCGCGGAGACTTCAGTTTCAAATGACTCAGCGAGCCTTGGCCATGCTCACCCAACACACCAAAGCCGTGCGCATCATCAATGTATAAATAGGCGTCATACCTCTCGCAAAGAGCTAAGTACTCAGCTAATGGTGCAATATCACCATCCATACTAAATACTGCATCAACAGCAATCAATTTATGTCGTGCGGTACTAGCTTTAAGCAAGCTCTCAAGCGCAGCCACATCGTTATGCGCAAAACGGTTGAACTCGGCAAGCGAATAATAGCCGCCATCATTCAAACAAGCGTGATTTAACTTATCGGCAAAAATTGCATCGCCGCGCCCTACTAATGCACCTAACGCACCTATATTTGCCATATAGCCTGCTGAAAATAATAATGCCGCTGGCATATCCACAAACTTGGCTAATTGCTTTTCTAAATCATCATGGTAACGATGATGCCCAGTCACCAGTCCGGACGCGCCACTGCCTACACCTGAATCACCAGCTGCCTTTTGCATAGCGGCAATAAGTGTTGGGTGATTCGCCAAGCCCAGATAATCATTACTGCAGAATGATAAGAATGGCTTACTGTTGGCAATAATATGCTCAGCCTGCGGCGAATCGAGTAAACGCCGTTGACGCAATAAACCTTCCGCTTTGCGTTTATCTAATGCGAGTTGTAAAGAGGCTAGCATGTACTATGTTTTACTCTAGACTTTATTGATGCCTAATTTTTCGAATAGCTTCTTATCGGTTGAAGCTTCAGGATTTGCTGTTGTCAGTAGCTTTTCGCCATAGAAAATACTGTTAGCACCCGCTAAAAAGCATAGGCTTTGTATGCCTTCGCTCATACTTTGACGACCTGCTGATAAACGCACAAAGCTGTTCGGCATAGTGATACGCGCCGCGGCGATGGTACGTACAAACTCAAAAGGATCTAACTCTTCTGTGCCATGCAGTGGTGTGCCTTCTACTTGCGTGAGTAGGTTAATTGGCACACTTTCAGGCGGGCGCTCCATATTCGCCAATTGTGCTAACAAGCCAGCACGTTGGTTACGCGTTTCACCCATGCCAATAATACCGCCACTACATACGTGAATATCTTGGCTACGCACACGATCCAGTGTGTCTAAGCGGTCTTGATAAGTGCGTGTGGTAATCACATCACCGTAAAATTCTGGCGCTGTATCCAAGTTATGATTGTAGTAATCCAAACCCGCCTCTTTTAACTGCTCCGCTTGACCATCTTTTAGCATTCCTAAGGTTGCGCAGGTTTCTAAACCCATGGCTTTTACTTCGGCAATCATTTTTAGCACCGGTTCTAAATCGCGTTGCTTAGGGCCTCGCCATGCCGCGCCCATGCAGAAACGGCTGGCGCCATTGTCTTTGGCCTCTTGTGCTGCAGCCACCACATCTTCTAGCTTCATCAAGGGCTCGTTCTCCACCTCAGTATGGTAACGTGCCGCCTGTGGGCAGTAGCCGCAGTCCTCAGAACAACCGCCGGTTTTGATCGAAAGCAAAGTACTCACTTGAACCGCATTTGGATTAAAATTCGTACGGTGCACAGTTTGCGCCCGATACATTAAATCACTGAAAGGTAGCTCAAATAATGCGACAATATCCGCTACATTCCAACGGTTAACTGTGTTAGCTTCACACGATTGCTTAAGATTAGCTTTAAGACCCTCCGTATTAATCACGGCATGTGTAACGTCTTGTGAAGAGCTTTCGAGCATGTGTAGTTCCTTTTCAGAGGCTTAATTTATGGCGAGATTATACCTTGTCAATGAAACTCGACGCAAATATTGAACATGCGATTAAAATTTAATCAGCCTCGACATAACAGCTTTTCGAATAAGCTATTTGATCGCCTATTCAAGCAGCGTTGCATGCTATGCACTGCCGATAACGCCGGAGAGCTAGGCTTATGCGATACTTGCTATAAAGATTTGCCATGGCACAACGCGCCACAATGCCCGCAATGTGGTTTAAGCTCAAACGGACTGATATGTGGTAGTTGCTTAAATTCACCACCCGACTTTAATGCAACGTACAGCTTATTCACTTACGACTTTCCATTAGATGTCATGATGCAACGCTACAAATACGGCAGCATGCTTAATTTAGGATACATTTTTGGGAAAATGTTGAGCAAAAAAACCAATTTAGCCAACATAGACTTAATAATAGCTATGCCTATGCACCCTACGCGTCTTAAAGAGCGCGGCTTTAATCAAGCGCTAGAAATCGCTAAAATTATCACTAAGAATAATCCTGAGAAACTAGATTACCAGTCAGTACAACGTCAAAAACTCGCGCCACCACAAGCCAGCTTGCCACTGAAAGAACGTGTTAGAAATATCAAAGGTGCATTTACAATCGACAATCACTTAAACGGTAAACGCATCGCCATTATCGATGACGTGATGACCACAGGTGCCAGCCTAAACGAGTTAGCTAAAACATTAAAGCAAGCTGGTGCTAGCCATGTGGAGTGTTGGGTAGTGGCAAGAACTTTGCCGCGCTCTTAGCATCATACCTTTAACAATTAATATCTATTCAAATTAAGCTATAACTAACTTGCGATTTTAAGATACCACAAGCTGCTTATGCCGCCAGCGCAAAATACCTGTAACAAAGAGAATAAGAGGTACAAAACCACTGAAAAAAATTAGCCAGCGCCCAAACAAGCCAAACGCATCACCGTTATGTAGAGGGTGTAACCAGGCTATCACTCTATCACCAAAGACATCCCGTCTAGCATCACGCACTGCTAGCACTCGTCCTGTATATTGCTCAATCCATACTATGGTTTTTGGGAAGCGTCGTCCCACTTCACCCCTCTGAAACATACGTACTTGGTAAGCATCTTGCGCGCTATTTGGGGTATATATCCAGCGAACTTCAGCCTGTGGGAACTGTTGTTTTGCAATGGTTTCAATAACGTCTAAATTCATGCCTAGCTGCCCACTAGGTTGCGACTTTTCATGTTGCGAGCTAAATAGTGGAGCTGGTATAGCCAACATGGCTTCAAACCACCGTGGTTTTTCTAGCATAGTACCCGTAACGCTTAACACTAACAAAAACACACTGCCAGTTAAGCCTGCGGTTTTATGCCAATCATACACGCGCCTTTTGACATGGGCATTTTTACGCAAAGCAAAAGCTGCTTTAAAGTTACCATTGCGCGGCCACCATAGATAAATACCCGTACCAACTGACACCATCAGTAACAAACCGACTATGGCTAAAAAAGTTTTGCCCACGCTATCTAGTAGCAGTGTGTAGTGCAAGTCGTAGAGCCAAGTCATGGCATAATCACCCCAAAAACGTGATGATGTGATGACTAATGTTTGTGGATCTAGCGTGACCACTAACGGAGCAAAGAGCAGGCCTTTTTTCTCTTTGGCATGCATATAGCGCGCCATGACAGGGCTTGTAGCGTCTAAAGGTAGCTCAATGCGCCAGCCAGAGGTTCGATTTGGAAAACTTGTGCGCAATTGCTGCAATACCGCTTGAGGTGAAATCTTTGGTGTGGCTACAGTGCTTGGAGCAATATTCGGGTTGAGTGCTTGGTCAACTTCAGGGTAAAACACCAGTAAGCTACCCGTTAAACCTAGCAACACAAAAAACCCACCCAACACCAAGCCTAAATAAAGATGCGCCGCTAGCCAATAACGGCGCATTGATGTTTGCCGCAGCATGCTTACATTTTAAAGTTAACAGACAAATAAGCCGCACGGCCATCATTTGGCCCATGCATACTGATGTCTGGATTTGGCGTTGTGTTCCACCACACATATTCATAATAGCGGTCTGTGAGGTTCTTCACTTGTAAGTCTAAATTCATAATTTCGCTCCATTGATAATTGACATAGGCATCGTACACAGTAAATTTACCAAATTTTCCTTGAGTATTCTCACGCTCAATATAGGCTGAGCTTTGACCGCGCACACTTAGCCCGAAGCGCCATTGTGGTGTGGCTTGAAAATCTACCCCACCTGAGTATAAGTGATGTGGCACATGATCAATCTCGTTACCTTGGGTGGCAGTAGATGCAGCATCGGCTTTTAATATTTTAGAATCTTGCCAAGAGTATGAAAACCATACATTTGTTTTATCGTTAGTGCGCGCATTTAATTGAAAATCCATCCCATCACGTTTGGTTTTACCGATGTTTTCAGAGTCATTAGCTGCATCACCTAACTTGCGACGCGCTTCATTGCTGGCGCGTTGCTCCCAAATGGCTACTCTTCCATCTAGCCAACTCACAGGTTTAAACTTTAGACCAGCCTCCCAGCCTTCATTGATGGAAGGATCTAAACTCGTTGTTTGATTAACCTGATAAGATGCTGTGCCCACGCCAACTTGAAACGTACGCCCCCAATTACCATACACACTATAGCCATCAATTGGCGTCCAAACTGCACTCAATTTGGGCTGGTTAATGCTGCCATAATCATTGATTTTATAGCTTATGCCATTGAGCTCATTTGTATAATCCCCGTCAATTCTATCCACCCTATAAGCTGGAATAAACTTAAGCGACGCTATAGGCTGAATAATGGCCTGTACATAAGCACCTTGAGTATCAAAATCAAACTGCTGATTACGCGTCGTGGCGGTGCGCACACGTTTATTAGTAGTGTAGCGTTCACTTTCGTTACCTTGCCACTCTTGATCTATACCACCTTCGAGCGCAAGGCGATGCAAAAAGCTCACCTCAGGCCGCCAAGTAAGCGAGGCTAAATAACCCGTATGGCGCTCTTTAGTCACACGCTCTTGCTGTGCTTGCACAGCTGAAAATGTCACCCAACGGTTGGAGTCTATCTTATTTAAATAAGTTTTTACACTCAACGATAATTGCTCGTTAATACTCCAATCTAGATGACCGCTCAAATGATCCATATCACGGCTTTCACCATCAAATGCGTTATGTGCCATTGACTGCTCTTCATCCTGATGCGCTTGTGCTTTAGTTAAATATCCTGGCTCATCAGCTTCATGGTTATAAGTTCTAGCGATTAAACCCACTTTAAATCGATTGTCATCAGGGGTATAAAACCACTTCCCTGCAAGGCTATATTTATCTGAGTTCGCATGGTCGCGATAGCCTTCATAGCCTTGTACTGCCGCAAAGTAGTTTTGCGTAAAACCGTTACTTTCTATACCTGCAGAAAACTGACCTTCCATCGTATTAAAGCTGCCATAGGTTGCGCGCGCTTGTACATAATCGCCACCTTGTTTAGTAATCATATTAATATTACCTGCAATATTATGCATGCCGTAACGCGGATCGTTAGTGCCACGCACCACTTCAATCGCTTCTAAATCAATCGGAAACACCATATCCATATAACGCATATTGCCGTCGTTAGTGTTGCTCGGCACGCCATCAATCAGTAGCTTCACGGCGTTGATTTCACCCTCACCGTTAAAAGCACGAAAAGAAGGCTTGCCCGATTCTGCCCCTTGTTTAAACTCTGTCAGTTGTACGCCTGGCATTTGCCCGAGTAGTTGCCAACTATTAGCAACGTTTTGATTTTCAATTTTATCGGCCCCCAGTACATCTACCGAACTCAATACGTTACGTGTTAATAAAGGCCCTGTTTTTTGAGCGGTTACTTTTATATCTCCCAGCACTAAGGTAGAGTCACGCTCTTCTGTAGTATCTTTAGCTTCAAAAGCTTCAGCCTTAACTGTATTTGTAAGCATAGCCATCATGGCAATCAATAGGTATTTTCTCTGCATGCAACCTCTCCTAGCGCATTATTATTAAAATTTTATAGGAGTATACTGAGCTTAAAATTATTTGAAAATGTGACAAATTGCCGCAGCAAGTCTGAAAACACTACTTAAAAAAATATAATTAGTAGGCACTTTTTCCGCTTACTCCTCGGTATCTATGTAAGACTTATGCAAACTAACTGATGGCAATATAAAAGCTTACTGGTGAAATTAACGCTTTAAAAATGTTTGTTCAGTTACAATAGCGCCATGTTTCATATCGTACTTTTTGAACCTGAGATACCACCCAACACGGGAAACATTATCAGACTATGCGCGAACACTGGTGCGGCTTTACACTTAGTAAAGCCGTTAGGATTTAGTCTAGATGATAAACAACTTAAGCGTGCTGGCCTGGACTATCACGAATACTCTAGCTTGCAAGTGCATGAAAATTGGACCGACTGCAAAGCTGTACTTTCTGGTAAGCGCTTGTTTGCTATCACCACAAAAGGCAGCACACGACATAGTGAAATTCAGTTTAAAGCGGATGATGTGTTTGTATTTGGTCCGGAAACGCGAGGATTGCCTGAAGAGATACGCGTAGAGTTTAGCTCTGAACATCGTGTACGCTTACCAATGTTACTAGATAGTCGCAGTTTAAATTTATCAAACTCTGCCGCAGTGTTATTGTATGAAGCTTGGCGGCAAATAGGTTTTACTCATGGCGTTTAAGATACTTTGATTTTTAATATCTAACTGTTTTAATCTACAATCACCGGCGAGTAGAGTGGAATATTAAACTACCATGGATGCTGCTTTTTTCTTATTAACTCTTACAATAAGCTCCTACCTCCTGTACGTTAAAGTTGTAACGAATAAATAAGTTAAAGCCCTTCCAAAAAAGTCACTGGTGATACTAATAATTGTCGCAAAAAGGCCAAGCGCCGCAAAGTGCAATACAATTACGAATCATAAAGCTTAGTCTTTGAAGAATATCGCTTGCTTACTATCTTCCTTAGAATAAGGCAGTACAGTTGCAAGGGAAAGTAAGATGTACTATATGATCTCTGGCTTTTGCTCACGTCGGAGTAAGTCTGTCACAGCATCTTTTGCACTTTTACCATTGGAAAGCGCCTGATTAACTTCATAAGTAATTGGCATATCAACGCCTATGGTATTGGCACGACGCATCACCTCACGTGCGGTATTCACGCCTTCTGCCACATGACCTAAACCTTGCAAAATATCCGCTAACGACTTGCCACTAGCCAATTGCAATCCAACTTCGCGGTTTCTGGAGTATTGTCCTGTACAAGTTAAAATCAAATCACCAGCACCTGCTAACCCCAAAAAGGTTTCAGTCGAAGCGCCTAAAGCTACGCCGAAACGAGTCATTTCAGCCAACCCACGAGTAATCATTGCGGCACGAGCGTTATTACCAAAACCCATACCGTCAGAAATGCCTGCAGCAATTGCCATTACATTTTTGACTGCCCCACCGACCGAAACGCCAATTACATCTGTGGTGTGATAAACACGTAAGTTAGCACCGTGAATAAGTAAGGCTGCTTCGTTAGCAAACGCCTCATCATTAGCAGCAAGCGTCACAGCTGTAGGCAAACCACGTACTAATTCTGCAGCAAAGCTTGGGCCAGAAAGCGCACCCCATTTTTGCTCGTTACCTAACACTTCAAGAGCAACCTCATATGGTAACTTAGCTAATAATGGCTCTAATCCTTTATGTGCCCAAATAATCGGTAGCTTGCATCCAAGTGCTTTAATATCTTGGAGAATACCTCTAAAACCAGCTGTGGGAACCACAGACAAGATCAGATCTGCACCTTGTAGTGCAGTTACTAAACTATCCTCAACCTGCAGTTGATCGTTAAACTTAAAGTCGCCTAAATACAGAGGATTAGCGCGTGCTTTACGCATACCTGAAACATGACCTGCATTTCGCGCCCACATTGAAACTTGGTGACGCTGGCTGATATTCATCGCTAGCGCTGTTCCCCATGCACCCGCACCCAAGACTGTAATTTTAGCCACTTATTCAAAACCCCATATTGCTGACAGCAAGATATATCCCGTAACACCATCGCGATGCTTGACCTTAAGCCAGCCATTATTAAGTTTCGTATCAGCCACCTCTAACACTACATCTTTTTCTACTATAGCCACAAGATTCGAAGTGACATCAGTAGACTGTCTGATTTCAGCTTTACTTGCAATGACCATTACCGTGTGTTTATTTGATAGATGCTTAGCTTCTACCCAGTTAAGTGCGCCTTGGGCATCACGCACTTTAAGCCAATCACCCAAATTGACAATCACTTCAACTGGATAGTTTTGGCTTAACAACAAGACTTTTTTTGCAGCGTTGGATGGTGCATCATAAAGTACAGCTTTAGTAACTGCAACCGAACGAAAGTCTAGCGCTGATGCCGTTACTGGCACAAACGCTAGAATAGATAAAACAATCAGTAGATTTTTGCTGCTTCTAATCATAGAGAGCATCGCTAAGGAAAGTAGCGATTAAACTATTGTTTAGTTGCAGATTGAGCCTCTTCTGCTTGCTGTTGTTTTTGCTGCGCGAATAATGCTTCAAAATTGATTGGATTTAATAATACTGGCTGGAAACCAGCACGTACCACCAAATCAGAAACTGCTTCGCGTGCATATGGGAACAAGATATTTGGGCAAGTAATAGCCGCAATCATCTCGATATTTTCTTCTGGTACGTTGCGAATTTGGAAGATACCTGCTTGGGTTACTTCAACCAAAAATACAGTTTTATCTTCAATTTTTGAAGTGACAGTTACCTTAATGGCTACTTCAAAAACGCCTTCTTCAAGCACTTGCGCAAAGTTACCTAGCTCAATACTTACTTGTGGTTGCGCACGATCAGTAAAGATTTGTGGTGCATTTGGAATTTCTAACGAAGCATCTTTTACATAGATTTTTTCGATGCTGAATCCTGGTTGAGCTTGTTCTTGTGCTGCGTTATCTTCTTGAGCCATGATTTTCTTTAGTTTCTAATTAAATAAAAAGTTGAATGAATAGTTTTTTGCTTATAACAAGCGTTTTTAAACCGATATTTTAGCAGAGTTTAGATAATAGTCTTTGATATCGCTAGTAAGGGGTCTAATTTTCCTGCTATATCTAGCGCACGCAAATCTTCGAAGCCACCGATATGATGATCGTCAATATAAATCTGCGGCACAGTACGACGGCCTGTTTTTTGCATCATTTCATCTCGCAGTTCAGGTTGTAAATCGATGCGAACTTTACTGATGTCAGTAACACCTTTGCTGATTAACAAGCGCTCTGCATTGATGCAATACGGACATATAGCTGTCGAATACATAGTGACTTTGGCCATTTAACTTACCCCTTTGTCGGCATTATCGTTAGCAGTGCTTTTAATATTAGTAGCTTTGCTAATAGCTGGCTTCTTTGAGGCTGTTTTAGTCACAACAGGTAATCCAGCTTCAAGCCAAGCTGACAAGCCGCCTTGTAGGTTATTGACTTCTGTGAACTCGGCTTTACGTAAAATGTCGCAGGCTTTAGCTGAACGCATACCTTTTTGGCAGTTAACTAAAACTGACTTATTTTGATACTTTTTTAGTTCGCCGATTCTGGCTTCCAAATCAGCAAGAGCAATATGCGTAGCATCTGCAATATGGCCACTAGCGAACTCAGCTTCATCCCGCACATCTAACACGAAAGCATTCGATCGATTAATTAATGTCACGGCTTCTGCTGGGCTTAAATTTGGAACGCCGTCAGCAGCCTTTTTAAATGATGGTAGCAATAACATAATGCCTGAACCTATTGCTAAGCCAATTAATAAAACATTACTCTTAAAAAACTCCACTTACTTCCTCTCAAATTATTTATCTTTATAATATGGGGCTCTAGCCGTTAAATTCAATACCATTGGTACGCTATGTCCGGAGGCTAACTTTTACTCATACTTATAAGCTAATTCTACGTGTAAATGCGCTAAAATAGTGACATTACATGCACATTATTCAAACAAATTTTTAGGTTTAATATCTATGTTAACGCCGCAAAACATCACTCCTGTATGCTTGCTCATTTTAGATGGTTTTGGCTATCGTGAAGAGGCCTCAGACAATGCAATAGTACAAGCTAAAAAACCAAACTGGGACAACCTATGGAAACAGTTCCCACATACCTTAATTGACGCTTCTGAGCATTATGTGGGGTTACCTGATGGTCAAATGGGCAACTCAGAAGTGGGACATCTGAATATCGGTGCGGGTCGCGTAGTATTTCAAGATTTTGAGCGCATTAACAACAGTATTGCCACGGGCGAGTTTTTTAATCATCCAGAGTTATCTGCTGCATTAAAAAATATCAAGCAAAATGATAAGGCGCTACATATATTTGGTTTACTTTCTGATGGTGGTGTTCACAGCCACCAAGACCATATTCACGCCATGATAGAAATGGCGGCAAAACAAGGTTTAAGAAAAGTTTATATTCACGCAATTTTAGACGGTAGAGATACACCGCCAATAAGCGCCTCACCTTTTATTGAGGCTTTAGAAAGCAAATGTACTGAGCTTGGAGTGGGTAAAATTGCTTCTATTAGTGGACGTTTTTACGGCATGGATAGAGATAAACGCTGGCCACGTGTTGAAGCTGCTTATCAATTATTTACTGAAGGTATTGGTGAATTTACCGCTGAGTCCGCCATGGCAGGCTTAGATAACGCCTATGCACGTGGTGAGAATGATGAGTTTGTAAAAACGACCGCTATCCATAAAGCAGGTGAAAAACCGATTCATTTAGAGGATGGCGATTTAGTGGTTTTCATGAACTTCCGTTCAGACCGCGCACGCCAATTAACGCATGCGTTGTTAGCAGAACACTTTGACGGTTTCCACAGACGCCATGTACCTAAGTTAGCCGGCTATTTCACGCTGACTATGTACGACAAAAATGAAACTAAAGCGACCGTCATATTTCCACCAATGGATGTCAACAATACCTTCGGTGAGTATATTTCCAAACTAGGCTTAACACAGCTGCGTATTGCCGAAACTGAAAAGTATCCACATGTAACTTTCTTTTTTAACGGCGGCGAAGAAAAAGTGTTTGTCGGTGAAGAGCGCATTCTAGTCCCGTCGCCAAAGGTAGAGACCTATGATTTGCAACCTGAAATGAGCGCATTTGAAGTTACCGAAAAGCTCGAAGAAGCTATTTTAAGCAAAAAATACAATGCCATTATATGCAACTATGCTAACGGCGATATGGTAGGCCATTCAGGTAACCTAGCCGCGGCCATTAAGGCAGTTGAAGCCTTAGACATTTGCATTGGACGTGTCGTGAATGCTATGCAGAGCATAGGTGGCGAAGTGATTATTACTGCGGATCACGGCAATGCAGAAACCATGTTTGATGTTGAAAACAACCAGCCACACACGCAGCATACACTCAACAAAGTGCCACTGATTTACATTGGACGCAACGCCACACTTTCTACCAGTGGCGCATTATCAGATCTTGCACCAACTTTGCTAACCATGATGGGTATTACTCAGCCTAGTGAAATGACAGGTAAAAATATTATCACTTTTGTTGCTTAAGATGAGGCATATACATGTAAAAATGGTGTTAGCTTATAGCTCACTCTTTATGTTGATACTGACTTATTTACCTCATGCTAATGCAAGTAAAAAAGAACAGTCAAAACAAAGTCTGAACAACGTGCAGCAACGTTTAGAAACTCTAAAAAGGGAGCTAGATAATTCGCAAGATGCACATAAGGACGCAGCTGACGCATTGAAAGAGAGTGAACTGGCAATTAGCATAGCTAACAAAAAACTATTCGAAATTAACCAGAAACAACAGCAAAATAAAAAAACACTTACGCAATTAAGGTCTGACTCTATCAGCACGAACCAAGCGCTTGCGCAGCAACAGAGTTTATTAAGCTCACAGCTATACCAGCAATACATACACGGCCAACAAAGCTACTTACAAATGATTTTACAAAGTGAAAGTCCTAGCGACATTGCGCGTGATGTGCAGTACTTTTCATACGTTGCAAAGGCACGTGCTTCTCTTATCAGTAAAATGCAAGACAGCCTGAATAAAATCAGTAAACTTAATGATGCAACAGCTTCGGCTCTAAAAGAAGTCGCAGACTTAAAGCAAAAACAAGTGAATGAGAAGCTTGCTTTAGAGAGTCAAAAGCAAGAAAAATCTAAAGTGGTCAGTCACTTGTCGCAGCAAATCGCAGCGCAACGTAGTGAGATTAAAAAATTAACGCGTGATGAAAAGCGGCTTTCTGAATTAGTTCAGCGCTTGGCAAAAATCATTCCGCCCACCCCAAAAAAAGTTCGCCCTAAGCGTGAGACTGCAACAACCGCTAATACGGCAGAAACCCCTACAAGCAGTAAGCTAACTAAAGATGCACTCACTAACAATGCCGAGCCTAGTCTAGAGACTTCTAGCACAAACTTTGCGGTACTTAGGGGTAAGTTGCGCCTGCCTGTGCGTGGTGAAGTAACGAATCGCTTCGGCTCTAATCGCGAAGATGGCAGTATTTCATGGAAAGGTTTATTCATCAAAGCTAGCGAGGGTGCAGAGATAAAATCTGTCGCTAATGGCCGTGTCGTGTTTGCCGACTGGTTACGTGGCTTTGGCAATCTGATTATCTTAGACCACGGCAATGGCTATATGAGCTTGTATGGGAACAATCAAGCAGTATTAAAGCAAGTAGGAGATAATGTACGAGCAGGCGATGTGATTGCATCGGTTGGCAATAGCGGCGGCAATCAAACCAATGGGCTCTATTACGAGCTACGCAGTCAAAGCCGGCCATTCGACCCGCTCAGCTGGAGCCGAGTCAATTAGAGCATCATCAATAGGCATCACTTAAATTAGCAGTTAATAAAAAATAGTGCCTTAAAATAAGTACACTTAAGCATGCTCACGAAAATCAATACGATCTTCAAAAAGACCTGCCTTTTGTAAGGGTTAAGCTAAGAATAAGGCAGATATAACTGAGGTTCAACCGCATTTAACAATCACCCTCACTACAGCATCAACCTTACTCACCAATCAAATGTAAAATTATTTTACGCTTACTTGCCAGATGCCTATGCTCATACAAGAAGACACCCTGCCACTGGCCTAAAGCAGCCTTCCCATCAATAAGGGGTATCGATAAACTAGTTTGTGTCAGTGCTGTACGCACATGCGCAGGCATGTCATCCGGACCCTCAACGGTATGAATAAACAATGGGTCACCATCTGGCACCAAGCGCTTAAAGAATGCCTCCATATCAACCAACACATCGTGATCATAATTTTCGTTAATCAAAAGACTTGCTGAGGTGTGTTGAATATAAAGTGTAATAAGACCAGTAAGCAAACCGCTTTGTGCAGCCCAAGAAGTCACTTCTGGAGTAATGTCATAGAGCTTTCTACCTTGCGTGCTCACGCTAATTTGATGTGTAATTTGCTGCATAGAGGCTCGATTAGACTTTTATCCTAATTGTTAACCATCACTTAACTTATTTTACCAACAACCTAGAGGAAAACCAAAACTTGCTCCAAACCCATAACGATGACCGAAACGTGATCCAAATGCTCCGTAGCCATAAGGTCGTCCATAATAACCATACCCACAGAATGGATCATACAGGCGTTGTTGTCTTTCTTGCCATTGCTGTTGTTTAAGTTTTTCTAGCTCTGCACGCTTCGCTTTTTCACGTTGGTTGATTTCATCAGCAACATTATTTCTAAGTGCAAGCTCTCGGCTAGTGTGAATGTAATCTAGCACTTTATTATTAACGCCCTGCTCATTCAAACCTATTATCTGGCTAGGAGTTAAGTCATATGAAGAGTTACTGATGCGAATTTTTTCTATCAGCGCGTCTGCGCTCATGCCGCTTTTTGTTAAACTCACTAAATCATCTAAACTCAAGGTAGCGATCGGTTTAGGCATAATTCTAGCAAGCTCTTCTTCAGAGACTCTATCAATTTTCTGCGAGCCAGCACCTGAGTATTGGCTATTACTTGCACAAGCAACCAGTGCCAAACAAACTGAAAAAATAATAATCAGTTTGCAACAAGAGATAAGTTTAGTCATTATTAATCTCCTTAGCATCATCAACTGTGCTTTGTATCAATAGTACTTAGAGCTGGTAATAGGCTCAGTAATCGGCAATATTAGATATCAACGACATAAACCTTGCACTTCTATATTCGATGCAACTACACCCTCAAAGTTCGATGCCACTGAAATAGTCGATAGCACTAACATTTCATCGACCTAGTCCTACTTAACAATCGCACTGACTAAACCTAGTGCTCAGCGATTGTGTTCGGCAAGCGCAATGCTTGCCGTTATTAAACAAACAATCCTTAACTTTTGCGGCATCAAACTGCAGACTTTGTGAACACAATCTTACCCACTTTAACGTCTACCTTAATAGTATCCTTAGCCGAAAAATGACCAGATAGTATTTCACGTGATAATGGATTTTCGATCTCAGACTGAATCGCACGTTTAAGCGGACGTGCACCATAAACTGGGTCAAAGCCTGCATTGGCAATTTCAGTGATTGCTGCATCGGTCAGTTCTAATTGCATATCCATCGCCGCTAAGCGTTTAGCCAAGTTCTGTAACTGAATCGCCGCAATCGCTTTAATATTATCTTCACCTAATGCATGAAAAACAACGACCTCATCAATACGGTTAACGAACTCTGGCCTGAAGTGTGCTTTTACCTCACCCATTACCGCAAGTTTCACCACTTGGTAATCTTGGTCAGCCATATTTTGTATCATTTGGCTACCCAAATTAGACGTCATGATAATCACGGTATTTTTAAAGTCTACAGTACGGCCTTGACCATCCGTTAATCTCCCATCATCCAGCACTTGTAGTAACACGTTGAACACGTCTGGGTGGGCTTTTTCAACCTCATCCAACAGAATCACACTATATGGCTTACGGCGCACAGCTTCTGTCAATGTGCCACCTTCTTCATAACCCACATAGCCAGGAGGCGCACCTATCATGCGAGCCACAGAATGCTTCTCCATAAACTCACTCATGTCGATACGAATTAAGTGATCTTCAGAATCAAATAGGAATCCCGCTAAAGCTTTGCAAAGCTCAGTTTTACCAACACCTGTCGGGCCTAAGAATAAAAAGCTGCCGTAAGGGCGATTAGGGTCACCTAAGCCAGAACGCGAGCGACGAATCGCATCTGATACCAATCGCACCGCCTCATCTTGTCCGACTACGCGCTCATGCAGCTTGGTTTCCATGGTCAATAGTTTGCCACGCTCTCCTTGCATCATTTTAGAAACAGGTATGCCTGTAGCTCTGCTAACAACTTCAGCAATTTCATCAGCGCCCACTTCGGTACGCAACATTTTGTGTTTGATCTGGCTAGCGGTTGCTTCAGTGCTAGAAGCTTGTTTTAACTGAGCCTCCAGCGCAGGTAGTTTGCCATACTGCAACTCAGAAACCTTTTGCCATTCACCTTTGCGTGTAGCTTCTTCCATTTCAAATTTGATTTTTTCAATTGCCTCCTTAATGTGTACCGAGCCTTGTACATGGGCTTTTTCAGCTTTCCAAATATCTTCTAAGTCGGCGTATTCTTTTTCTAAGCGAGCAAACTCCTCCTCAATCAGGTTAAAACGCTTTTTACTGCCTTCATCTTTTTCGCGACGTACTGCTTCACGCTCGATTTTTAGTTGAATCATGCGGCGCTCAAGTTTATCCATCACCTCTGGCTTGGAGTCAATCTCCATCTTGATACGAGAGGCCGCCTCATCAATCAAGTCTATCGCTTTATCAGGTAAGAAGCGGTCTGTAATATAACGATGGCTGAGCTCGGCTGCAGCCACGATTGCAGGATCAGTAATCTCTACACCATGATGCAACTCATACTTCTCTTGCAGACCGCGTAGAATAGCAATGGTAGCCTCCACTGTAGGTTCATCTACCAAGACCTTTTGGAAACGACGCTCTAACGCGGCATCTTTTTCTATGTATTTACGATACTCATCTAAGGTGGTTGCACCTACGCAATGCAACTCGCCACGTGCCAAGGCAGGTTTTAGCATATTGCCCGCATCCATTGCGCCTTCCGCTTTACCTGCCCCGACCATCGTATGAATTTCATCGATAAAGACTATTGTTTGACCTTCATCTTGTGCGAGCTCTTTTAAGACTGATTTTAAACGCTCTTCAAAATCACCACGATACTTGGCACCGGCTAATAAAGCTGCCATATCTAATGACAAGACTTTTTTTCCTTTAAGCGAGTCAGGCACTTCACCATTGACAATACGCTGCGCTAAACCCTCTACAATCGCGGTTTTACCCACACCAGGCTCACCTATCAATACGGGATTATTTTTGGTGCGACGCCCTAGAATTTGAATCGCTCTACGAATCTCATCATCACGACCAATAACAGGGTCCAATTTACCCATCCTAGCGCGCTCAGTTAAATCTAAGGTATATTTTTTTAATGCTTCGCGATTAGACTCCGCATCAGATTCATTAACTTGCTCGCCGCCACGCACTTCATTAATCGCTTGATCCAACGCTGATTTCGACAAACCATTTGCCTTAAGCAATTTACCTGCTGCGCCTTTATCCTCGGCTAACGCCAGTAAAAACATCTCACTTGCGATGAAGCTATCACCACGTTTTAAGGCCAACTTATCGGTCACATTCAGCAAGTTATTCAAGTCGCGTGAGATAGCTACCTCACCAGAGCTACCAGATGACTTTGCTAAATTGCTTATGGCCGTAGTAAGTGCTGTTTTAAGCGGTGCCAAATGTACGCCTGCATGCGCCAGCAACGAAGAGCTCCCGCCATCTTCTTGCATAATTAACGCAGAAAGTAAGTGTAAGGCCTCTATGGTTGGGCTATCATTAGCGACTGCTAAGCTTTGTGCATCGTTAAGTGCCTGTTGGAATTTTGTTGTTAGTTTATCAAAACGCATCTTTAACTCCATTTTTAGTTAATATACATCTAACGTGGGGCTTAGTAGCTGATTTACAATATGTAATCAGGTTTACAGCTAGATAGATTTCTTAAACTTCTTGATGAAAGAGCGGTCTTGCCTTATGAGTTTGAGTTTAAATCTTATCTAGCAATTGTTATATTGCTTGGAGTAACTTTGTTAACTAGCGTTTCTACCACTGAAACTTTTTCCACCGAGTCTAGCTCGACAAGTCCATCTTGGGTGATTTTAGATACCCAAGATCAATGGCAAGCGTTTAGTCAGCCTGCGGGTAACGACCCTACTCACACACTTGTAGAGTCTAGTCTACTGCTAGATGGTTTACGCTGTGCAGCTTGTTCTGGCACCATAGAGCGTGGTTTAAGTGAGCTACCCGGCGTGGTTAGCGCAAGAGTAAGTATGTCAAAAAGGCGTGCTTCTGTAGTTTGGTCACCTACTTTAACCAAGCCTTCAACCATACTCAGCGCTATTCAAGCAATGGGTTACAATGCGAACCCTGCATCGCATAATGAAAGCCAACTTAACGTAACTAAGAAAAGTCGAGCGGCATTTTGGCGCTGGTTAGTAGCTGGCTTTTGCATGATGCAAGTGATGATGTATGCCAGCCCAAGCTATTTCACTAAAGCCGGCGACATTACACCTGATATAGCCATTTTACTTAACTGGGCATCATGGATACTCAGCCTGCCCGTACTAGTATTCTCTAGTAGCACGTTCTTTGCTAATGCATTAAGAGATTTAAAGCACAGACAAATCAGCATGGATTTACCTGTAGCTTTAGGCATAGTGATTACTTTTATCGTAAGTTCTGCCGCCACGTTTTCCCCACACGGCTGGTGGGGAGACAAAATCTACTTCGATTCGCTTACCATGTTTGTGTTCTTTTTACTTTCAGCTAGGCTAATTGAAGTGAAATTGCACAGCAAAACACTAGGCTCGATGGAGGCTTTAGTTAGCCGAATTCCAGAAAATATTGAGCGTCAAAACCTAGACGGCTCTTATACGCGTGTGTTAAACAGTCAACTGAAAGTTGGCGATATTGCTCGCGTACACATAGGCGAAGCATTTCCAGCTGATGGTAAACTCGTTCTAGGTAGTACCTGCGTGGATGAATCGCTACTCACGGGTGAATCAACACCCATACAAAAAAACCTGCATGATAAGGTTGTTGCTGGTAGCTACAATTTAGGTCAAACGGTGAATATCTTGCTAGAAACCATAGGTGAATCCACACAATATGGACAAATTGTTAACTTGATTAACCAAGCCGCGATTGAAAAACCAAGACTATCTCAATTGGCTGATCGTGTTGCCAGGCCGTTTCTGTTGTTCGTCATCTTAAGTGCGGTAGTGGCCGCAGCCTTGTTATGGAATGTAGACCGTGGTCGCGCATTAATGACCGCTGCTGCTGTGTTAATTGTCACCTGCCCTTGTGCGCTGTCCTTAGCCACACCCGCCGCCATGCTGGCTAGTGCCAGCGCATTTGTCAAACGCGGCATTCTCATTAGACGCCTGCAAGCCATAGAAAGCATTGCAAATATCGATACCGTCATTTTCGATAAAACGGGCACACTGACTGAGGATCATATCGAAGTGCAATCCATTAGCTGTAAACAAGGGTTAACAGAAAGCAGTGTGTTAGCTTTAGCTGCAGCGCTAGCGCAACACTCTATGCACCCTGTTTCACGTGCTTTAGTTAGCGCAAATCAGCAAAGCCTGACTCAAGAGTCACTCATCGTATTAGGTAACATCCGAGAGGTGATTGGTGCAGGCATTAGTGCCACTTTACAAACTAACCCTGTACAAGTTAACACAGCTAATGCAGATTTAATCAAAATGCACTTGAAGCTAGGCTCTGCCAAGTTTTGTGAGCTTACGGAGCCAAGCGAACTTTCCCAACAAGTGTTTCTTACTGATGCAAATGGCTGGCTCGCAACGTTTAGCTTGCATGAAGCAGTCAAACATAATGCAGCACTAGCTGTTCAACAATTAAAAGACGCTCATCTAAGCATAGAACTTCTATCTGGCGACCAAATACACACTGTCATCAATACCGCCAACGAAATCGGTATTACACAATTCCAAGCAACATGTAGCCCGCAAGACAAACTATCAAGACTACAAACGCTCAAGCAGCAAGGTAAAAATATACTCATGGTAGGTGACGGTCTAAATGACGGGCCAATTTTAGCCAGCGCCCATGTTTCTATTGCCATGGGCAAAGGTGTACCACTCACGCTAGCACACGCTGATTACGTTTTATTAAATGGTGATATTAGTCAAATTCCTCAGTTGATTCGCCATGCGCGCAAAACTATGACTATCATCAAACAAAATATCGCTTGGGCTATCATCTACAATCTAGTGTGTATTCCACTCGCGTTTTTCGGCGTATTATCTGCTTGGTTAGCGGGTTTAGGTATGGCGGTAAGTTCTATCATCGTAGTTCTAAACGCGCTACGTTTAACTACCTTTTCAGAGTCTAAGGCCAAATAATGGATATTCTATTTATACTTGTTCCGCTTTCAGTTGTAATGGGATTGGTTGTGCTCGGTGGTCTTTGGTGGGCGGTTTATCGTGGTCAATTTGAAGACATTGAAGAAGAAGGCCGACGAATTTTTGAGGAAGATAAAGACTAATTAGGCTAGCTTTTCAGTTAAGACCGGCCAATTAAAATTACTCTACCTCGCAAGAACCCACTCGTCATTCTCTTCTGATTAAATATGCAAGCAGCCCTTATCTATAGCGCCTTAGTCATGGGTCTAACTGGCGGCCCTCATTGTGTAGCCATGTGTGGTGCAGCTTGCACCTCATTCACGCAATCACCAGATAAGCCTTATGCCATTTACTTTTACCACTTAGGCAGAGTGTGTGGCTACGCTTTACTGGGTGCAATCGCCACATTTGCGATTCAAAGTATCGCGTGGCTCTCTAGCTATAGTGCCGCATTACATCCACTATGGACTTTTTTTCATGTGTTAGTTTTCTTTTGGGGCGTGATACTTATTGTTTATGCACGTCAACCTATATGGATAGACCAAGCTGGACGACGTATTTGGCAGCATGTTAAAAAGCTTAGCAAAATAAATGGTGGTTATTTCTATATCGGTATGCTTTGGGCGTTAATGCCTTGTGGCCTGCTTTATTCTGCGCTTATCATTGCCTCATTTAATGGCAATCCCTTAGGTGGCGCATTCAGTATGGCGGTATTTGCCGCAGGTTCGGCTATTTCATTATTTTTTGCGCCATGGTTATGGCTTAAACTTAAAACAAGTCTGGTAGAACCTTATGGTATGCGCCTTGCAGGCCTGTTACTAAGTAGTGCAAGTGCCTGGGCCATTTGGATGTCGCTGACGCAAGGCTCCAAAGTCTGGTGTATGTAAGCTAAATTCTACTGATAAGTCGGCACTGCTGTTGTTACTTTCGCCTCTCCTACGATCGCGCAGCCCTCAACTCATCACTTAGATACTCTCGACTTGCAAACAGGAGCTAAACTAAAATTACAAACCCAGTAGAATCAAACCATTTTTTTCAGTGTTCCAAGCCAGATAAGCTTGACTACCTTTCGCCAGCAAAGTCGGATAGTCCGTTTTACCTGCACTAGTTGCAAGTTCTTTTACTACGCCCCAGTTTTGGCCTCCATCGTTAGAAAGCATGCCGAGTATTTTATTATTTTTATTTTCAATCTCGCGCCAAACTAGCCAAACATTTTCACCCATGCTCAATAAAGCTGGATGACCTGCCTGATTAATGTGCTTACCAAATTTTTTCGGCGGTGAGGAAACCCAAGCTTGGCCATCCATACGCGCATAAAACAGACTAGCATCTCTACCGGAGTCATCATTACCGCCATCAAACCACGCCATATGGTAGCCCCACCAACTTTTACCTTCAACGCCCATGGCCAGCGCTGCACCATGATGTGGGCAACCATCAATCTTCCATCGGCCAAAAGTTGCGCGCCTAGTAATAAGTGTTTGATTAAGCTGCGCAGGAATTTCAGCGATCATGTGATCGCGCTCACTGGCTTCAAACACGTGGCGCCACATCGCCACAACCGTGCCATCAGGCTTGTTGGTTAACGCAATACGGCAACATTCGCAGCTGTTATCAGCTAACTTCTGCTCGGGCGAAAAGCTCGCCCCTTGGTCATTAGAAACTGCATAGTAAATCGCTGCACCTTCATAAGACTTACCTGCGGACTTAGCCGCAATTAAATCGCGTTTATCAACCCAAGTAACGCTAACTTTTCCTTTAGTATCGCCAGCTTTTGCTACATTTAGCTCGTCAAATCGATGTGTAATTTCTGCACGGTCTGTATGGACAACTATTGGCTTCTCAAAACTTTTACCGCCATTGATTGAACGTGAAAACCAAATATACCCTGTAAATGGCTTTTTTAAAGCCTCTGTCCAAGTAAGGTAGATATTACCTTCTGGACCAATCACGATTTTAGGTCGAGCCTCTCCATCTGCACCAATTTTCTGTACATTTGGCGTGACTTGAACGAGATTAGAGAAAGTTTTGCCTAAGTCACGACTTGAACTTACCAATATTAATCCATTTTTTTCCTGTGCTTGCCATAAACTACCCTGTGCATCAAACGCCACGCTAATCGCCAAAGAGCTACTGTCTTGAGGTTTAGTGTGATTGTCATGTGCTACTGAAGATTGGGAGCGAAAGCCTATACACGTCATTAGAATCAGTAAAAATATTTGAAGCTTCCCCATACTTTTTTCAACCACGTAATTGTTATAAGGATAAATCATACACCGCAGCTAAAGTTTTAATACATAAACAGCCTCATAAAATATCAATAAATATTAATTGTAAATTTATAAATTAAGCGCTCTACACCCTCTTAATTAAGAGATTGTTATTTTTGTCAAAGCGTATATTTATAACCAAGCTTTAGTCACTGTAGCCGATAAATACATATCGCAGATATTCAGCACGTATGAGATGTTTTGGGCAAATTAATAGGCCTTTTTTAGAAATGTATAAGTAATTGAAAAAGTTAACCAAATTAGATCAGCTGCAGTCTGTTTCAGATAGCGAAAGCCATCTGACCAGATTCATGTCTAAAGAACTAGCACTCGCTTGGCATTTACTAGGCTCATTGCAGGGCGTTGCAATTCTCACTGTAGATAAAAAATGTAATGTCAGTTATGCAAATCCCTATGCTAGGGATATTTTCAATCTGAATGTAGGCCAAGTTGCGACTAGAGCAGCTCAATTACCCAAAGCCGTACATAAACGCATCATTACGGAGTTTAAAAAAAATAGTAATAACTTTGTATTGCAGTATGCCGCGGGCAATGCGTTACGCACCTTGCAGGTATTTACTTCGTACAATAAAGATTTTGAAGGCTTACACTCTGATTATGTACTGCATATGCATGATATTACTGAACGTATCAGCACAGAACTACAATTAAGACACACTGAAAAGCTACTACGTCACTTGATTGATGCAAGCCCTGATTTAATTTGTTTCAAAGATGAGAAAAGTCGCTGGCTAGAAGCCAACACAAGCAGCATTGAGCTTTTTCAGCTGGATCAGTTGGACTATCAATACAAAACCGATACAGAGCTTGCTACACAGTCGCACCCTACGTTTAAAGAGGCTTTTCGCAACTCAAAAATATCTGATGATCAAGCCTGGAAGCTAGGGCGCTCTATCAGAAATGAAGAGCTAATTTCATTGCCACATGGTGGCTTAAAGGTGCTGGATGTTATTAAAGTACCACTATTTAACGATGATGGTAGCCGCCACGGTTTAGTCACTCTTGGGCGTGATGTTACCGAGCGGAAAATGGCCGAAAGTCACTTACGCGACCGTAGCGCTATTCTAGATGCCCTTATCTCATGTGATTGGCTGCTACACTCTGCGGAGTCTTGGCAAACAGTTGCAGTAACAGTGTTACAGCAACTGTGCCTTGCCTTACGCTTTACTCGCGCAACTATTCTTAAAAACGTGGAACTTAGTAATAAAGAAGTCACTAATACGGCTAAATCTGTCCACTCTAAAATTCTTTACAGATGGTCTGTGCCAGGTTTCAGTAGTAATGATAATGCACTTGAAGCCATCAATTTTAATGATGTACGTTTAAGCCGATGGAAAGATGCACTTCAACTTGGGGACCCTGTTTTTGGTGATATTCGTGATTTACCAAGTTCTGAACGAAAAATACTTGAGCAACATGATACGCAATCTATCGCTATTGTTCCGCTTTTTTTAGGCAAAGTTTGGTGGGGTAATATCATTATTGAGCGTTGCCATGATTTAATTAAGACTACACCGCAAGAGCTTGGCTCCTTAATGGCGATAGGTAGATCTTTAGGCGTCGCTATCCAAAGAGAAAGTGCTGACAAGCGACTACACCAAGCTAAAATTGCCTTTGATAGCGCCAGTGAAGGCATCATGATTACCGACGACAAGGTACGCATTATTGCAATTAACAAAGGTTTTACAGAAATTACTGGTTACTCGGAAGAGGAAGTGCTGGGAAAATCACCAAAAATACTGCAATCAGGCAATCAAGATGAGCGTTTTTATAAAGACATGTGGGCCACCATAAAAAAAGAGGAGCGCTGGCATGGTGAGGTATTCAATAAGCGTAAGTCAGGTGAAAACTATTATGAATGGTTAACCATTACTGCAGTTAAAGATAATGCGGGGAAAGTGGTTAATTATGTCGGCGTTTTTGCAGACATTACCGATGTTAAGCACTCGCAAAATAGATTGCATGAGCTAGTTAACCATGACCCACTCACAGGCTTACCTAATCGTCGGCTCCTAAACGAGTTACTAGAACATTCAATTAAACGTGCTGAGCGCGATAACCATAAAATTGCCCTATTGTTTATTGACTTAGATAGATTTAAAACCGTTAACGACACACTGGGTCATCAAGTAGGCGATAAGCTATTGCTCGAAGCCTCTAGGCGTATTAGCTTATCTATGCGTGAAAGCGACGTAGTAGCTAGGTTAGGAGGTGACGAATTTGTGGTGATGATGGATATGATTAGCAAACCTAGCGACGCAGCACTGGTGGCTAAAAAGATTATTCATGCATTGCAAATTGAATTTAATATTGATGGTCATGAAATTTACATTAGTGCAAGTATCGGGATCTCTGTATTTCCAAAAGACTGTGCAGATGTAGAAGGCTTGATTAAAGCCGCTGATATTGCAATGTATCAAGTTAAGAATAAAGGTAAAAATAACCACTGCTTCTACTCTGATGATCTGAGTAAAAGTGCGGTTGAGCGCTTCACTTTGGAAGGTCAGCTGCGTCACGCCTTAGTGCGTAAGCAATTTGAGGTTTATTATCAACCACAAGTATCGCTTATTACTGGCGAGACTATAGGTGCTGAAGCGCTAATACGATGGAACCACCCTAAATTAGGCTTAGTATCTCCAGCTACGTTTATCCCGATGGCTGAAGATACTGGGTTAATTGTACAAATTGGGGAATGGGTACTACGTGAAGCTGCACACCAGATGGCGTGCTGGTATAAAGCAGGCCATACCATTCAGTGGATATCAGTTAATGTGTCAGGCGTGCAAATTATGCGCAGTAATTTTGCTGATACCGTTTACGGCATATTAATGGAAACGGATTGCAACCCGAATATGCTGGAGCTAGAAATTACCGAAAGTACAGTAATGCAAAATACTGAGCATGTGATTGATACATTTAAGCGTATCAAGCAGCTTGGCCTTAAGTTGGCAATTGATGATTTCGGTACAGGTTACTCATCGCTCTCTAACCTTAAACGACTACCACTCGACAAAGTAAAAATAGACCAATCTTTTGTACGTGACCTACCCGATGATTTAGATGATGCTGCTATTGCTAATGCTATTTACGCAATGGCTGATAGCCTAGGCTTTAGCGTAATTGCCGAGGGCGTAGAAACCCAAGCACAAGCAGACTTTTTGAGTGTTATGGGTTGTAAAGAAGCGCAGGGTTACCTCTATAGTAAACCAGTTACTGCTACAGAGTTTTCCAAGCTATTAACCAAATAAAGCTAAAAATAATGAGGTAAAACAATGCATAACGATCATCATTTTATGGATATCTCACAATTACAAGTAGGTATTTACGTGCACCTTGACCTAGGTTGGATGGACCACCCATTCACGCTAAGTAACTTTAAAGTGAAAGATGAAAAACAAATCTCAATTATAAAAAAAACCGGCCTAACAAGATTACGCTACGATCCAAAACGTAGTGATTGTCAGCCATTACCAATGAAAATAGAAGCGCCTGTTGCAGAAGTAGCTGAGAAGGAAGCCCCCATCACCACGCCAACACCTATAAATAGCGCAAACGATACAAAACAACGTCTTAAAGAGCTGCACCAGGCTATTAACGCGTGTGAAAAAAAGTTTATCGATACCAGTAATATTGCTCGACAAGTGACACACAATATTCTGTCGGACACTAAAGCCTCAATTGAACATGCAGCACTAATTGTCAATGACATGGTTGATACGGCGCTCATGGAAGGTGATGTTGCCGTTCACGCACTCAATGGCAATCGATCGAGCGATGCTAATTACATACATCCTCTCAATGTTACTGTACTTGCGCTAATTATGGCGAAGTCGATTAATGTATCTAAAGAAGATGCTCGCTTATTAGGAATGGCGGCTTTATTTCATGATATTGGCAAGGCAGAGATATCAGATAAAATCTTACTTAAAAAAGAACCACTTACCAAGTCAGAGCAATTACATTTTGAGCAGCACAGTGAAATAGGCGCACGTATTGCACAAGAGATTGGTCTGCCAGTCCGCTTTGGTAAAATTATTATGCAGCACCATGAACGCGCAGACGGCTCTGGCTATCCCAAGCATCTACGAGGAGAGCAAACCGACCCATTCGCCAGATTAATTGCGGTAGTGAATGGCTATGATAATTTATGTAACCCAAGTAATATTGCCTTAGCTAAAACACCGTATGAGGCACTGGCATATATGTACGCCAGTCAGCGCTCTAAATACGATGAGTCGCTACTCAAACGCTTGATCAAGTCACTAGGTATTTATCCACCGGGTAGTATTCTACAGCTTTCTACAGGTAGTTATGCCACTGTCATCTCTGTTAACCCTAACAAACCACTCAGGCCGTTTATCATGTTACATGACCCGCTGACTGATAGGCACGAACCTCAGATCATCGACCTGCGCGACGAACCTAACATCAGCATCAACGCCTGTCTGCGTCCAAGTCAGCTGCCTGCAGATGTGCTGGCTTATTTGAATCCACGTAAAAGAATCAGTTATTTTATAGACGTAAACTTATCTAAAAATGAAGATTAAACAACTTGGATGGCCTTAGCTTACTGAGGTAATTAATAATCATATTTCAGTTGTAAATACCCCGTGCGCTGTGGATATGGATGGAAAACGTATGCTTTGTAATTATTCAAATTATCAATGCCTAAGCTTGCGGTCATCTTATCTGCAAATTTGTAGTTAACTTTCACATCCATCACAAAGAATTTACTAGCAGCACCGTAAGTATCTGGATTACTGTCGCTATTATCTAAAGAGTTATATTGTCTACCACTATAGCGTGCCGCCAAGCTATAACTCAGCTGGCTACCTTGATGATACGTTGCCACCGCTTTGAACATACTACTGGGAATACGAGTCGGTTTGTTGCCCACAGTGTTGGGTGCATTATCATTGCGTAACACCTCTGCATCAGTCAAAGTTGCACTGCCTAGCAAATCTAGGCCAGACACTAGTACATCTTGCCATTGCGTTGCCAGCTCAAGACCACGCGTGCGAATATGCTCTACGTTTTGTGTATAACTACAACCTGCAGTTCTTGTACAAGTGCCAGTATCGTAGGGAATACTACTACCCACTGCAAGGAACTGCGTAATGAGAGCATCAAATTTATTTTCGCTGAATAAGCTTGCACGTACAAGGCCGTTATCAAAACGACGTTCCGCAGAAAACTCACCGGCAATGACTTCCTCTGGTTTCAAGTTTGGATTGCTTTGAACAAAGTAGGAAACAGCACCATTTTGTAAAGGCTGAAACAACTCACCTACCGTAGGAAAGCGAAATGCCTGCCCAAGTGAAGCACGAAAACCCCACTCTGGTTGAGGTTCAAAGCCCAATGAAATTTTTGGTGAAAATTTATTTACTGATACATCTTTATAGTTAGCGGTGTTTAATAGACCGCCTATTGTAATTTTATTTTGCCCATCATTGGCCTCCCAATGCTCGGCACGACCACCAAAAGTTAATGCCCACTCAGGGTTAATCTGCCATTTATCTTGTGCATATAGGGCTTGAGTTCGAGTATCGCCGTGCGCTGCAGAATACAAACCTCCTTTAATGCCAGTTGACCAATTTACAGTATTGTTAGTCTCGCTACGTAACTCGTATTGATCCACATGGTAACCAATATCAACTGTGTGCTGCCCTGAGTAGTTTATTTGTGGATACAAAGTGGCGCGCGCATCCAACACCGTCCAACCTGTGCCTGCTTGGTCTGTCACCAGTCCTATTCGATTGAGATAAGGATTACCTGCTATACTAGTTCCATTTGCCGGTGCGTTAGAAAAACTATTTTTATCTTGATGAAAGTCATAATCTGATAAAGTCAGTTGCCAGTCAAAAAAGCCTTTATTGTTTGACTTCATATCTAGCGCCTGCATGATGTGCAAGGAGTTGGCCTCTGCTGGACTCATACCTGAAATATCGTAACGTTGACCATTAAAGTTAACTCTGCCGTTATACACAGCATTTCCAACAATATCTTTAACATAGCTTTTCACCTCTGTTTGGCTATCTAAACTCCATACGCCCAGAGTGTAAGCTGCCTTAATGGTGGGCGTAATGTCATAAGCCACTTTGAATTTAATATTGGTTTGCTCAGAATCATCAATACTATTAGCACCAAAAATAACTCGGTCTTTGTTCACTTCACTTTTATCTTGATACGCACCTGTTACTATTGGGTTTGATCCAGGAGCTGTAGTAGAGAGAGTAGCTGTTGAAAACCCCATAGGATGACTTCGATTTTCCAGCTTATCTACACCAAACCAAAAAGATAAGTCATTCACTTTATCGCCAAATGAGGCCGTTAAATGGTTGCCATTAAATCTCTCATTCGTGCCATATAGCTCGTAATTTTGTGTAAAGACCTGCGCACTCGCATGCGTCTCAAATTTATCAGGCATGCGTGTAATCAGAGTAATCACACCACCAAAAGAGTTACCTGCATACAATGCAGAAAATGGCCCATACATCATACTAATACTTTCAATTTCCTCTGGCGTCACCATCCCCCAACGCGGTGAGCCAAAATTTCCTTGTAAAAAATTAGACAACAATACACCGTCCGCATATAACATATTTTGCGCGCTAGCAAGTGAGCCTACTGTGCGGGTAGCGATGTTGCCGTTACGATCACCAATAAAACGCTCGCGTACCTGCATACTGGGCATGTATTTCAAGGTTTGTGAGGATGTTGCCGCATTGAGATTCTCCTCAATTTGCTTTTTATCGAAAGTTTCGACGGTAGCTGGATGCTTAAGAATACGGCTATCAATCATAGGCGCACGCACCTTAACTGCATCTAACTCTAATATCGCTTCAGCATCTATCTGCGTTTGCTCAAAACTACTATTAACCATGGCTTTCTCAGCCATCAACAAACTACTGTTACATGCCAAAACTATAGCTAACGTCAACTTCTTCAACATAACCCTCACCCTAAGTATTTTTATAGAAAAATTATATTAGAGAAATTATTTGAGCGGAATGTGGCATATTGCCGCGCGACAATTTGTCGCAGGTGAATTATTGACAGTCTTAAGGTATTATTTTCATTACCGTTTTATAATGAAACCCACTTTGGCTACCTCTCCATAAACGCATGCATAGCGCACAACAATCCATAAGTAACGCAACACGTCTCAATATGCAGCGTTTAATCATGCTACGCGGCGTAGTCATGGCCTGCTTGAGCTTAGTCTTACTAGTCTTATATCAAGCGTCTATCCCCTTACCTTATGCACCGCTCATCACTGCAATAGCATCGTTAGGGCTGTTTAGCTTAATTGCATGGTGGCGCTTAAGAACAACCACACAAATCTCACAACGTGAATTAGTCATGCAGTTGTTAGGTGATATTGCAGCGCTATCATGGCTGTTTTACTTTAGTGGTGGTTATAGCAATCCTTTTATTTGGATGTATTTGCTACCGATAACCGTTGCTGCAGTGGCATTGAGGCCAACTTACGCATGGTTAATTGCAGGTTTGAGCATTACCTGTTACACCTTGCTAATGTTTTATCATGTGCCGCTCTCGCACCTACATATGCATACGCATGGCGATGCAAAACTTGATATTCACTTGGTCGGCATGTGGATAGGCTTTGTTGTGAGCTCGGTGATTGTGGCCATATTTATTGCGCGTATAGGGCAAAACTTACGAGACTATGATAAAAAAATTGCAGAAGTCCGCGAGAAAGCATTAGAAAGCGAGCGTATGTTAGCCCTTGGTACGCTCGCCACCAGCGCTGCACATGAACTAGGTACGCCGCTAGCAACCATGGCTGTGGTCAGCAAAGAACTGACCCATGAATATGCTAACCAGCCTGAGCTACTCATACAACTCAATATATTGCAAAAACAAGTGTTGCGCTGCAAAGAAATATTATCAAGCATCACGCGTAATGCAGGACGCGCACGTGCTGACGCAGGACAGGGGTTACCATTGCAAGCGTTTTTGCAAGATGCTATTCAGCGTTGGCGTGATACCCGCCCGGCAACAGAGCTTGTGGTCACTATGCCAAACAATATTGTTGATCCCATAATTGCAATGGATAGAACTTTGATGCAAGCCATTCAAAATATGCTGGACAATGCCGCGGATGAATCACCTGAACGCGTGCTATTCAGTGCTGAATGGAACGAGAAAACGCTAACTATTCTAATTAGAGACTTTGGTAAAGGCTTAAGTACAGAGGCTAAAAAACTATTAGGTACGCCATTCTTCACATCTAAAAACGAACAGGGAATGGGGTTAGGCGTATATCTCACGCAAACAACACTAGCACGCTACGACGGCGAATTGAGCTTAAACAATCATATCGAAGGTGGCGTATTGACGATGCTCAATTTACCACTTAAAAAATTACGTTTAGAAAAACCTTAAAAAAGATTTGTGAGCCATTAAATGACCTCTTTAGAGACAAAGAAAACTGCTGCAAATGACACGGTAAAAAATGACATAACAGAAAAAGCTACCTTACTATTGGTGGATGATGATCAAGATTTTTTAAACGCTCTTGAACCTGCCATGTGTAAACGAGGATTTTTAGTGAGCTTAGCCAACAGTGCAGAAGGTGCATTTGAACTGGCCAAGAATGATCCCCCAGAATTTGCTGTGGTTGATTTAAAAATGTCGGGAAACTCAGGTCTAGTATTGGTCAGGCAACTCGCTAGCCTGAATGCTGGTACACGCATAGTCGTGCTCACAGGCTTTGCCAGCGTAACCACGGCGGTAGAGGCTATTAAGCTGGGGGCAACGCATTATCTGGCAAAACCAGTTGATGCCGATGAAATTGTCGCCGCTTTTGAAAAACAAACTGGTGATGATGAGGTAGAGTTAGCCTCTAACCCATTACCAATAGGACGCTTAGAGTGGCAGCATATTCAGCGCGTTTTGGCTGAGCATGAGGGCAATATTTCAGCCACTGCACGCAGTTTAAATATGCACAGACGCACCTTGCAGAGAAAGCTGAATAAGCATCCTAGCAGTTATATTAAGTAACTAATCCAGTTAAAACATCCCAAGTAAAAAATTAAAGAAGTAACTAAGGAATATGCATGGCCGCAGGCAGTTTACTCGCACTTTTAGATGACATCGCAACCATATTAGATGACGTTTCAGTCATGACACAAATGGCCGCAAAAAAAACAGCAGGTGTATTAGGTGATGACCTAGCACTGAACGCACAACAAGTGAATGGCGTTGCGGCAGAGCGCGAGTTACCAGTCGTATGGGCTGTGGCAAAGGGCTCGTTAATTAACAAGCTTATCTTAGTACCTACTGCGCTCACCGTTAGCTATTTTGCACCATGGGTGATTACACCATTACTCATGCTCGGTGGCGCATACTTATGTTTTGAAGGCTTTGAAAAATTAGCACATAAATTCCTACATGGCTCGCAAGCTGAAAATGCACATGACGATGCTCTAGAACAAGCTGTCGCTAATCCTAAGGCTGATTTTGTAGCGTTAGAGAAAGAAAAAATTAAAGGTGCTATTCGAACAGATTTTGTATTATCTGCAGAAATTATCGTTATTGCATTAGGTACTGTAGCTACGGCAGCTTTCACTACGCAAGTTATTGTTGTTTCAGCTATCGCAATTATCATGACCTTTGGTGTATACGGCTTAGTCGCAGGTATCGTGAAGCTTGATGATCTTGGTTTACACTTAATGCTTAAAAAAGGGACTAGTTTTTATAAACAACTTTTACGTAAAGTAGGCGAAAAACTATTAGCAGCGGCCCCTTATTTAATGCGCATCCTAACGATACTAGGCACAGCAGCGATGTTTGTTGTCGGTGGCAGTATTATCGGCCATGGCATTCCAGCCTTACATCATTTTAGTGAGCATTATGCTGATAGCATGCACGCATTGCCTTTGATTGGTAATTTCTCAGCGCTAGTTTTATCTATGCTAATAGATGCAATAGTCGGGTTAGTGATAGGTGCAATTTTTGTAGTGTTACTTGAAGTTGCTAATAAAATCTTACCAAGAAAACATTAAGCGAAACTTAGCTATTTAGCATTATCAAGATTTAACGCTTGTAACTTTAACTCAAGCACCCTGATACGCTCTAAGAAAACGAGCGTTAAAGCAAAGGCATTAGGCTCTAACTCAAAATCCTTCCTGAGGCGCGACAGTGTTCGTATTGAGACTACGCAATGCCCACTAAAGTTCAGATGCCCCTCGTCAGGATTTGTCGGAATAAGTGCTCCACTATCAACCAATTGCTGCAGTTCATTTTCGGAAAGTCCTGATAGCTCTGCAAGCTCAACCAATGACACTTCATGATGGTGGTCTAACCAAACTAATTCGGTGAAATCGCTACTCATGTCATCACCCCTAATCAAAATGTGCGCGTGGATTAAATGTCGAAATTGCAGTCAACTCTCTAAATAGCTCGCGCTCTTTGTCACTAGGCTTCGCTGGCACTACAATTTGTGCAATTGCATAAAGATCACCGCTCTCTTCGCCCTGCCTAGGCAAACCGCGTTTGCCTATACGTAACTTTTGTCCGTTCGCGATACCCTCTGGTACTTTAAGGTTCACTGCGCCGTCTAAGG
>Ga0208626_1000023_pt1 | contig 115088 bp, 110 predicted proteins | sample LakWasMet10_HOW4_2_FD_183860 | JGI IMG/M metagenome (GOLD analysis project Ga0208626, IMG submission 183860) | Freshwater sediment methanotrophic microbial communities from Lake Washington under simulated oxygen tension - Sediment Metagenome... | ecosystem: Environmental > Aquatic > Freshwater... | reverse complement strand
AGACTGTCCGAAATTAGATGGCATCGTTCATTGTGCAGGAATTGTTAAACCGGTTCCTGTTAAATTCATTCAGCAGAAACACATTGACGAAATGTTTTCAATCAACTACAATGCAGTTATATTAATCAATTCACAATTATTGCAACAGAAAAAAATAAATGACAATGCGTCCATTGTATTAATATCTACTATATCAACTCAACATAGCTATTTTGGCGGAGCATTGTATGTAAGTACCAAAGCTGCATTAGAGGCTTATTCCAGATCATTAGGATTGGAGCTTGCATCAAAAAAAGTAAGAGTAAATACACTTTCACCAGCAATGATAAAAACTGAAATTTATGAAAATACACTCAAAACAACATTGAGTGATGAGCATACCAAAAAGTATGAAAGCACTTATCCATTCGGAATTGGTGAAGCAAAAGATGTGGCCAATGCAATTGTTTTTCTATTGTCGAATGCTTCTAAATGGATTACTGGCACTACAATCAAAATGGATGGAGGATTAACATTGGGCTATCAAAAAATTGACTAACATGACGGAATTTTCAGTTATCATACCCGTATTTAATGCAGAATCTTGTTTAGAACAAACAACCCAAAAGGTAGTTGAAGCAATGGATTTGATGAATAAATCCTACGAAATTATCTTGATTGATGACGGAAGCAGAGACCATAGTTGGGAAAAAATAAAACAACTAAAAAACACCTACTCTACAGTTAAAGGCATACGATTAAACAAAAATTATGGGCAGCACAATGTTATGTTATGCGGACTAAACAACTGCAATGGTAATTACATCATTACAATTGACGATGATTTAGAACAAAATCCAAAAGACATAGAACAACTTTATAAGATCATAATTGACAAAAAAATTGATGTGGTATATGGTATACCAGCACATGTGAAAAAAAGTTTTACAAGAAGATTATTAACATTTGTATATAAATTCACCTCTCGTATCGAAAATAAAAATGCCGATAAAGGAAGCAGCTTCCGCATTTTCACAAGTAAAATGAAAGACAATGTGGTGAACCACACAGGCTCCTTGTTTTTTTTAGATGAAATTTTATTGTGGTATACCAACAAAGTTGATTACCATAAAGTACAATACGCTCCATCACAAAAAAAACAATCGGGCTACAGCTACAACGCTTTATTTGATTTATCCTTGCGTATTTCATCCATCAGCTCTACAATGCCACTTCGTATTGTTCGCACATTAGGATTTTATATTTTCATAGCAAGTTTTGTTTTAGCAGGTGTATTCATTGCTCGAAAATTTATGTTTAAAGTCCCAATGGGTTATACATCTTTAATTGTTGCAATACTATTCAGTACAGGAATTATTACATTTAGCCTAGGTATTATTGGCGAGTATCTTGGCAATCTTATTGCTTTATCGAATAAAAAACCTGCCTATTTTATCCACGAAAAAATATGATTGCTGAACAATATGGTCTGGTATACAAACGTGTAACAATAGACGATATTGAACTTATTCGCTATTGGCGAAATCAACCTTTTATAAGAGACGCCATGCAATTCAAAGAGTACATTACTCCTGAAATGCAATTAAAATGGTTTGAAAGCATAAATAATAAAGAAAATTACTATTTCCTAATCGAAACGGAAGGCAAGTCTGTTGGTTTAATAAATTGCAAAAATGCCGACCCTATTACACGTGAAGCAGAAGGGGGCATTTTTATTTGGGATTTAGACTATTGGAACACCCCCATACCTGTATTTGCAGCATTGACAATGCTCGAAGGTGTATTCGAAATTTTTGGAGCTTCTGGAGCATCAACTGCAACTGTAGCACAAACAAATGCAAAAGCATTGCAATTCAATAAAATGCTTGGTTACGAAGTGGTAAAGGGAACGGAAAACAATGAGTTTATAAAACTTATTCTTACAAAAGATCGGTATTTAGAAAAAACTGCCAAACTAAAAAAGGCTGCTCATCTCTACAGCAATAATCATTCGAAATTAAAGCTAACACTGACTGAAAGTGACGATTTATTGAGTGATGAAATGATTGCGTATTTTAGAAAAAAAAACTAATTATTTTGCGGGCATGGTATAGAATTCGCCTTTTTCATAAAAGTCGAGCCACTGTTCTTTCGGACAAATTGTAAGCATAAAATCATCTTTCATGTTTTCAATATGATAACGACAAATTTGATCGACTGAATATTCCCATCTTGGGTTTCGAATGTCAAACATTAACACAAAGCGATCCTCATCACTATTATTCCAAGCTTCATGATCAAAGCTATCATCAAACACCATCAACTTTCCTGATTGCCATGTTTTTGTTTGATCTCCGACACGAATAGCACAATCCGAGGGAATTATTAATCCTAAATGAGAACGCAATACGACTTGCGTAAAACCGACATGAGGCTTTATATGAGTTCGAGCAGGTAAAAATGAAAAATCAGCAGATATGAGTTCTGGAATTTTAGAAAGCAACTCTGCTGTTTTAGGACACAAGCTACAATTCAAAGGATGTTTAATCCCAAAAAAACGAAATGTAAAAACTTTCCAAGTACCTTTACTTTCTGGAAATAAATAGTCGGGAAACGTATTGAGCCAATAACCGTTTTCAGAATGTTTTCGAAGATTTTGTAGTTCTTCTAAAATAGTCGCATAATTTTCCTCTAAAATCAAGAGCTCTTTGAACTCAATTGTTTCATAGAAGTATTTAGGATTTTTTTCTGTAAAACTCATATAACAAATGTAACCAATTTAATTCCACTGCAACTCAAATCTGAGCAAAATCATATCCACTATTATCTTATATTTTAATACCTTTAGAAAAAAAAGAATGCTTTGGTTTAGCCTTTATAACAACTCTGAATACAAAAGCGACATTGCCGCTTATCCTGATGTGAGCCAAATTAAAGGCATTGCTGAACTTGAAAAAAATCACACGCTCATTTTACAAGAATTAAATGAATACATCCAAGCGAATGGAATTCAAAGTCATTTTAACATTACAATGGTTGAAAAACCTGAATCTTGGAAAGTAAGATCATTAGTTGTTTGGGGCGTAAAAATGTATCAATACCAAAAACATTTTCCAAAAACAATGGAATTAATGAATCAAATTCCTGGTGTAGTAAATATTTGTTTTAATGCATTAGAACCACAGTCTAAAATTGTTCCTCACTTTGGCGACACAAATGCCGTTATCCGCTGTCATTTAGGATTAACAATACCTGCATCGCTACCTTCTTGTGGTTTAAAAGTAAAAGGCCTTGACAAAAATTGGGACCCAGGAAAAGTAATTGGCTTCATCGATGCTTATACACACGAAGCATGGAACTTAACTAACGAAAGAAGAACGATTCTTTTGTTTGACATTTTAAAACCTGAGTTTTATTCTAAAAAAAATAAAGTTTGTGCTACGGTACTGATGAGCTTTTACTTACAAAAAATTGGGAATGTTTTTCCTTCACTCTACCAGATGAATCGAAGTGTTTTCAAAGTTGTATTGTGCCCATTTATTTGCATACTTCAGTTAGCTATCCCTATCAGAAACAGACTAAAACGTAAATATTAAATTTCAGCTGGTTGTTTCTTTGAATTTATCTGAAGTATATCGATTTTGCTTAAATTTATTCCCATACTTCCTTTTTTTTATTGCATAACGAATAAAGAAAGGCAATCCGTAATATATTTTTGGAATTAGAATATTCTGAATTGCTACATTTAAATAAGCTCTATAGTAATGCTTATCCCTAGTTGCTTTTCCATCACAACTTTCTGATTTATAACCTATCTTCATGGCCTGTTGTGCACATACATTCCAAATAATATTCGCATCATTTTTACTTAAATTGTCCTTCCAAAAACCAACCTTATCTGTATTTGTTTTTTCTGTTAAACTTTTGTGTAACAAATAGAACATCTGCTTTTTGATATCCTGCATTTCATTTGCTTGTTCAATTTTTTCTTTTGTTTGAACATGGTATTGAAGCATAATGGGGTCAAACTCAAATCCTGTAAAATCAGCAACTCGACTTAATTCTTTTTCAGGATTAGCAACCAAGTCTTCGTATTTTAATTCCAAAAAACGATGTTCTCCTATTTTTTTTCTTTTTTCATAAATCAATGAATACACCCTATTCCAAATCAATCCCAGTGTCCAATAATTACTTTTATTTTGATCCTGAAAAAAGCCTTTTGATTTTTCACGAATAATTCGTTTCATTTTCACCAAAGAATTATCACGTGGATCTCTATTAAGGATAATAAATTTACTATCTGGAAAAAACACGGCAACTTTTTCAATAAAATCATGAAATTTTAGTTGTTTATCAATGATGGTGGTGATGTTGGTCTTATCTCGTTCAGGAAAAAAACAGAGGTACGAAATTTTTATGGTTGTATAGAAATCCAACTCCGATTTATATTGTTCTAATGCATCTTTTAAATCCTTTTTAGTCCCAAACTGCTGTTCCAATACTCCTTCTGAAAACAAATAAAAATCATAACAATATTCATCTATTTTTTGAGACGTCCATTCTTTCAAATCATGGTATTTAAAATAGAGATTAAATGCAAATGGTTCCTCAACTGGTGATAATAAATTCTTGTGCATGTTGAACATTGCAGAAAGCAAGGTGCTTCCTGTTCGTCCAGTGGAAACAATAAAATGAAGTTGAATCTTCTTTATATCTTCAATCGAAAGTGTCAATTGCATACTACTCTTCATTCGTTATGCTATAATCTAATCGATTATATATTGTGGTGTAGCCAAATGTAGAATAAAGCGTTCTAGTAACAGCACGAATCATATGGCGAAACCAAAATGGTAGTTTGTAATACGCTTTCATTACAAACACATTGAATTCGTAACGAATATACCCGAACTTACTTTTTAAATAACTCCCTTTCCCATTTTCCAGTGTTGGTAAATAATCGTATTTCTCACCATAAGCCTTACAGATGTATTCGATTTGCTCGACCTCTTTATCTGTCAAATATTTTTTCCACTTATTAATACTTTCTGTATTTACAGGCTTTGATAAGTTTTCATGAAATTTTAAATATGCTTTATGCTCTTTTTGTATACTAACATTTTTATCAATCTCTTGTTTTAATTTACTTTGAAAACTCAACATATTATCTTGAAAAGAGATACCCAAGTGTGCACAGATTCCTTTTAATCCATTTTCGGGATCACTCACCAAATCTTCATAACGTATGGTATGAATTTTATTCGGATGCTTCGCTTTAAATTTTTCAATTTTTAAATTGTCATTCAACCAACCATGTGCTAAAACACTTATGTTTTTTATTGGATTTGTTTTTTTAATTGACTGAATATTATCCCTGTAATCGCGCACTAAATGAATATATTTTGCATCAGGAAAAACTTCATGTAGATCATCTAAAAAAACTGCATAGGGAGGGTTTTTATCAACCAGCAAAGTGATGTTTTCCTTTTCAAATTCGGTAGGAAAACACAGATAGGTTATTTTTAGCAACAATTCTAGGTTCAACTGTTCGAAAGGGAAAGAAAAAATTTTAGTTGTTAGCTTCTCCTTATCGACAGCCCAAAAATCTTTAAACTTAACATCCTCATAAAGGTTCTCGATAAACTGAAGGACCTTTTGTTTGTTCCAATTTTGTTCTGAAGCATATCGTTGTTTTACATGTACAATTACTTTTGACTCAAAGGGAGAAATGGTATTTGTATTGGCATTTAACATGGTACGAAGCAAGGTTGTTCCTGAACGTCCACGAGCAATTACAAATGCAAAATTTATTTTTTTTAGTTCTTCTATATTCATAGAGTAAACAATTTAATAAAAAAGCACCTGATCGGTGCTTTTTTATTATGAACATATGCTATTATTTGTCTTTTTTAGCATCTAAATACTCAATAGCCTTGGTGGTTTCTACTTCTGTTCCATCAATTACTATTTTAGTAATTCCAGCATTTAATAGCATTTGCTGTAATGTTTTACGATTCTCTTTTCTAATCATTAAAGCAACAAATCGTGCTTTATTTCCAGTGATTAATTCAGCAGAAACACTTGAAACCATTTTTGTTGTTTTGAACTTCTTTTCAATTACTTGTAATTGATCTTTACTCGAAATATTATCAACTGTAAATGTGTAAGACATTAATCGTTCATTTACAACCGTTTTAGAGCTTTTGGTGTCGATATACGCTTTATTTTGTGCTTGAGAAGCTCCAATTCCAATAATTAAAAATGATACTAAAGTAAAGATGATTTTTTTCATTTTGAGTATGTGTTGTTTTCTATTATGATTGTAAATATAGGAAAATGGTTGCACAGAAAAAACAATATTCAATTATTTTTTAGTAGTGTTTTCGGCTCCCATTAATACATACTGAACAATATTAGCACCCATTTTAAGTGCTTTTTGGCGAGCTTCGGGCGAATCTTTGTGTACCTCTGGACTTTCCCAACCATCGCCTAAATCGCACTCAAAATCGTAAAAACACACCAATCTACCTTGATAAATCAAACCAAAACCTTGTGGTGCCTTCCCTTCATGTTCATGGATTTTAGGCAAACCTGTATTAAAATCATATTTCTGGTGGTAAATAGGATGCGAGAAAGGCAATTCAACGAATTCCGATTCAGGAAAAACGCGCTTCATTTGTACACGGATAAATTTATCCATTCCATAATTATCTGAAATATGCAAAAAGCCTCCTCCAAGTAAATAAGCTCTCAAATTTTCGGCCTCCTGTGCACTAAATACAACATTCCCATGCCCTGTCATGTGTACAAATGGGTAATTAAAAATATCTGGACTCCCAACCTCAATAATGCCTTGTTCGGGATTAATGGTAGTTTTTAAATTATCGTTACAAAATTTTATAAGGTTGGGCAAAGATGTTTCCAAATTTGCATACCAATCTCCTCCTCCACTGTATTTCAACAATGCAATTTTATAGGTGGGTGCTGGAATAAATGCTGCAAATAAACTGCAACAAATTAATACTACCACTATTTTTTTAGCCTTATGCATTTCGCTCTTTTGCTACTTTTAAAGATAAATACATTTCATTAAAACGCTCCATCAATCGAGTCATGAATTCTTCATCCAACACTTTTTTAACACCATCAATACCATCTACTTCCGAATGCAAAAACTTAAACGTTTGCATCATTGGACCTGCTTCAAACTGAACTTGGTATTTATCGTTCATCGAAAACACGGTAATTGTAATTTTCTCATGTGGTATGTATCCAATTATTCTCATTTTTAGGTATTACATTTTATAAGGGCCGCTATTAAAAAAATTAGAATTAGCATCTCCTTCTTTTCTGATTTTAGCTTGGATAAGATGTGCTAATTTAGCATAATGTTCTAATTTGTTTTTTTTCAAAAAAGTTGCTGCATTTTCATCTCCGTTTATATAATTTGCCATTGCAGCCCAGTGCACCGCTTTTTTATCCATCAATAATTTAAAAGCAGCTTTATCTTCCCAAATTGCATTCACAAAGGCTGCCAAAATTAAATGCTTATGAACTAATAAATATTCAAAGGCTTTTGGCCATCTGCTAACGGCATCTCTAAGCTGCACTAACTCTTCAAAATTATGTTTTTGCAACCAAATTTTAGCATCTTCTTTCCCTTCAATCCAATCGCAGGCAATATCAATTACTTCTTTAGGATAAAACATAAATTAAAACTTAATAATCATTCTTAGGTTTAACTGACGTTGTGTTAAATAGTTGGGTACTGCATATTGTCGATTCGTTACATCCTCTACCCAAATATAGGAGACCGTATTATTAGTTCCAAGTAAGTTGAACACTTCTAAACTTAGCCAAACTGAATTTAACAAGCGACCAAATCCTTTTTCTTTTTTCTTTCTGCTTTCCTTTAATAACTGATATGAAAAACCGATATCCACTCTTCGGTATGGAGGCATACGCAGTACTTGCTTGTAGCGCTCTGTACCAGGAGCACCGAAAGGAACACCTGCTCCAAATAATAAATTCAAGTGCATTTTCAAATCGGGTAATCCAGGCATTTTATCTTGAAAAAAGATTGCAAAATTTACGCGTTGATCGGTAGGACGAGGAATATAGCCTGGTTCATAACGAGTGCTATCAACCGCTACATCATTATTGGTATATCCAGGAACAATTTTTTCACCATCACTATTAAAATAATCGAAATAATAATCATCTTTAATATCTTCCTGTGTTTGCATAAAAGACAGAGAGAACCAAGATTCAACACCCTTTACAAATTCTCCATTCACTTTAAAATCAATTCCTGTAGCGTAACCTTTTGCATTATTTTTTGCAGAATAGCGAATACGAACATTGTCTATTTCATAGGGAATTAAGTTATCCAAATGTTTGTAATAGGCTTCTACCAAAAACTTAAATGGTCGTCTCCATGCTTTAAAATTATAATCACTCGTTAATACAAAATGAATGGATGTTTGTGCCTTTAAATCATAATTAATTACCCCTTCTCTGTTTCTTAACTCACGATAAAAAGGTGGTTGATAATAGTAGCCAGTCGAAAACTTGAATAAAAAATCTCGCTTCCAATTTGGCTTATACGCCAATGTCGCTCTCGGTCCAAACAACGCTTGTCCATTTAAACTCCAATAGTTGGCACGAATACCTGCTGTAACAGAAACAGTAGAAGTGTCTTTTAAATCTTTACTAAATATGCCTTGAACAAATCCAGATACACGATTCGATGTAATTTTAATTTTTTGTTTAATCACATCTTGCAATTCAAATCCATCAACAGGCACATAGGGAACAACAGTTGGCACCGAAAAATCGGCACTATCAACATACTTCCATTCACTTAATTTATCAGAAATGTTTTCGTAAGAATATTTTACTCCCCAAAGCACTTGATTGTTTTTATTGATGTTATGATTTCCTTTGTGCTCAACACTATAAACGTAAGCTAGCAAATTGGTTCGCGCATGTTGCAAAAATGTTCCTACTCCTCTATTCGAAACAACATCTCCAAAATTAGGCTGTCCAAAATCAGTTTCTAATTCATCAATAAAATACTGACCTTGAATATCGAATGCTTCACTTTCTTTACTTCTAAATCCTGATGCGATAAAACGCAAGGTTGTTTTTTCATTATCCGAACGATGAATAGCAGATAAAGCACCCAACATCGATTCAAACTTGTCAATCTCCTGACCATCAAAATAAATTTTTAAGCGCAAGGCTTGATTCAATGTTCCAAAATCGGTTTCTCTACTTTCAGGTACAATTTGATAACGATTACTTGCATAATTAGCCAAAAAGTCCAATTGCCAATTGGTCGTAACATCATATGTAAAATAAGCTTGTCCATCTATAAACATTGGTTTATAGGAACCTTTTGTATCAAGCGACTTTAACAAATACTGATTGGTTTTATAACGAGTTCCAACCATCCATGTAAATCGATTGCTTTTGCTTATTCCTTCTAAATGCAAATTTGTTCCTAATAAACTTCCAGAAAAGGTACCAGCAAATTTTCTTGGTCTGCGGTATTGCACATCTAAAACGGATGACATTTTATCGCCATACTTTGCTTCAAAACCACCTGCCGAAAACAATACGGAAGAAACCATATCAGGATTTACAAAACTTAATCCTTCTTGCTGCCCAGAGCGAACTAAAAAAGGACGGTAAATTTCAATTCCATTTACATATACCAAGTTTTCATCGAAGTTGCCACCGCGAACACTGTAAGCTGAACTCAATTCATTTCGGTTTGAAACACCAGGGAGTGTAAACAAAATAGCATTGAAATCCTGACTGGCAGTTGGAATATGAGTAATGTTGATGGGATCTATACGAGATGTTGTTTGAAATCGATTTTCATCGTAAACCTCTACCGCTTTAATTTGATTTTTGAATTTCAAGGTTCTATTCAATTCAAATTTTTCATTTGGTTGAATGTTGATATCACGTTGCTGTTGGAAATGACTAATGCTATAAAAAACAATGGTTATTGGAACACCAGCAGGCACTTTGTATGAAAAAGCACCTTGTGCATTTGTATAAACTGGTGCTAAAGAAGTTCCTAATACGGATACACTTACGTCCTCAATCGGCTCATTGTCTTCATCTACAACTTTGCCATACACCGTTGCTGTATTTTGTGCATAAAAAACAGTGGATGCAAAAAACGACAGAAAGAAGAATAAAGTCTTCACTTGTATTTTATACAATTTCAAATTCTGCACAACAGTTTCGGAATAGTTATTTTAATTTTTCTTTTTATAATCACCGCGTTTCCATGCTTGAATAAATTTAGCCCAAGCTATTGGATTTAAGAGGTTATTGGGAGGTAGCTGACCAGCGTAATACAATTTACTTTGGTATTGTTGCATATTGTATTTGTAATTTAAACTGGCATCCATCGCCATTCCAGTCATTCGTTCTTTCATGTCCGATCGAGCCATGTTATTATTTGCACGATCCAAATCATCTTGCGGCATTTCCAATTTTAAGAATGCTTGCTTAAATTGTTCTTTGGTCGGCCAAGGATAAACCTCTGTCGTTTTTAAATACACCGTATCTGTACGAAGCACTTGAATTAATGAATATTTATTATCGGTTAATGTATCAGGAATAATAAATGTTGCATTGGTAAAACCAATTGCCGAAAACTGAAGTGTATCTCTTACTTGCGCCACAAACGAGAAGTAACCAAAATAATCGCTAATTGTTCCTCTGTTCGAATTTTTAATAATGATGCTTGTATATGGAATTGGTCGAAGACTATCTCCTTCAACAACGATACCTGTAAATTGAACTAATTTTCTGGCTTTCGATCCATCATCTTGCCATTTTATTTTATCTTGAGCAGTGAGTGTGTTTATTGAAAACATTAAACACAAACCAAATATAATTTTATTAAACATAGTAGAAGTTTTGCTTTCCCAAAGATAAGTATTTTAAAAGCGTTTATCTCTATTTACAACTGATTTTTCCATTTTTTATTGCAGTAATTAAACAAATACATCAATTACTTCCAATTTGTCGTTTTTTTTAGCATATTTACTTCAAATTACAACCCATGAACAAATCTACGCTCTCTGTTATTCTTATTCTCATTGCGAAAATATCTTTTGCACAAATAACAATAACCAATGCCGATATGCCTAATGCAGGCGATAGTATCGTTTTAAGTACAGCTGATAACAATTCTGTTACATTTCCTATTCTTGCCGATTCAAATGTTACTTGGGACTACTCTACATTGGTTCCAACATTGCAGATGTTCGACAAGTATGATTCACCAATGACATTTACAAGTCCTTTTAATTTGTTGTTTAATGTTATAAATACAAGTTATGGAAGAGATAATTATGATTTAACAAGCATCAATATTCCAATAGTACAATTAACGGATGCGTATGATTTTTTCAAAGAATCATCGAGTAGTTTAAAACAAATTGGTGCTGGATTTACGATTAATAGCGTTCCACTTCCATTCTATTACACTTCCCCAGATGTGCACTACAACTTTCCCATAAACTATTTAAATACTGACTCTTGCGATTTTAAATATGGCCTACCAATTCCAATGCTAGGGTATTACGGACAAAAAGGACATCGTGTAAATACAATCAATGGATGGGGGAACTTAATCACTCCATTTGGGTCTTTTCAATCCTTATTAGTGACGTCTAAAATAGATGCTATTGATACCATTTATTTTGATACACTTTCATTTGGCACTAACTTTCCTCGCGCCACCCGATACGAATTCAAATGGTTAGCAAATGGGATGAAAGCTCCTGTTTTGCAAATTAATGCTACAGAAGGTAATGCTAGTTTATTGGCTACCAACATACAATATATTGATAGCTTACGTTCAAATGTACCTCATGTAGGAATTGCAGAAAACAACAACCCAATTAATTTTAAAACCTACCCTAATCCAACATCTGAACTACTTACAATTGAATATGTGTTGAATAAGGACAATTATACAAGTATTTACATTTCTGATATCGTTGGAAAAAAAGTAAAAACTGTTTGTAATGAAATGCAAACAAAAGGTCAGTTTCGAAAACAAATTAACCTGAGTGATTTAAGTCCAGGAAGCTACATTATCATTGTTCAAATGGCAAATGAAATAAGCACTCAAAAAATCAGTATTGTTAGATAAATTTTGATTTTAAGTCTAGAAATTTTTTCTCGAATAAATGATAACTTACAATAGAAACAAGCGTTGTTAATACAAAAATAACCAGCGTCATCCCTATTAAATAGTATTTATCGGGATGCAAAACATCTATTTCAAGTTTGCTAGCAAGGCTCATTGCAACCGCAAACATGACCATGTGATAGCAATACATACCGTAGGTATATCTGCCTAAAAAACTCAATCCTTTCGACTTCCCTATTTTATAAAACGAACGTGTTGCAAAATTTTGTTCAGCAATAATAAATGCAAAAAACAAGGAAAATAAAAAGGGCATAAAGGACTTAAAAATTATTTGTCCAGACTCAATCATACTGATTTTAAACCGGAATAAAAACAAGCTAATTCCAGCTACATAAACCAACACAATCAACTTCCTTGGCCATTTTTGTATGCGTTCTATTACTTTCTCACTTGTACACACTAAAGCCAACAGTGCTCCCATGAGTAAATCGCCCATGCAGGACAAGGTGTGAAACTTAATCAGCACATTTTTTCCACCCGACAAAAACAAACGGTAGGAAATAGCAATTAGAATTAAACTTATAATCACTTTTTGCAAATGCTTAGTAGGAATAAATGCAATTAGAAATGGAGCAATCAAATAGAATTGTTCTTCAACCGAAACCGACCATAAAACGCCAATAATAACATTACTAATACCATTGTAGAAAAAATCAAAGTTCCCTAAAAAGGAATAATAATACCAGGCATCTAACTTATCGGTAGTTGTTCTTAATGGAATGGCTTCTCCTTGCACTATCCAAGGAACCACATACAAGCTAAGAATGATGATGAGATAATAAAGTGGAAGTATGCGTAGCACTCTTCGAATGTAAAAATTTTTGATGCTCACTTTCGAAAAATGTTCTTTCTCTTTCAACAGTAAATAAGTTATCAAAAATCCACTCAATACAAAAAAGAACCCTACCCCTAAATCACCATTCAATAAGTATTTATAACGGAACAACTCAACACTTGGATTCTTACTTTTATACCCCAAATTGTTAACAGCATGATTAACAAATACGAGAAAAAAAGCGACAAAGCGTAAGCCATCGAGGTTGTGGAAAAATGTTTTTTTAGTATCCAGCATATTGAGAATGCAAATATGACATTTTTCATTTAATTTTTAGGTTGTTCGTTACGAGATAAATCGTAAATTCGCTGGCGAAAAATCAGAAAAGAAAAATGGCAAAATTTAATTCATTAAAAGTAGTAGATGTAGTTCGTGAAACTGCTGACGCAGTATCGGTTGCATTTGAAGTACCTGCAAATCTTAAACAAGATTACAATTATATACAAGGTCAATACTTAACCTTGAAACTTAACATTAATGGCGAAGAAGTAAGACGTTCGTATTCCATCTGCAGTAGCCCTGTAGAAGAAAACGAACTTCGTGTAGCGATTAAAAAAGTATTGAATGGTAAAGTATCAAGCTTTATAAACGATAAAACAAAAGTGGGTGATGTTATTGAAGTAATGACTCCAATGGGAACATTTTATTCAGAGATGAACGCTTCAAACAAAAAGAACTATGTTTTATTTGGTGGTGGAAGTGGAATCACGCCTATGTTGTCGATTTTAAAAACAGTTTTAAAATCAGAGCCTAACTCAACAATTACTTTGTTTTATGGTAATAATGATGAAGCATCCATCATTTTCAAAAAACAAATTGACGCATTAGCAGCTTCGAATGCTGATCGTTTAAAGGTTTACCACATTCTTAATTCAGCACCAGCTAGTCATCCTGCTTTGTTAACAGGATTAATGACCAAAGAAAAAGATTTAGAATTAATCAAAAATTATGTTGATGTAAATGCAAATAACGAATACTTTATTTGTGGACCTACACCAATGATGGACAATGTAATGGCTGCTTTGAAAGAAATTAAAGCACCAGAAGCAAAAATTCATATTGAATATTTTACTGCACCAGTAAATGCAGAAGAAGTAAAAGCGGCTGCTAGTTCATCGGCTGCAAAAGCTACCATCATTATGGATGGTGATGAAAAAGAAGTTGAATTATTACCAAATGAAACAATTTTAGAAGCTGCATTACGTGTTGGAATGGATGCTCCTTATGCTTGTCAAGGAGGTTCTTGCTGTACGTGCCGTGCTTTAATTGAAGAAGGAAAAGTTGATATGGCTGTAAATTATGCCTTATCAAAATCAGAAGTAGAACGTGGATATATTTTAACTTGTCAATCGCGTGCTACAACACCACATGTAACAATCAACTACGACAAAGGAATGTAATCATTCTTTATTCGGTATATATTGAAATGCCTTTATCTGTTTGAATAAACAACGTATTAGATTCCAATCTAAAGTTGACAAACGTAGATAAAGGCATTTTAAATTCCTTTTCTTCGGTAGTCTTTAAATTATACGACTTTACTTCATTACCACTCTTAAAATACACCCAATCACCAATTGCTTGTATCTTCTCTGCATTCTTTACAGGAATCGTTTTGTAATACGTTCCATAAATATCGAATACCAAAATTCCTGTAGCCGGATTATTCAAATACAGTTTGTTATCGTATTCCAACAAATAATTGGGCTGCAACGGAATGTTGATTAATAAATTAATATTGCCTGTTTGTTGTGTTTTTTCGTAGGTTTGGCTCAAACGGATTAACTCAAAATTTTGCTGGTCGTAAATCCACATTCCACTATTGTGCGAAGAACAAGCCAGTTGAACTTGCTGGTAACCTAAACGATCGAAACTAACCGGCTCGGTATTAAAACTTAAGGTATTGTCGAGAAAAACAACTTGCGAAAAGTTTTTATAATACACCAATACCCGAAGCATATTGGTTGCATCTACAAAATCGATATTTCCTAAATTTTTATTGCTGTATTTGTAAAGTAATTTTCCAGTTTTATCATACTTGCTCAACTCGTTTGCTTTTACTACATAGCAATTGCTTTGATTGTCGGTTGTAAAAAAATCAACGTCTATTTCAATCGACTTTACCAATTTATAATTGGTTTGAGCAAATGAAACATTAGATATAAGTATAAATAATAAAAGTAATTTTTTCACAGTTATAAAATTAACAACAATTATTCCAATATGCTACTAATTTCCTCTACATACTTCCGATCATTTGATAAACGAGGTACTTTATGTTGGCCACCCAATTTATTTTTTGATTCCATCCATTTATAAAAAGTGCCATTCGGAAGTACCTTTACAATGGGCTCGCGCAATGCTAAATTATGGTAACGTTTGGCTTCATAATCGGAATTAATTGCTTTTAAAGCATTATCCAACAACTCCGTAAAATAATCAATATTATCGGGTGCTTTTTCAAATTCAATTAACCATTCATGTGCACCTGTTGCTGAATCGCTCATGTATACAGGCGCAGCAGTGTATTCTTTTAATTGAGCTCCTGTTTTTTCGCAAGCAATTGCCAATGCTTTATCTGCATTGTCTACAATCACTTCTTCGCCAAAAGCATTCATAAAATGTGTTGTTCTACCGGTTATTCTGAATCTAAAAGGATGTAGAGAGCTGAACTTAATCGTATCTCCTAACATGTATCTCCAAAGTCCTGCATTGGTAGAAATAATGGGTGCATAATTCACATCCAATTCCACTTCATCCAAGCGTAATGTCTTAGGATTTTCTTGTCCAACATCACTTGCTTTTATAAATTCATAATAAATACCATAATCCAACATCAACAATAATTCATCTGAATTTCGTTGGTCTTGTATTCCAAAAAAGCCTTCGGTAGCATTGTACAACTCCAAATAATTCATGTTTGAATTGTTGAATATTTTTTTGAATTGCTCACGATAAGGATTAAAATTTACTCCACCATGAAAATACACTTCCAAATTGGGCCATACTTCTGAAATTGATTTCTTACCTGATTTTTCGAGCACACGTTGCATAATCAACAACATCCACGATGGTACACCTGCTAAACTAACCATATTTTGATTCATGGTTGTTTCTGCTAATCGTTCTAATTTATCATCCCACTTATCCATCAATGCAATGGATAAATCGGGTGCTCTAAAAAATTCAGCCCACATGGGTAAATTATTGATTACAATGGCCGACAAATCTCCATTTTGAGATTCGTACCCATTGTGATAATCGGTTACCAAACTACCTGCTAATGCTAAGTTTTTACCAGTAAATAATTTTGTTTCTGGATTCAGATTACAATGAATAGTAATCATGTCCCTTCCACCATTGTAATGACAGTTATCCAAACTCTCTTCACTCACAGGAATGAACTTGCTTTTATCATTGGTGGTACCCGATGATTTTGCAAACCATTTGATATCGGTATTCCAGATTAGATTTTGCTCTCCTTTTCGAACCCTGTCGATATAGGGTTTCAAGGAATCATAATCTTGTATGGGAACATTGTTTCGAAATTGCTCTACCGATTGTATTTGAGCGTAATTGTATTTTTTTCCCCATTCGGTATCCTTTGCCGAAACAATTAATTTTCGCAACCATTCTTCCTGAACATCATACGGATATTTCATGAATAGTTCAATCTGATGCATCCGTTTGCGCATCCACCAACTTGCTATGGAATTTAATACCGACAATTTACTTTTTTAGTTTTCTATTATTAAAATACAATTCTATCTCCGCTAAAGGTAAAGCATTAAAACACATTTCCTTTGTTAACATTCCTTTACGGGCAACACAAGTTCCAAAATACATATCGTGATAACCACTCTTTTCATGTGCATCGGGATTGATGGATATTTTCACTCCTTTTTCCAAACAATAAGGAATCCAACGCCAATCAATATCTAAACGATAGGGATGCGCATTTAATTCAATAATAACATTATTGGCAGCACATGCATCAATTACTTTTTGATGATCAATTGGGTAACCTGGACGAGATAATAACAATCGACCTGTTGGATGACCTAAAATAGTGGTATATGGATTTTCAATTGCTTTTATCAATCGTGCCGTTGCTTTCTCTTTGTCCATTTTTAAATTCGAATGTATGGATGCAACAATAAAATCGAAGGATTGAAGCACATCTTCGGTATAATCCAATGAGCCATCATTGAGAATATCACTCTCAATTCCTTTAAATATTTTAAAAGGAAATAACTGTTTGTTTAGCTCCTCAATTTCTTTGTGTTGTTCTGCGACTCTATCTGGTTTTAAACCTTCGGCATAAAATGCAGATTGTGAGTGATCACATATTCCTAAATATTCATAACCTAATTCTTTGCAATACACCGCCATTTCTTTGAGTGTATTCATTCCATCGCTATAGGTACTGTGATTGTGAAGTATTCCTTTTAAATCAGTCAGTTCGATTAAACGAGGAATTTTATGTTCTCTGGCCAAATCAACAACAGTAACATTCTCACGTAACTCGGGCTCAATGTATTGTAATTGATTCAGTGTAAATAATTCTTCTTCATTTTTAACCGATTCAGAAAACTCAAAACCATCAATACTAAATTCAGGAGCATTCGTTGTTTCATACAAACGTTTGAAATATTCGTTTGAAGAACAAGTAACTACTTCCACTTTTACACGTTGAGTATTTTCAAAAGCATCAATCGTTACAACTTCATCAGTAGCAATCAAAATCTCGATGGAATCAATAATTTCATTTTTCCTACGCATGGCTCCTGTTAAGGAAACCAAATCGGTTTTGTATTTTTCTTTCAAATAGGTTACTAACTCATTAGCAAATGCTTCTACCGATGCATAATGAAACTTACCAATATTGGTTTGAAAAAATTCAATTTGCTTTTTTACTTCTGCTTGTGTTTTAGCTCCAAAACCTTTTAGGGTAATTAATCTATTTTCATTGCAGGCATACAGCAACTCCCCTACACTTTCCACCTCCAATTCTTTCCATAGTTGTCGTACTTTTTTGGGACCAATTCCTTTGATGCGCAACATTTCAATAACACCAACGGGAGTAATGGCAACCATTTCAGCCAATTCTTTTAAATCTCCAGTGGTTTGCAATTCATTAATTTTAGCAGCAATCCCTTTTCCAATTCCTTCTATTTGCTCCAACTCCTGCAACGACTTCCCATTTAAATCAATGTCCGTTTTATCGAGCTTATAGGCCGCATTGGCAATCGATTTAATTTTAAATGGATTTACCTCATGCAACTCCATTAACTGAGCTGTTATTTTGAGTGCTTTCGCAATTTCTTCGGTGCTCATTATTTTAATTTGGATAGAACATTAAATAATTTATCGTCAGTAATCAAACAACCTGTTTGAAGCATTTCGAACACTTCATGCTCACGCTCTTTGTCATATTTTTTTTCTGTACGCACAACACTTACAGATGCGTTGTTAGCTTCTGACCATTGCGAAAATACATTCTCCGCAGTTAAATCTAACGAAGCATGTTCATTTACACGTAATCCCACCAACTCAATTTTATCATCACCACATTTATAAATATTTAAAGATTTTGGCTCGCGGTATTCTAAATAGTTGATTTTACGCAAAACTTTATCGTACACCACATCACTAAATACATCAATTAACTCTTCCGCCTTTTCCAACTCATTCCGTTTCATCTTTTCCCAATCTGGACCCGTTATTTGGGCATGAGCCAAAAATGTAACAAAATCTTTTTCGAGCACTTGTAACTCCTCTGGGCTTAATCGTTTATACTGCATGCGTGTTATTTAAATTTCGTTTTGATTATTCCTCAAAAATACTGTAATTCGTAGCATATTAAAAATTCTAATTCATAAAAATCATGAATATAAATCACACAGTTACCGAACGTTTTATCAAATACGCAAAAATTGATACGCAAAGCGATCCAACATCACCTACTTGTCCATCGACTGAAAAGCAAAAAGATTTAGGAAAAGTATTGGTTGCCGAATTATTGGAAATGGGTATCAGCGATGCACACATGGACGAAAACGGTTATGTTTATGGAACGATACCAAGCAATACAACTAAAAAGGTTCCTGTTATTTGTTTTTGTTCCCACATGGATACATCTCCAGATTGCTCTGGAAAAGATGTGAATCCACAAATAAATAAGAACTACGATGGAAAAGATATTGTTTTAATAAACGATAAAACACAAATTATCAAGGTTGCAAATCATCCATCGTTACTAAAACAAATTGGTAACGATATTATTACCACAGATGGAACAACCTTACTTGGTGCAGATAACAAAGCTGGAGTTGCTGAAATAATGGATGCAGCAAACCATTTGATGAAAAATCCAGATATTAAGCACGGAACCATTAAAATTTTATTTACACCCGATGAAGAAATTGGTCGCGGTGCCGACAAAGCCGATTTAAAAAAGGTGGGTGCTGATTATGGATATACTATTGACGGTGAGGAGTTGGGACATATTGAAAATGAAACCTTTTCTGCTGATGGAGTAACCATTAGCATTCATGGTGTGAGTACACACCCTGGATTTGCAAAAAATAAAATGGAAAGTGCAATTAAAATTGCAAGTGAAATTGTTGCTGCATTACCAAAGGATAAAATGAGTCCGGAGAGCACAGAAAAGAAAGAGCCATTTGTTCACCCTGTGAGCATTTCAGGAGGAATTGAAGAAACCACTTTGCAATTTATTATTCGTGCATTTGATGAAGAAAGTTTAAAAACACAAGAAGATTTCTTGAAAAGCTTAACCGAAAAAGTGCTCAAAAATTATCCAAACTCAAGCTTTGATTTTATTGTAAAAGAACAATATAGAAACATGAAACAAGTATTGGATAAAACACCATCCATTGTAAACAATGCATTAGAAGCAATCAAACGTGCTGGTGTTACACCAGTTCTGTCGAGCATTAGAGGAGGAACCGATGGCTCACGATTCTCGTACATGGGTTTACCTTGTCCGAATATATTTGCTGGAGAACATGCTTTTCATTCAAAACACGAATGGGTAAGCATTCAGGATATGGAAAAAGCGGTAGCTACCATTGTGCACCTATGCATGATTTGGGAAGAAAATGCTTAGTTAAGTTGAAAGTTCAAGGTTTGAATGTTGAACAATAAACTTTTAAACCTTGAACGTTAAACTCTTATTCCTTAAACCAACCGCTATACATCACATAATTATTAGCGATACGATTGATTTCACCATGAATCAATTCTTGATTGATATCTTTTACTTTTTTAGCGGGAACACCTGCATAAATAACACCCGACTCCACTTTTGTACCTTCTAATACCACCGCACCGGCAGCAATAATGGTATTGCTACCAATTTCACAATTATCCATTACAATGGCTCCCATGCCTATCAATACATTGTCATGCACCGTGCAACCATGCACCAAGGCATTGTGTCCGATAGAAACATTATTCCCCAATACAACTTTAGTCTTCTCGTAAGTGCAATGAATTACCGCTCCATCTTGAATGTTCACTTTATTGCCCATTCGTATTGAGTTTACATCGCCACGTACTACTGCATTAAACCATACACTGCATTGATCACCCATCACCACATCACCCACAACAGTTGCATTTTCTGCTAAATAACAATCATTTCCAAATTTTGGATGTATTCCTTTTACTGGTTTTATTAAAGCCATGATCAATCTTGTTTTTTTTTACAAAACTAACAATTACTTTTTATCGGTACACACTTTTCCTTTCTTACAACAATCATCTAGCTTATCGTAAGCTTTTTTATTTGCAGGAACATCATCTGCATCGTAACCCGAATTAGCAATTGCCAAACGAATTTTCTCTGGTGTTGTTTTTTTAGGATTGTAAATAACTGTCGCCATTTTAGAATCAACATCAACGATTACTTTTTTCACACCTTTTTCAAAAGCTACAAATTTTTCAATTGTTTCCTTGCACATATCACATGTTGCAGATGTTTTGATTTTTATTGTTGCAGTTGTTTCCTGTGCACTTGCTTTAAACATTATTAATAATGCTATAAAGCCGAAGATGATTTTTGCTTTCATATTTTAATTTTTAATTATTTTTTGTATGTAATTATTTTTTTCAGTTTTCAATTTTACAATATACGTACCAGCACTCAACAAACTCAAATCCATATCGTTAATTTCATATGCTTTTGTATCATGAGCTAACAATAATTCGCCCAACACATTATATATTTCAATGAGTATTACCTTATCAAACTTATCTAACAATTGAACCAAAAACTTATCTTTAACAGGATTTGGGAGCAATCGAATTCCATAATTATTATAGACATCATTAATACCTGATGTAGCAGGAACTATAACAAATTGCCCCATCATTCCATCGTCTTCATGCATTAAAATATGACAATGGTACATGTAGGGAGTTAATGTATCTGCAAAATCTTCGAATTTTGTAATAAACCTTACCGTTTCGTTCGATTCTATCAATACAACATCCTTTTTCCCTCGCTCTTGTAATGGTGGCAAATTTCCATCCCTATCTAATATATAAAATTGAACATCATGAATATGAAATGGATGAGCTACCATTGTTTGATTCGTTAATTCCCAAACTTCTATATTGTTCAATGGAATTTGATAATCAATTCGCATCATATCAAAAGATAGATTATTAAATGTAAATGGTCCATCCATTGACATTGCAGATGGTGCATTCATTGTTATTGTTCTTGTGGCATCCGAAAGTGATTCTAACCATGGATTTACAGGAACCAAACTACTTGGAATTGTGGTAACAGGATTAACAGTTTGTACTGCAACATTTATTTGTAACAAATTGTAATCTATTCCATTCAGTGGACTATCCATTGGTGGACTTCCAATAGGCATGGGCATTGTTGGGCCTCCTTGAACGCCCATTGGCAATTCACTGCCATAACTCATTAAATTTATTATCTGCCCATTCATTCCTATTAAATCCAAAAGCACTTCCGCCCTTTCTCCTTGTGCCAAGCGCACTCTTGTAGATAAAACAGGGGAATTCAATAACCCACCATCGCTAGCAATAATGTAGAATGATTTATTGGCTGTAAATCCAAAATTCATAACTCGTTCTCCTGAAGCATTTAGCAAACGTAAACGAACAACTTGAGAGGGAAGATTCACAAAAGGATTCATAGTTCCGTTAACCATCAAGCTACTATCTTGCATACCTAATGGCATCAATTGATTCAAACTATCAAATTGAACAGATTGAACTATTATAGGAAAATCATCCACTCCATATCTTCGTGGTAAGCTTAAAGCCGCTTCTGAATTATCGCGAACGATAATCATTCCATCTGCTCCTTTTATTGCTTGTTCAGCTGTTTTCATATGAGTATGCGGATGATACCAATAAGTGGCTGCACTATTCATAATAGTAAACTGTGGATTCCAAGTTGTGCCAGGGAGAATGGGAGTATGTGGTCCTCCATCATTTATAGCAGCAACATGCAATCCATGCCAATGTACTGTTGAAGTATCTGCTATTTGATTATTCACTACTAAACTAACATTCGCACCATTACTCAAAATTAGTGTTGGTCCTAAATAACTATATGAATTATAAGCATAGGTACTCGTTTTAATGCCAGGTAAAAACTGAACACTATCAGCATGCATATTTAGTGTTATTGTTGATCCAGAAAGTGTATCTGGAATAAACAATGGTTGCTGGGCAGCAGCAGAAGCAACAAAACACAGTCCTAATAATTTTAAAATATTCTTCATTCGAGTTATTATTGAATAATTAATTTTTCTGTTTTAGAATCTTTACCAACTGTAAGTGTCATAAAATAAACACCTTTAGACAAACCTGCTGTTTGAACAGAAATGCTATTTTCTCCAGCAGTTGCTTGTATTTTAGTTAGCTCTTTAACCTTTTTTCCAGTAATATCTGTAACAATTAATGAGACTTCACTTTCTTTATTCAAACGATAGTTTACATTAAAGAATGAGGAAGATGGATTGGGGGAAATTTGAATATCGTTTGTTAAAATATTGTTTTCGTTAATTCCAACGGTTCCAAAAAAAGTAAGTTCATCAACATACAAATAACTACCATTTACTGGTGAAACGCCATTTGCTCCACTTGCAGAAAGAACAATTACCGCAGAATCAGGAGGTGTTGTACTTAAATAATTCAAGTTAATAGTAAAGGCTGCCCAGCTCATTACCATTGCACCTAAATTACGAACAGCACTTGCAACAGTATCCCTTGTAGAAGTTGTAGTATTCCATTTAGTAAGATAAACAGAAATGAAACCTTCATCACTTCCATTCGCCATGTGTTGCCATTTTCCTTTTAAGCTCACAGGTTGACCTGTATAAGCAAATCCAGATGCAGCAGTAAAACTTGTTGTATTTATTGCGCCACTCACTACAACTCCTGGCACAACACCCAAGCCTGCTACTGTTTTAGAGATTAATTTAATGTATGCAGCACCTACATTCCCTGGTGTCCCTTTTGTACAAGTATAAACACTAGCTGCGGTTGTTAAACCATTTAAGTTATCCCAACTATCAGGTGTATTGTATGCCCCTTGACTTGTCCAATTTTCAAATCCATTGTTAGGAATTTGTGCAAATGCAATATTTGTAATTACAACTAGCATTAAAATAATTTTTGTTTTCATAGCTTTTGTTTTCATATTTTATTGTTTTTTATTTATTATTTTTTGTCTATTATTTTATGTCTTACATCTATTTTCTGTTTACTTAATCTCCATCCTCAATCCAAAATACACAATACGTCCTTCTATTGGCGCATAAATCATGGATGCATCGAAATACGGTCCGTTTGGATCCGCAGCCGAAAGAACAGGATTTTTTTGTGTATAATTCATGATATTTTCGCAACCCACATACATATCAAATTTTCTAAATTTTTTGGTGATTTGTGCTTGCATTAAAAAATAGTCTTTTGATTTTTTAGGCAATTGATATTCAACAGGACTTAGAACTGTGCTTGGTAATCGGCTTTGTCCGAACCAATTGGTAGTGAAATCAAATTTCCAAATATCCATGTACGTGGCATATGCCATGTTTAGCATTACTCGATGTTTTGGAACATAGGGTTTATCTAACAACTCATAGTTATAAGTAGTTTTTACATCATACCATTTGTAAGCAAGCTTTACATCAAACGATTTAAATGGAGTGAAACCAAAATCGGTCTGTAAACTGTAAGAATAGGATTCTCCTTTTAGATTATAAAATACTACTTGATTTACATGCTGATCCAAATCCACAACAATTTGATTTTCGAAATCGGTTCTAAAAAAATCAACATTTACAAATGCTTCGTTGCCAAATAATTTAAATTGTTGATTTGCCGACACACCATAATTCCATGCAATTTCGGGCTTAAACGTTTCTTGTACTATTACTTTGCGAGAACTAGCAAATACCGATTGATTTTCGATAAAAACATTGCTTGTTCTAAATCCTCTACCAGCCGATAAACGCAAGGTTGTTTTCTTTGTCACATTGTAACGCAAATGCAAACGCGGTGTATAAAACAATCCATAGAGATTATGATAATCGGCACGAACACCAGCTACCAAGGAAAAATTATCTGGATGTGTATAGGTATATTCTGCAAACACACCTGGTACACTTTCTGTTCGAGCAAATGCAGAATCATTATATGATTCCGAATAATCATCCAATAAATAACTTGTACCTAATTTGTATTTATGATTTGTATTATTGATGATGTTTGCATAAATAATATTTGCGTAAAAATTTTTCTGCTCTCCAGTATAAGTACGTTTCCCAAAATACATTTGTTGTTCCTGAATCTTACCAGATGTTTGAATCCCAACACTTTTTAATGGTTTGGAAGGAAACATAAATCCAGTTTTTGAAAAGTATTCCAATTGTTTGGTAATAATCCCAATACCATACACGTTGGTTTTTCCATAATCGGCATTGTAGTTAAAGTTTGTTTGTCCACCCTGACGAGTTTCGTACAATCCTCTGATTCCAAACTGAGCTTCAAAATTTTTCTGATTGTGAAAATCCCATCGATTAAAAACATTGTATTGTTGTGTTAATGGCATGTCCAAGAAACCATCTTTATTCATGTCTTGCTTCATAAAATTGGAGCTAGCATGTGTAAACAACAAGGTGCTCCATTTTTCATTTAACTTTTTAGCAATATGAAAATTCGCTTCCGCTCTTCCATTCAAATTGCCATACACATTTATAAAAAAACGTTTTTTCTGTTCTTGTGGTTTTAAAAACTCTAAATTTATTTGTCCCGAAATGCTTTCATAGCCATTCACAACCGAGCCAGTTCCTTTTGTTACAAGAATATTCTCCACCCATGTCCCTGGAATATAATTTAATCCATAGGCAGCAGACAAGCCACGTAGCAAGGGCATATTCTCGGACAATACTTGTGTATAAATGCCATCCAAACCCAGCATTTGAATTTTTTTAGCTCCTGAAACCGCATCAGTAAAAGCAACATCAACTGAGGCGTTTGTACTAAAGCTTTCCGATAAATTACAACAAGCCGCTTTCAACAATTCCTTGCTACTAATTACTTCTTGATTAATAGGCGTAAAAATTTTATTCATGGTCGTACTTTGCTTCTCCTCTATTTCTATAACATTAAGTGATATCATTCCTTTTAAAAGAATAGTTATCTCTTTCGATAAATTAGAACTAACAAGAATGGTATCACTTTCAAATCCAACCGAACTAATAATTAAGCGAGCCGGTAAGGAATCGGGAAAGGAAAGTTGAAATAAACCATCTAAATCGGAAGTGGTACCAATTGTTGTACCTTGCCAATACACATTAGCAGCAGGCAAATTTTCCTGAATACCTTTTTCATTTTCTCCCAGCACTTTTCCTGTTAGCTGCTGTGCAACTAGAAAATGCTGAAAACAGAAAACACATAATACTATTAATAAACGATTCATTTGATTTAATTTTTAATGTTCGTTGCAAGTCATGCAACGGAATAAATAAAATATCAGAATGTAGGACATTCCGAAACGTTCAATAGCGAAAAACTACTGAAACAGTTTTTAAATCAAATATTAAGAGTGGAAATAAAATTCAATAATGTTCTGCCATGAATTGGCGGAGGTAAATCAGCGAAAAGAAAAACAGATAGTTTGCTATCAACATAATTGGGAACTGAAACAAAACTAGTTAAAAATGTTACCAATTCTAAAGAAGCTGGGACTTCATGTTTTTCTGATGTATTAAAATCAGTCAGTTTGAATGAACTATTTTGTATATCACAACACTGTGCTTTTACAACAGGAATGGTTGATTTTTTCTCTGGACAACAATCTTTAACGTGCGTTAACGAAACTTTTGTTTTACCACTTTTCAGACAAACCATTTTATTGATGGTAAATCCAAGACTTGACAGTACAAAAACGACTGCTAAGAAAAGTGATGTTATTTTTTGGAATAGTTTCATTTACAAGGCAAAAATACAGAATTTTTAGTTGACACTCAAACTTTAACATTTTTTGTACTACAAAGTCCAAAAAAACATACTTTTACAATTCAATTTTTAAGCATATGACAGATTCAACAAAATTTGGTTTCGGAACCAAAGCAATACATGCAGGACAAGAGCCTGATCCTACTACAGGAGCAATCATGACTCCTATTTATCAAACATCAACCTACTGGCAAGAAAGTCCGGGCAACCATAAAGGATACGCCTATGCACGTGGAAAAAATCCAACACGCAGTGCATTGGAAAAATGCTTGGCAGAATTAGAAGGTGCAAAACATGCTTTGTGTTTTTCAAGCGGAATGGGTGCAATTGATGCTGTAATGAAATTATTACGCCCTGGCGATGAAGTAATCACAGGCGATGATTTATATGGTGGTAGCTACCGTATGTTTACTAAAGTATTTGCACCTTTTGGAATAAAATTCCATTTCATTGACATGAAAGATGTGAACGTTATTAAAAAACACATCAATGCAAATACAAAAATGATTTGGTTGGAAACACCTACCAATCCAACCATGCAAATTATAGACATTGAAGCATGTGCAAAAATTGCAAAAGAACATAAATTGATTTGTGCGGTTGACAATACATTTGCTTCACCATTTTTACAAAATCCATTAGCATTGGGTGCTGATATTGTTATGCACTCGGCAACGAAATACCTTGGCGGACATAGCGATGTAATCATGGGAGCATTGTGCGTGAGTGATGAAAACTTATATACCCAATTAGCATTTATTCACAACAGCTGTGGAGCTACTCCCGGACCAATGGATAGTTTCTTAGTGTTACGTGGTTTAAAAACATTGCACATTCGTATGGAACGCCATTGTTTTAACGGACGAAAAATTGCTGAATTCTTAAAAACACATCCCAAAATCGATAAGTTATATTGGCCAGGCTTTCCTGACAGTCCTAACCACGAGATTGCAAAAAAACAAATGCGCGATTTTGGTGGAATGATTTCATTCTCTCTAAAAGGCAACAAACAAGAAGACGCATTTAAAATTGCATCGAGCATGAAAGTGTTCTCATTGGCTGAATCATTGGGTGGTGTTGAATCATTGATTAATCATCCTGCTACAATGACCCATGCATCCATTCCTAAGGAAGAACGCGACAAAGCAGGTGTCGTAGAATCCTTATTGCGCTTGAGCGTGGGTATCGAAAACATCGAAGATTTAATTGCTGATTTAAAACAAGCATTGGGATAATACCAAAACCGATTTCTGATTTTGAAGCGAGCAAGAGAATAAAAATCCTCTTGCTTTCTTTTTTATAATTGAGTATCTTTATAAAAACGAAAACGCTTCAAATTTGAACTATTATTACATAACAGGAACTAGTAGAGGAATTGGAAAGGAACTTGCAGAACAACTGCTCGAAAACCCTTCCAATAAAGTAATTGGCATGTCGCGACAAAAAACAATTGAGCACGCCAACTACCATCACTTCTATTTGGATTTAACAGATACAACTGCTATTGCTGATTTTAAATTTGAATTGCATGCCAATGCAAAAAAAATTGTACTCATCAACAATGCTGGTGCTTTGGGTTTCATTAAACCTATTGGGAAATTAGAATCAGATACCATCATTAAAAACTATACTTTAAATTTAATTGCACCCAGTGTATTAACAAATTCGTTTATCAATTGTTACAATACTGTGGATGCCGAAAAAGTAATTATCAATATAAGTTCAGGAGCGGGTAAAAACCCTATTGATGGATGGGCTGTGTATTGTGCTTCCAAAGCTGGAGTAGATATGTTTAGCCGAGTAGTAGATGCGGAACAAAAATTACGTGCCGAACAACCACAGGAAAGTATTCATCCTGGATTTCATATCTATTCAATTGCACCAGGTGTTGTGGATACTGCAATGCAAAGTGAAATACGCAGCGCAAATAAAGAAGACTTTAGCAGATTGGAAGATTTTATTGCTTACAAAGCAAAAAATGAACTTTCTTCAGCTAAATCTGTTTCACAAAAGTACATTACCATATTGGATGACTTAAATCAAATACAACATGTTTTATCATCCATTAAAGACTATTAACTCTAAATCTCTCTAATCTAAACCCTAATAAACCCAATGCTACCAAAAATGAATAAACTAAAACTAATAGGTGCAGGAGCTTTGCTCAGTTCCAACCTTATTTTTGCACAAGATTTAAAATTCTGTGGCACCACAGAGGCAATGAATAAGGCATTTGCCGAAAACCCTGCTTTGTACCAACAGTATTTACAATCTGAAGCAGAGCTAAAAATTCAAGACCAAGAAGCTTTTGCAAATGGATACCAACAACAAAACAGAGGTGCAATGCCTCCTGTTTATACCATTCCTGTTGTATTCCACATCTTACATCAAAATGGAACTGAAAACATTAGCGATGCACAAATACATGATCAAATGCGCATTCTGAATGAAGATTTTAGAAAACTAAATGCTGACAATGCAAATACAGTTGCAGCATTTCAAGGCATATCTGCCGATTCTGAAATTGAATTCAAATTAGCTCAAAAAGATCCTAATGGAAATTGTACAAATGGCATCGACCGTATTTATACTGCCGAAACTGTTATAGGTGACGATGGCTCTAAACTTAACCAATGGCCTCGCAACAAATACTTAAATGTATGGGTTGTAAAAACGATTACTAGTGGTGCTGCTGGATACGCTTACCTTCCAGGAACTACGGCAGCAGCAAATGATGGTATCATGATTTTAAATTCATACATCGGAAGTATCGGAACTGGTAATATTCAAAAATCACATGCACTAACACATGAAATTGGCCACTACCTTAACCTTAACCATACTTGGGGTGGAACCAACAATCCAGGAGTTGATTGCTCTGGCGATGACAACGTAAGCGATACTCCTAAAACAGAAGGCTGGACAAGCTGCAACTTAACTGGTGCAACATGTACTAGCACGTTGGACAACGTTCAAAATTTCATGGAGTATTCTTATTGTTCAACTATGTACACTACAGGACAAAAATCACGTATGCGCACAGCCCTTACTACTACTAGTGGATTAGGAAGTTTGGCACAACGCTATAACTTATGGACTCCAGCTAACTTAACTGCTACCGGATTAAGCACAGCTGCTGTTTTGTGTCAAGCAGATTTCTTAAACAGTACAAGCACCAATATTATTTGTGCTGGAGATAGCATCACGTTTACCGATAATTCTTGGAATGGCAATCCTACATCATGGAGCTGGACTTTCCCTGGTGGATCACCTGGCACATCTACCGATTCAATGCCTACTATCACTTATAATACTCCTGGCACATACGATGTATCGTTAACTGTTACAAATGGATCGGGCTCAGTAAGCGAAACAAAAACTGCATACATTATTGTAAACCACTCTACTGCTCAATATGCAAATAGCATTTATTCCGAAGGGTTTGAAGGTGCTGCAATTCCAAATACCGATTTTAATGTTAAAAATATCGATGCTGCATCAAACACTTGGCAACAAACAGCTACTGCTGCTGCTACCGGAACAAAATCGGTTCGTTTAATGAATAGTGCATCGTATGTTGGGCATGTGGATGAATTAATTGGACCATCTATCGACATGACACAAATTGCTGGTACTACACCTACTTTAACATTCAAAGTTGCGCATGCACAAAAAACAAGTACATCTGCTGATAAATTACAGTTTTATGTTTCTACCAATTGTGGCGAATCATGGGTATTGCGTAAAGCACTTACAGGAGCATCACTTTCTACAGCGGGTGTTTCAAGCGCATCCTTTGTACCAAATGCATCGCAATGGGTTACACAATCTGTTAATTTAAATGGATACTCTTCACAAACCAATTTGTACTTTATGTTCCGCTTTACCAGCGATGGTGGTAACAATATCTATATTGATGATATCAATATTTCAGGAACAACTATTGGTGTTGATGAGTTAGAAAACAACCTTAATTTCAACATCTATCCAAACCCTGCAAACGAAAATACCGTAATCGACTTTAGCTTAATCAGCAAACAAACTGTTGATTTAAAAGTAATGGATGTTGTTGGTCGCGAAGTAGCAACCATCTTTAATGGCACATTAAATACTGGCGATTACAAATACAATGTAAACGAACAAGCTAAATTAGCTGCAGGTGTTTATTTCATTAAACTAACAGTTGATAACAGAGTATTTACTAAAAAATTAATTGTTGAATAAATACTAATTTCATTCACAGAAAAGCCCCTTTCTAAAATTAGAAAGGGGCTTTTTTTATAATCCTAGAAAGAATCACTTTATTCTTTATTATCACTTCACTAATCAACAATCACAAATCATCCTTTCTTTACACCGCTTCCGAAACCACTTCCTTCACTTCAGGAATCATTCGTTTCAATAAGCCTTCTATACCTGCCTTTAATGTTATAGTTGATGAAGGACAACCACTACAAGCACCGCGTAACTGAACTGTTACAATACCATCTACATAACTTTTAAATGTTATACTTCCTCCATCACCTTCTACAGCCGGACGAATGTATTGTTCCAATATTTCCACAATCTTCATTTCTATCTCCGTTGTTGGAGCTGCATGCTCAGTAAAGACTTCTTTCTTTTCAGTAAATGTATTGTCAACAGCGACTTCCTGCTTTGGTAATTCTGTAATGATTGGATTTCCAGCACTAATATACGTACGAATAAAATCGCGCAATTCAAACGTTACCTCTTCCCACTGAATTTTATCAATCTTAGTAACCGTAACAAAGTTCGAAGCTAAAAAAACAGCTTTTACAAAAGGAAACTCAAATAACTTTGCAGCTAAAGGCGAACCTTTTGTTTCTTCTTTCGATAAGTATTGTGCTGTTGCACCATCATTCACTAATAATTGATTGGCAACAAACTTCATTGATGAAGGGTTGGGAGTACTCTCCGCATATATAATAACAGGCTTTTTAACCAGTGTGTCCATCTTTTTGTAATTTTGTGTTTAAATGATACGCAAAGATACTAAACATTTTTAGTACCTGCCGAAATGCACTATGAAGAAAAAAGTTGATTTTTTAATTATCGGTTCCGGAGTTGCAGGATTGAGTTATGCTCTAAAAGTAGCGCCTTATGGCAAAGTATGCATGATTACCAAAGCCAATGAGGACGAAAGCAATACCAAATATGCTCAAGGTGGTATAGCTGCTGTAATGGTGGGTACCGATAGCTACGACAAACACATCAACGATACCTTGATTGCTGGTGATGGCATTTGTGACGAAGAAGTAGTGCGCATGGTCATTACCGAATCTACTGAGCGTGTAAACGAATTGATAGAATGGGGAGCAAAGTTTGACAAAAACGAAAAAGGCGAATACGATTTAGCACGCGAAGGCGGACATTCCGAACACCGAATTTTACATCATAAAGACAATACCGGATTTGAAATTGAACGTGCTTTATTAGAAGCTGTCCACCAACATCCCAACATCGAAATATTCGATCATCATTTTGCCATCGACATTTTAACACAACATCATTTAGGCAAAGAAGTAAACAGTCGCACACCCGATATTGAATGTTATGGCGTGTATGTACTGAACTTAAAAACAAATAAAATAGAAACCATACTTGCCAAAACAACATTAATGGCAACTGGCGGAGCAGGACACGTTTACAGCACCACCACTAACCCAACCATTGCTACTGGCGATGGTGTTGCAATGGTATACCGAGCAAAAGGAAAAGTGGAAGGAATGGAATTTTATCAGTTTCACCCTACTTCATTGTACAACCCGAATGAAAGTCCATCCTATTTAATTTCCGAAGCAGTACGTGGACATGGTGGTATTTTAAAAACAATTGATGGAAAAGAGTTCATGCATAAATACGATGAACGCAAATCATTAGCACCACGTGATATTGTTGCACGTGCCATCGATAATGAAATGAAAACACGTGGCGATGATTATGTGTATTTGGATTGCCGCCACATCGATAAAGACGATTTTATAAAACACTTCCCAAACATTTACCAAAAATGTTTGAGTTTAAACATTGATGTTACCAAAGATTATATCCCAGTTGTTCCAGCAGCACATTACATGTGTGGAGGAATTAAAGTGGATAAAAAAGGATTGAGCAGCATCAAAAATTTATATGCCATTGGCGAATGTTCCAGCACAGGTTTGCATGGTGCCAACCGTTTAGCATCCAACTCTTTGCTAGAAGCAATTGTATATGCACACCATGCAGCACTCGCATGTATTGAAGATGCAAAACACATCAACTATTGCGAAACCATTCCCGATTGGGATGCCGAAGGCACAGCACATCCCGAAGAAATGGTATTGTTGATTCAAAGTTTAAGGGAAGTACAAGCGATCATGACCAATTATGTAGGGATTGTACGTTCCGATTTACGTTTACAACGCGCTTTTGATCGATTAGAGATACTTTACAAAGAGAATGAAGCTTTGTATTTAAAAACAACTATATCACCTAAATTATGTGAGCTACGTAATTTGATTAATGTAGCTTACATTATTATTAAACATGCCCGCCAGCGTAAAGAAAGTGTTGGATTGCATTATTCCATTAATTATCCGAAGAAGTAAAATTTGTAAATAAAAAAAGGCGCTAAATTTTTAGCGCCTTTTTTATCGAAATGATTTAAGAAAATATTTTTTTCTATACACCAAACTGACTTAAGTGATGATTCAAATGTTTGTAGAACATATTATTATATTCAGTTGAAGTTAATGGACCAAATGAATGTGATGCTTTCCCTTCAAAATGTGCTGCACCCAACTCTTGTGTTTTGCGCACAAATCCAATTAAACGTTCTTTTTCTGTTGCAAAATTTTTATCGTCTTTCACTAAAAAATCAGGACCTGTTCCTGAATTTTTTTTGTAAGGTTTTTCATTTACAACAATTGGCTTTAAAACCAATTTCAAAATAAATTTCATAAATCCACCTGGTGCTTTGTATTTGGTAGGTTCGTATTCGTATTCATACGTAATGGCACAATGAGCCAACATTTGAGATACACTCATCTTTCCCCAAAGACCTTTTGTTTCGGGTGTTAATTTATTAATGCGGTTAACAATTTCTTCGCTAACTTCTTTTGTAAATACGTTTGGTAATGCCATGTTTATTATGCTGTAACAGCAGTCTTTTTTTCTGATTTAACCTTTGCAATCATTGTTATAAAATCATCGAACAAATAACGTGCATCGTAAGGACCTGGACATGCTTCTGGATGGTACTGTACAGAGAATACATTTCTGTCTGTATAACGCAAGCCTTCAACGGTATTATCGTTCAGATTCACGTGTGTAATTTCCATGTTTTTCACTTTTGCAACATCTTCTGCTTTTACACCAAATCCATGATTTTGTGAAGTGATTTCACTTTTCCCAGTTATCAAATTTTTAACCGGGTGATTGATACCACGATGTCCTTTGTGCATTTTGAATGTAGATATTCCAGATGCTTCTGCAATTAACTGATGTCCCAAACAAATACCAAATGTTGGAACATTTGAATTGATAATATTTTTCACAATAGCTGCTTCATCAGGCATTACTGAAGGATCACCAGGGCCATTGGATACCATGAACCCATCTGGTTGCCATTTCATCATTTCATCAAAACTTGTTTTTTGAGGAAACACTTGCAAATAACAATCGCGTTCAGCCAATGAACGTAAAATATTTCTTTTTACTCCAAAATCAATTACTGCTACTTTGTGTTTTGCACTTGCATCACCAAAGAAGTAAGGTGTTTTTGTACTTACTTTTGATGATAATTCCAATCCTGCCATGGAAGGAACTTTTGCTAATTTTTCTTTTAAAACATCGATATCTAATGTTTCAGAAGAAATAATGCAGTTCATCGCACCCTTATCACGAATATATCTTACAATTGCACGCGTATCTACATCCGAGATAGCCACAGTTCCATTATTGATAAAATAATCCTTTAAAGAGCCCGATGAGCGTTTTCGAGAAGGAAAATCATTAAATTGTTTACAAACCAATCCTGCAATTTTGATTGAATCAGATTCAACTTCATCATCGTTTACACCATAGTTACCAATATGTACATTGGTAGTAACGATAATTTGACCAAAGTAAGATGGATCGGTAAAAATCTCTTGGTAACCAGTCATACCTGTATTAAAACAAATTTCACCGGCTGTTGTACCAATTTTACCTGCTGCTTTGCCATAAAAGGCTTTACCATCTTCTAATAATAAAATTGCGGGGGCTTTTACTGTATATTTCATAGTTTAGGACACAAAAAAAAGGATAAAGCAAAATTACTTTATCCTTTTTATGATTGAAATTTTAATTTTCACAAATTATTCACTTTTTGCGTTATCGTCTGTTGACTCAGTAGCATCAGTTTTAGCTGTTGCTTTCTTTTTACCAGTTCCACGTCTAGAAGCTTTTGCTTTAACAGGAGCGTTAGCACCTAATAAGTTTTCGTTGAAATCAACTAACTCGATCAAGCAAGTATCAGCGTTATCACCTAAACGGTTACCAGTTTTGATGATACGTGTGTATCCACCTGGACGGTCAGCAATTTTAGAAGCGATTTCTTTGAACAAGATTGTAACTGCGTCTTTGTTACCTAAGTAAGCAAATACGGTACGTCTTGCATGCGTTGAATCGTCTTTAGATTTTGTTAATAAAGGCTCAACGTAAGTTCTTAATGCTTTAGCTTTAGCCAAAGTAGTGTTGATGCGTTTGTGCAGAATTAATGAACTAGCCATATTCGCTAACAACGCCTTGCGGTGAGCTGATTTTCTGCCTAAATTGTTTATTTTATCTCCGTGTCTCATTTTATTTTTTAGTATTTAGATATTAGATGTTAGATATTAGACGTCCAACATCTAAAATCCAGAATCCAAAATCCGAATTATTCTTTATCTAATTTATATTTTGCTAAGTTCATTCCAAAGGTTAAACCTTTGTTTGCAACTAAGTCTTCTAACTCTGTTAATGATTTTTTACCGAAGTTGCGGAATTTCAACAAATCATGTTTAGCGAAAGATACTAAGTCAGCTAATGTTTCAACATCTGCAGCTTTTAAGCAATTCAAAGCACGAACAGATAAATCCATATCCACTAATTTAGTTTTCAATAACTGACGCATGTGTAATGATGTTTCATCAAACTCTTCAGTTGCCATTTTTTCTTCAGTATCCAAAGTGATACGCTCATCAGAGAATAACATGAAATGGTGAATCAAAATTTTAGCAGCTTCTTTCAAAGCATCTTTTGGATGAATTGAACCATCAGTAGTGATGTTCATAACCAATTTTTCGTAATCCGTTTTTTGTTCAACACGATAGTTTTCGATGCTGTAAAGAACGTTTTTAATTGGTGTATAGATAGAATCGATTGGAATTAAACCAGCACTTGCGTTAACAGGTTTGTTCTCTTCTGCAGGAACATATCCACGACCTTTATCAATAGTGATTTCTAATTTAATTTTCACATTTGACTCCATGTTGCAAATCACTAAATCAGGATTTAAAACTTGGTAGTTTGAAGTAAATTTACCGATATCACCAGCAGTTAATTGGTTTTTACCTGTAATGTTTACAGTTACTTTTTCGAAGTCAGTAGTTTCAATTTGCTTTTTAAAACGAACTTGTTTTAAGTTAAGGATGATTTCAGTAACATCTTCGGTAACACCTTTGATAGTAGAGAATTCATGATCAACACCTTCAATTTTTATAGTAGTTATTGCATAACCCTCAAGAGATGATAATAGAATTCTGCGTAAAGCATTACCAACAGTAATACCATAACCAGGCTCTAGTGGACGAAATTCGAATTGACCTTCTGTTTCGCTAGAGTTAATCATTATAACCTTGTCAGGTTTTTGAAAAGCTAAAATTGCCATTGTATATGTATGTTTTATTATTTGTGAATAGATAAATTAAGGGTGCAAATATACTCAATTATTTTGAGTACAACTCCACTATTAATTGTTCTTTGATGTTCTCTGGAATTTGAACTCTTTCAGGCATTGAAATAAATTTACCTTTCATAGACGTTTTATCAAAATCCATCCAAGGGAATTGGTTAGTAGCAGCTGAAACTGAAGATGCAATAACTTCCATTGATTTTGAACGTTCACGAACTTCAACAACATCACCTGGCTTTAACGTGTAAGATGCGATATTTACAACACTTCCGTTTACTTCGATGTGACAGTGACCAACTAATTGGCGAGCTGCAGAACGAGATGGAGCAATGCCCATACGGTAAACTACGTTATCTAAACGAGATTCGATTAATTGTAACAAAACCTCACCAGTAATACCTTTTGCACGAGATGCCATGTCGAAAATTTTAGCGAATTGACGCTCTAAAATTCCGTATGTATATTTTGCTTTTTGTTTTTCTTGTAACTGAACTGCGTACTCAGATTGTTTACCACGTTTTTTAGATAAACCGTGTTGTCCTGGAGGGTAGTTCTTTTTTTCTAATGCTTTGTCTGGACCAAAAATTGGTTCTCTAAATTTTCTTGCAATTTTTGATTTGGGACCTGTATATCTTGCCATTGTTTTATTTTTTACTAATTAAAAATTCAATTGTATATTGTTTGATTTAATCGTTGGTTATTATAAACTAAAGATTAAACTCTTCTACGTTTTGGAGGACGGCAACCATTGTGAGGAATTGGTGTAACATCCATGATTTCAGAAACTTCGATACCTGCACCTGCAATAGTACGAATTGCTGATTCACGGCCAGCTCCTGGACCTTTTACAAACACTTTTACTTTACGTAAACCTGCATCGTGTGCAACTTTAGCGCAATCTTGAGCTGCTAATTGTGCTGCATATGGTGTGTTCTTTTTAGAACCACGGAATCCCATTTTACCAGCACTTGACCAAGAAATAACTTGACCAGCATTGTTTGTTAAGGAAATGATGATGTTGTTAAAGGTAGCGTTAATGTGCGCTTGACCTACAGCATCTACTTTTACAACTCTTTTTTTAGCAGCTGCTTTAGCTGCAGTAGTTGATTGATTTTGTTTTGCCATTTTTTGTTTTTTAATGATCGTTAACTTTTCAGCTAACCGTTTTTTTGTTTATTAAAATTCCTTTCCTTGGTATACCCAGTATATCAGCAACACAAGGGGTGAGGACTACTATTTAGTTACTTTTTTCTTGTTAGCAACAGTCTTACGTTTTCCTTTACGAGTACGAGCGTTGTTTTTAGTTGTTTGACCACGTACTGGTAAACCAACACGGTGACGGATACCACGGTAAGAACCAATATCCATTAAACGTTTAATGTGTAATTGAACTTCAGAACGTAAAGCACCTTCTAATTTATATTTATCGTTAAGGATATTACGGATTGCTGTTAATTGGTCATCATTCCAATCTTTCACTTTAATGTTAACATCAATTCCCGCTTCAGTCAAAACTTTTTGAGCTGTTGAACGTCCGATTCCGTAAATATAAGTTAAACCTATTTCACCTCTTTTGTTGTTTGGTAAGTCAATACCTGCAATTCTTGCCATTTTATTTAATTAATTATGTTTTTAAAATTTTTATGCCAAATGCTGGACAAAATTATTTTTGTCTTTGTTTGAATTTAGGGTTCTTCTTGTTAATTACATACAAGCGTCCTTTTCTACGAACAATTTTGCAATCTGTGCTTCTTTTTTTTACTGATGCTCTAACTTTCATTTTTACTTTTTGTTTTTCAGCTTGGTTTAAGTACCAATCTATTATTTATATCTGTATGAAATTCTTCCTTTTGTTAAATCGTATGGCGACATTTCAACTTTTACTTTATCACCAGGTAAAATCTTAATATAGTGCATGCGCATCTTTCCTGAAATGTGAGCTGTAATCACATGTCCATTTTCAAGCTCAACGCGAAACATTGCATTTGACAATGCTTCGATAATTGTTCCGTCTTGCTCAATTGACGCTTGTTTTGCCATACTTTTCTTTTAAAATTCTAATCTTTTTATTCCTAAATTCTATTGATTTCTCAATTAAAATTTATTATTTATTCTTTAATACTTCTTCTATAAATTCAAAGCTAGATAAAATATCTGCTTTGTCCTTTCCTATTGCTAGTGTGTGTTCAAAGTGCGCTGATGGTAAATTATCAGACGTACGTATTGTCCACCCATCATTTTCTTGCAAAATTGTTCTCTTACCAAAATTGATCATTGGTTCAATTGCAATTACTAATCCTTCTTGCAGTTTTAGGCCAGTTCCTTTTTTACCATAATTTGGTACTTCAGGCGATTCGTGTAAGTACTTACCTACTCCATGTCCTACTAATTCACGAACTACTGAAAAGCCATTACTTTCGGCATGTGTTTGAACAGCTTCTGCAATATCTCCAATTCGTTTTCCAACCACACTCATCTCAATCCCTTTGTACAAGCTTTCTTTTGTAACTTTTAACAAGTTCAAAATTTCAGGTTTTACATTGCCTACTGCAAACGTATATGCTGAATCACCAACAAAAGTATTTTTTACTACACCACAATCTACTGATACAATGTCACCATCCTTCAATTCGTATTTTCCAGGAATACCATGTACAACATGAGCATTTACAGAAATACATAATGAATTCGGAAATCCATTGTAGTTTAAAAAAGCGGGAGTTGCTTTATTATCGCTAATAAACTCGAATGCTATTTTATCCAAAGATAAAGTAGTTACTCCGGGTTTAATTGCTTTTGCAACTTCTGCCAACGTTTTTCCAACAAGTAAAGAACTTTCTCTAATTAATTCAATTTCTTCTTTGGTCTTATAAAACAAATCCTTCGCCACGCTCTTTCGTTTTTGTTTTATTATGCGTTTGTCATGCTGGTAGAAGTACGACCTTGTATTCTTCCAGATTTCATTAATCCATCATAATGACGCATTAATAAATGACTTTCTATTTGTTGAAGTGTATCTAATACAACACCTACTAAAATCAATAAAGATGTTCCACCGTAAAACTGAGCAAACTCTTGTGTGATATCTAATTTAACAGCAAATGCTGGTAAAATAGCAATCACTGCTAAGAACAATGATCCAGGGAATGTGATGCGAGACATAACTGCATCAATAAATTCTGCTGTTTTTTTACCAGGTTGAATTCCTGGGATAAATCCACCATTACGTTTCATATCCTCTGCCATTTGGTTTGGATTAACAGTAATAGCAGTATAGAAATAAGTAAAGATTACAATTAACGCTGCGAATGTTAAGTTATACCAAAAACCGTAGTGGTTAGAGAATGTAGATACGAATCCAGTGATGTTATCAGAACCAACTGCTTGTGCAATAGTTAATGGAATAAACATGATTGCTTGTGCAAAGATAATTGGCATTACACCAGCTGCATTCACTTTCAAAGGAATGTACTGACGAACTCCACCATATTGTTTGTTTCCAACAATTTTTTTAGCGTATTGAACAGGTATTTTACGTGTTCCTTGCACTAACATGATTGAACCAACAATTACTAATAACAACAATACGATTTCAATTAACATCATGATTAATCCTCCACCTTCACCACTAACACGAGAACCGAATTCAGAGATAAATGCGAATGGTAAACGAGCAATGATACCAATCATAATCAATAAGGAAATACCGTTACCAATACCTTTATCAGTAATTTTTTCACCTAACCACATTACGAACATCGTTCCTGTGATTAAGATCAATACAGTTTGAAACCACCAGAAACCGCTAGGATCAAGCACAACACCAGCTTTATTGGTAATTTGTGTTGCAATGTATCCAGGAGCTTGCGCCATGGTAATAACTACAGTTAAAAAACGTGTAATTTGGTTAATCTTTTTTCTTCCGCTCTCCCCTTCCATTTGCATTTTACGGAAATAAGGCAATGCCATTCCTAACAATTGGATTACGATAGATGCAGAGATGTAAGGCATGATACCTAAACCAAAAATTGATGCACGTGAAAATGCTCCACCCGCAAAAATATTGATTAAGCCAATAATACCGCTATCAGCAGCTTGATTAGCTTGCGCTAAAGCATCAGCATTAACACCAGGAAGTACTACGTAAGAACCCAAACGGTAAATTAAAATAAAGCCAAGCGTATTTAAAATACGAGTTCTTAGCTCTTCAATTTTCCAGATGTTTTTTAATGTATTTATAAAGTTTTTCATATATCAATTAGGATTGCGTAAAATTACGCTTTTTCAATTGCTACTGCACTTCCACCTTTAGCTTCAATAGCTGTTTTAGCAGTTGCAGAGAATGCATGTACTTTTACTTCAACTTTTGATTTTAACTCACCACGACCCAATACTTTTACTTTGTCGTTTTTATGAGCCAATCCTTTTTCGATAAGGAAAGCTAAATCAATTGTTTCAATTTTATTGTTATCAACTAAACCTTGGATAACATCTAAGTTGATACCACGGTATTCAACACGGTTGATATTTTTAAATCCAAATTTAGGAACACGTCTTTGTAATGGCATCTGACCACCTTCAAATCCTCTTTTTGCAGAGTATCCAGAACGTGACTGAGCACCTTTATGACCTTTTGTTGAAGTTCCGCCTTTACCTGATCCTTGACCTCTACCTAAACGTTTTTTTGCGTTTTTTACGGAACCTTCTGCTGGTTTTAATTTACTTAAGTTCATCAATTATATTTTTTAATTTGTTGATTTGGTGAATTAGCGATTTAAATATTCTCTAAATCTCCGACTCAATTTTTCTCTATATTATTATTCAATAACAGTAACCAAATGAGCTACTTTTTTAACCATTCCAAGGATTTGAGGAGTTACCTCTTTTTCGATTGTTTGGTTCATTTTGGTAAAACCTAATGCACGTAACGTACGTTTTTGACGTTCAGGGCGGTCGATACCACTTTTAATTTGTTTTATTTTAATTGTTGCCATCTTATTTTTAGTTTAAAGTTTTAAAGTTTAACGTTTAAAGTTTTTCAACTTTAAACTTGAACTTTAAACTTATTTTATCCGTTAAATACTTTTTCCATTGAGATACCACGTTGTTGTGCAACAGTAGCAGCATCACGCATTTTCATCAACGCATCCATTGTAGCTTTAACCACATTGTGAGGGTTTGAAGAACCTTTTGATTTAGCCAATACGTCAGTTACTCCAACGCTTTCTAATACTGCACGCATCGCACCACCTGCGATAACACCTGTTCCGTGAGCTGCTGGTTTTAAGAAAACAACAGAACCACTGAATTTACCAAGTTGTTCGTGAGGAACAGTTCCTTTTACGATTGCAACTTTGATCAAATTCTTTTTAGCATCTTCGATACCTTTAGTAATAGCATCAGTAACCTCTTTTGCTTTTCCTAAACCGTAACCTACAATTCCTTTTTCATTTCCAACAACAACGATTGCTGAAAATGTAAAGTTTCTACCACCTTTAGTAACTTTGGTTACACGTTGAATGCTAACAAGTTTATCTTTTAGTTCGATATCACTTGATTTTACTCTTTTTACGTTTGCGTTTGACACGATATAAAGTTTTTAATTTTTAATAATTTAATTAGAATTTTAGTCCTGCTTCACGTGCAGCTTCTGCCAATGATTTAACACGACCATGGTATAAATAGCCATTTCTATCGAAACGAACTGAAGTGATACCAGCGCCATTCGCTTTTTCAGCGATTGCTTTACCTACCAATTTAGCTTGGTCGATTTTGTTCACTTTAGAATCAGCAATGCCTTTATCGGCAGATGATGCAGCAAGAAGTGTTTTTCCTGAATTATCATCAATTAACTGAACATAAATACCTTTATTACTTCTAAAAACAGTAAGTCTTGGACTTTGAGCGTCACCGCTAACTACTTTGCGGATACGTTGCTTAATTCTGTTTCTTCTGTACTCTTTTGTGATTGCCATTTTATTTATTATTTATATCGGATTTGGCCGATAATTAATGTTCTTATTTATTATTTACCTGCTGATTTACCTGCTTTTCTTCTCAATACCTCACCAGCGAATTTAATACCTTTACCTTTGTACGGTTCAGGTTTACGCAATGAACGTATTTTTGCAGCAACCATTCCTATTAATTGCTTATCAGCACATTCCATAATAATTTTTGGATTTTGTCCTTTTTCAGCAGTTGTAGTAACTTTAATTTCAACTGGTAAATCAAATGTTACGTTATGAGAATAACCCAAAGACAATTCTAATAATTGACCTTTGTTAGTAGCACGGTAACCAACACCTACTAATTCTTGTTCTGTTTTGTATCCTTCGCTAACACCTTTAACCATTCCAGCAACTAATGAACGATATAAACCATGTAATGCTTTATGACGTTTTTGTTCAGTTGCACGAGTTAATACTAATGTACCATCTTCGTTCGTGAATGTGATTGCTGAATCTACGTTTTGAGTTAATGTTCCTTTTGGTCCTTTAACTGTGATAACATTTTTATCTGAAATGCTAACTTCTGTTCCTTTCGGAAGTGCAATTGGTAACTTACCTATTCTTGACATGTTCTTTCCTCCTAAAGATTAATAAACGTAACATAAAACTTCGCCACCAACTTTTTGAGTCTTCGCTTCTTTGTCAGTCATAACACCTTTAGAAGTAGATAGGATGGCAATACCTAAACCATTTAATACACGTGGAATTTCACGAGAACCAGCATACTGACGTAAACCTGGAGAAGAAATTCTCTGTAAGTTTTTAATAGCTGATTGTTTAGTTACTGGATGATACTTCAAAGCAATTTTGATTGAGCCTTGAGTTGTTGTATCTTCAAATTTGTAATTTAAGATATATCCCTTTTCGAAAAGAATTTTTGTAATCTCTTTTTTTAGATTAGAAGCTGGGATTTCTACGATTCTGTGGTTTGCTTTGATAGCATTTCTCACGCGAGTGAGGTAATCTGATATTGTATCTGTCATTTTATTTTGGTTTATATGTTATCCCGCACGCAGGATAATTATATTAATACTCTACTTTATATAGCCTGTTGGTTTGTGCTTACCAACTTGCTTTTGTAACGCCTGGGATCATACCATCAAGTGCCATTTCACGGAATGTGTTACGTGAAAGACCAAATTGACGCATATAACCTCTTGGACGACCAGTTAATTTACAACGGTTACGTTGACGAACTGGAGATGATGCTCTTGGAAGTTTTTGCAATCCAACGAAATCACCTGCAGCTTTTAAAGCTGCTCTTTTCTCAGCGTGTAAATCAGCAAGTTTCTTACGTTTAACTTCTCTTGCTTTCATTGACTCTTTTGCCATCTGCTTATATTATTTTTTTTGGTTTTTAAATGGTAATCCGAATTCTGCTAATAATGCTAATGCTTCTCCATCAGATTTTGCTGAAGTTACAAAGGTAATATCCATACCCATTATTTTACTAACTTTATCGATATCAATTTCTGGGAAGATGATTTGTTCAGTAACACCTAATGTATAGTTACCATTTCCATCAAAACCTTTTTCATTGATTCCTCTAAAATCACGAATACGTGGCAAAGCTACGGAAATTAATCGATCTAAAAACTCATACATGGTATCTCCACGTAAAGTTACTCTAACTCCGATAGGAACACCTTTACGAAGTTTGAAGTTCGAAATATCTTTCTTAGAAATTGTTGAAACTGCTTTTTGACCAGTAATAGTGGTCATTTCTTTGATTGCACCTTCTATTAATTTTTTGTCAGATACAGCATCACCAACACCTTGGTTCACACAAATTTTTTCCAATTTTGGAACTTGCATTGAGCTGCTATAACTAAATTTTTTCTGTAAAGCTGGAATTACATCCGCTTTATACTTGTCTTTTAAACGTGGTGAATAAGCCATTATTTAATTACCTCCCCTGACTTTTTTGAGTAACGTACTAATTTATTTGATTTTTCATCTAATTTACGGCCTACACGTGTAGTTTTACCAGTTCCTGGCTCAACAACCATTAAATTAGAGATATGAATAGAAGCTTCTTGTTTAACAATTCCTCCTTGAGGATGTTTCGCGTTTGGTTTTGTGTGTTTAGACACTTCGTTAACGCCTTCAACAAAAGCACGGTTCTTAGCTCTGTCAATTGACAATACTTTCCCCTCTTTACCTTTGGCTTCTCCAGCGATTACTTTTACAGAATCGCCTTTTTTGATATGTAATTTGTTTTGCATTTTCTTAACTATTTTCTATTTTTATAGTACTTCCGGAGCTAATGAAATAATTTTCATAAAGTTCTTATCTCTCAATTCACGAGCAACCGGTCCGAAAATACGCGTTCCTCTTAGCTCGTCAGCAGCATTTAATAATACTACTGCATTATCGTCAAAACGAATGTATGAACCATCCGGACGGCTAATTTCTTTTTTTGTTCTTACCACTACTGCTTTTGTAACAGCACCTTTTTTGATGTTACCAGAAGGTAATGCATGTTTTACGGATACCACTACTTTATCACCAATGGATGCGTAACGTTTTTTGGTTCCTCCAAGTACACGGATAACTAGCACTTCTTTTGCGCCACTGTTATCAGCTACTATTAATCTTGATTCCTGTTGTACCATTTTCTGTTTTTATTACTATTAATTTGGATTGATAAGCCTCTTAGCCTAGCGCAATCTCAAACATTTGAAAAATTATTTCGCTCTTTCAACTACTTCAACAAGTCTCCAGCATTTGCTTTTGCTCATTGGACGAGTTTCCATGATTTTTACAGTATCTCCGATATTGCAAGTGTTTGTTTCGTCATGAGCAACAAATTTTGTTGACTTGTTAACGAACTTCCCGTATTTAGGATGTTTCACTTTACGTTCTACTGATACTACAATTGACTTGTCCATTTTATTGCTGGTAACGTAGCCAATTTTTTCTTTTCTTAAATTTCTTTCTTCCATTTTCTGAAATTATTTTTTTGCTTCTGCTAAAACTCTTTTACGAAGTTCGGTTTGTAATCTTGCTACTGTTTTTCTGCTTGATGTAATTCTTGCAGGACTTTCAATAGGAGATACTGCATGGTTTAGCTTTAATTTAGCTAAAGCATTTTTTTCGTCTTTAACTCTCTCACGAAGATCGCTTGTTGAAAGTTGTTGGATATCTGCTTGTGTCATTTTCTTTGTTTATTACTGTTGGTTTCTGTTATTATTAAGCTTCAGCTGAATAATCTCTTCTAACAACAAATTTTGTAGTTACTGGTAATTTTTGAGCTGCCAAGCGTAATGCTTCTTTAGCAATATCCATTGGTACACCTTCTGCTTCGAACATGATACGACCTGGTTTTACTACTGCTACCCAATATTCTGGAGCACCTTTACCTTTACCCATACGAACCTCTGCAGGCTTTTTAGTAATTGGTTTATCAGGAAATACTCTGATCCAAATTTGACCTTCACGTTTCATGAAACGTGTTACTGCAACCCTTGCAGCTTCTAATTGGCGTGCTGTTACCCAGCAGCCTTCCGTTGCCTTTAAACCAAATGAACCGAATGAAAGTTGGTCGCCACGCTTAGCGTCACCTTTCATTTTCATTTTGTGCATCTTTCTAAACTTCGTTCTTTTAGGCTGTAACATCTTGTTCTATATTTATTAAATCAATTATACCTTTACTTATAAATTATTTGGCGTTTCTTCTATCGTTTCCGCCTTTTCTTGGACCGCCTTTAGCAAATTTCGGTGCACCACCTTGAGGAGCTCCTACTTTTTTGTCTTTAGCACCAGCTGCATTGCTTCCAATGTTTGGAGACAAATCGCGTTTTCCGTATACTTCACCTTTGCAGATCCATACTTTAACACCAATACGACCGTAAGTTGTATGTGCTTCACCCAATGCGTAATCAATATCCGCACGTAATGTATGTAATGGAGTACGTCCTTCTTTGTATCCTTCAACACGTGCCATTTCAGCACCTGCTAAACGACCAGAGCATTTAACTTTGATACCTTCAGCACCCATTCTCATGGTTGAAGCTACCGCCATTTTAACAGCTCTACGGAAAGAAACACGTCCTTCGATTTGACGAGCAATACTATCAGCAACTAAACGAGCGTCCAACTCAGGGCGTTTAATTTCAAAGATGTTGATTTGAATATCTTTCTTAGTGATTTTCTTTAACTCTTCTTTGATTTTATCAACCTCTTGTCCACCTTTACCAATAATAATTCCTGGGCGAGATGTATTGATTGTAACAGTAATAATTTTTACAGTACGCTCAATTACAATTTTTGAAATGCTAGCTTTTGCTAAACGAGCTTTCAAGTAAGTTCTGATTTTATTATCTTCTACTAATTTGTCAGAGAAATTTTTTCCGCCATACCAGTTAGAATCCCATCCTTTAATGATGCCTAAACGTAAGCCTATCGGATTTGCTTTTTGTCCCATTTAAATAATTATTATTTAGTTGTTGTTGCTTCTTGTTTCTTATCTACTACTATCGTAACGTGGTTAGAACGTTTTCTGATACGGTTTGCACGCCCTTGTGGAGCTGTTCTCAAACGTTTCATTTGCATTGCGCTATCCACAAATACTTCTTTCACTACTAAGTTGCTTCCTTCTGGACGCTCACCTGTTTTCGCTTCGTAGTTTGCTATTGCTGATGCTAACAATTTTTCTAATCTTCCTGACGCTTCTTTCGGATTGAATTTTAATAAATTCAATGCCATGTATACTTCTTTACCTCTTATAAGGTCAGCTAGCAATCTCATTTTACGGGGAGATGTAGGGCAATTTTTCAATACTGCAAAGTATCTTGATTTGTTTGCCTCTTTACGTGCGTCCGCTGCTTGTTGTTTTCTAACACCCATTTCTTTGTTATTTTATAATCTTAATTATTTAGAACCTTTATCTTTATTTCCAGCATGTCCTCTAAAAGTTCTTGTTGGAGCAAACTCCCCGAACTTGTGACCTACCATATTTTCTGTTACATAAACAGGAATAAATTTATTTCCGTTATGAACTGCTACTGTTAATCCAACGAAATCTGGAGAGATCATTGATCTACGAGACCAAGTTTTGATTACAGTTTTTTTACCTGAAGCTTGAAGATCTAATAATTTTTTCTCAAGTTTCCAGTCGATAAAAGGACCTTTTTTTAATGAACGTGCCATTTCTTTTGTTTTTTAGTTGTGAACTCTAACCGAAGCTGAGCCATTAAACCATGTTAATATTATTTTTTACGCTTTTCGATAATGTATTTGTTCGAAGCCTTTTTAGGGTAACGAGTTTTGTATCCTTTAGAAGGAACACCTTTGCGTGAACGAGGGTGACCACCAGAAGCTCTACCTTCACCACCACCCATAGGATGATCAACAGGATTCATTGCTACCGGACGAGTTCTCGGTCTGCGACCTTGCCAACGGGTACGACCAGCTTTACCACTAACTTCCAAGTTATGATCTGCATTTGATACAGAACCAATTGTAGCCATACAAGTGATTAAGATCATACGCGTTTCACCTGAAGGCATTTTAATTACAGCGTATTTACCATCACGTGCACTTAATTGTGCATATGAACCTGCGCTACGAGCCATGATAGCTCCTTGACCAGGACGTAATTCGATGTTATGAATAGTAGTTCCTAAAGGAATTTCCGATAATAATAAAGCGTTACCTACCTCTGGTGCTGAACCTGGACCAGATACAATCTTTTGTCCAACTTGCAATCCGTTTGGTGCAATAATGTAACGTTTTTCTCCATCAGCATAAGCAACTAATGCAATACGAGCAGTACGATTTGGATCGTACTCAATCGTTTTTACAGTAGCAGGAACACCAGCTTTATCGCGTTTGAAGTCGATAATACGGTATTGTTGCTTGTGACCTCCACCGATGTAACGCATAGTCATTTTCCCAGTATTATCGCGTCCACCGGATTTTTTTACAGGTGTTAGTAAACTTTTTTCTGGTTTACCAGCTGTAATATCAGCGTTATCACTAACTAATTTAAAACGCTGTCCGGGTGTTAAGGGTCTTAATTTCTTTAAAGCCATTTCTTCTTCTCTTTATTTTATTTTTAGATACCTGCGTAAAAATCAATTGTCTCACCTGCTTTTAAGGTAACAATCGCTTTTTTGTGCTTATTTACACGTCCGATAGCCATACCTTTGGTAGTGTTACGGGTTTTCACTTTTCCAATGTAATTTTGAGTGTTTACTGACTCAACAGATACACCGTAAAGTTTTTCTACAGCAGATTTAATTTCCACTTTGTTAGCTGTTTTAGCAACTACAAATCCATAGCGATTGTGTTTTTCGCCTTGGGCTGTCATTTTCTCGGTTATAACCGGTTTTACTACTATGCTCATCTTATTTATTGCCTAATAAATTTTCAATTTCAACTACCGAGCTCTCTACTAATAAAAGGTTTTGTGCGTTCAAAATATCGTAAGTATTTAGATCTGAAGCAGTTACAACCTTTGCATTGGTTAAATTTCGGGACGACAAATATACATTTTTATTTGAATCTCCCAACACTAACAATGTTTTTTTGTCTGAAAGCTTTAAATTATTGATTAAATCTGCGTATTTCTTAGTTTTTGGAGCATCAAAGTTGAAATCTTCCAAAATTGTAATGCTACTTTCTTTTGCTTTGTATGTTAAAGCAGAAATACGAGCTAAACGTTTTAATTTTTTATTTAATTTAAAAGAGTAATCTCTTGGACGTGGTCCGAAAATACGACCACCACCTACGATTGTACCAGACTTGATACTACCAGCACGTGCTCCACCAGTTCCTTTTTGTTTCTTTAATTTTTTAGTTGACCCTGATACTTCATTTCTTTCTTTTGATTTATGAGTACCTTGGCGTTTATTTGCTAAATGTTGTTTAACATCCAAATAAATGGCGTGGTCATTGGGCTCAATGCCAAAGATTGCATCGTTTAAGCTTACCTTCTTAGAAGTAGCTTTACCGCTAATATTTACTACTGATACTTCCATTTTATTTTTCAATTATAACGTATGAACCTTTTGCTCCTGCGATAGAACCTTTTACTAACAATAGGTTTTTATCAGCAATCACTTTTACTACCTCTAAGTTTTGGATTTTAACACGGTTTCCACCCATACGACCTGCCATACGCATTCCTTTGAATACGCGAGAAGGCCATGATGATGCTCCTAATGATCCTGGAGCTCTTTCTCTATCGTGCTGACCATGAGATTTGTTAGCGTGACCAACACCACTAAAGTTGTGACGTTTTACAACACCTTGAAAACCTTTACCTTTTGATGTACCTGCAACATCTACGAAATCACCTTCTGCAAATAAATCTACAGTTACTGCTTCACCAATGTTTTTTGCTGCTTCAAAATATTTGAATTCAACAATTTTACGTTTAGGAGTGGTAGCGGCTTTAGAAAAGTGACCTTTCATTGCAGAAGAAGTATGTTTCTCTTTCTTCTCATCGAATGATAACTGAACTGAAGCGTATCCGTCTTTCTCCAAGGTTTTTACTTGCGTAACAACGCAAGGACCAGCTTCGATAACTGTGCATGGTATATATTTACCATTGGCACCGAAGATACTGGTCATTCCAATTTTTTTACCTATTATTCCAGACATTTTATTTAATTATTATTATTTACTATTTATTAATTACGATGCTTTGATTTCTACTTCTACTCCACTTGGTAACTCTAATTTCATTAAAGCATCAACAGTTTTAGAAGTTGAATTGTAGATATCTAACAATCTTTTGTATGAACAAAGTTGAAATTGCTCACGCGCTTTCTTGTTAACGTGTGGTGAACGTAACACAGTGTAGATTTTCTTTTGTGTTGGCAATGGAATTGGTCCACTAACTACAGCACCTGTCATTTTCACTGTTTTTACAATTTTCTCTGCTGACTTGTCAACTAAGTTGAAGTCGTAAGACTTTAATTTGATTCTGATTTTTTGACTCATAATTTAGATATAAAGAACGTTAGATAATTATACTTTTTCTGCTGATTTACCTTTTGATTTTGCAATTACATCATCTGCAATGTTGCGAGGAGTTTCTGCATAGTGATCAAATTCCATAGTACTAGTTGCACGACCAGAAGTGATAGTACGTAACTGAGTTACATAACCAAACATTTCTGACAATGGAACTTTTGCTTTGATAACTTGAGTAACACCTTTAGAGTCCATTCCTTCGATTTGACCTCTACGTTTGTTTAAGTCACCTACAACATCACCCATGTTTTGCTCTGGAGTTAAAACCTCAATTTTCATGATCGGCTCTAACAATACTGGCTTACATTTTGGTAATGCTTCACGGAATGCGGTACGAGCTGCAATCTCGAAAGATAATGCATCTGAATCGACATTGTGATATGAACCATCAATCAAGCGAATTTTCAATGAATCCATTGGGTAACCAGCTAATACACCGTTTACCATTGCTTGACGGAATCCTTTTTCTACTGCAGGGATAAATTCACGAGGAATGTTACCACCAGAGATTTCATTGATGAACTGTAATCCATCTTTTGAAATATCCCAATCAGCATCAACTGGAGATGCAACAAATTTAATATCGGCAAATTTACCACGACCACCTGATTGTTTTTTGTAAACTTCACGGTGTTCAATTAAACCATTGATTGTCTCTTTGTATGACACTTGAGGAGCACCTTGGTTTACCTCAACTTTAAACTCTCTTTTTAAACGGTCAACGATAATCTCCAAGTGAAGCTCACCCATTCCGCTTACGATTGTTTGTCCGCTATCTTCATCCGTTTTAACACGGAATGTAGGATCCTCTTCAGCTAATTTATTTAATGCAACTCCTAATTTATCTAAATCTGCTTGAGTTTTTGGCTCAATAGCAATACCGATAACTGGCTCAGGGAAATTCATCGCCTCTAATACAATTGGGTGTTTTTCATCACACAATGTATCTCCAGTACGGATATCTTTAAATCCAACTGCTGCTCCAATATCTCCTGCTTCGATAAATTCGATAGCATTTTGTTTATTTGCATGCATTTGGAAGATACGAGAAATACGCTCTTTGTTACCACTACGTGTATTTAAAACGTATGAACCTGCATCTAAGCGACCAGAGTATGCACGAAAGAAACACAAACGACCAACGAATGGATCAGTTGCGATTTTAAATGCAAGCGCTGTGAAAGGCTCATTTACATCTGGTTTACGTGTAACTGGCTCATCAGTGTCAGGGTTAGTTCCATGAGTAACATCCTTATCCAATGGAGAAGGCATTAATTCCATTACTAAATCCAACATCGTTTGAACACCTTTGTTTTTAAAAGATGATCCACAAACCATTGGTACAACTTTATTTGCTAAACATGCTTGACGCAATGCTGCTAAAACTTCTGCTTCTGTGATTGAATTTGGATCTTCAAAGAATTTTTCCATCAATGATTCATCAAATTCAGCAATTGCTTCTAACAACTTACCTCTCCACTCTGCTACATCTTCTAACATATCGTCAGGAATAGGAACTTCAGTAAAAGTCATCCCTTTATCTGCTTCATTCCAAACAATTCCACGGTTATTGATCAAATCAACTACTCCTTTGAATGTTTCTTCAGCACCAATTGGTAATTGTAATGGTAATGGATTACCTCCTAATACTTCTTTCACTTGTTTTACAACACTTAAAAAGTCAGCACCAGAACGGTCCATCTTATTTACGAAACCTAAACGTGTTACGTTATAGTTATTCGCTAATCTCCAGTTTGTTTCAGATTGTGGCTCAACACCATCAACTGCTGAAAACAAAAACACCAATCCATCCAAAACACGTAATGAACGATTTACCTCTACGGTAAAATCAACGTGACCTGGAGTATCGATGATATTAACTTTGTATTTGTTATCTCTGTAATTCCAAAAACAGGTAGTTGCAGCAGAAGTGATTGTTATACCACGCTCTTGCTCTTGAACCATCCAGTCCATAGTAGCAGCTCCATCATGCACCTCACCAATTTTATGGTTAACGCCTGTATAATAAAGGATACGCTCTGTTGTTGTTGTTTTACCAGCATCAATATGAGCAGCAATCCCAATATTTCTTGTATATTTTAAATCTGACATTTCAGTTGTGTATATTATTGATTAAAATCTAAAGTGAGAGAATGCTTTATTCGCATCAGCCATTTTATGAACATCTTCTTTCTTTTTGAAAGCAGCACCTTCTTCTTTAGAAGCTGCAATGATTTCACCAGCTAATTTTTGAGCCATTGATTTCTCATTACGTTTACGAGCGTAAAGAATCATCCATTTGATACCCATTGATACTTTTCTTTCAGGACGAATCTCTGAAGGAATTTGAAAAGTAGCACCACCAACTCTACGGCTACGAACCTCAACAGATGGAGTAACATTGCTTAATCCTTTTTTGAAAACTTCTAAACCATCTTGTTCAGTACGTTTTTGAACTACATCGATTGCTTCATAAAAAACTTCGAATGAAGTGTTTTTTTGACCATCGTACATTAAGTTGTTTACAAAACGCGTTACCAACACATCGTTAAATTTAGGATCTGGCAACAGAATTCTTTTTTTAGCTCTTGACTTTCTCATTTTAGTCTTTTGAAATTACTAGTTTTCTAATTATTTTTTCTTAGCAGGTGCAGCTGCTGCTCCTTTTTTAGGTTTTTTAGTTCCGTATTTAGAACGTCTTTGGTTACGACCTTCAACTCCTGAAGTATCTAATGCACCGCGAACGATATGGTAACGTACACCTGGTAAATCTTTTACCCTTCCACCACGAATCAACACAATCGAGTGTTCTTGTAAGTTATGCCCTTCTCCCGGGATGTATGCAGTAACCTCTTGTTTGTTTGTTAAACGAACACGGGCAACTTTACGCATTGCCGAATTTGGTTTTTTTGGTGTAGTTGTGTACACACGAGTACAAACTCCACGTTTTTGTGGACTAGATTCAAGAGCTGCAGATTTACTTTTGTTAACCGCTCTAGATCTTCCTTTACGCACTAATTGCTGTATTGTAGGCATTTTTCGGTTTTATTTTTTAATCAATTTTTGTTATAAATAAAATACACCCCCGCTTTTTTGGGGAGGGCAAAGGTAAAAATTTTTTGTTACAAACAACAGTAAGTTGAAAAAAAATACACTTTTTTTCTTGTCTATTTTGAATTTTAAGGATAAAAGGACCTCAAACCCTCATTCACTTTACTTCTTAGGTTTTAAAAAAGATGAAAAAAAATTGAATATTTTTTGAAAAAAGTGCATTTTTCAAAAATTTTGATAAATCTGCTTAAATCAAAGCTTTTTTCCCTAGTTTTAAAAAAGCTAATTTTTTCTGAAATGAACTACAAAATCTTATTTTTAAATTTTTGCTTGCTAAACTCCTTGTTTTCGCAACAAAATCCAACTTTCGGTCCTGAAATCCTTGTAAATTTCATTTCAGTGAATTTTGACGCCATGGAACCGCATCTCTCTCCCGATGGAAATGCACTGTTTTTTAATAGCTTAAATGACGGAATTACTACTAGCCTCTTTTATGGTGGAAAAATCAACGACAGTACCTTTTCCTTGGTTGGTCAAGTCCCAATCGTTAACCAAACTATTACTCCTCGATTAGATGGAGTTGCTTCGGTAGATACTGCAAACAATTTTTACTGGGTTTCGACTCGGAATTACCCTGTTGATTTTGACAACCTCCATCGCATCAGATTCCTTCAATCGGGATACACCAATTATGGTCGCGTACATGGCGATTTTTATATCTATTCGCCAGGTTGGCTTGTCATGGATGCAGCCATTACTAATTTTGGTGACCAATTGTATTATAGCAATGCGTTTTTTAATAATTGCGGTGGCGCACCATGCAAAGCAGCATTGGGAATTGCTGATAAAGTAAATGATTCAACCTTTATGAAAAACTCAAATTCAGCAAGTATATTAGCCGCCATTAATGATACTACAAACTATATTGTATATGCTCCCCAACTGAGCGAAGATGGCTTAGAACTTTATTTTACGCGTTTATTACACAATTCAATTAATACAGAAATATGTGTGTCTTCTCGTCTAACTACAAGTACTGCTTTTGGTGCGCCAAGTGTTTTGGTTGCCTCTGCAACAGGCGAATTGCCTGAAGCTGCAACGATTTCTGCCGACAAAAGCAAAATTTATTACCACAAAAAACAAGGCGGGGTTTTTAAGCTTTTTTTACGTTATAGAAACATCCCTACTTCTATTCAAGCTAATGATGAAATGAATGGATTTAAGATTTATCCAAATCCAGCAACGAATAACATAAAAATTGAGCTGGCAAAAAATGAACCTTACCAGGTATTCATCACCGATTTATTAGGAAAGGAAATAATAGAACTTAGAACTAATAAACAAACTACAAGTATTGATTTGGAAGGCTTACAACAAGGTATTTACTTATTAAAAGTACAAACTGAAAAAGGAATTTTCACTCAAAAATTTATTAAGAACTAAAAAGCCAAGCGCCAATCGCAACCATTTTTCCAGTTACTACAACCATAAGCAGCTTTTCCTTTAATCACTGTTCCTTCTTTACATTTAGGACAGATTGCAGGTGCTTCAACAATTGTGTTTTCTGCCTTCTTTGCCTTCACTTTTGCTGTACTTGCTTTTTTCTCTTCAAACTCGATATTAAAATCGGAAGCTAATTTTAGAATTCCATCCTTTTTACTTCCTCCTAAATCAAATCCTTTAATTACAGGTGTTTTCCCTTTTTCTGCCAATGTTTTTAATTGTGCATCCGTTAATTTTTTTCCCATTAACTCAAACGGAATTTTGAAATCACATCCATTCTTGAAATTGCTACAACCAAATGCTGTTTTACCTTTTAGCAATGTTCCCGATTTACATTTTGGACATTCAACAGATTCGGAACTCTTCTTAGCAGACTTTGTTTCTTCGCTCTCTACGGCAATTCGTTTTCCACTCTCATTCTTTACCTGCACCACCAAATCACTCACCATTTGCTTCATTTCTTGTAAAAACAATTCCGCTTGGTACTCCCCTTTTTCTATTTGTCGCAATTTAAACTCCCAATTACCAGTCATTTCAGCTGATTTCAACAACTCATTATTAATGGTATGAATTAGCTCCATTCCTGTTATTGTAGGAACAATGTTTTTACGTTCACGTTTTATATAATTTCTCCTAAACAATGTTTCAATTATAGCTGCACGTGTACTCGGGCGACCAATTCCATTGTCTTTCATTAAATCTCTTAACTCTTCGTCTTCCACTTGCTTACCTGCTGTTTCCATTGCACGTAGCAACGTTGCTTCGGTATAAGGCTTTGGTGCAGTTGTTTTCCCTTCTTTTAAAAAAGCTTCATGCGGTCCCTTTTCCCCTTTCGTAAATTCTGGTAGAAACTGTGTTTCTTCTTTTTCATCTTCTTCCGACACCGCTTCTTTTTCATATACGATTCGCCATCCTGCATCTAAAATTTGTCGGCCAGTAGCCTTAAATTCAATGTCTTTAACAGCACCCATTACAGTAGTATTCGATACTTCACAATCTTTGTAAAATACTGCAATGAATCGCTTCGCAATTACATCGTACACATTTGCCTCTGCTCCAATTAAACCTTGTGCTCTAACATCGGTAGGAATAATTGCATGATGGTCGGTTACTTTTTTATCATCAAATACTTTTGACGATTTACGGATCGGCTCTGCTAATAATGGTTTTACCAATGTTTGGTAATTCACCATACTTTGCATGATTCCCGAAATTTTTGGATACATATCATCGGGCAGATAGGTTGTATCAACACGAGGATAAGTCACTAATTTTTTTTCGTATAAATTCTGAATCGTTTTAAGTGTATCATCGGCCGAAAAGCCAAACTTTTTATTGCACTCAACTTGTAGCGCTGTCAAATCAAACAAGCGAGGTGAGCTTTCTTTGCCTTTTTTGGTTTCAACCAAGGTTATTTCAAAAGGCTCGGATTTAATCGAATTTAAAAGATCATCTCCTTTTTGTTTTTCATCACCTACAAATCGATCTATTTGTGCATTAAAAATAACATCGCGGTATTTCGTTTTTAATTCAAAAAACACAGCCGATTTAAATGCATTTATTTCTACTTGTCGAGCCACAATCATTGCCAATGTTGGTGTTTGAACTCGCCCAACAGAAAGTACCTGGCGATTTCCATTTCCATATTTAATGGTATACAAACGTGTTGCATTCATCCCCAATAACCAATCGGCTGCCGCTCTGGAGTATCCTGCAAAATAAAGACTATCATAGTCTTTGGCATCTTTCAATTTTGTAAATCCTTCACGAATAGCTTCTTCTGTTAACGATGAGATCCATAAGCGTTTCATAGGCTTTTTACAATTGGCTTTTGCGAATACCCAACGTTGAATTAACTCACCCTCTTGCCCAGCATCACCACAATTAATAACCTCTTCAGCATTTTCAAATAATGTAGAGATAATATTAAATTGCTTTTCAATCCCCTTATCATTCTTCACTTTTATTCCAAATTTTAGAGGTAAAATAGGAAGCATGTTTAAGTTCCATTGGCGGTATGCCGAATCGTACTCATGAGGTTCTTTCAACTCACATAAATGCCCAAAGGTCCATGTTACCTGATAGCCATTCCCTTCCCAATAACCGTCCTTTCGTTGTTTTGCACCAACAATTTCGGCAATCTCTTTTGCAACACTCGGCTTTTCGGCAATACAAACTTTCATTTGAAATAATTTTTCTAGAAAAATAAAACTCCACTAGGGGATTTCATTTCATGGCGGTAAAAATAACACCTGCAAGTGCTATTCATAAAAAATGATTTAATGTTTTATCAACAATAAAGCAGTTTTTACATATTTCTATTAAATTTACTTCCTCTAAAAAAGCAATTTATTGATTATGAAAAAAACACTTTTAGCAATTACACTTTTATTGCTTACCATTACTTCGTTCGCAAAAGAGAAAAAACCTAAATTAGAAAAAGGCTTATATGCGGAGATTGAGACTACCAGAGGTAAAATTTTAATTCAACTTGAATTTGAAAAAACACCGTTAACAGTTGCCAATTTTGTTGGTTTAGCTGAAGGAAAAATAAAAAATAATTCAAAAGGAGAAAATGTGCCATTTTACAATGGATTAAAATTTCATCGTGTTATTGCTAATTTTATGATTCAAGGTGGCGACCCTGCTGGGAATGGAACAGGTGGTCCAGGTTATAAATTCAAAGATGAGTTTCATCCCGATTTAAAACATACTGGACCTGGAATCTTATCAATGGCTAATTCAGGACCAGGAACAAATGGTTCTCAATTTTTCATTACACATGTTAAAACAACTTGGTTAGATGGAAGACATACTGTATTTGGGCACGTAGTAACTGGACAAGAAGTTGTAAATGCTATTCAACAAGGAGATGAAATTATTGCTATTAAAATTATTAAAGTAGGAAAAGCAGCTAAGAAATTTAAAGCAGCAAAAGTATTTGCAGAATTAAACAAATAAACATGATAGCAACTGTAGAAATAAGTATGTATGCATTAACGGATGATTATGCAAACAAAGTCATCGATTTTATTCAGCGTGTAAAAAAACACCCGAACATTAAAGTAGAAGTAAACGGCTTGAGTACACAACTATTTGGCGAGTACGACTATCTAATGGATGTATTAAAAAAAGAAATGAAAACAGATTTCGAAAATGGCAAAGCTGTGTTTTTGATGAAGCTTGCCGGAAGTGAATTAACAAAAGAACAATTACCAGAAATTTTAAAATAATACGTATGAGCCAATTAATTGAATGTGTTCCTAATTTCAGTGAAGGGAACGATATGAACATCATCAAACAAATTACCAATGAAATTGAATCCATTGATGGTGTTAAATTACTAAATGTAGATCCAGGTAAAGCAACAAACAGAACTGTTGTAACATTTGTAGGAAACCCACAAGCCGTTATTGATGCAGCTTTTCTTGCAATCAAAAAAGCGAGTGAACTGATTGATATGAGTAAACACAAAGGTGAACATCCACGCATGGGTGCAACCGATGTATGTCCATTGATACCTATTGCGGGTATTAGCATGGAAGAAACAGCGGAATACGCAAAAAAACTAGGTGAACGTGTTGGTAAAGAATTAAACATTGCTGTTTACTTATATGAAGCTGCACAAAAAAACAAAGAACGTAATAACCTTTCTGTAATACGTGCAGGTGAATACGAAGGCTTTTTCAAAAAAATAAAATTACCTGAATGGAAACCAGATTTTGGTCCAGTAGAACATTCTATTAAAGCAGGTTCTACTGTTATTGGCGCAAGAGATTTTCTCGTTGCTTATAACATTAACCTGAACACAACTTCCACACGCAGAGCGAATGCAATTGCATTTGATGTGCGTGAAGCAGGACGAGTAAAGCGTGAAGGAAATCCCGTTACAGGTAAAATTGTGACCGATGAAAAAGGGAATCCAGTAAATATTCCTGGAACATTAAAATCAGTAAAAGCAATTGGTTGGTACATCGAAGAATATGGTGTTGCACAAATATCAATGAACTTAACGAATATCAATATCACTCCTGTTCACATTGCATTCGATGAGGTATGCAGAAGTGCTACCGAAAGAGGTATCCGTGTTACCGGTTCTGAATTAGTAGGATTGATTCCATTGAAAGCAATGTTGGATGCAGGAAAATATTTCTTACAAAAACAAAATCGCTCTATTGGAGTTTCAGAAAAAGAACTAATCAAAATTGCTGTAAAATCATTAGGATTAGATGAATTAGCTCCTTTCAAAGCAGAAGAACGTATTATTGAATACCTATTAAAAGATGATAGCAAAGCACGTTTAATAAAAATGAACTTGACTGAATTTGCAGATGAAACAGCAAGTGAAAGTCCAGCACCAGGTGGAGGATCTATTTCTGCATACATTGGCTCTTTAGGAATATCATTAGGAACGATGGTTGCAAATTTATCATCACACAAACCAGGTTGGGATGAACGTTGGAAAGAGTTTTCGGATTGGGCAGAAAAAGGTCAGCACTACAAAAATGAATTATTAAAAATGGTGGATGAAGACACCAATGCGTTTAATAAAATCATGAATGCATTTAGCTTACCAAAAGCTACGGATGAAGAGAAAAAAGCAAGAACAGCAGCTATTCAAGATGCAACAAAATATGCTACTGAAGTACCATTTAAAGTAATGCAACTATGCTATGATTCTATGGAAGTGATTAAAGCAATGGCTGAAGTTGGAAACCCTAATTCGGTTACAGATGCAGGTGTTGGAGCATTGTGTGCACGCTCTGCTGTAATGGGAGCATTCTTAAATGTGAAAATAAATGCAGCCGGTTTAACAGATAAAGCCTTTACAGAGAAACTTATTGCTGAAGGAAACGTAATAGAGGAAAAGACAAAAGCACTTGAGTCTGAAATTTTAAAAACTGTCAATAGCAAAATTTAATGTATGACATTCTCACAACGAATTACAAGAGCCATTAGAAGACATCCTACATTTCGCAGGTTCTTTTTTTCGTTTTTTTTCAGATTGCTTTTACTTGATTTTAAAAAGAATCAATTATTACTTGTTTTCTGGCTTATCTTTTTTGGAGTGATCACAAACAGTGTAGCACCTCGTTATGGAGTTGCCTATTTGTTTTGGGGACCCGAATATTTCGATAAAACAAGTTACCTATCCTATTTTATTACAGGATTTGCATGCGGTGGATTTGTGATGGCCTACAATATTGCTAGCTATATCAAAAATGCTTTTCGCTTTCCATTTTTAGCAACCTTACGTAATCCTTTCTGGAAATACTGTCTGAACAACTTTGTGATTCCTATGAGTTTTACAATTTTGTATTGTGTTCAAATTTTTCGATTCCTAAAAGGAGAAGAAATTTATTCTACAGGCCAAATCTTATTTTTCATTACAAGCTTTTTGGCAGGTAATGTATTTTTTGTTTTTCTAGCATTTACCTATTTCTTTGGTGCCAACAAGGACATTACTAAGCTACATGGATTGCAATACGCTGATAACAGTGCAAAACCAAATGAAAAATCATCGGCTCGTGCAAAAACAATTAATGAAGGAGAACGAAATCCATATCTAATTAAAGAATCACGCGATTGGTATGTTGAAACATATCTTGCTTCTCCATTAAAAATAAGGCTAGTCCGTTCTGTTCGTCATTATAAAAAAGAAGTACTCAAATCGGTACTAAAGCAAAATCACAAATCAGCTTTTGTCTTTCAAATATTATCCATTATAAGTTTAATTAGCTTGGGATTATTTTCTAAAGTCTCCGCTTTTACAATACCTGCTAGTGCTAGTATATTTTTGCTATTCACCATGTTTATTATGCTATTTAGCTCGTTCTACGCCTGGTTCAGAGGTTGGTCAACAGCTATATTTATTGTTTTCTTGGTCTTGTTTAATTATTTACACAAAGTGAATTTTTTATCCTCAGCTGGAAAAGCGTATGGTTTAAATTACAACACTGTTAAAGCTAATTATGATTACGACAATTTCAAACAAAATGACATTGCATTTGACAATCTAAATCAGGACATTGATGCTACCATTGCGCTTTTAAATAAATGGAAAGAGAAAAACACCGACCCTAATAATCCTGATAAAAAACCTAAAATGATTTTTATCAATGTTAGCGGAGGTGGTGTTCGTTCTTCCTTATGGACGATGCATACTTTGCAATTTGCAGACAGTGTTTCGAACGGGAAATTATTAAAACAAACACAGCTTATTACGGGCTCCTCTGGTGGTATGGTTGGTGCAGCGTATTTAAGAGAATTGTATTTGCAAAAGCTAAAACACAATTTAAAAAGTTATTATGACTCTAAATTCAAAACAAATATTTCCAAGGACATTTTAAACCCAATTGCATTTACAGTTGCTACTAGTGAATGGTTTTTTCCATTTAAAAGTTTTACTGTGGATAACAATGTATACATGGAAGACAGAGGCTACGCTTTTGAACAAAAACTTTTAGAAAACACAGAAAACGCTTTTAATAAACGTTTAAATGATTACAAGTTGGCCGAATCAAACTCTTATATTCCAATGATGGTCTTCTCGCCATCCATTGTAAATGATGGACGAAAAATGCTTATTTCTCCTTTAGGTATTTCGTATTTAACACAAAATGCAAGGACCGAAAAAACAAACTACAATAAATTGTTTGATGCCATCGAATATTCAAAAGTATTCAAAAAACAAAATGCAGAAAAAACATTGTTTACAAGTGTTTTACGCATGAGTGCTACTTTTCCATACATTTCACCTGTAGTAAGCTTACCTACCGAACCTCGCATCGAAATTATGGATGCAGGCTTAAGAGATAATTATGGATTAGAAACAAGTTTGCGATTCATTAAAACATTCAACGATTGGATAGCTGCAAACACCAGCGGTATTGTAATCATTCAAATACGAGATAAACACAAGAACATTCCAATTGATGAAAATCCATCACAAACGTTGGCACAAGCATTAAGTCGACCAATGGGAAGTTTTTATGGTAATTTATTCCAAGTACAGGATTTTAATCAAAATCAGCAAATACAATATGCAGATAGTTGGTGTAAATCATCCATAGAAATTATCGATTTTCAATTGCGAAATGAATTGAAAGATCGAATTTCTTTAAGTTGGCATTTGACCAATAAAGAGAAGCAAAAAGTATTGGAATCACTTTATTTACCTGAAAACCAAGAATCGGTTAAGCGTATTTCTGAGCTTTTAAAATAGACTAACAGATGTATCCAAAGTCTATCCTCCTTTTTATTATTGGTTTTAGCCTTACACTCCTGCTATTGTTTTACCTATCTGAAGAGAAAAAGACAAACCCTTCATTTTGTTTCTGGAAAACCAAACTTTCCATTTCATCAAATGAATTGAAACAGATGGAAAAACTAGAGGTTAACCATATCTATCTAAGATTATTTGATGTGGATTGGAATTCATTTGAGAAAGAAGCATTACCTGTTGGAACGATTAGTAATTGGTGGGATGGCAACATCGGTAATCAACAGATAACTCCAAGCATTTACATAACCAACTCGGTTATGAAAAACCTAAACAAAAAACAACTTGACACTTTAGCAATTAAGATAAAGACTAGGATAAACACTATTATTAAAAAACATTCAGAAGAATTTGGCCAGTCAAAACTATGGGAATTGGAAAACAAAGGATACGAAAACAACTTGAATAGAGATAGTTTACAGAAGATTGTAGACTCGTTATCAATAATTGAACAACATAATTTCCAAAAAAAAATTAACGATATTCTTATCGATTGTGACTGGACAATAGAAACAAAAGACAACTATTTTTATTTTTTAAGCCGTCTAAAAAAACAGTTCCCACAATATTCAATTAGTGCAACAATACGATTATGGCAATTTAAAAACAGAAAATTAGCAGGCATACCTCCTGCCGACAGAGGCTTATTAATGTGCTACAACACATCCAATCCAACTGAATATAATTCAGAAAATGCTATTGCATCTTTAAATCAGATTCAACAATACTACACAAATAAAACATATCCAATAAAATTAGATGTTGCCTTACCTCTTTTTAGTTGGGGAGTCATCTATCGGAATCAGAAATTCAAGGGATTATTATCTGATGTAAATATAAAAGATTTCATTGCAGACACCATTACCTATCAACAAATTAAACCAACTATTTTTAAATACAAAAACGATATGGTAATTGGCAACCAGTATATTCGTTATGGAGATGAAATTAAAATAGAATCCTTAACATACAAGGAACTGGAAGAAATCACCAAATCTATAAATGAGAATATAAAATTAACGAATGATTGCCGTATCACTTTTTTTTCTTGGGATACAACTGAAATAAATAAACATGGAATTGATAAAATTAAAAATTTGTATCAGCTTTTTAATAATTAGTTTTTTTTCATTTGACGTTTTAACTGCATGTGGCTGGTTTGAAAATTCAGAAACAACCCGACTTGCACTATTTAAAGCAGAAACAAATGAAATGATTCCTTTCCGCCCATTTTATTATTCAGCGGAAAATTACAATACATTCGAATCTGACCCTAAAAAAAATGACAACATCCGTAACTGCAAAGAATGGCAAGATAAACTTGGTAAGAGTGTAATTCTAGATGATATTTACAGAATATTGTATGATACCGATCCTGAAATCTTCCAACAAGCGTATGAAGACAAAAATCTAACTGTCCTTTTTCATGAAAATAGTTTCATAAAAGAGCTATCAAAAACAGAAAACATTCACTTGCTTGAATATATCCGTTTTTCAAAAGAATTGGAATATTTTAATTTCAAATCTTATGGAAAATGGGAATCTTGGGATGATGAAAAAACAAATTGGTATAATGCGTATGAAGTCGAATTCAAATCTAACTACTCATACATTGATGAAAAAATTAAAGAAAACGATCTTTTTTTAAAAACACGGTATGCATTTCAAAAAATAAAAATATGTTTTTACAATAAAGAATACAATTTAGTAAAACAACTTTATCAAGAACATTTCGAAACATCTAAAACCACATCAATTCTTCTACCTTGGGCAATGCTCTATTATGCAATGTCGGAAGATCTTACCAAGAATACAATTAAAGCAAATTATTTATACAGTATTGTATTTGACCAGTGCGACAGTAAAAAATACGTTGCTATGCAATGGTTTAATAAACAACCTCAAATAATAAGACAAACTCTTTCATATGCAAAAAACGACTTCGAAAAGGCGAATATACTTTCAATGGCATGCTTGAGAAATCCTGGACCTGCGCTCAAACAAATAAAAGAATGCGAATCTCTCGGACTTGGCAACAATTTCTTCACAACGCTCATTGCTCGTGAAATTAACAAAATTGAAGACTGGATATTGACACCTAACTTGACTGAATATCCACCATCAGTTCAATTGAGTGATGAATGGTATTTGAATATGGCTAGAGCCAAAGAAAAAAATTTAAAAAAAGATAAAACCTATCTACGAGAATTTAAAGCATACCTAATAGAATGCCATAAAAATTCAAAGGACGAACTAAGAGATTTTATATCATTAGCAATTGCTCATTTATGTTTCATAAACGATGAACTTGAAATTGGTAAAAAGTACTGCTCCTTGATTAGACCAAATGCCAGCAATGATATTCAGATTCAAAAGAATGTTGAATTATGCCTAATTAAATTAAAAGCAGAAAACATTCTTACTAATTCAGTACAAAATGAAATTAGTCAGGAATTGAAATACATTGAATTGATTGCTAAAAATAACTTTGAATATTATAAAACGTTATACTCATTAACAAGAATTATAAGCAAGGAATTCAAACAAAAAAATAAAAATGCAATTGCTGGCTTATTATTTATGCACTCTGAACGCTATAAAGAAAAATATGAAGATCAAAAAAATGAATATTATGACGAACCATTCTATGAATATTACTACTGGCCTATAGCCTATTTTGACCGGTATGCTACCATCAATGATATGGATGAACTAATTGCACTAATTTTAAAAAATAACAAAACTCATTTTCAAAATTATCTAACAGAACAATATTTACCAAACATTAATGTATATAAGGACCTTGAGGCGACTATCGCTTTTCGTAACAATGACATATCATTAACAGAACAGATTTTAAAAACAATACCTTCTGATTTTTGGGAAAACAATTATGAATTTGCAAATTATTTGAATGAAGATCCATTTTTCCCCAAACGACTCGCTTATGCTCAAAAAAGAAATTTTAACTATCATTTTAATAAATATGAGTTCATTAAAAAGCTAAATAGTTTACTGGAAAATGTAAACAAGAACAAAAATGCTGACGATTATCTTCAACTTGGACATGCATTCTATAACTGCTCCTATTGGGGGAATTCATGGATGATGACATGTTATGGAAAAGGATCAGAAGAAGAGTTTTACTATTCAAGCGATTATCAATTTGGATCAAACTTTAAACAAAGAAGAGGATACCAAGAAGGAAATTATTTTAAATGCACAATAGCAAAAAAATATTATGAAAAAGCACTCGAATTTGCAAAAAATGACGAACAAAGAGCAATGGCTAGTCTTATGATTCACTGTTGCAAAGAAGCGGAGTACGATTTTTACTACTATACGAATGAGGAAAACAAAAAAATAGCTGCATATGCACCTGGAAAAGAACTATTCGATTTTTATAATCGATATTCTACAACCGCAATCTTCAGAAAATTCCAATGTCCTCAGATGGAGCATTATATAGCTAAGTCATCTATCTAATTGAACGTTAAATTGACTATCCCATAGAATTATTATCTTTGTTGCCCCAATAAAAGACAATAACTATGAATCCATTAAAAATAGGCGTTTTACGCGAAGAGAAGAATCCACCAGACAAGCGTGTTCCATTAACTCCACTTATTTGCTCCGAATTAATGCGCAAATATCCCAATGTGGAAATTTTTGTACAACCAAGTAAAATAAGATGTTACGAAGATGCTGAATACACTGCATTTGGAGTAACACTAAAAGAAGATGTGAGTGGTTGTGATGTGTTGATGGGTGTAAAAGAAGTGCCAAAAGATTTATTGATTCAAAACAAACGATACTTTTTCTTTTCCCATACCATTAAAAAACAACCACATAATCAACAATTGATGAAAACACTCATCAAGAAAAAAATTCAGATGATTGATTATGAAACCTTGACCGACAAAAACCATAACCGCATTATTGGATTTGGTAGGTATGCAGGAATTGTAGGTGCTTACAACGCTATTTTAGGTTATGGAAAAAAATACGATTTATTCATTTTAAAACCAGCAAATCTTTGCAGAGATAGAGCTGAAATGGAAGATGAATTAAAACGCGCCAAATTACCCAACATTAAAATTGCATTAACAGGCGGTGGTCGTGTTGCAAACGGAGTTATTGAAACATTAAGTGCATTGCGTATTCGTAAGGTTACTTCCGAAGAATTTTTGATGGGCAATTTCCGTGAACCAGTTTATTGTCAACTAAATCCACGTGATTATGTAGAAAAAATTGATGATCACAATTTTGATTTACACGACTTTTTTAAACATCCAGAACATTTTCAATCAACCTTTAAGCCTTATACAAAAGCCGCTGATATATTTATTTCGGCTCATTATTGGGATCCAAGAGCACCTAAAATGTTTGAATTGGAGGACATGAAGGCGCAAGACTTTAAAATAAGTGTAATTGCTGACATTACCTGCGATATTGACGGAAGTGTTCCAACAACAATACGTGCTAGTTCAATCTCCAATCCATTTTATGGATACAATATAAAGGAGGATAAAGAGGATTTACCATTTAATAAGGATACCGTTTGCATTATGGCCGTGGATAATTTACCATGTGAATTACCACGTGATGCTAGTGATGACTTTGGAAAAGACCTAATGGAGCGAGTTTTACCTAGCATTATTGGTGAAGACACGGATGGCATTATCGAAAGAGCCTCCTTGTGCAAAGAAGGGTCATTAACAGGACCTTTTGAGTATTTGAAAGACTACGCCTATTAAGCCTAAACAACTCATATTCAAACAGATAAAGTGAGTTGCAAACAGCATCTAAACTGTCCATGGCTTTTAATATCAACTGATTTAGTTTTGTTGCATTAATTAACTAAATACTAAATCATTATGAAAAAAAAATTACTATTGGCAATTGCTGCTATTGCATTCTTAGGAGCTTGCAACAAAGAGAAATTAAATTTAACTACAGAAAATCAATCTTCAAATATTGAAATTGAATTTAAGTATCATGAGTCAATTAAAGTATTCGACAAAACGGGGACTTATTTTGCTGAATATTCAATTAAGACCAACAACTTAGAGGAGTTCACTACAAATAAAACGATGTTAGAAAACTCGTATATTAAGCTAGGATTTAATTCTCATCCTTTAAAATACAAAAACTACATTCCAAAAACAGAAAAAGCTCAACCAATAGATTACTCAAAAACATTAATGGTATCTATAAATACCTTACAAATAGGTGAGTATAATAATTTTCAGTTACTCTCAAAAGATGAAAGTAGAGGATTAGTCGTACAATCATTTTCATGGTGGAGATATTTTTTATTCGAACCAAATTTTGACACTTATTCTATTAGTGTTGCTTGTAATTGGAATGGGGCGACAGCTACCGACTATTCAATTGACTATGCCTCTCAAGGGAATCCTGTAGGCTCACATATTATACAGCAGCAAACGGTGTATATTCCATCTGGAGGAAATTATGCTTTCCCTCCAACCGGGTATCTAAGACATCGTATTCAACTTACCAATGGATATAGTAGCAGCACTTGTACATTATTCATATATTCTTGGTAATAATTTAACAATTTTGTTAAAATCTTACTAAATCATTTGCTGTATTTCAAAATTTCACTAAGTTTGCCCCATTACTAACCAAAAAAACATTCAACACAATGAAAAAAGTATTATTTATTGCAGTAGTAGCAGTAGCTTCTTTAGCTTCTTGCAAAAAAGACAGAACTTGTACTTGTACATCTACAACAAATGGTGTTGCAGGAACTCCTTCAGTAGTTGTTTACAACGATGCTAAAAAAGGTCAAGCTCAAGCAGCTTGTTTAGACAGAACTACAACTACAACTGTTGGTTCTACTACTTACACAACTACAACAGCTTGTGAATTAAAATAATCCATTGATTATTCATAAAAAAGCGCCTTTCGCAAGATGGGCGCTTTTTTTATTTAATTTTGAAATATGTTAAAAAAGATTGTGTTGTCGGTATTGTGCATTTTAATGGGAGCGATATTCCTTTATTCGGGGTATACTAAACTTTACCCTATCGAACCATTTGAATATACCTTTGTTGATTTAGGATTTATCAACTGGCAAATAGCACCATTTGTAGCGCGTTTAATGATTGCTGCAGAGTTTGCTATTGGTATTTTATTGATATTACATATTAATCTTAAAATGGCCTATAAAATGGCTATTGCTATACTTTTAGTGTTTTGTGTGTATTTGTTATTGCTAATAATTATTGTTGGCAATAAAGGGAATTGTGGTTGCTTTGGAACTGCTTTACCAATGACACCTTTGCAGGCACTCATCAAAAACATCGGAATGTTAGGAGCTTTTGCTGTACTTTATAAATTTCATGAAGGATGGGAGGTAAAAGGTAAAAAGCGATTCGCATTAATTGTTCCTGTTTTAGCATCTCTGGCAATGCCTTTTATATTAAATCCCGTTGAGCTGGATTATTCACAAGCATACCTAAACAAACCGGAAGAAAATTTTAAATTAGAATTGGATTCTTTGTATAAAGATGCGACTTTAAACATCCCTCCAACTACCTTATCACAAGGCAAACATGTGATGGCATTTATGAGTTTAAAATGTCCGCACTGTCGTATTGCTGCAAAAAAAATAAGAATTATACATGAACGCAATCCATCACTATCCTTCTATTTTGTTTTAAATGGTGATGATGAAAATTTAAAACCATTTTTTGAAGATACACATACGGAAGATATTCCGCATTGCATGCTATTAGGACGAAACTTTATTTACTTAGCAGGAATGGACATGCCTACCATTTACCTTGTTAACAACAGCACTGTTGAACATTGGGTAAATTATATTGATTTAGACCAGAAAGAAATTGAAAAGTGGGTTGCTGAATAAATTTACCATTTACCACCAGAGCCACCACCACCAAAGCCTCCACCACCAAAGCCTCCGAAGCCGCCAGAAGATCCGCCACCGAAGCCTCCTCCAAATCCACCGCCACGAAAGCGAGGACCAAAGAACAGTCCAGTAGAACCCATGGTGAAACCTCCTCCACCTCTACCACCACGCTTGATAGAAATAATGATGAAGATGATAAATACCAAAAGCATTCCTGCTAATTTCCATTTATCAATACCTTTCTTTTTATGCTTTGCACCGTATTGATCCGAACTAAATTCCCCTTTTGCCAATCCCATTAATACAGTAGTCGCTTTATCCAAGGCTTCATAATTCATTCCTTGTTTCAAAGAAGGATACATTTCGTTTTCACGAATTTGTTTGGTAGTAATATCAGGAATTGCTCCTTCTAAGCCGGTTCCAACAGCTATGAATAAATCGCGTTGTCCTTCACCACCAGTTGGCTTAACTAATATCACAACACCATTATCAAAATTACCTTGCCCTACACCCCATTTTTGTCCTAATTGTGTAGCATAATCCCATGCTTCTAATTCTGCTAAATCATCCACCACAACAATCACAATTTGATTGGATGTTTCGTTTGCGAATGCTTCCAATTTGCTTTCGAGAGCAGCTTCTTCCGATGAAGTAAGGAAATCACCTGCCGATAAATCATTTACCAAACGAGGAGGATTTGGACGATCAATTACACCACTCGATTGAGCAGTAAGCATAGTGAACGAACCAATAAAAGATAAAAGTAGAAGTATGTATTTTTTCAATGTGTAAGAGATAAAGTAAATTCTAATTAGTAATTAGCTTCCAAATGAAACATCGTTACTCAATTCGTTGGTATCGTCTTTTTGTAAAGGGAAGTGCGTTTTTAACTTTACACCAGCCATTTCAATGCCTTTGCAAAGACCTTCCGTAAATTCTTGATTTTTAAAATGTGCTAACATGGTATCACGTACTTCATCCCAAAACCCTTTTGGAACAGTATCATTGATTCCTTTGTCGCCAACAATGGCAAACTTTTTATCGTCAACAGCTAAATAAAACAACACTCCGTTTCGGAGTGCTGTTTTATGCATTTTAAGTTTATCAAATGTTTCAACGGCTGCATCCAATCCATCTCCTTTGCATTTGCTATCTACATGCAAACGAATTTCGCCTGATGTATTTAGCTCTGCGTTGGCAATGGCTTTTTGAATCGCCTGTTTTTGTTCTTCTGTAAAGAAATTTTTAGCCGACATTAGAATTCAACTTTTGGTGCTACTTCAGAACCTGCTGATTCTTTGAATGGTTCTTTTTTACTGAATGTATCTTTGTTTAAGAACATACTGTTAAAGAATCCACGAATATGACTATTAAATGATTTTACCGCTTCGTTGTATTCTTTACGAGAAACAGCAATTCTGTTTTCGGTACCTTCTAACTGAGCTTGTAAATCGCTAAAGTTTTGAGTTGAACGAATTTGTGGATAAGCCTCAAATGCCAAATTAATAGCAGTATTGATTTTTTTACCCATGATATCCATATCCTCAGGTGTTTTAGCATTTACGATACCCGCACGTGCTTCTGTAACTGCTGTTAAAATTCCTCTTTCATTTTCAGCAGCACCTTTAACAGTTGCTACCAATTGAGGAACTAAATCAGCTCTACGTTGATAATTTGCACCTACATTACCCCACTTTTCATCTACATTTTCTTGTAAATTGATTGCAGTGTTGTATGTACTTCGGTACATAAAAAAGATAATTACTACTAAACCTAAAATGGCTCCAATAATTAAATACGATTTTTTCATTTTTGTTTTTGTTTTTGTTTGTTAAATGTACGACAAAATTGTCAAAGCATATACCATTGTTAAACTTATGACAAGGTGTCGAAAATTGTCAGTTTTTACTAGTCAATTAACTCCACGCTACGTTTTATGAATTTTGTCAATTCCTCTCCTTTCAAGAGTCCTTGCGACAACATTGCCAAATCAGCAGCCTGTTTTGTCAGTTCTTTCTGTTTTGCTTCATCTTTCTCATTCAATATCTTAGAAATTAAAGGATGATTACTGTTTACAACCAAATTATGCATATCGGGCATTGAACCATAGAAATTCATTCCACCACCACCCATAGCGCTCATGTCTTTCATTCTTCGCATAAACTCAGGCTTTGTAATAAGCATTGGCGCATCTTTTTCGCTCAAGCTTTCAAATACAACGGTAAATTTTTCCTTCGGGACAATTGATTCAACCACTGGCTGTAATTTCTTTTGCTCATCTTCTGATAATTTTGAAGGTTGTGCCTCCTCCTTTTTAATCAATTTGTCGATTGTATCAGCATCAACACGAACAAAGGATGTGTTCTCTAATTTTGATTCTAATTGATTAATAAAATGTGGATCAATTGGACTATCCATTACCAACACTTGATATCCACGAGCGGTAGCTGTTTCAATAAATCCATGTTGTTCTTCGGCATTTGATGAATACAAATAAACTACACGATTATCTTTATCCGTTTGCGTTGCTTTTGCCTTTTCAGCAAACTCGTCCAAAGTATAGAATTTACCTTCGGTTGTTTTTAGCAAAGCAAATGTTTTTGCTTTGTCGTAAAACTTATCTTCCGAAAGCATTCCATATTGAACAAATATTTTAATGTCTTCCCATTTCGATTCGAAATCCGCACGATCTTTTTTGAATAACTCTTCTAATTTATCTGCCACTTTTTTAGTAATGTGTGCCGATATTTTTTTCACATGTCCATCGGCTTGCAAATAGCTACGACTAACATTCAAAGGAATATCTGGAGAATCAATAACACCTTGCAATAATCCTAAAAAGTCAGGAACAATGTTTTCAACCGAATCGGTAACAAACACTTGATTGCAATATAATTGAATTTTATCTTTTTGAACCTCAAATGATTTTTTCAGTTTCGGGAAAAACAAAATACCTGTTAAATTAAAAGGATAATCAACATTCAAATGAATATGAAACAATGGATCTTCAAAATTCATTGGATACAATTCACGGTAAAAATTGGTATAGTCTTCTTCTTTTAAATCGCTTGGCTTTTTTGTCCATGCTGGCGAAGGATTATTGATGATATTATCAACGTCAACTTCTTTATCTTTCTCCCCTTCTTTGCGTGTACCAAACTTAATTTCCACAGGTAAAAACTTACAGTATTTTGTAAGCAAGGTATTGATACGAGTATCTTCTAAAAACTCTTCTGAATCATCTGCTATGTGTAATACTATATCAGTTCCTCTGGTAGCTTTTGTAGCCTCTTCCATTTTATATTCAGGACTACCATCGCACTCCCAACGAACCCCAACAGCACCCTCTTTGTGTGAAAGTGAAAATATTTCAACCTTTTTGGCTACCATAAAGGCAGAATAAAAGCCCAAACCAAAATGACCAATAATGGCATTTGCTTCAGCTGCTTTGTCCTTGTATTTATTCACAAACTCTTCAGCACCACTAAATGCAATTTGAGTAATGTATTTCTCAATTTCTTCGGCAGTCATACCAATCCCTTTATCACGAATGGTAAGGGTTTTTGCTGCTTTATCAATAATCACCTCCACTTTCAAATCATCCAATGTAGCTTTTGATTCGCCCAATGAAACGAGTGTTTTTAATTTTTGAGTAGCATCAACAGCGTTGGACACTAACTCACGAAGAAAAATTTCGTGATCACTGTAAAGAAATTTTTTAATGATTGGGAAAATGTTTTCGGTTTGAACATTAATTTTTCCTGTACTCATGGCTTTATAAAAATTTTTAAATGATGAATGATAAATTATTTTGTGCAATGGCTATTTCAAAGGCTGTGCCAGTAGGTACAAACTGACAAGTTGACAAAAACTCGAAATAGATTTTCTGTATCCATAACTTTCAACTGGTGAACTATTCTAAAAATCTGTTTATTTCAAAAAAATCTGCAATTCTATCTCCTGATTTTTTGTATTTTCGCGTACTTTAAAAAATATAACTATGGCATTCCGCAAAGCAAGTAACAACATTTTAGAAACAATTGGCAATACACCTCTTGTACGAATCAACAATCTTACAAAAGATGTAAAAGCAACAGTATATGCAAAAGTAGAAACCTTTAATCCAGGTAACTCTATCAAAGACCGTATGGCGCTTAAAATGATTGAGGATGCTGAAAAAGATGGTCGTTTGAAACCAGGTGGAACCATCATTGAAGGTACTAGCGGAAATACGGGAATGGGATTAGCAATTGCTGCCATCATTAAAGGCTATAAGTGTATTTTCACAACAACTGATAAACAATCGAAAGAGAAAGTAGATGCTTTACGTGCATTTGGTGCAGATGTAATTGTTTGTCCAACTGATGTTGAACCAGAAGATCCTCGTTCTTATTATTCCGTTTCATCACGTTTAGTTGCTGAAGTTCCAAATGCATGGAAACCTAATCAATACGACAACTTAAGTAACTCACAAGCACATTACGAGCAAACAGGTCCAGAAATTTGGGAACAAACTGAAGGAAAAATTACTCACTTGGTGGTAGGTGTAGGTACTGGAGGAACAATTTGTGGAACGGGAAGATATTTAAAAGAGAAAAATCCAAACATTAAAGTTTGGGGAATTGATACCTATGGATCGGTATTTAAGAAATACAAAGAGACAGGTATTTTTGATAAAAACGAGATTTATCCATACATCACCGAAGGAATTGGTGAAGATTTTTTACCAGCAAATGTGGACTTTAGCATCATCGATCGTTTCGAAAAAGTAACCGATAAGGATGCAGCTATTATGACGCGTGAAATCGTAAAGAAAGAAGGGATTTTCTCTGGAAATTCAGCAGGCTCGGCAATGGCAGGCTTAATCCAATTAAAAGACGAATTAAAAGAAGGTGATTTAGTGGTAGTTATTTTCCATGATCATGGAACACGTTATTTGGGTAAAATGTTCAACGATGAGTGGATGATGGAAAAAGGATTCTTTGATAAAAAAGGTTTGGTTGCAAAAGATTTAGTAAACAACAATACAAATGGAAAACTGATTACGATTGAAAGTTCGGAGACAGTTGGAAATGCAGTAGCATTGATGAACAAAATGGATATTTCTCAAATTCCAGTTACACACGATAAGCGTATTGTAGGTTCATTGAATGAAAGTATGTTGTATCAAAAAATCATTGCAAATCCAGATATCAAAAATCAAACGATTGAAACGGTTATGGCTGCTCCATTCCCATTCGTTGATATCTCTACACCTATCGATTCATTATCAGCAATGGTAAACGATAAAAATTTAGCTGTACTTGTTAAAGATTTTAAATTAGATAAAACGTATATCATTACTTGCTATGATATTATGAATGCTTTAACAAAGTAATTGATTAATATAATGAAATGGGTTAATTTAGGCACTGCTTGAATTAACCCATTTTATTTTTAGAAATATACAATATGCCAATCTTTACAGACCAACTTAATCGAAAAATAGAGCTGCCTGCTTCTCCAAAGCGGATAATTAGTCTTGTTCCATCCCAAACGGAATTGCTATTCGATTTAGGTTTAAGAGATGAGATTGTTGGCATAACAAAGTTTTGTATACATCCAGACGAATGGTTTCGTTCAAAAACGAGAGTTGGTGGAACGAAGAAATTTGATTTCGAAAAAATTAAGGCACTAGAACCCGATTTAATCATTGGAAACAAAGAGGAAAACGAACAAACTCAGATAGAAGCTTTAATGAAATTGTATCCAGTTTGGATGAGCGATATTTACACATTAAAAGATGCCTTGGACATGATTACTAGTATTGGAACACTTGTAAACAAAAGACAAGAAGCGGTTAACTTGAAATTAGAAATTGAATACGCTTTCAACTCATTCATATCTCAACAAAGCGAAAAAAAAGTTCTCTATAAAACTGTGGCCTATTTGATTTGGAATGAGCCTTACATGGTAGCTGGACATGACACATTTATTAATGAAATGCTAAGCATGTGTGGATTAGAAAATGTTTTTACACGAAAAGAATCACGCTACCCAGAGGTTAGTGCAAATGAAATTGCAAGCGCTAATCCTGATCTAATTCTTCTTTCATCAGAACCGTTTCCGTTTAAAGAAAAGCATATTCAAGCTATCCAGAACATTTGTCCAAGTGCACAAATTAAAATTGTAGATGGTGAATTATTTTCATGGTATGGCTCACGATTAAAAAAATCACCCGATTATTTCAAATCATTATTTTAGGCAATAAAACAGGAGTATATTTTTTCGCTCGCTTATTTCTTATTAGCTTTGTACAACTAAAAAACTACAAATGAATTTCATAAAACAACGTATCTTATTATTGCTATTGGCAATGTTGTTTTTATATAATTCGAATTCTGCAAAAGCACAAAAAGTAGGATTAGTATTAAGTGGTGGTGGTGCGAGTGGATTGGCGCACATCGGTGTTTTAAAAGCATTAGAAGAAAATCATATTCCTATAGATTACATCACAGGAACCTCTATGGGAGCAATGATAGGCTCCATGTATGCAATGGGCTTTTCGCCTACCCAAATTGAAACACTTGTAAAATCAGAAAGTTTTAGAAACTGGTCGGAAGGAATCATTGATCAAAAATATGTGTATTATTTCAAAAGAGATGATAATAATGCATCGTGGGTTACCTTTAAAATATCAGATTCATCACTCACATCCATTATTCCTACAAATGTAATATCTCCGATTGCAATGGACATTGGCTCCATGGAATTAGCAGGTGGTCCGGCTGCTGCTGCAAACTATAAATTCGACAGTTTATTTATTCCTTTCAGATGTGTTGCTGCGGATATTGAATTAAAACAGCCTGTTATTTTTAGAGAAGGAGATTTAGCAGAAGCAGTAAGAGCATCCATGTCATATCCTTTTTATATCAAACCAATTACGGTAAATGGAAAACTTCTATACGATGGCGGATTGTACAACAACTTCCCTTCTAACATTATGTATGAAGATTTTTTTCCTGACTTTATGATTGGAAGTAATGTGAGTGGAAACAATCCCCCTCCGGATGAAGACAACCTTTTTTCTCAATTAAAAAGTATGCTTCAAAGCAAATCCAATTATAGTATTTTATGTGAAGCAGGTGTTATTATTGAACCAAAAACAGATGTTGGTTTATTTAACTTTTCGAATGTATCTCCCATTATCGACAGCGGCTATGTCTCAACAATGAGGCAGATCGAATTCATAAAATCACATATTGAAAGAAGAGTTGATCCAATTGAATTGAGCGCAAAACGTGCTGCATTCAAAGCAAAAGAGCCTAAAATAGTTTTTGATAATATCTACATTGAAGGATTAAATAAAAAACAAGCTGATTATGCACGAAAAATTTTACGCAAAAAAAATAAACTCGTAAGCATCGAAGATATTAAGGAAGGTTACTTTCGCTTAGCATCTGATAATAAAATCAAACACATTTATCCAAAAGCAAAATACAATTCCCAAACAGGATATTATGATTTATTTTTACGCATAAAAAAAGAACGAAATATTGTCACCTATTTTGGGGGTAATTTTTCCAACAAACCAATCAGTGAAGGATACATAGGTATTCAGTACAATTACCTTGGTAAATTTGCAATGAGCACACTTGCTAATGCCTATTTTGGAAAGCTGTACAGTTCTGTACAATTGAAAACACGTTTTGACTTCCCCTTTAAAACACCAGTATACATTGAACCGGTTTTTACATGGAACAAATGGGATTATTTCAAGAGTAGTAATGCTTTTTTTGAAGATGTAAAACCTGCCTATTTGATTCAAAGTGAAGAATACGGGCAATTGAATTTTGGTTTTCCTACAGGTAAAAAAGGAAGAATTGTAACTGGTGGAGGATTAGCACGAACAACGGATCGTTATTACCAAACCTCTTCATTTACACAATTAGATACATCCGATAGAACTGATTTTGATGTTGCATCTGCTCAAGCTTATTATGAAATTAATTCGCTGAATAGAAAACAATATGCAAATAGTGGTGAACACTTAAAAATAAAGCTACAATATGTAAATGGACTTGAAACCAATACTCCTGGCTCTACAACCGTTTTAGATACTTTACCGGAGTATAAAAACTATCATGAATGGGTAACACTAAAAATATGTGGTGAGCGATATTTTAACAGACGAGGAACATTTAAAATTGGAATTTATGGAGAAGGGGTTTATTCGACACAAACGTTGTTTAACAATTACACCTCCAGTATCTTGGCAGCACCTGCATTTCAACCAACAGCGGATAGTAGAACTGTTTTCAAGGAAAACTACAGAGCCCATCAATACCTTGCTGGAGGCCTAAAATTTGTAGTTAATATTCAAAAAAATATTGAATTACGAGCAGAAGGTTACATTTTTCAGCCTTACGAATCCTTAATCAAACGAAACGATTTAAAAGTCGACTACTCAAAACCATTTGCTTTCCAACATTATATAGCTACTGGTTATCTTGTATGGCATACTCCTGTTGGTCCTATGAGCTTGGGAGTTAATTATTATGACCAGGTAAAAGACCCTTTTTCCATCCTTTTCCATTTTGGATACATCCTATTCAACAAAAGAGCACTAGAATAGTGCTAATATCAAATTGATTTACAACAAGTTAAACTCTTTTTTGATTTTAAATATAAATTGTATAGATTTGCAGCCCTTTTTACCTCCTTTATTAAGGTAAAATGGAGATTTGAAACTAAAAAAAACAACAATAAAACAACTATGAACGAATACGTAATTTATTTAGTTCCCGCATTAGGGATTTTAGGTTTGCTGGTAATGGCAATTAAAAGTGCTTGGGTAAGCAAACAAGATGCAGGTGATAAAAACATGCAAGAACTTGCTGGTTATATTGCAGATGGCGCAATGGCATTTTTAAAAGCAGAATGGAAAGTACTTAGTATTTTCGTAGTATTTGCTGCAGCATTATTAGCTTATTCAGGAACTATTCATGAAGTAAATGGCAAGCCAATTCACTCAAGCTGGATTATTTCTATTGCTTTTATTATAGGTGCTGTATTTTCTGCTACTGCTGGTTATATCGGAATGAAGGTTGCAACTAAAGCAAATGTTCGTACTACACAAGCAGCTCGTACAAGTTTAAAACAAGCATTAAAAGTATCTTTTACAGGTGGTACTGTAATGGGATTGGGTGTTGCTGGATTAGCGGTATTAGGTTTAGGAGGATTGTTCATAGCATTCTTATCTATATTCAGCAATTTAGGTGCAGACACCGTTAAAACGGCTATTGAAGTATTAACAGGCTTTTCATTAGGAGCTGAATCAATCGCATTATTTGCCCGTGTTGGTGGTGGTATTTATACAAAAGCTGCTGACGTTGGAGCTGATTTAGTTGGTAAAGTTGAAGCAGGTATTCCTGAAGATGACGTTCGTAACCCTGCAACAATTGCAGATAACGTTGGTGACAACGTTGGTGATGTTGCTGGTATGGGTGCGGATTTATTCGGTTCTTATGTTGCAACTATTTTGGCGACTATGGTATTGGGACAAGAAATTATTGTTGTAGATAACTTCAATGGTATGTCCCCTATTTTATTACCAATGGTGATTTGTGGATTAGGGATTGTATTTTCAATCGTTGGTACCTGGTTTGTTACAATTAAAGATGACAAATCAAATGTTCAAACTGCTTTGAATATGGGTAACTGGGCGTCTATGCTATTAACGGTTATCGCTTCTTATTTTATTGTAATGTGGATGTTGCCTGAAACATTAAACTTACGTGGATATGAATTTTCTAAGTTAAATGTATTCTTAGCGATTGTTGTTGGAACAGTTGTAGGTGCAATCATGAGTATTGTTACTGAATATTATACAGCAATGGGTAAAGCTCCAGTTTTATCAATTATTCAACAATCTTCTACTGGACATGCTACTAACATTATTGGTGGTTTATCGGTTGGTATGAAATCTACAGTTATTCCAATTTTAACATTAGCAGCTGGTATCATGGCTTCTTATTATTTTGCAGGATTATACGGTGTTGCTATTGCAGCAGCAGGTATGATGGCAACAACAGCTATGCAATTAGCAATTGATGCATTCGGTCCGATTGCTGATAACGCTGGTGGTATTGCTGAAATGAGTCAATTACCTCCAGAAGTTCGTGAACGTACAGATAATTTAGATGCAGTAGGTAACACTACAGCAGCAACGGGAAAAGGATTTGCTATTGCATCTGCTGCATTAACATCATTGGCATTATTTGCTGCTTTCGTTGGTATTGCAGGTATTGATGCAATCGACATTTACAAAGCACCGGTATTGGCTGGTTTATTTGTTGGTGGTATGATTCCATTTATTTTCTCTGCATTGTGTATCCAAGCGGTTGGTAAAGCTGCAATGGACATGGTTCAAGAGGTAAGACGTCAGTTCCGCGAAATTCCAGGAATTATGGAATACAAAGCAAAACCTGAATATGAAAAATGTGTTGCAATTTCTACAAAAGCATCTATCCGTGAAATGATGATGCCAGGTGCAATTGCCTTAATCACTCCAGTAATTGTAGGTTTCATATTTGGTCCAGAAGTATTAGGTGGTTTATTAGCTGGTGTTACAGTATCAGGTGTATTGATGGGTATTTTCCAATCAAATGCAGGTGGTGCTTGGGACAATGCTAAAAAATCATTCGAAAAAGGTGTGTTAATCAATGGCGAAATGTTCTACAAAAAATCGGAACCACACAAAGCATCAGTTACAGGTGATACAGTTGGAGATCCATTTAAAGATACATCTGGTCCATCAATGAATATCTTAATCAAATTAATGTCTATCGTATCATTAGTTATTGCTCCATACATTGCAGTAAATACTGCTGAGGCAGGAATGAAATGCGAAGGAGAAATGATGGAATGTACTGAAATGCATGAAGGTTGTGGCGAAGGTGCTATGATGCACGAAGGTTGCGAAAGCATGAGTAAATGCGACATGACTGAGTGCGCTAAAATTTCGAAAGAAGAGTGTGCTAAAATGTGCGATGAAAAAGGATGTACTCCTGAAGAAAAAGCATATTGTATGAGCATGTATGGTGCTGATGGAAAATTTGTTGGTCCAAAATGCGACATGAACAAATGCATGAACATGAGCAAAGAAGAGTGTGCTAACTATTGTGATTCAGTTGGCTGTTCTGCAGAAGAAAAAGCAATGTGTGTGCAACATGCTGGCGCTACAATGGGTGCTAAAAAAGATTGCTGCAAAAAAGGTGGAATGGAAGAGAAAAAAGCTTGTTGCAAAGAAGGTGCTGCTGCTGGAAAAGCTTGCAGTGGTGAAGTTGCTAAAAAAGCATGCATGGAAGGATGTTCACATGGTTGCAAAACAAAAGAAGAGTGTGCTAAAACATGTGGTGAATCTTGTGTAAAAAAACACTAATTATTTCAAAAATAAAAATAACGCCTCTTCATTTGAAGGGGCGTTTTATTTAAAACCTAATTCAAGTGATTTCAATCATTACCAGCTATTTTCCGAATTTAACTTCAACTCAAATTGAGCAGTTTAAACAATTGCAAGCTTTGTATGAGCATTGGAATGCACAAATAAATGTTATTTCGAGAAAGGATATAGAATCACTATACGAAAAACATGTATTGCATTCATTAGGCATAGCTAAAGTAATGGAATTTAAGCCCAACACAAAAATCATGGATGTAGGTTGTGGTGGCGGATTTCCAGGTATACCATTGGCTATATTATTTCCTGAATGCAAATTCCATTTAGTAGATTCAATTGGCAAAAAAATAAAAGTGGTGAATGAAATTGCAACTGCTTTAGGACTAAAAAATTTAACCGCAGAACATAAACGTGCAGAAGAAGTAAAAGATAAATTTGAATTTATTATTTCGAGAGCTGTTACAGAGTTCCCTGCATTCTATAAATGGGTACAAAATAAAATTTCAAAATCACAATTCAATAATTTACCGAATGGTATTTTATACTTAAAGGGTGGTGACTTAAGCGAGGAGTTAAAAGACTTTAAAAAACGAGTTGTGCTTTATGACCTGAAGGATTATTTTAAAGAAGAGTTTTTTGAAACAAAGAAGGTAGTTTATCTACCTATGTAGTTACTCCTCCTCAACGATAACGAATACATCTTCGTTATCTTTTTTCATTAAATATTTTTCACGGGCAAATTTCTCAAGTGTTTCTGGATTGGTATTCAGTTCTGAGATATCGGATGTAATCTGTTTGATTTCGGCAGCGTAATAATTACGCTCCTCTTGTAATTTTTTCACATCATCACGCAATTCTAATTGTGTTTTCAAATCGTTTTTATCAAAAAAAACAATCCACACCACTAAACCAATTATAGTAAGTAGATACTTATTCCTAATGATGTTAAATATTTTCTTCACAGCTAAATTGTATTATACAAAAATAAGCACGAATTTTATAAATAATAGATGGGTACAAAATACGTTATCAACCAAACAATTAACAATATGAGAAATTATATTAGTATACTCATTGTGCTATTTATAGCTGGAACAAGCGCCTGTGCCCAAACTTTTAAGGAGCAACAACGCAAAAATGCACGTGTAAAAGCTGCTTATTCCGAAAAATGGGAGGCATTAAAATCCGAAATTTCAAAAAAAGGAATTGATGCCAGTAGCTTTGAACTCTTCATTAGAGCATTTAAACACGAAGAAATAGTAGAAATTTGGCTAAAATCGAAGAATAGTGGTGAATTTAAGCTATTCAAAACATATTCAATTTGCAGCTCATCAGGAGTTTTGGGCCCCAAACGCAAACAAGGTGATGGTCAAGTACCAGAAGGCTTCTACCAAATAGCCGTTTTTAATCCATACAGCAATTATCATTTATCAATGGGTATCAATTACCCAAATGCAAGTGATAAAATCATTGGAAAAGGCAATTTAGGGGGAGATATCATGATTCATGGTAGCTGTGTTACCATAGGCTGCATTCCATTAACCGATACCTATATTAAAGAAGTATATGTACTTGCTGTAGAAGCACGAAACAATGGACAGCAAAATATTTCTGTCCACATCTTCCCTACTCGATTGAATGAAAAAGGAATGACATTTTTAAATGATGAATATGAGGGAAATAAAGCACTGCTTGATTTTTGGAAAAACCTTAAACAAGTTTATGATTATTTCGAAAAAAATAAAAAACTTCCTAAAATGACTGTTAGTAAAGATGGAAAATACAGCATTGTTTAAAAGGCAACTTTCTCAAATTGACTGATCTTATTTAAATCTTGAACTACTTGTCCGTTTTTATTCTGGCCAAATACGGAAATGAACTTCGCTCCGTATATCACTTCTTCATGGGTATATGAATAGCGTGTATTTACTGTTTGTGCAAACGTATCATCAAAACCATTTAAAAGAATCATGAACTCTGCATCCGATTCAATCAAATCCTTTTCAGTCATTCCCCAAAGTGGACTATTTTCATCAATTGGATGATTGATAGTCCATGTCATTGGAAAGAACACAATCTTTTTTAATTCCAACTCTAATGGACGAAAACGTCTTATCATTACTCCATTTTCATTTTCTAATTTTGCCAATGTTACACGACATTCCATATCCGAAATTTGACTGTTTCTCATTTTATTTGCAATCCTAAATTGAAATGCTTTCCCATCTTTAAAAGGAGCTATAATTGCATTTTCGCTGAACAACAACCTCACTTTTGGTCTTGAAAAACGACCATACAACAAACCGGTTGCTAATGCATATCCCAAAACTCCTATCATGGATTCTAAGGCAGCAATAGAACTTGCTGTATGTGAAGCTGGACTAATGCTCCCGAATCCTACAGTACTAAAAGTTTGAGTACTAAAGAAAAATGCTCCCAAAAACTTATCGTATTCAGTTGTCCCTTCAATCCCTTTTAACCCCTCTGGTCCTGTAAAGTAGTACAAGCAAGTAAACAAAAGATTGATGACAATAAAATAAACAACCACAAAAAGTGTAAATTTCCACCAAGTCATTGTTACGAGTGAATGATATATACTAACCGAACCTAATTTAGACTGCTCAATTCGATCAATATTAAACGAACTATCCTTGTTTATCAAGCGCGAACGCTGAGAGGATGTTTTGGTTCCAAAACCTAATTCACTTTCTTCTTTTTTAGACCTCATTACTTATTTTCATTAAAACATATAATAAGCAAATATAGAATTAATTGATAATTTTGTTGCATTAAGAATTAAGCATGGAATACATCGGAAAAAGAATCAGCATCAAAAAAAAGGAGAATCACGAATGGAGCATCGTTATCCTTTCTTCTATTGACAAAACAAAAAATCGTTTATTATTTGCTTGGCTTTTTGCTTGGACAGTAAGTGGTATAATTGTTTTTACACAATACTTTGCTATTACAGATCAACAAACAAAAATTGCATTAATTGTTTGGTTAGGCTTTTGGGCTTATTTCGAGTATAAAATAGTTAAAGCTTTTATGTGGCGTAAGTTTGGAGTTGAAAAAATAAAACTACAAGATGGTAAATTTTATTACAAACGAGATGTTTCTGGAAAAGGCAAAATTCAAATTTTCGAATTCGATTTTATAAAAAACATCCGTACGATTGAATCCAAAGAAAATTCATTTTTAGAAAACATAAACAATTCGTATTGGGTAATCGCAGGAGAAAAAATTGTTTTTGATTATTATGGAAAAGAAATAAAAATCGGCATCCAACTTGAGAAAGCGGATGCCGATGAATTATTGAAAGTAATTACAAAGAAAATGTCCTATAAAAATTAACTTTTAACGATTTTCTTAATACTACTATTTTTATCTGAAGTAACCTTGAAATAGTAAATACCATTTGCTAGTTCAGACAGATTAACATTTACCTTATCTTTTATCACCTCTGCATCTATTGTTGGATGAACCTTTTGCCCAATAGAATTCATAATTTCAATTTGCACTTTTGTTGAAGTTAAATAATTGAAAATTAATCCGAATTCACCATCCCCATTCGTAGAAATAGTAAACGTACTCGTTTCAATATTAGTTGAGATGCCAGTTACAATGTTAGAAGGAAACACATATACCGTTTGTACCATCGTATCTGAACAGATACCATCCGATACAATAAGCATTACTTGATAAATGCCATCTAATTTATAAAGGTAATTAGGACTTTCCTCGTAACTAACAGCAGAACCATCACCAAAATCCCAAGTATAATTCAAGCCTTGTCCAGATGTGTTCGTTAAAGCAATTACTTGATTGTTGTCCAAATAAACGGTATCCGTGCTCATTAAAAATGCTGCTTGCAATGCAGAATTTTGTGGAACAACATAATTAAACTGTTGAATACAACCAACTGAATCGGTAACAGCTAATACATAGTTCCCTGCTGTAATCAACATATTGTCTGCAGTTGTAATTCCATTCGACCAAGAATAAGAATATGGAGCAATTCCACCACTAGTAGTTGTTAATTGTATTGCACCATTTGCATCACCTGCGCAATTTGCATTTGTGACAGTGGATTGTACATTGATAGAATCTACACCATTAATAAATACAGTTGCACTCATTGTTGCACAAGCTCCTGAATTACCCGATATAAAAACAGTATAAAAGCCCGCATTCATATTTGCAATACCATCTGCTCCCATTATATTAGAATGAGATTGTACAACATTACCTAACTCATTATACCAAACATAATTAAAAGGACCTGTTCCATTTCCAATTGCTGTTGCAGTTCCATTCGGAGAAGCAGCGCAAGAAGAAGAAGTGGATAATGTTTGTAATGGTTTACTAATATTTAATACAAAACGAGGATAAGAAGTAGTGTCTTCAATATAGAAAGTATAAGTACTATCCACTTTTAAATCAGTATAAACTCCTGTTTTTAAATCATGCAAAATCAAACATGAACTTGCCGAAAAATGAGTTAAGCTATTTAATGAAATTGAATAATTACCAGAAATTCCAACTTTTACTTTTATTGGTATAGCAAGGTCGTTCGTTATTATTGGCAATGAATTAATAGAATACTTTAGTGTATCGTTAATAGAAGCAATACTTGGAACATCCGTATTGAAGCTATTAAATTTCAAAGCGTCATAAGTTAAATCTTGACCATCTGTAGCATTTGCATTGAAACGAATAACTGTTTCATCACGATAAATTCCGCCTGCTAAATTCAACCGAATTATCTCATCTTGTGATGATGATGATGATCGAATAAATAATCCATCCGCAGTATTTTTAGCAGCTTCTGTAATACTTAATACAGGACTAGCACCAGTTGTTTGTACAAAAAAGGCTTGAGAAGATGCTATTAAATTTGAACCGCCATTTGTTCCAACTCCCGCAATATAGCTAGTATATTGATCCAAAGTAGGATCATACATGTAAACAGCATCGGCAACATTTGTTTTTGTCCATCCTGGTCCATCCCAATCGATTGTTGACGGGTATGGGTTTGCAACTAAATTCCAACCATCCTCAGAAGCAGGTTGTGAAACATCATCCGTATAGGTTACAGCAAATGATTGTGCATTTTTTAACAATGGTCCAGTAACGTCAATTGTTAATGGTGTATTCATGATATATGCCCAATAACCTTTTTTGGCAACCAATGGATTTGTTATGTTCGTTGGTTCTACAAATCCATCATCATATATTCCAGGCAAGGTTTCATCATAGCTAACAATAGAAGCATTCGTTACTGTTGGAGGTGGATACTGTGATCCAGGAAAACCACCTGTAATAAAATCATCATCCCATTGTTGCAATGTAACACTACTCATTGGAGCACATAAAAAGATCCAACCATCTGTTCCAGCAGGAATATAACGCTGCATTGTAACATTACCAGTAATGTCGGCTCCAGAAACAAGCTCTGCTAAACGAGCGGTACCAGAAGCATTGGAGACAAATGTTAAATTATTTGAAGTAGCAAAAGTGCCCGCTAGTATTTCTATTGTATTTGTAACATTTAAAGTATTCCCCAAAGTAACGGAAGCTCCAGAACGATTTACAGTTAATCGTTCTAAGTTATTTGACACACCCAAGGCTGATTGATCCATGTAGAATGTTCCTATACTTCCTGCACCCGTTTCAATGTTTAAAGTCGAATTTAATGATCCTATTAATGTTCCTGTACCTGAAAACGCTCCATAAACGCTCAATGCATTCCCATTTAAATCGACACTTGCTCCTGCAGCAATTGAAATATTTTTACACATTGCACTGCCTGTAAGTTGAGGAGTAAAAGGCGTTCCTAATGGAATAATTACATCAGATGTATTTGTTGGAATTACACCACACCAGTTTGTAACAGTAAACCAGTCAGACGAAACAACACCCAACCAAGTTCCGGCTGTAGTAATTGTTTGAGTAATAGAATTACTTGTAGATGGATTTCCTGTGACACAAATGTCACTTGATGTTAAAACGCATGTAACAACATCTCCATTTACTAAAGAGGAAGATGAATAATTTGTAGAATTTGTTCCAACGTTTGTTCCATTCACCTTCCATTGAAACACAGGACTAATCCCACCATTTGTAGGAGAAGCTGTAAAGGAAATATTTGTCCCAGCACATACCGTTCCTGAAGGGCTAGCAGCAATAGCAACAGAAACAGGTAAAATTGGACTTACTGTCATCGTAATAATATTCGACACCACCGCACCGCTCACACAACTTGCACTAGAAGTGAGTGTACATTGAATAATATCACCATTTGCTAAACTAGTATTGGTATAAGTAGGCGAACTTGTACCCACATTAACCCCATTCAATTGCCATTGATAAGTTGGAGAACCACCTCCATTCACAGGAACGGCAGTAAATGTTACACTTGTACCAGCACAAATTGTATTTGAAGGACTTGGACTAATGGTAATACTAGCACCAACTGCGGCATTCACAGTAAGTGTTGCTGAAGATGAGGTTGTGCTTCCACCGCAAACCGAGGTTGTAACGATGCATCGATACAGGTATCCATTCATAGCAGTTGTACAAGATGAAATATTTAAGGTTGCAGCTGTTGCACCCGAATAGATTCCACCATTTGCTAAATTAACAAATCCAGAACCTGTATTTTGTTGCCATTGATATGTTAATCCAGTACCAGAAGCGACAATGCTAAATACAGCTGGGTTAGTATTACAAACACTTGCACTTACAGGTTGAGTAGTAATTGTTGGCCCTCTTCGCTCTCCTACTTGCAGTTGCCCCATTTGAGTTATGCCAGTTGCACGATTAGAAGTTGCTGCAACGGTACTTTGTGTAAGAGTTGTCCAAGTAGCACCATTATACAATGCCATAAAATAATTTGTCGGTGTGGAGCCAGCATCTGCATCAGAGCCTACGCCAATGAAATTACAGGTAGCTGCATAATTTGTAAAAGCAGTACCAGCATTTGAAAGTTGCCAATTTCGGTTCACACTTTTTAAATTATCAATACATGAAGTAGCAATATTTGGATGATCTCCATTATTAACTGATGCTGTAATATTTCCTGCAGTTGTAACGGAAGTAAATGTTAAACTAATTGGAAGGTAATCCGAAGTTCCAAATCCAACTTCATATGTACGAGCAACATTAGCTCCTGTAGCAACATTCTTTTGCAAAAATCCATTTACAAATTTACCAGTCCCAGCACCAGTAACAGTTGCTGCTGGATTCACAATAACTCGATTAACACCAGTAGTAATTACACCATTCAAAAAATTAAGTGTGCCAGCAATAGTAGTATTTAATCCTAAAGTGATACCACTACCACTCGTATTGTTGATGGTTAAATTATTAAATGTGGTAACCACACTCCCCGTTAATGTCTGTAAAGCTGTTCCATTAAAAATAACAGTACCCGTACCTGGAGTAAAAGTTGCGTTATTCGTCCATGTTCCTCCTAGTGTTAAATTCAAATTGTTTGCATTTAAAACTCCGGAAGTGATTGTGGTATTATTTGTAACTGTAAGTGCACTTGTATTCAACCGCGCGGTAGCATTTGCACTATTTACAACAAGATTACCAACTCTCGCAGTACTTCTAATATTCATTATTTGTGCCGCTGGAGTACTACCATTTCCAATTTGAAGTGTTCCGCCAGTTACAGAACTATTTGTTATATTAATTGCAGTATATCCTAAATCTTGTGCGCCAGTACCGCCCTCTCGTTGAATAATGATGGTTCCGCCACTCATATTAAATGTTGAACCAGCCCCATCGATATGAAACGGAGCAATTGTAGTAGATGTACTTCCTACTGTAGGTAATGTTAAAGTTCCACCAGAAATTGTAAACTTAGCAAGCGTATTTATGTTCGTTGAATAATACTGACCTGCTATTGCAACAGTCCCTCCGAACATTTGAAAAACACCACCATTAGAAACAACATTTTCGTTTTGTGCATTTCCTATATTAATGACACCGCTGTTAATGATCAGATTACCGAACAGGTTTATTGTATTTCCAAAATTAACTGTTGCGGTAGCACTATTTAAGGTTATACCAGAAGTATTATTAATTGTAGATACAACGGAATATGGAGTTATTGAAATTGCATTTACGGTAGACAATTTAAACGTACCATTTGTCAAAACCAAGAAATCTGGCTGAACAGTAAAATTGGAAGCAGTAACATCCAATGTATTAGAAATGGACGAACCCATGTTGAGCGTAATTAGATTATATGCATTTGTAGCACCAGTTCCCGACAAAGTAGCATTTCCATTTTTTGTAAAACTAATATTACAAACGCTTGCTGCTGCAGGTCTAAAATTAACTGAACCATTATTTACAAGATTCCCTTTCAAATTTAATGTATGTGTGGCATTATTCAAAACAGTAAAACTCGCGCCATTACTTACACTCAAATTGGTATTGATGGTCATTGCTAAATTGGTAGTCCCAACAAAACGTAGCACTCCAGAAGTTCCCTGACCAACAGTTAAACTATTGCAATTGGCATTTACATTGATTCCCACAGTATGCCCATTGGCGATAGTAACATTATCGGATGCAGAAGGAATACATCCACAATTCCATGTTGTGGTTTGATTCCATAAACCAGAGGTAATTGAAATAACAGCACCAGCTGCATTGGTTATCTGACTTGCACTCACAGCTGCACTTAAATAACCATCGGTAACAGCATACACTTTCCAATAATAAGTTGTACTTGGCAAAAGACCTGAAGCAGCATAAGTTGTTGCATTTAAAGCCGTTTGTGCTACAAAACTAAAATTAACATTATCGGTAGAATTGTAGACAACATAACCAACTTCATTGGTACACCAATTTGTCCAATTAAGATTCATGGCTGTTTGTGTAACACCTGTAAAAGTTAATGTTCCAGTAGGAGTAGCTGGAGTTGTTGTGGGAGGAGTAAATCTAATTCTTGAATTACTTGCAGGCATTGCTGTTAATGCATTCTGCTCCCCATTCGTAAACGTATTTGTATTTGCTGTTTGTTGTGATTTTAGTTGAGCAGCAGTTGGTGTATTAGACAATGTAGCAGCATTAATTCCACAGGTGTAGGTAAATGCTGCTGTTCCTTGTGTCATTGTTCCGTAAATAAAATCAATAATTCCGGTCGTTTCATACAATTTCACTTGAAAATTTAAACTTGGGGAAGTGTTTAAATAAACAGCCATATTAATCCATTCGATGATAAGAACACGATTGGGTGAAGTACCTGTCACTAAATATTTAATACTATTACCCAGTGCATCCGTTCCGCCTTGAGCGGTCATATCATCATAAAATGGTGCTAAAGCTAACCAAGTACCTGCGCCATTTCCAGTAAATTGTGCATTGTCGTAACCATATGGTGTTGCAGATGGACCGCCATCAGCCGTTGAAGAAGAAAAATCGATAAAGCCATTCGTAGAAACGCTAAATTTTGAATAGCGTATTCCATTGTACCAAAAATCAAATCCTATATCAGTAGCATTGCTGCGATTGTCATCCTGTGGCAGCACCGTATTATTACGCCAGCTATCAATAGCATTACCAGTTGCAGAAATAGAAGAATAGGATATTCCCGTTGTTCGGGTGGTTGTATAATTTGCAATACTTTGGGCACAAATTCGACTATTTATTACTATCCCAACAAGAAGTAATAATGTGATGCGTATATTATAATTCATTCAATTAACTCTCTTATTTAGTTTTATCCTTACATGTGTAAGGATTTATACTAAAAATACCAAAAAAGGTTCTGAGAAAAAGTAAAAATTAGACAAAGTGCCCTTTTACATTAATAAGTGATTCAAAATGAGGGTATAAAAAAAGGGCAGCCCAAAGCTGCCCTTTTTAGTAAAAATGCCCAAAAATCTAATATGGATGCACCCATGGGCTATCAGCAACTACAGGCTGAATGCTCATCACAGGAATTTTTGAATGATTTACTACTTGCTGTGCATAAGTTCCTAACAATCGCCCTGTAATCGATTCATCTTGATCCGTCATTATTACGATTAAATCTGCATTTACAGATTTTGAATATTCATAGGTATGCTTTGCTTGATTACCTCCATTTATTGTCTTACGAGTGTATGAAACATCGCATTTTTTCAAATACTCTTCAATTTGATCTAATTTATGTTCGAATTTTTTCAATTCTCCTTGATTATCTGAATCCGATAAGCCTAGAATATGGATGCGAGATGCGAATTGTTTTGCCATTACGATAGCATGATTAACCTTTTGGCGTGAATGAGCCGAATCATCAATTGGTAAAACAATTTCTTTAAATCCAACTTTCGTTGAATGCGAGCGGACTGACAATACAGGACATTCTGATTCCGAAACTACTTTATAAGTGTTGCTTCCTACAAAAAACTCAACCACTCCAGATGTTCCATGTGTTCCCATTACAACTAAATCAACATTGTGCTCTTTTGCAACAGAAACAACTTCCGAAAAAATATTTCCATCAGCAGTAATACATGTTGATTTTACACCATATTTAGAACGAATTGCAGCAGCGGTTTCTTCTAAACGCTTTTCTATTGCATTGATAAAATCACTTGGTGCATTCACACGCATTTCTGGTGCAACAATGCTGAATTTTTCCCAATGTTTTTCTACAACATGTAACAACACTAATTCTGCTTTAAAAAGCTGTGCTGAAAATGCTGCATGCTCTATCGCAATCATTGCTGTGTCTGAAAAGTCAACTGGAATTAAAATTTTTTGAATATTAAAAGCTTTCATAGGTATAAATTTTAGTTGTTTGTTTAATATGGATTAGTAAAAACACTTGTATCTTTTTTAACTTGTGGACGAATACTTAAAACCGGAATTTTAGAATGATTGATTATTTCTTGTGCTGATGATCCAATAAAAAATTCGGTAAAATCAATCTCTTGCTGGGTCATAATCATTATTAAATCACCTTCTACTTTTACAGCATATTCTAATATATTTTGTGCTAATGTCTCTTCACCTTTAATACCCTTAATTATTTCGGCAGTACATTCTACATTTTCTTTTTCTAAAAATGATTTTACTTGTCCTAGTTGACGTGTAATTCTATTAACCACAAATTCATCAGTCGTAAACAATACTGATACAACTCGAACGACAGCACCATGAAAAAGACGAGAAAACTCAACAGCTTTGTCAACTTTTTCGCGTGTCTCTTTTGACAAATCAAGCGGCAAAACAATTGTTTTACAACCATTACGATGATGTTTTCCCTTTATTGTAATAACAGGAACAGTTGACTCACGAACTACTCTTAGTGCATTTGAACCTATAAATTTTTTCTTCAACCCCTGATCACCATTTGTTCCCATCACAATAAGTGTCGCATTTATCATATCTGCTACTTCGGCAATTTTATCATAAGTAGAACCTTTGGCAATAATTACATTAACCTTTACTCCACTCTTCTTTTCAACATCTATAGCTAATGCATCCAATTGGTCTTGTACTTTTTTCTTTAAATCATCGTGTTGTTGATTTGAGAAAAACTTTGCTAACATGCCACCTTCTTCAATTACATTTAAAAGGGTAATTTCTGCATGATATTCACGAGCTAAATTATAGGATTGCTCCAAAGCGATTAATGATTGTTCCGAAAAATCGATTGGAACTAAAATTTTATTAGAAGCTTGAATCATATTTTTTAAATACTTTTGCTTTGTGTTATCTACAAATTAAACCATTTATTTAGATTTTAACAAATTTACAACAGCATTTTAAAAAGATTCCAAAAATGAGCAATATCATCCCTGAAACAGAATTAATTCTCAATCCGAACGGAAGTGTTTATCATCTTCAATTGTTACCTGAGCACATTGCTGAGAATATCATCATTGTAGGTGACCAAGGTAGGGTATCAACCGTATCAAACTATTTCGACACGGTAGATGTAAAAATTCAGAACAGAGAGTTTGTAACGCATATTGGAACTTACAAAGGCAAAAAAGTAATGGTACTATCCTCTGGAATAGGAACCGACAATATTGATATTCTTATAAATGAGTTGGATGCAGCGGTTAACATCGACTTAAAAACCAGAACCATTAAAGTCGAAAAAACAAAATTAAACATTGTTCGAATTGGAACATCCGGAGCGCTTCAAGCCGACATACCTGTAGACAATTATGTTGTTTCTACCTATGGATTGGGCTTTGATGGTCTATTAAACTATTATCAGGATTTATCAAAAGTCAACGAAAATGAGCTTTCCGAGGCATTTATCAAACAAACAAATTGGAATAAAAGCCTACCTTATCCCTATGCCATCAAAGGCTCAGAAGCCTTAATAAACAAAATTGGTTTTGACCAAATTAAAGGAATTACAGCCACTGCTCCTGGATTTTACGGTCCGCAAGGCCGAAAATTGAGATTATCGCCTTGGGTGGAAGATTTTAATCAACAATTAACCGATTTTAACCATAACGGAATCCGCATTACAAACTTCGAAATGGAGACCTCAGCACTGTATGGTTTAGGGAAACTTCTAGGACATGAAACATGCACTATATGTGCCATTATAGCCAATCGAGTAGCTAAAAAATACAGCAAGGATTATCACCCTGCTGTAGAGAATTTAATACAGCTTGTACTCGAGAGATTAACAAAGTAAGGTTGAAATCTTCTTTACAGGAGGCTAATTAATCCTATTCGGTAGCGCTACATTTGCCCTGTATCATAACAAACGCTATGAATAAACAGGAAATAAAAGCCTTAATAAGCCTACTTGACGACCCCGATGAAAACATTTATCAGGAGGTAAGTATGCGTTTTCTCTCTTTTGGTGAAGAAGTGATTCCTGTTTTGGAAGATGCGTGGGAGCATTCGTTTGATACACTCATCCAAAATAGAATCGAAAACATTATCCATCAAATTCAATTTGATTTGATTAAGGATGCGCTTAAAGATTGGTCACAACCACATCATCAAAATTTATTAGAAGGTGCGTTGTTAATCGCAAAGTATCAATATCCTGATGTTGATTTAAAAAAAATTCAAAAGCAGATTGACCAAATAAAACAAGACGTTTGGCTAGAACTGAATGAGAATTTAACAGCATTGGAAAAAGTTAAAATCATCAATCACATTTTATTTGATGTGCATAATTTTAGTGGGAATACCACCAATTATCATGCACCTCAAAACTCCTACATAAATAATGTGTTGGAAAGCAAAAAAGGAAATCCACTATTGCTTTCAATAATTTATACTATTGTTGCACAAAGTCTTGAAATTCCTATTTATGGTGTAAACCTACCAGAGCATTTTATTTTGTGTTATGTAGATACAGAACACATGGGAGTTCCTTCAGTAAAAGGAAATGAAGGCAGTAATGTATTGTTTTATATTAATCCGTTTAGCAAAGGAGCCGTTTTCTCTAAAAGGGAAATTGATGCATTTTTAAAACAACTAAAACTCGAAAATTTAGAAATGTTTTATGAACCTTGTTCTAATTTGGAAATAATCAAGCGTCTGTTACGCAATGTAATTGCCTCTTATGAAAAATTAGGCTATCCAGACAAAAGTAAGGAACTAAAAATATTATTAGATTCTATTTCATAAAAAAGGCGAGCAATGCTCGCCTTTTTTATGATTCTTATTTACTCAAATACAAATTTCGCTCAGAGTAGATGTTGTGGAAAAACTCATCCGTTAAATCATCTATGAAGTAAATTGCTTCACCTGTCGATTTCATCTCTGGACCAAGTTCCTTCGTTACTTCAGGGAATTTTTCATATGAGAATACAGGGATTTTAATAGCATATCCTTTCTTACGAGGATTGAATTTAAAGTCTTTCACTTTGGCACCTAACATTACTTTTGTAGCATAGTTTACATAAGGCTCATCATATGCTTTTGCAATAAAAGGAACTGTACGCGATGCTCTTGGATTTGCCTCGATAATGTATACCACCTCATCCTTAATAGCAAACTGAATATTCAACAATCCAACTGTTTTTAAAGCAATGGCAATCGTTTTTGTATGCTGTTCAATTTGCTTCAATACATTTTCACTCAAATCAAATGGAGGAAGCACAGCATATGAATCTCCAGAATGAATACCTGCAGGTTCAATGTGTTCCATTATTCCAATAATGTAGTTATCGGTTCCATCGCAAATAGAATCGGACTCTGCCTCTATTGCTCCTTCTAAAAAATGATCCAACAATACTTGGTTTCCGGGATGATCTTTTAATAAGTTTACAACATGTTGTTCTAATTCTTGCTCATTAATAACAATTTTCATGTTTTGTCCGCCCAATACATAAGAAGGACGAACGAGCAATGGAAAGCCCAATTCTTTTGATAATTCAACAGCTTGTTCAGCATCTTCAATAACACCAAACTTTGGATATGGAATACCGTTATCTTTTAATAAGTTAGAAAAACTACCTCTATCTTCTGCTAAATCCAATGATTTATAATCTGTACCTATTATCTTGATGCCATAACGTTCTAACTTCTCAGCAAGTTTTAAAGCAGTTTGTCCACCTAACTGAACAATCACTCCTTCGGGCTTTTCATTTAGGATAATATCGTAAATGTGTTCCCAGAATACGGGTTCAAAATATAATTTATCAGCAACATTAAAATCCGTTGAAACCGTTTCTGGATTACAATTAATCATGATGGTTTCGTAACCCAATTCTTTTGCTGCCAATACACCGTGAACACAACTGTAATCAAACTCGATTCCTTGTCCAATACGATTTGGACCACTTCCTAAGACAACAATTTTCTTTTTATCGGTTGCAATGGATTCGTTTTCATCTTCAAATGTACTGTAGTAATAAGGAGTCTTCGCTTCAAACTCGGCAGCACATGTATCAACTAATTTATAAACACGATTGATATTTAACTCACGTCTTCGATTAAACACTTCACTTTCCAAACATTTTAGAAGATGAGCAATTTGACGATCGGCATATCCTTTTTGTTTTGCTTCGTACATTAAATCACGAGGCAATTCTTTTAACGAATATTTAGAGATTTCATTTTCCAATAAAATCAATTCTTCAATTTGGTTTAAAAACCAAGGATCGATGCGTGTTAATTTTTGAATTGTCTTAATAGAAATTCCTAATTTAATGGCATCGTAAATATGAAACAAACGATTCCAACTAGGACGTTCTAAGCTTTTTAATAATTCATCTTGATTTTTTACTTCTCGACCATCGGCACCAAGTCCATTACGTTTAATCTCTAACGACTGACAAGCTTTTTGTAAGGCTTCTTGAAAACAACGTCCAATACCCATTACTTCACCAACGGATTTCATTTGAAAACCTAATTCGCGGTTAGCGCCTTTGAATTTATCAAAGTTCCAACGAGGAATTTTAACAATTACATAATCCAAAGTAGGCTCAAAATAAGCTGAAGTTGATTTAGTAATTTGATTCTCTAACTCATCTAAATTATATCCAATTGCTAATTTCGATGCAATTTTTGCAATTGGATAACCCGTTGCTTTACTCGCCAATGCAGATGAGCGAGAAACGCGTGGATTGATTTCAATAGCAATAATTTCTTCTGAATCATCGGGATTAACAGCAAACTGAACATTACAACCACCAGCAAAATTTCCAATGCTACGCATCATTTTGATGGCCAGTGTACGCATCTTTTGATAGGTACTATCAGACAATGTCATTGCAGGAGCAACAGTAATACTATCTCCAGTATGTACCCCCATTGGGTCGAAATTTTCAATGGAGCAAATAATCGCAACATTATCATTACTATCGCGCAATAATTCCAATTCGTACTCTTTCCATCCCAATACAGCTTTATCAATTAATACTTCATGAATTGGAGAAGTATGTAAACCACGATCTAATAATTTATCAAAATCTTCTTTTTGATACACTACACTACCACCACTTCCACCAAGTGTAAATGAAGGACGGATTACCAATGGGAATCCAAATTTTTGTGCAATTTCTTTTCCTTCTAAAAATGATTTAGCAATGTGTGATGGGGCCATTCCAACTCCGATTGATTCCATGCGGGCACGAAATTTATCACGATCTTCCGTAACTTCAATAGCATCAATGTCTACACCAATCATTCGTACATTGAACTTTTTCCAGATGCCCATTTCATCGCACTTCATCGCTAAGTTCAATGCTGTTTGTCCACCCATAGTAGGTAGTACAGCATCAATATCTGGGTTCTCCTCCAAAATTTTCACAATCGACTTTACTTCTAAAGGCAATAAGTAGATATTCTCAGCAGTTACCTTATCTGTCATAATGGTAGCCGGATTCGAATTAATCAAAGTAACTTTAATACCTTCTTCTTTAAGTGAACGAGCAGCTTGTGATCCAGAATAATCAAACTCACAAGCCTGACCAATAATGATTGGGCCGCTACCTATTATTAATACGGATTTTATGGAATTATCTCTTGGCATATTTCTTTGTTAAAAATGATTACGAAATTATCGTTTTTCGAGTGTTCTTGTTTTGAATTTTTATAATAGGTTTTCAACATTTTAGGGCAAAAAAAATGCTTCTCGTATGAGAAGCATTTAATTATCTAATTTTCAAGTTGAAACATATCAATTTGACTATTTATGTGTTTTTTCGTCAGATACTGTTAATTTTTTTCTTCCTTTAGCTCTACGAGAAGCTAAAACTCTGCGACCATTAGCAGATGCCATTCTCTCACGGAAACCGTGTTTGTTTACTCTCTTTTTTCGTGATGGTTGGTAGGTACGTAATGCTTTCATTGTTTTACTTATGTTATGCCAATCGCATGGCTAATTAATATTTCTTTTGTTTAATTCGGGATGCAAATATAAACACTTTTTTTATTCTGCAAACATTTTCTTTTAATCTTCTGAAAAATTAAGATTATTCCCTAATAAAATAGCTAAATTTGCTGCCCAATTAAATAAATATGTCAAAAAAAGCAACGAAGCACGAAGATTTGCCTAAAGCAAAGCTAAATCTTGATAATTTCAAGAAATCAATGCGCATTTTCAAATACGTTGGCAAGCACAAATGGAAATTCTTTTTAGGGATGTTTTTTTTGGCAGGAACAGCAGCTACTGCTCTTATTTTTCCTAGATTAATGGGGAATTTGATGGGTGTAATTGGAGGGAATGGCAGCAAAACAGTTGTTTCAAAAGAACAATTACTTGAATTTGCTAATTCTACAGGTATAAAACTGCTGATTTTATTTGCTTTACAAGCGATCTTCTCGTTTTTCAGAGTTGTAACATTTACGAGTGTCACCGAAAACATGCTTGCATCTCTGCGACAAGCAGCTTACAGCAGACTAATACAAATGCCGATGACCTATTTCTCTCAGCATCAGTCGTCTGAATTAAGCTCACGCATTGCAACCGATATCAACCAAATTTCGGATACGTTTACAACCAATATTGCTGAATTTTTCCGCCAGCTTATTATTATTATTGGTGGTATAATTATTATTTGCTTTATGAGCTGGAAAATGGCAATGGTAATGCTTGCTATTATTCCTATTATTGCAATAATTACAATGGTTTTTGCCAAATATATTCGAAAGCTATCAAGAGAAGTACAGGATAAAATTGCTGAATCAAATGTAATTGTTGGTGAAAGTTTACAAGGGATTGCAAATGTTAAGTCATTTACTAATGAATCCTATGAAATTAACAGATACGGAAACAAAATCACTGAAATCATGAAGCTAGCCATTAGAGGTGGAATTGCCCGAGGCTCCTTTTTCTCCTTCATCATTTTTTGTCTTTTTGGAGCCATCATCTTTATTGTTTGGTATGGAATACAGCTTACATTGAATGGAACCATTTCGGCTACGGACATGATTTCGTTTTTAATGTACACGGTTTTTGTTGCGGCTTCAATTGGTGGAATTGCTGATCAACTAGCAGCTATTCAACGAACCATCGGTGCTACAGAACGAGTTATGGATATTATAGATGGGAATCCTGAAAATCTAAATTTATCCGCTCAAACAGCAGAATTAAAAAGCAAGCGTTTGGATGGAAATATTTCGTTCGAGAACATTTCTTTTTATTACGATACACGTCCTGATTTTCAAGTATTGCACAACATTTCATTTAAAGCAAACAAAGGCGAAACAGTAGCCTTGGTAGGCCCAAGCGGATCGGGGAAATCAACCATTGCATCTTTGGTTTTACGTTTTTACAATCCACAATCAGGAGCTATAAATGTGGATGATAAAAATGTGAATGAATATGATTTAACTGCTCTGCGCGAGAACATGGCTATTGTACCACAAGATGTTTTATTATTTGGCGGAAGTATAAAAGAAAACATTGCTTATGGTAAACCAGGAGCCACAATTGCTGAGATTGTTGAAGCAGCACGTAAAGCAAATGCGTTAGAATTTATTGATAGCTTTCCTCAAAAATTTGAAACAATTGTGGGTGACAGAGGTATTCAATTATCGGGTGGTCAACGCCAACGTATTGCAATTGCACGTGCAGTTTTAAAAGATCCAAGTATTTTGATTTTGGATGAAGCTACAAGTTCTTTAGATTCTGAATCGGAACGTTTGGTTCAAGAAGCGCTGGATAAACTAATGGTAGGACGGACATCGATTGTGATAGCTCATCGCTTATCAACAATCCGCAAAGCAGATAAAATTATTGTGATTGAAAAAGGGACTGTTAAAGAAACGGGGAAACATGAAGAGTTAATGCAACTTGAAAATGGGCTTTACCGAAACTTAAACAGAATGCAAATGGAATTAGCATAAAAAATCCCCTTTCAATTATAGAAAGGGGATTTTTTTAAATTTATTAAGTATGATTTTCTGATTTAGATTTATTAGCAATCTACTTTACAACCATCCGTTTACTAAAAATAGTTTGATTAGAAGTAGCTGTTACTAAATATACTCCTGGACTTAATTTATTTGATGGATCAATAGCATATACATTTTCGCCATCATCAGATGTAATAATTACTTTAGAATAACTTTCTTTACCACTTATATCATATACAACAACTAGCACCTCTTGATCTTTTGAAGCATTTAACAATAGATTTACATTGTCACCAGAACTTGGGTTAGGATATAAATCAAATGAAAATTCGGTATTACTTCTAAAGTCTACAGCAACAAGAGGTGAGTAAGTAAAATCGCCATTAAAATCTGTTTGCTTTAAACGATAATACGAAATACCATTATAAGGTGCTTGATCAACAGTTTGATAGTTAATTGTAGTAGTAGAATTCCCAGCACCATCAATGGTGCTTACCGACTCATAGCTAAAAAAATCTTTTGTTTTTTCTATCGTGAAATAATCATTATTAATTTCTGTAGCTGTAGTCCAATGCAAATCAACCTTGTTTTCATTTTGATTAGCTGAAAAAGTAATCAATTCAATAGGCAAAGGATTTATCAAAGAAGATTTTGAACCAAACGTAAAGGGACTAAATGCTGTTATTGCAGCATTTGAAACTACCGAACCCGTTCCTGCTCCAGAACAGGTGCCAGAGGCTGTACCTGGTCGTTCATCCCAAGAAGCACCATTCCATCGAGCAATTGTTAAATCCGGACAATTAGTAATGCCACTGTTTGTTGCATTTTCCCAATGCAGAGTCAAATTTGCATCGCCAGAACCAGCGATACGGTCAACTTGCCAATACTCAATTAAACTCACATTATTTAAAGGTGCATTTACAGGTGTAGTACTTACGTAAGGCGTGTTAAAATACTCTACTCTAAAAGTTGTACTTGCTGTCAAATTACTTATTGCTGCCCTTCTCCATCGTGTTCCTTTTCCAACTGGGAAAACAAAATTAGCGGTTCCTGCTTTACTCATTGGGCCTGAAACAAAACTTGTAGCAGAACCACTTGTGGAGGTTGCAGCTGTACCCAAAGCTAAAATATTTGTTGTTGTTGTATAAGTAATTCCAGATGTTAAGGTTAACGCACCTGCAACATTTACATCTTTATTTAAAATAACTGCGGGACTAGTAGCAAATGTGTTATTAATAGTAAGATCAGCCAAATTGTAAGTTCCTGTCCCCGACAAATTTTGATTTTGAATAGCAGTACTATTCATTCTAAGGTGACCACCCGCTGCACTACTCATTGTACCACAATTGGTAACATCAAAACGAACAGAAAGTCGATTTGTACTCAATGAAACGGTTGCACTTGGACGAATCCAAATAGAAAGAATTTGTTCGTTTCCATCCAAAACTGGCTGATTTGCAGTATTAGGAACAATGACATCTTCATTATTCCCTGGTTTGGAACCATAACTCCAATTGGTACCTGCACTCCAAACAGTAGTTCCACCTAACCAAACATTTGGTTGAGCAGATATTGAATAAAAAGTAGTAGGCGAATTTTGATTGGCATATTCTGTTGCTAACCAATCAGCGGAAAGTGCAGATTTAGCAATTCGCACCTCATCCATTTGGCCTTGAAATCGATTCGCTGTTTCAGGAGAACCTGCAGGCTCGCCACCTATAGAAGCATTCCCTGCATCTGCCCCCCAAGCATTTGTGAATGTTGCTGTAGATGCTTGAACACCATTTACATAAATCGTTTTTCTTCCATTGGTTATATCTGCAACTGCTGTAACATAATACCATGTATTATTTGCAATTTGAGTTGCTGGACCATCCAAAATAACTGGATTCGAAGCCCTCGAATAAAAACGCAAACGTCCAGTTCCTCCATCCCCTAAACTTAAGGCATATCCATTATTATCATTCCTATCATCGCAAAAAATGCGTTGACCAGCTTTTGTATTATTGGTGGTATAAATCCAGCCTGAAATGGTAAAATTAGTTGTAACATTTGGGAAAGAACTAGCAACTTCTAACCACTGATTTGTTCCACTTAAAGCACGTCCATCATTTATAAAAGCCGGTGATTGATTTGTTGTAGCATTGTTTGTAACAGTATAACCATTACCAGAATTATCAGTAAAACTATTATTTTCTAAATGCCAAACTCCATGATAATTGTTCCAAACAGCAGTAGTAGATTGATCTGTTGCAATTGCTGAATTACCATAATACATATAAATGTATGTATTTATAGATGTGGAAAGCGATGGAATTTTAACCCAAACAGTTATAGCACCTGTTGTAGAAACGTACTTTTCTAATTGATGATTTAACTGAGTAACGCCATCATCAGCAGTAAAAATGATATCATAACCATTCGTATTTTCCACATAGCCACCACTTCCAGTAACCCTTAAATCGTTATCGGAAGCAATTTTAATCATTGCAGGAAAGTTCGCTAAATCAGATGGGCCAGAAACCTGTGCGGGATCAAAGGTTATTCGTTTACGGTATTTGTAATTACAAATTTGCGCTGAAAGAGAAAGACAGAAACACAAAAAGAAAAAATTAAGAAGTAGTTTTTTACTCATGTTATTATCCTGTTATAATTGCTGTACAATATAAAAAGTATTTTTCAATAAAACAAAAAAACACCTCTTTACAACCTCAAACCTAATAATCTATGCTGCTATAAATTATTTTTTGATAATGATTTTTGATGCATTATAGCTTAAAGAATTCATCTTTAACAAATATACACTAGCTGAATTAAAAACAGAAGAAGGTAATTCTACTCTATTGCTTTCAGAGGCAATCACAGATTCAGAATAACAAAGCCTTCCGTGTATATCAAAAATTTCAAGGGTTAAATTTTCATTTTTTTCACTCGAAATAGTTAATATGATTGGCTCATCTATATTACTTGGATTTGGGAAAAAATCAATCGCAAAATCAAGATCAGATTGCGACCGTTCAATTGCAACAATATTAGAATAACTATACGTCCCGTTAAAATCAGTTTGTTTTAAACGATAATAAGATACGCCATCTAAGGGTTGATGATCCATGTGTTGATACTGCAAATTAGCTGAACTATTTCCTGCACCATCCACAATTGCTAGTTCCGAAAAATGCTGTCCATCAGATGAACGCTCCAATGAAAAATAATCGTTGTTAATTTCGGTTGCAGTCTCCCAATTCACTTTAACATTTTGTCCAACTTCTTTTGCAGTAAAACTAAGTAATTCAATAGGTAAAGGTGTTTGAGTTCTATTTATCGTAGCAAATGTAAACCTACGATTATTAGTAAGTGTACCGCCTGGAACGGCAGCAAATTGATAAATATTTCCAGAAACTAGCGTAGCACTCCCAATTGGTGTTTCATCGGCAAATGAACCATCATTATCGGTATCAATTAATAGCCTTAAGTCGCCAGCCGTAATAGCACCAAGTCCTGAAAAATCAAATTGAATATCTACATCACCAACATTAGCATTCGAAGCATTTGTTGAATTTCGTTCACTTACTCTCCAAATCCGATTAGACCTTGCTTGAATTGTAGCAGGAATGTCAGTTGTATTTGTTGCAGAAAGGACACCATTATCATGCCCCCAAATTAAAAATTCATCGTCTCCTAAATCATTTGGATTTAAGATCCTAACAATCCCTGATCCTCTTGAATCATTTTGAAGATTTGATGCATCTATTCTTCCAATACCAGCAACATCAAAGTCAAAACCAGCTGCGTCTTCATCATAAACATCATTATTAGTAAGTGTTTTGTTGTACTTAGCAGCCAAATAATTATTTACAATTATACGTTGTGCACTATTTAATCGCGTATTATAAATAATTACTTCTGCTATATCTCCATCCACAAATCGACTTGTTCCTCGTTCATTCCCGATGTATATTTCAAAGTTGTTATTCAATGGAGTCTTATTTTCATTGTCAGTAATAATTGTAGCCCCATTATTTTTATAAGCATCTCTTCCAACGGTACTCGTATAGCTGTATTCTATGATATTAAATTCGGTGGTAGTAGCCTGACCTGCTGCTGCGCTTGGAGTAGTTCGTGTTGCATCGGTATATACTATTGGTGTGTGTAAGTTACCATCACTATAACTCAATAACTCGAAGTTTTCTTGAGAATCATTTCCTTTTACCATCCAAGCATTGTAATTTTTTTGAACATCTACAATTACAACCATAAAAATATGCCAAGATGTTACATCTAGTCCGGCATTATCAGCGACAAGTAATTCATCGTTTACACCATCAAAATCGAGCGAAGGAAACCCATTCACAGATCCTGCAACAAAAGTTGGTCGAGCGGATGCTCCAGAAGGGGTTGCTGTATTCGCATTTCCCGATTGGTCTGCCCAGGAAGACAAATTCGCTCCTGTTAGCGTTACACCTCTGTTTGCATCTAGCCACAATTTATTTGTTGCAGAAGAACCTACACCACCTGGCCCCGTTTGAGAATAGAGGTTAAGTGTAAATAAAAATACAATGCTTAGAAGTAGTACTTTTTTCATTCAGATATAAACTGTTTTTATAAAGACAAAAAACTATGTAAAAAGGTTGCAAATACTTTTATTGACCTTTAAATTCGCCAAATACATTTCTCATCGTGTCAGCAATTTCACCCAATGTAGCATAACTTTCAGCCGCTTCAAGAATTGTTGGCATCAAATTAACATCTGCACGTGCTTGTCCGTCTAATTTTTTTAAAATTTCAACAACCTTTGCATTATCACGCTCTGCCTTTACTTGATTTATTTTTTGAATTTGTTTTTCGCGAATAGAATCATCTACTGTAAAAATATCTGTTAAGGGCTTTTCTTCCACATTGAATTTATTCACACCTACAATAATTTTCTCTCCTGTTTGTATATCACGTTGATATTTGTACGAACTAGCAGCAATTTCATTTTGCATATAACCTTGTTCAATAGCGGATACTGAACCACCCATTGCATCAATTTTATTGATGTATTCCCATGCAGCTAATTCTATTTCATTTGTCAATGACTCTACAAAATATGAACCTGCTAACGGATCAACCGTATCGGCCGCACCACTTTCATAAGCAATAATTTGCTGTGTGCGCAATGCAATACGAGCAGCTTCTTCAGTAGGCAAGGCTATTGCCTCATCAAATCCATTGGTATGCAAACTCTGAGTTCCACCCAACACAGCTGACAATGCTTGTGTAGTAACACGAATAATGTTATTCTGTGGTTGTTGCGCTGTTAATGTAGAACCACCTGTTTGTGTGTGAAAGCGTAACATTTGTGCACGTGGATCAGTAGCACCCAAATCCTTTGTGATTTTTGCCCACATTCTTCTTGCTGCCCTAAACTTAGCAACCTCTTCAAATAAATTATTATGCGCATTAAAGAAAAACGATAATCGTTTTGCAAATACATTAATATCTAATCCTTTATCAATTGCAGCTTGCAAGTAGGCCTTTCCGTTTGCGAGCGTAAATGCTAACTCTTGAACAGCAGTAGAACCTGCTTCACGAATGTGATAACCAGAAATAGAAATGGTATTCCATTTTGGAACTTCTTTACTACAATATTCAAAAATATCGGTAATGATACGCATACTTGGTTTTGGCGGATAGATATACGTTCCACGAGCAGCATACTCCTTTAAAATATCGTTCTGAATTGTTCCTGAAATCTTTTTTAAATCGGCTCCTTGCTTTTTTGCCAAAGCAATGTACATCGATAATAAAATAGATGCAGTAGAATTGATGGTCATTGAAGTAGTGATATTCTCCAACTTAATTCCATCAAACAAAATTTCAATATCGCGCAATGAGTCAATCGCAACTCCCGCCTTCCCTACTTCACCGTCAGAAAATTCATGTGAACTATCATAACCAATTTGTGTAGGCAAATCAAAGGCAACCGACAAGCCAGTAGTTCCATTGTTTAATAAATAATGATAGCGTTTATTCGACTCTTCAGCAGTTGAAAATCCTGCATACTGACGCATAGTCCAAAATTTACTACGGTACATTGTTGGTTGAACACCACGCGTAAAAGGAAATTCACCTGGTTGTTCAGAAGGAACATCAATTTTCGAGTAAACTCTTTTTATTTCAATATTTGAATCAGTTAAAAACTGTTCTTTTCTTTCTTTTTCTTCCATACTAACTACTAATTGCTACTTTAATAATATTAGAATTCTTTACCAATCTCTTTTTTTATAAAATCAACAGCCGATTTACTCGGCATTTCTGTTAATTGTGATGAAATGGCAATAACCGCCTGTGCCAATTCCATAGCACCTGCATCCGCATTTACATGAGAAGATGCAACATTGATTAATTTAATTGTTTCTTCCTTTGCTTTGATAACAGCATCCCATGATTTTGAGCTCATATAAATCTGTTGCGATAAATTATGCTCAAATTCGGCACGAATTGTTTTTAATAATTCAGCTTGGTATTGAGCGGCTGTTCCAACTCTATTCGAACGCATAATTAAACCGTTTGGGTTAATGCGCTCCAAAAACAAGATTACACGCTCGTATGCTTGCAAACGAATGGGTGTAATAACAGTTTGATTTGCTAATTTTAAATCCAAGGTCTTTTTACGACTTTCATGATCTAAGAAGTTTTTCACTAGGTAATAAGTGGTAATGAACACAATGCCTGAAGGCAAAATAATCATTGCAAGGTCAAATATTCTATCCATCGCTTTTTACATTTGAATTTAGAGCCTAAATATCGTAATTTTTATTGATTTTAAGAATTAGATATTAAAGACGTTTTCTATCACATTTTTATTAGTTTTGTATCCTCTAAACTAAATTGTATGAGCAAATTATCTGACAGAATAAATAACCTTGCCGAATCGCAAACATTAGCTATGGCTAAAAAGAGTCGCGAATTACAAGCGCAAGGTAAAGATATCATTAGCTTGAGTATAGGCGAACCCGACTTTAATACTCCCGATTTTATTAAGGAAGCGGCCAAAAGAGCAATTGACAATAACATTACTCGCTATACACCAGTACCAGGTATTTTAGAAGCTAGAAAAGCTATTTCCGAAAAATTCAAACGTGATAACAACTTAAATTATACTTCTGAACAGATTGTAGTATCAACGGGTGCAAAGCAATCTATTGCCAATGTCATATTGAGTATGGTTAATCCTGGCGAGGAAGTTATTGTACCAATTCCATATTGGGTAAGTTATATTGAAACGATCAAACTTGCTGAAGGAATTCCTGTTACTATACCTACATCAGTTGAATCCAATTTTAAAATAACTCCAGAACAATTAAAGAAAGCAATTACACCAAAAACCAAAATGATGGTTTTTAGTACACCTTGCAATCCAAGCGGTTCCGTTTACTCGAAAGAGGAGTTAAAAGCATTGGCTGAAGTTATTATCCAGTATCCAGATTTATATGTGATTTCTGATGAAATTTATGAATACATCAATTTTATTGGGAAACACGAAAGTCTAGCACAATTTGACTTTATTTACGATAGAGTAATTACGGTAAACGGTGTATCAAAAGGTTACGCAATGACAGGTTGGAGAATTGGATACATTGGAGCACCGAAATGGATTGCTGATGCTTGCGAAAAAATGCAAGGGCAATTTACCTCTGGTGCATGTTCAATTGCACAAATGGCAGCTATGGAAGGTGTAAAAGCTGAACCATCCGTTACTTTTGAAATGCGTGATGCATTTAAAAAACGCAGAGATTTAGTGCTGGGCTTATTGAAGGAAATTCCAGGATTAAAAATGAATACTCCTGATGGAGCATTTTATATTTTCCCAGACATCTCATCCTATTTTGGAAAGTCATACCAAAATTATCACATTAAAAATTCAAATGACCTAAGCATGTTTTTACTTGAAGAAGGAAATGTAGCTTTAGTTTCAGGAGATGCTTTTGGTGATGATAACTGTATCCGCTTTTCGTATGCAACATCCGAAGATCGATTAATTGAATCAGTGAAAAGAGTTAAAGAAGCTTTAGCAAAATTAAAGTAAATGAATATTCAAGATACCTTTAAATCATTCAACAAACTAAATGTTCTAATCATTGGTGATGTAATGATTGATTCCTATATGTGGGGAAACGTATCCCGAATTTCTCCCGAAGCACCTGTTCCAATTGTAGCTGTTAACAAAAAGGAAAATCGTTTAGGTGGAGCAGCAAATGTTGCTTTAAATATTCAAGCAATGGGGGCTACTCCTATTCTTTGTGCTGTTATTGGCGATGATGACAATTCAAAAGTGTTCAATGGATTATTAAAAAAACAAAAGCTTACTACTGAAGGAATAATAAAAAGCGGTAATCGTGTCACTACTGTTAAAACACGTATTATTGGGAATCACCACCAAATGCTTCGAATTGATGAGGAGATAGAAACATTCATTAATTCGAAAGAAACAGATGCACTTACAATCAAAATTAAAAAGCTTATTTCCGATAAAAAAATTGACGTAATCATTTTTGAAGATTACGACAAAGGTGTAATTACTCCAGCATTAATAAACTATGTAGTAAAACTAGCTAAACAAAAAAAGATACCTTCAGTGGTTGATCCGAAAAAGAAAAATTTCATGGATTACAAGGGTATTACATTGTTTAAACCTAATTTAAAAGAACTAAAAGAAGGCTTAAAACTTGATTTTGATATTAATAACACTGCCGAACTTACAAAGGTGGTAGATTCATTTATAAAACTCCAACAAATTGAATCGGCCTTAATTACACTTTCTGAAAAAGGAGTATATATTCACACTCCTAAATCAAAAACACTTGTTCCTGCTCACATCCGCGACATTATGGACGTATCTGGTGCTGGCGATACAGTTGTTAGTATTGCAGCATTGTGTTTAGCGCTAAACTTACCTCCAATTACGATTGCAACATTATCTAATTTGGCAGGTGGGCTTGTATGTGAAAAAATAGGTGTAGTGCCTGTGGATAAAAAACAATTGTTGGAAGAAGCAAAAAAACTTAAACTATAACAATTAATAGTTGTTATACATATATCATGTCCGAAAAAGTAATCCCATATAAAAACTCTACTGAGAGCAAAAAAGAACAAGTAGCTACGATGTTCAATAACATTGCTCCTAAGTATGACTTCTTAAATCAATTATTATCACTTGGAATCCATAAAGGTTGGAGAAAAAAAACAATTCAACTCATTGCACACAATCAACCGAAAAACATTTTAGACATTGCTACAGGAACTGGTGATTTTGCTATTGAGGCAATGAAACTAAATCCTGACAGAGTTATTGGTATTGACATTTCAGAAGGAATGCTAAAATTAGGAGTAGAAAAAATTAAAAAACTTAACTTACAGGATAAAATAGATTTAAAACTTGGCGACTCGGAGAATTTGCCATTTGATAACAATTCATTTGATGCAGTAACTGTTGGTTTTGGCGTTCGAAATTTTGAAAATCTAGAAAAAGGAATTCATGAAATTTACAGAGTAATTAATCATGGTGGAACATTTGCCGTTTTAGAATTTTCAAAACCTAAAAATTTTCCCATCAAACAACTTTATAATTTTTACTTTAAATACATTACTCCTGCAGTAGGAAAACTATTTTCAAAAGATGCATCTGCATACACCTATCTACCTGAGTCGGTAAAAGCATTTCCTGATGGAGAGGCATTTTTAACAATTTTAAGAAATGCAGGTTTTAAAGACTGCAAAAGCATTCCTGTAACATTTGGAATTGCATCTATTTATATTGGAACAAAATAAAATATATTTCGCATATTTACGTTACTAAGAAGATTTTGAAAAAAGTAGTTACATATATATTGATTGTTGCATCTGTTTTACTAAGCTTTTTGTCATCAGCACAAGAAGCAAGCGAAAGAGGCAATCTAAGCAATTATTACAACGAAAAACTACATTTTGGCTTTACAATTGGTGTAAACAGAACAAATTTTATTATTCAAAATGCACAACATTTCGAACGATTTGATTCACTAAAATGGATTCATTCAACACCAAAAACAGGCTTTAACTTAGGTATAGTTTCCGAACTGGCCCTTCACAAATATGTAACACTTCGTTTTATTCCAAATTTATCATTTGCAGAAAGAAATCTTGAATTTTATTTTGAAGGAGTAGATACGCTTGTCCGAAAAAAAACGATTGAATCTACTTTCCTAAATTTTCCTCTTGATTTAAAATTGCGCTCCAAAAGAGTTGGAAATTTTGGCGCCTACATTCTTGCAGGATGGAGTTACAGTTTGGATTTGGCATCAAAAAGAAAGACACAAACAAGTATCGACCCTAATGAACAAATTGTAAAATTGAAACGAGACGACTTTGGCTATGAAGTTGGTGCAGGAGCTGAATTTTATCTTCAATATTTCAAATTTGCTATTGAAGCAAAATTATCAATGGGTACTAAAAACCTACTTATAAAAGACAATACAGTTTACTCCAACTCTATTGACAAACTCAATTCAAAGGTATTTCTCATCTCTTTGACCTTCGAAGGATAATATTCCAAACAATTCTTAAAACAATTTATTGATATGTCTTTTTAGAAGCATTATTTTGTTATTTTTACGCCTCTAACAAAAACACTCATGAACAACGACTTCGAAGTAAAAAAATCTACAATACCAGGATCAGGAAAAGGACTATTTGCAAAACGTGATTTCAAAAAAGGTGAACGTATTTTAGAATACTTAGGGGAAATAATTACTGAAAAAGAGTTAGATAAAAGAGCAGAAAAAGATATTTATGGTTATGCTTTTTTTGTAAGCAAAAAAAAATGCATTGATGCCTACTACACTCCGAATGAGTTAGCTCGTTATGCAAATGATGCAAAGGGACTTACTCGTATAAAAGGAATAAACAACAACGCATGCTACGATATTTGGAAAAACAGAGGATGGATAAAAGCAGAAAAAGATATCAAAGCAGGAAGTGAAATTTTTGTAAGCTACGGAGCTGAATATTGGAAAGACATTCGCTATAATATTAAACTAGACGAAGAAAGAGCAGCCGAAGCAAAAAAGGCAAAAGCAAAAAAAGAGAAAGAAAAAGCGAAAAAATCAAAGTAAATTTCACCAACGCATCAATTGATTTTTTTGAAACGACCACTCAGGTGTTTCAAGCACATTCCCAAAATTGATACTATACCATGGGCTTAGTGCAGCGTTATTGAAATTTTTCAATACATGTATTTCTTGTGCTGGCATATAACTTTGTTGTATTAAAAACAGCTTCTCTTTCGTTTTTATATGCTCACAAATATCCACCACAAGAACAGCATGACCAGGAAATCCGCCAATAATGAACACATCACCAATCTGAATATTTTTAAGATCATCTACCCTCTTTAATTCTTTACTTAAAGAGGACGTTCCAGCGTAATTAAAAATAGTATTACAATAAGAGCGAAAAACTTTATAGCTATCGTTTTTTTCGGCACTCTTTATCCATGTGACATTATTGCCTTTAATTTGTGTTCGATAACCTTGGCTCCACTTTTCAAAACCAATTGAATGTCCACTTGTAAAATTAAAATGTAAATTTTTGTAATCCTTTATTGAATATAAATATTCAGCTCTCATTCGCATAACAGCATCAGCACACTGTTGAATATCTGTAGTGCCAACATCAATATCTACAATGGCTTCATGAACATTTTGATTGCCCTTGAGTTTCCCATTATACAATTTAACGGAGGGTTTACCAACTTTTAATGGAAGGTATCTAAGCCAATCGGCAAATGATCCAGAAGACACAGAAATGCGCTTATAACCTTCAGGTACTTTAATCCGATTCAGCAGCGCATTATTGATTTGATAATTCGACATCCAAGAATAGCTGTTTTTAGAAATGACAAGTGCTTCCTGACTAATAGCCTTTGACTTTGCAACTGAATCGCTACATGCATTCAGCATGAACAAGGAAAACAAAAAAAAGACTATTCGAATAAGTATCATTCAACTTCTTTTTTACCAAACAATTGCTTGTGAGAGCGATTCAATACATATGCAAATGATAATTGGAAAACACCAAAATAAGCACTTTGAGTGTCTGCAATTCCTTTTAAAGAATAAGTGTATCGACCAGCAAGGGTGAAATCCTTTTTTATATCAATCTCTAAACCCGCCAATAAACCATAGTCGTTATCTAAATTAGAACGAAATGATTGAATATGCATTCCATTCTTTTTACTGCCATCAATATATGAATACTGAGAATTCAAAAACTTTGCATATTCTAATCCTAAATTAGCTCTCAAATTTTCGCTAAACTTAAATTGAGCATAAATGGGTATCGCCAAATAGCCATATCGATATTTAATTATCGGACTATCTTTTTTTATGGCCCTACCGGAATAAATCAAGTCGATTCCAATATTCATTTTTTCATTCAAACGAATCGCATAATTAAAACCACCACTAAAAAAAATGCCTGAAGTGTAGTTAATTGTATCATTATACAAATCTGAACTTGTCATACCAACAAACAAGCTTAATCGTGAATATTCTTTATTAGAATAAACCGTTTGACTATTTATATGATTCGTAATAACACAAAGCACCAACATAACTGTTAGTGCTTTGGTATAAAAAAAACTTTTCATAAATTATTTTAAACTAATTTTCACAGTATAACTACCTGTATTTGCAGCATTGTAAACGGTTTCATAAATAGAAATATAAAGCATACCGCTTGATTGAACATTTCCAGAAAATTTGGCACCCGCTTTTAGTGTTTGTGTTGATGACTCTCCTATTTTATAAACCACATTTCCGTATGATGGATAAGTAGAACCACTGTTATAATCACCTTCATACGACTCTGTTCCTGTTGTTACAGAACCAACAATAGACCCATCTGGCTTGTATTTACTACCTGATAAACTAGCAAACGTAACTTCGCCCGAAGCTGTAATTATTAATTTTTGACCAGATTTAACCATTATACCAGTTTTAAACCAACCACCATTTGTATTCGATGAGATATGCTTTGTAGCTAATAATTTAAATGTTAATTCGCCATTTTCAGAATCCCCCTGATACATTACGTCTATATGTTTTATCTTTTCTTTGGGAATTGACAATGTACCATATTCTGTTTTTAAATCGATTTTTGCAAACTCATATTTACCACCCATTGAGTATTCGTAATCAATTGAAATGACATCTTTTGAAGAGAAGCCATCTGTTACATTATATTTTGATTGCAACTCAAGCAAAGCTCCATCTGCTGTATAATCAGTAAAAGTGGAGGCTTCAAACTTTGAAGAATAAATAAAATCGTTTATAGCAGGAATTGCCTTAATGTCCATTTTCACTAATTCATCGTATGCATTTTTTCGCATTTCTTCATTGGAGTTAGCCAATTGTTTTACCAACACAATAACTTTATCGGTTGTTACTTTATCGGTTGTTATGCCTAAATCTAAAGCAGTAACATTTTTAATTGGGATTTCTAACTTTCCATAATCTGTTACCAAGGATACGCTTGCCATCTTAGATGTACCACTCATCACATTTCCATCTCTCATTGTTAGTTTTAATTCAACATCCGATTGAGCTGCAGCTGAAAAGCTTAAAAAAAGCAATATGCCTTTTAAAATTATTTTTTTCATAATTATTATCTTAATTGTTTTCTACTTCTGTATCTCTTAAATATTCCTGCTCAGTAATTGGCACATCGTCTTTAAAGAAATAGACTGGACCAAAACTTGTTTCTTTTTTAACATACATATGTCCTTCTTTTCCTTTCACAACTATTCGTCTTGTTACTTTTGCATTGTTTTCTCGAGCCGATTCTTCTGTAATTCCTTCTGGATATTTTTCAACCAATGCATTCTTAAAATCATCTTTATTATTTTTAGGATCACCCGTTACTGCAGCAGTTGTGCCACCTTTTTTCATCAATGCTTCAACTTCGGCAATCTTTGCTTTAACGTAGGCATCTGATGCTTTTATTAACAAGGCATCCTGGTAGGCACTTTTTGCCATTTTTAAATCTTTACTAGCCAACAATTTATCCCCTTTAGCAACCAAATCTTTAAACTGTTGTTCTTTCGCTTTACCTTTTTCAATCGCATCCAAAGCACGATTAACTTCAGCAATTTTATTTGCAGGATAGGGTTCTGAAGGTTTTAATGCCTGTGCTTCCTTATAGGAAGCAAGAGCTGTAGAATAATCTTTTGCAACTAGTGCATCATCTCCATTTTTTATTGCAGCATCGTATTTTTCTTGAGCAGCTTTCCCTTTAGCTAAATCTGCTATAATTGCATTAACCTTTGTTAATTGATCTTTCGGATATTGTTCTGTTGATTTTACTCCTATCGCTTCTGTGTAAGATGTTTTTGCTTTTACATAATCTTTTGCTGCAAACGCCTGGTCCGCAGATGCTATTGCAGCATTGTATTTTTCGTCTTTTTCTTTTGCATTTGCTTCACCAGCTATAATTGCATCAATAGCAACCAATTTATCCTTTGGATATTTTTCAGCAGGTTTAAACGATAAAGCTTCGTTGTATCCTGATTTTGCATCAGCATATGATTTAGCTACCAAAGCAGCATCTGCTTTCGTTATTGCTGCTTTATATTTTTCATCAAGTTCCTTAGCTGAAGCATTTTTTGAAGCTAATTCATCTAATACTTTATTGATCTCTGCTATTTTATCTTTAGGGTATTGCTCACTTTTTATTGCGATAGCATCGTTGTAAGCTGTTTTTGCAGCTTCATAGGTTTTTGCCTTTAGAGCGGCATCACCTTTTGCTATTGCTGCCTTGTATTTTGCTTCAATTGCAGCACGATCTTTTTCAGCAGCAACATCACCCATTAATTTATCAGCTTCGGCTATTTTATCGGTTGGATATTGTTCGCCTGGCTTAACAGCTAAAGCTTCATTATATGCAGTCTTTGCTGCTGTATACGTTTTAGCTGTCATTGCAGCATCACCTTTTGCTATTGCTGCTTTGTATTTTGCTTCAATTGCAGCACGATCGTTTTCAGCGGCAGCATCACCCATTAATTTATCAGCTTCCGCTATTTTATCGGTTGGGTATTGCTCGCCAGGTTTAACAGATAAAGCTTCATTATATGCAGTCTTTGCTGCAGTATACGTTTTAGCTGTCATCGCTGCATCACCTTTTGCTATTGCAGCTTTGTATTTTGCTTCTTTTGCTTTTTCTGCTGCTTCTTTATCTTTTGTTGCAGCAATTTCAGCTAAGTTTTTTTCAACCTCCGCTAATTTATCTTTTGGATATTGTTCTGATTGCTTTAATCCAATTGCAGCAGAATAATTTGTTTTTGCAGTTGCGTAATCTTTAGCATTTAATGCAGCATCACCTTTTGAAATAGACTCCGTGTATTTTTTCTCTAATTCCTTAGCACCCATTTCTTTTGCAAGAATTGCATTGATTTCAGCAATTTTATCTTTTGGATATTTTTCAGTTGCTTTCAAACTTAATGCTTCATTGTATGCCGTTTTTGCTAAGTCATAATCTTTTGAAGCTAAAGCGGCATCCGCTTTTGTTATTGCTGCGGAATAT